>PJQF01000069.1_pt1 | contig 54138 bp, 52 predicted proteins | sample 1503741 | NCBI WGS metagenome assembly PJQF01 (sample SAMN07775949, study PRJNA414020) | Biofilm metagenome, whole genome shotgun sequencing project. | isolation source: biomolecule (vanillin) treated reverse osmosis membrane biofilm | place: India: Nagpur | collected 2017-03-21
GCTTTTCGCAAGTCATGAGGTAGAACATGAGCGACGATGATCTGGAAAACGACGAACTCGAAGTAGGTGACGAAGACGACACCGAAGAAGGTCTTGAAGCTGCAGCGGAAGACGTTGCGGACGACGATGGTGGCGATGATGCGCCTGCCCCTGCGGCCAAAGGCAAAGCCAAGGCAGCTGTTTCGGTAGATGAATTGCCGAGCGTTGAGGCCAAGAACAAAGAGCGCGATGCTCTGGCCCGTGCGATGGAAGAATTCCTCGCTAAAGGCGGCAGAGTGCAGGAAGTCGAGGCTAACGTGGTGGCAGACCCACCCAAGAAGCCGGATAACAAGTACGGCAGCCGACCTATCTGAGGTCAGTCACCTGCTTGTAAGAAAAAGCCCGCCGTCGCTGCGGGCTTTTTCATGCTTGCTGATTTATTTGAGCTTCGTGGTGATCCCTATATTGGGATCTCTAGTACTACTGCCACTTGCGGAGTAATTCCGGCAGCTCCGTAAGGCTACGAATCTCCGCGTCGGGGCGTTTATCCCCTTCCCACACCTTGGCGCTGGGGTTAAACCACACGGCCCGCAGCCCCGCCTGCTGCGCCCCCGCAATGTCGTCCCCGGGATGGTCGCCAACATGCACCGCTGCGCTGGCATCCACTCCGCCGCGTTGCAGCGCTTCCTGGAACAGCCGCGCATCTGGCTTGGCAATACCAATATCTTCAGCGCGCAGCGCAAAGTGAAAGTAGTCAGCCAGGCCCACACGCTGCACATCGGCATTGCCATTGGTGATCACACCCAGCAGAAAGTGCTGGCGCAGCGCTTGCAACATCGGCTCGGCTTCAGGGAAGGGCGTGAGCTGATGACGGGCGTGAATGAACGCCTCGAAGCACACGTCTGCCATTTCCGTGGCTTGCGGCTGTGGATATCCGGCCTCCTCGAAGGCGTGCATCAGCACCCGGTGGCGCAACACGCTGATGCGGTGTTTGAGCTCCGGATGACGCTGCAGCACCTGTTGGCGCAGGCTGGCGAAATGCTCCAGTGGCAGGTCGCCGACGTTGGGGGCATGCACGACCAGCCATTCGCGCATCGACGCCTCGGCGCTGATGATGACGGGTACGTTGTCCCAGAGTGTGTCGTCCAGGTCGAAGGTGATCAGCTTGATACTCATGAGTCGCCGCCCTTGATGCGTTTGGCCCGTGGATGGGCGCTGTCGTACACCGTTGCCAGGTGTTGGAAGTCCAGATGGGTATAGATCTGCGTGGTCTTGATATCGGAGTGGCCCAGCAACTCCTGCACGGCGCGCAGATCCTGGGACGATTCCAGCATATGGCTTGCAAAGGAGTGCCGCAGCATATGCGGGTGCAGGTTTTGACCCAGTTCGCGCTCCCCGGCGGCTTTGACCCGCACCTGAATAGCCCGCGGCCCCAGTCGCCGGCCTTGCTGGCTGATAAACACGGCGTCGTCCGCCGGGTTGGCCAACGCCCGCAGCGGAAGCCAGAGTTGCAGGGCTTCGCGGGCCTTCCTGCCCACCGGCAGCACGCGGGTTTTGCTGCCCTTGCCGAGTACTTGCACCAGGCCGTCTGCCAGGTCCAATTGGTCTAGGTTCAGGCCCGTGAGTTCCGACAGGCGCAGGCCCGAGGAATAGAACAGCTCCAGGATCGCCTGGTCGCGGTGGGCCAGGAAGTCATCCTCTACGGCGCCATCAAGCAATTGCAAAGCGCGGTCGGTATCCAAGGTCTTGGGCAGGCGCCGTTCGCCCTTGGGCGGAGACAGGCCGTTAGCCGGGTCGTGGTCGCACAGGCCTTCGCGGTTGAGGTAGTGATAGAGCCCGCGCACAGCCGACAGCAGGCGAGCGAGGCTGCGCGAGGATTGGCCCGTCTGGTGCAAGCGCGCGATCAGGCTGCGCAGGCTTTGGATATCCAAGGCCTTCCAACTGGTGACCTGCTGTTTTTCGCAGTAGGCCAGGACCTTGTTCAAGTCCCGCCGGTAGGCTTCCAGTGTGTGGGGCGACACCTGGCGCTCGTTGCGCAGGTGAGCGCAGTAAGCGTCCAGTTGCCGTTCCATGGCTAGCGCACCGCGCGCAGGGCGGTGGTGAAGCGCGGCAGGACGCGGCCCAACACTTCGGCGATATAGGTCAGGAACAGCGTGCCCACCGAGCTTTTGTAGTGCGCAGGATCACGGCTGGCGATAGCCAGCACGCCATGCAAGCCTTGATGGCTGAGGGCGACCACAGCTGTGGAGCCGATCTCCTTGAGCTGTTCGGGACCAAACAGGAAGTCCAGCTCATGCTCGCGCAAGGTGCCGCTGATGGTCTTGCCCTCGGACAACAGGCCGCCAATCGCGGTCTGTGCATCGCTGCCGCTGACCCAGCGGCCTACAGGCATCGGGTTGTCGCTGAATAGGATCAGGCTGACAAATGGCACTTGGAAGTCCTGGCGCAGGCTGTCTTCCACGGCGATCACGGTTTCTTCCAGGCTGGTGGCGTCCATCAGCGCAAGGATCAGGCGACGGGTTTTGTCGAAAAGGCGGTCGTTGTCGCGGGCGACGTCCATCAAGTGCGAGAGCTTATGACGCATCTCGATATTGCGCTCGCGCAGGATCTTCATCTGTCGCTCCACCAGCGACACGGTGTCGCCGCGCTGGTGGGGGATGCGCAGTGCCGGCAGCAGTTCTTCGTGCTCGACGAAGAAATCCGGATTCGCCTCAAGGTACGCCGCGACAGCAGCGGCCTCCAGACTTTCGCTCGGGGTTGCGGGTGCGGGTACTTGAGGCTTATCGGTCATTAGCTTGGCTCACTCATAGACGGACCTGTCCTTCGTATACACGCGAGGCCGGCCCGGTCATCAGCACCGGGTGGCCAGGGCCTGCCCATTCGATGGACAGGCGTCCACCGGGCAGGTCGATCAGCAGCGGCGAATCCATCCACCCCTGGCTGATCGCGGCCACAGCAGCGGCGCAAGCACCGGTGCCGCAGGCCTGGGTTTCGCCGGCGCCGCGTTCCCACACACGCAATTGCGCGCGGGAACGGTCGATCACCTGCAGGAAACCCACGTTGACCCGTGCCGGAAAGCGCGGGTGGTGTTCGATCTTCGGCCCCAGTTCATGTACGGGGGCATTATTGATGTCGTTGACCCGCAACACGGCATGGGGGTTGCCCATGGAGACGGCCGCCAAGTCGACGATCTTGCCGTCGACATCGACTGCATAGCTGGTGGCCTGCTCGCTGGCCTGGAACGGAATATCCGCTGGCACCAAGCGCGGCGCGCCCATGTTGACGCTGATTTGGCCGTCGCTGCGAATATCCAGCTCGATCACGCCGCTCTTGGTCTCGACGCGGATCTGGCGCTTGGCGGTCAGGCGCTTATCCAGCACGAAACGCGCGAAACAGCGCGCACCGTTGCCGCACTGTTCCACTTCGGAACCGTCGGAGTTGAAGATTCGATAACGGAAATCCACCTCCGGGTTGCTTGGCGCCTCGACGATCAGCAATTGGTCGAAGCCAATGCCTGTATGCCGGTCGCCCCACTGTTTAGCGTGCTTGGGCAGGATGTGCGCGTGCTGGCTGACCAGGTCGAGGACCATGAAATCATTACCCAGCCCGTGCATCTTGGTAAAACGCAGCAGCATGGCTTACTCCGGCAGCAGGCTTTCGCCAGCATACAACTCGGCTACCGTCTCGCGGCGACGCACTTCAAACGCTTGATCACCGTCCACCAGTACCTCGGCGGTACGGCCGCGGGTGTTGTAGTTGGAACTCATGACAAACCCGTAGGCACCGGCCGAATGCACGGCCAGCAGATCGCCTTCCTCCAGCGCAAGCTGACGATCCTTGGCGAGGAAGTCGCCGGTTTCGCAGATCGGGCCGACGATGTCATAGGCGCGAGCTTCGCTGTCGCGAGGCGTCACAGCGGTGACATTCATCCAGGCCTGGTACAGCGCCGGGCGGATCAGGTCGTTCATCGCCGCGTCGACGATGGCGAAATCCTTGTGCTCGGTGTGCTTGAGGTACTCGACCTGGGTCAGCAGCACGCCGGCGTTGGCGACGATGTAGCGGCCCGGCTCGAACATCAGCGTCAGGTCGCGGCCTTCGATGCGCTCGCGCACGGCCTGGATATAGTCGGCAATCAGCGGCGGCTCTTCATCGCGATACCGCACGCCCACGCCGCCACCGAGGTCGATGTGGTGCAGGTAGATACCGCATTCGCCCAGGCGATCAATCAGCGCCAGCAGGCGGTCGAGGGCATCTAGGAACGGCGGCAGAGTGGTCAGTTGCGAACCGATGTGGCAGTCGACGCCCAGCACTTCCAGGTTTGGCAACTGCGCGGCGCGGATATACACGTCCTCGGCGTCAGCAATGGCGATGCCGAACTTGTTCTCTTTGAGACCGGTGGAAATGTACGGGTGGGTGCCAGCATCGACGTCCGGGTTGACGCGCAGGGAGATCGGCGCGCGTACGCCCATTTCGGCGGCTACGACCTGCAGGCGCTCCAGCTCGTCGGTGGATTCGATGTTGAAGCAATGCACACCGACTTCCAGGGCACGGCGCATGTCTTCGCGGCTCTTGCCGACGCCGGAGAACACGATCTTGTCAGCCTGGCCACCAGCTGCCAGTACCCGCTCCAGCTCGCCACGGGAGACGATGTCAAAACCAGCGCCCATACGCGCCAGGACATTCAGTACACCCAGATTGGAGTTTGCCTTGACCGCGTAGCACACCAAGTGCGGTACGCCGTCCAGTGCGTCGGTGAAGGAGCGGTATTGAGCTTCGATGTGAGCGCGTGAGTACACGTACGTCGGGGTACCAAAGCGCTGGGCAATCGCGGACAGCGCCACGCCTTCCGCGAACAGCTCGCCGTCCCGGTAGTTAAAAGCGTCCATGAGTTTCCCTTAATAGATGTCGTGCTTGTGCGCTTTGGATTGCGACGTTTGCGCTTGGTCATTGGGGTCTTTGCTGTCATCGGGCAGGTACAGCGGACCTTTTTGACCACAGGCACTAACGAGGCAAGCGACCGCGACGAGCGCAGCAAGGGAAGAGATCAGGCGCTTCATGGCGAAATCCTTGAATATGCATTAATTGCGCCCGAGTATACCGACCACCCGCCAGCTTGCCTATGCGCCGGAATACCCGTCCGGCGGGGGTTTGCCGAGATAGTTGGGAAGCAGGCTACGCTGGTCGAGGATATTTCATACTGTCATCGGTAATGAACTCGGTATCCTTTGCAATCAGCGGGGCTCGCCCGTATCGTGCGGCGCTTGAGCAAAACCAGACACTTTTGAGGTTGCCACAATGAGTTTGACCGAAGCCCGTTTTCACGACCTGGTGGATTCGACCCAGCAGACGCTGGAAGATATTTTCGACGACAGCGGCCTGGATGTGGACCTGGAAAACTCGGCCGGCGTGCTGACCGTCAAGTTCGAGAGTGGCCAGCAACTGATCTTCAGTCGCCAGGAACCCCTGCGTCAGCTGTGGCTGGCGGCGCGCTCCGGTGGCGTTCACTTTGACTACGACGAAGAAAGCGGCAAATGGCAGTGCGATAAGAGTGAAGAGTTGTTGGGCGAGATGCTCACGCGCCTGGTCCACGAATATACCGGCGCCGAGCTGGATTTCGACGAGATTTGACCGTGACTGAGCCTGCGCCCGTACGTCCGCCAAAGCCGCTGTTCAGTAATGTCAGCCCGGCGGTGCCGTCACCTTGTATCAGTTTGTGTCGTCTGGACGAGCAAAAAGTCTGCCTCGGCTGCTTCCGCCATGTGGAAGACATCCGTGAATGGCGCTCTGCCGACGACGCCCGGCGCCGCCTGATCTGTGCCGAGGCCGAGCAGCGCAGGGCGCGCGCTTGAGGCCGCCTTGTTTATTTGTGACGCTGTGGTAGTGTCCGGGTACACCTCAAATCATCGAGGTCCGTGAGAACCCCGCCTTTTCCTGGCGGGGTTTTGCTTTTTTGTGCAGAAAAAAGGAGTCTGCCTGAATCATGACCACCGCACCGTCCATCATCCTCACCCGTCTTGACGTGCAGCGTCTGGAGCAACTGATCGACCGCTTGGGCGACGAAACTCCCGGCGTCGAAGCGTTGCAAGCCGAACTCGATCGCGCCGAAGAAGTGGTTGGCCACGATGAAGTGCCTGCGGGTGTCGTGACCATGAACTCCAGCGTACATTGCCGTGAGCAAGGCAGCGGCAAGGACTACCACCTGACGCTGGTCTATCCGAAAGATGCCAATGCAGACGCCGGCAAGATCTCGATCCTTGCACCCGTGGGCAGCGCGTTGTTAGGCCTGAAAGTGGGCCAGCACATCGACTGGCCGGCACCTGGCGGCAAGACCCTCAAGCTTGAATTGCTCAGTGTTGAAGGCCAGCCAAAAGACGGCGGCGCCTTCACTCTCTAAATCTGGCTCAGCGCCTCGTTGAGCGACAGCTCCAGCTCGGCCTTGTAACGCAGGTAAAGGTTGCTCGGGCTCTGCACATCACCGAGCAGGCCCGATAGATCCAGGTCGGTGATGTAGCAACGGTAGCGCTCGGTTTCCCGGCGCTGTCCAACGATCTCCTGGGCGACCACGGCAAATAGCTGGTCGCCGAATTCCAATTCGGAAAACTCCCGCTGATTGCAGTACAGGGTAATGCCCACCTTGCCGTGTGCTGCTTTGCCGATAATCGCCTGCACGTCGTAAAACGATTTGTTCGTTGGATTGTGCGGCGCCGGCCGAGGTTCGATCCCGCGGGCGCGTCCGCTTCCTGTCGGCAATAGTTGGTAATACAAGGTCTGCACCGCGCCCAGGGGTTGTTGCGTGTCCAGCGGCGACAACGCATCCCGCCGATAGATGATGGATTGCAGAAAGCGCTGCAAAGGCGCCAGCAGGCTCTGCTCATCATGAAACGGCAGGCGCTGCTGCCAGAGCGCGTTGAACTCATCCAGCACATACAGCTCGGCGAAATCCTCATTGACCCGGTAGAACACTTGCACGCAATCAGCCATGCCCATGGGCAGCAGCAGCGCCAGGTCGTGGTCTTCCAGGGCCATCGTGTCCAGATGCAGCGGGCTGTAGCTGGCCAGCTCTTCGCTGAGGTAGGCGATCAGCGCGTCCTGGGTTGCCAGTGACACATGGGTGGCTTGGCCCGGCATCAACTCCATTACGTGGTAGTGTTGCTGAACTTGCAGCAAGTAGCGGTGGTTGGACTGACCCAGCAGGAGGTTCTGCGCGGTGTCGAAGATTTCCTCCACGCGCTGGGCAATGAACTGCGCACGGTTATGACAGAAGCAGCGCACCCGCAGACGCGGCAGGCGGTCTGATGGCAGTTGGTTTAGGTAGTCGCGCAGGCAATCGAGCAAAGCGTGCGGGCCGTCGTAACGGCTGACCATCACTTCGTTCCAGCTGTTGAGTGTGACTTGGTCCAGGGTCAGCACCAGGTTATCGCGAACACCGGCATAACTCAGGGAGTCGGTGCGCTCGGTGGTCATCAGGATGTTCAGGTCGCGGTGATGCTTGAGCGGGTCGACGCCGACGTTGATCAGCAGCAACACTTCCTCGGGCACCGCCGATCGCAGCAGGCTTATTTCATCGACGCTGGTCAGGGGCAGGGCGACCGTTTGTTGCAGGCTGCCCAGCAGGTTGAACAACTCGAATTCGGTCATGTCGCTGGTGCCGGGGTGCAGCGCCAGGCGCGTGCTGCTGTCGATTACACCGTTGCGATGGCACCAAGTGAGCATTTCCAGCAGGTCGCGGCTGCGCTTGATGGGCGCAAAGTGTTCCCACTCCAGGGCCGTGAGGTTGCCGTTGTACAACCCCCAGTGATGCTGGCCCGGTTCCTTGCGGTTGGGCGACTGCACCAGGGTCAAGGTGTCTTCAGCCAGGTCCGGTGCGATGCCGGGGTTGATGAATTCGACCTTGCCGGCCTTGCGCTCAAAAGCGGCATACAGGCGCCGGCCCAGAACGTTAAGGTCGCGCTTGTTGATCAGGCTGACGGTTTGTTCGGTCCGGGCAAACTGGGTCAGGAAGCGATAGCTGTAGTTCAGCTCGCTGACCAGGGCGCGGCGTTCCGAGGCCACCTGACGCACTTTCCACTGGCTGCGGCTGTCCAGCAGGGCGAGTTGACGCTGGTCCCAGCTCCATTCGCGGGCCAGGCGCTCCAGCAACAGTCGCTGCCAACTGCTGGTGCGTTGGCCGGCGGTGAGCTTGCGATTGACCTTCAGGTACAGCGCGCGGCGTACCAATTCCAGGCGTTCGGGCTCGTTGCGTGCCTTGAGGTATTCCTCGATGCGGCGGTACACCACGATGTATGGGTCCAGCTCATCCAGGTCCATCTGGTTCGCGAACACCGCGCGCTTGAAGCGCAGGCTCAGGCAATGCACGTTGGGGTGTTCGCTGGCGTAGACCTCAGTCAGCAGCAGTTTGAGCACCGATTTGTAAGGTGACTCGATGCCTTTGAACAACTGCCATAGACCGGCTCCGATGAATTCGCCGGGTGGAATATGTGCCAGGTGGCCGAGGTCAAGGGTTTCATCGGCGCGGATAAACCGCTTGGAGAGCAGTGTGTGGGTGAATTCGGCGTAACGGGTCTCTTCGTATACCGGCACCAGCCACCAAATCGGCGTGCGCCCGGCCAACCAGATGGCTGTACGGTAGAACTCGTCCAGCAGCAGGTAATGCTGGGTGGTACCGCAGTCGTCGGAGCTCAGTTGGGTGTCGCGCTCGCCGAGTACGAAGCGCGTTGGCTCGATCAGGAAGAAGTGTGCCTCGGCACCCATGGTGAGGGCCCAGGCTTCTAGCAGTTGGCATTTCTTGCGCAGTTCGGCCAGCTCGTTTTCGCCCAGGTCGGGGGCGTGGCACACCCATACGTCCATATCGCTCTGATCCGCTTGGGCGAGGGTGCCAAGGCTGCCCATCAGAAATAGGCCATGGATAGGCTTGGGCTGATTGACCGGGCGCGGCTTGTAAGAGAACGAGCGGGTCAGGCGTTGGGCTTCGGCCAAGGCCTGAGCGTCGGGCTCGAAATTCGAAAGCCCGGCTGGCGTGCTGCCCGAAACATAACCGGGCAACAGCGGATGATTAACGTGAAAAAACAGTGGCAGGAGGGTCAGCACGCTTTGCTGGCGCGGCGTCAGCCCCTCGACGGCACGCGCCATGCGCCCCTCATTGAGGGCCATGAAGCGCGCGCGCAATTGGGCCAGCACCTTGCGGTCGATGCCTTCGTCCAAGTCAGGGCGGATTTCATGGGTGCGGGTCATGTCGAACTCGGTGGCTCGCAGGGCCCGACGTGGGCGGCCGTGTAGGAGTTTACAGCCAGTGGCGTAGGAGGTTTAGGGGGAAATGGTCTTTGACGCCAGAATTTTAACTGGCCCACAGCAACGCCCTTGGAATCCGCAGTGAGCGGACTCCATGGGCGGTATCGGGTATCAGGCTGCTTCTTTGGTGCTGGCAGTGGTCAGAATAGTCAGCAGGGTTTGGGCCTGCTCTGCGGCGTCCCGACCGAGGCTGGTCAGATAGCCCCCGTCTGGCTGGTCGATAAGTCCTTTGGCATGGAGGCGCTTGGCAGCGGCGATGGCAGTAGGAGCGGCGGTCTGATGGACCTTCAGACCTTCCTTGGTGCTGTCCAAGGGGAAGAGTACAAGGATTTCCAGTTCGGCAACCAATTCAGGGGTATACGACATAAGGACTCCAGACTTTCTAAAATTTATTAGAGGCTAGCAGGCCATAAGGTGAACGCACTTTGCCGAACTGTCCAGCGTGTTGCTGCGTGCCGGGATTATTCCTTTTCAGGCGGCAACTCAGGCAGTGCCCGCAGCGCGGTTTCATACCATTCGGTATTGAAGGCGCGGTCCTCGTCCAGCATCGCGTCGATCTCGAACGCCAGCACGTGGGCCATAAGATTCAGGATGTCTTCGCGTTCATAACCCACCAGGGTCAGTTTGTTGAAGGTCGCCTTGGCGGCGGGGGGATTGTCGCTTTCGATCTGGTTCTCGATCGCTTCGATCAGGGTGTTTTCGGTGAATTCTTCTTCGTCACTGTCGATATCGGTCGGCTCGCTCATGGCAGGCTCCTCAAGGAAAGGGCGCCAGTCTACCTCCATTCAGGCAGGTGATGCTGCTGGTCAGGCTGGGCGCCAAGATCTATAACTCTTGCAGCCAACCCCGCACACGGCCTGGAGGCTTTGCGATGCTCAAGCTCTACGGATTTTCGGTCAGCAACTACTACAACATGGTGAAACTGGCGCTGTTGGAGAAAGGGCTCCTGTTTGAAGAGGTACCTTTCTATGCCGGTCAAACCCCGGAAGCCCTGGCAATCAGTCCGCGCGGCAAGGTACCGGCGCTGGGCGTAAAGCAGGGGTTTATCAACGAAACCAGCGTAATACTCGAATACATCGAGCAAACCCAGGAAGGCCCTTCGCTGTTGCCGGCAGACCCGTTCCAGCGTGCCCAAGTGCTGGCGCTGTGCCGGGAAATCGAGCTGTACATCGAATTGCCCGCCCGCGCGTGTTTTGCCGAGGCGTTTTTCGGTATGCCGGTGCCGGAGGCGATCAAGGAAAAATCCAAGGCTGAGTTGCTGCTGGGGATCGGTTCTTTAGGTCGGCACGGCAAGTTCGCGCCTTACGTGGCGGGGGAGAGTTTTACGATTGCGGATCTGTATTTCATGTACAGCGTGAACCTCGCCTGTGGCGTGGGCGAGAAGCTGTTTGGATTGGATTTGCTGGCTGAGTTGCCAAAGGCGAAAGCGTTGTTGGAGCGATTGCATGCCATGCCCAACGCCCAAAAGGTGGCAGCGGACCGGGAGGCGGCGATGCCGGCGTTTATGGCGATGATTGCGGCCAAAAAGTGATCAAGTGTGGGAGGGGGCAAGCCCCTCCCACATTTTTTAGCGGCTGGCGAGCAACGCCTGGCCGCGTACGACCGCTGCCTTCACCTGCGCGGGCGCAGTGCCGCCGATGTGATTACGCGCATTCACCGAACCTTCCAGGGTCAGTACGGCGAACACATCCTGCTCGATCTGGTCGCTGAACTGGCGCAGTTCTTCCAGACTCATTTCTGCCAGGTCTTTGCCGGTTTCCACGCCGTATTTCACTGCGTGGCCGACGATTTCGTGGCAGTCACGGAACGGCAGACCACGGCGTACCAGGTAGTCCGCCAGGTCCGTTGCCGTGGAGAAACCGCGCAAGGCCGCTTCACGCATGATCGCGTGTTTTGGCTTGATCGCCGGGATCATGTCGGCAAAGGCACGCAGCGAGTCGCGCAGGGTGTCGGCGGCGTCGAACAGCGGTTCCTTGTCTTCCTGGTTGTCCTTGTTGTAAGCCAACGGCTGGCCTTTCATCAGGGTCAGCAGGCCCATCAGTGCGCCGAATACGCGGCCGCTCTTGCCGCGGACCAGCTCTGGCACGTCGGGGTTTTTCTTTTGCGGCATGATCGAGCTGCCGGTGCAGAAGCGGTCCGGCAGGTCGATGAACTGGAACTGCGCGCTGGTCCATAGCACCAGCTCCTCCGAGAAACGCGACAGGTGCATCATCGCAATGCTGGCGGCGGCGCAGAATTCGATGGCGAAGTCACGGTCCGAGACGCCGTCCAGGGAGTTGCCGCCCACAGCGTCGAAGCCCAGCAGTTGTGCGGTGTACTCGCGGTCGATCGGGTAAGTGGTGCCAGCCAGCGCGGCGCTACCCAATGGCATACGGTTGGCGCGCTTGCGGCAATCGACCAGGCGCTCGTAGTCGCGGCTGAGCATTTCGAACCAGGCCAGCAGGTGGTGACCGAACGTCACAGGCTGGGCGGTTTGCAGGTGAGTGAAGCCGGGCATGATGGTGTCCGATTCGCGTTCGGCCTGCTCCAGCAGGCCTTTTTGCAGGCGAGTTATTTCGGACAGGATCAGGTCGAGTTCATCGCGCAGCCACAGGCGGATATCGGTGGCCACCTGGTCGTTACGGCTACGACCGGTGTGCAGTTTCTTGCCGGTCACACCGATACGGTCGGTGAGGCGGGCCTCGATATTCATGTGCACGTCTTCCAGGTCGACGCGCCAGTCGAACGTACCGGCTTCGATCTCACCGCGGATGGTGGTCAGGCCGTCAATGATGCTGTCGCGCTCGGCGTCGGTCAGCACGCCGACTTTGGCCAGCATCGTCGCGTGGGCGATGGAGCCCATGATGTCGTGGCGGTACAGGCGCTGGTCGAAGGTGACGGAGGCGGTGAAGCGGGCGACGAAGGCGTCGACGGGTTCACTGAAGCGGCCGCCCCAGGACTGGTTGGTCTTGTCGGTGCTCATGGATTCGCTCGTGGTCTGCTTAATAAAGAGGCGTGGAAGTCTGCCGGCGATAATAACAGGGTTGCCCGTGGAGGCGGTGCTGCGGGTCGTCGGCATTTTTATTTGTGCAAAGGATGGCTAAGTGCCTTGCCGCCGAACGCGTCCGGGAAGAGACTGGAGGTAGATGTTTATCGAAACGATATTTGACGATTGCGCAATATCGTTCCGGTGAGCGTCTACAGTTGGACTGATAGTGTGTGAATGCACCAAAGTCGGGTATTGCGGTCAGAGCCTGACTATCCATTTAAAAGGGGGGTATTCGGATTGTGTATCAGCAAACCCTACGACGATGCCCGATGGCAGCAGGTCTTGGGCGCTATTGAACAGGTCCGGGTAAATATGGGTGCCGCTGTCAGGGCACTTTTTGCCGCTCGCGCTAGTCTTAGCGTGGATCGCTGTGACGCAAGTCACCGCACCTGTCTACGCTATCCTTGTGCGAGACTCACGCAGGAATCCAGCGCTATATGAATGTCCTGATCGTTGATGACGAACCCCAAGCCCGCGAGCGACTGACCCGCTTGGTCAGTGAACTTGAGGGTTATACAGTCCTTGAGCCGAGTGCCACCAACGGGGAGGAGGCGTTGACGCTGATCGACAGCCTCAAGCCCGACCTGGTGTTGCTCGATATCCGCATGCCGGGCCTTGATGGCCTGCAAGTCGCCGCCCGGCTGAGCGAGCGAGAATCGCCACCCGCCGTGGTGTTATGCGCCGCGCAAGAAGAGTTTGCTGAGCAGACGCTGGAAGCCAGTGGCGTCAGCTTTGTGATTAAACCAGTGACTGCCGAAGCCTTGCTCAAGGCCATGAAGAAAGCCGAGCGCCCCAACCGCGCCCAACTGGCAGCCTTGACCCAGCCTGCCGCCCAAAGTGGTAACGGGCCGCGCAGCCACATCAGCGCACGTACGCGCAAAGGGATTGAGCTGATCCCACTGAGCCAGGTTGTTTATTTTATTGCCGATCACAAGTACGTGACCCTGCGACATGAGGCTGGCGAAGTGTTGCTCGATGAGCCGCTCAAGGCCCTTGAGGATGAGTTCGGCGAACGCTTCGTGCGTATCCACCGCAATGCGCTGGTGGCCCGCGAGCGGATCGAACGTCTTCAACGCACACCTCTGGGACACTTCCAGTTGTTCCTTAAAGGGCTTAACGGCGATGCTTTGATCGTCAGTCGACGCCATGTCGCGGGCGTGCGCAAAATGATGCAGCAGCTTTAGTTCGAGGGCTGTAGCGAGGCCTGCATTCCTTATCCCGGTGCGACGTGGCCAGGGAGGCCCCGCACTTGCTGATTCAAATCAAAGCGCATTTGCCTGAGCTGTTATTATCTGCCGTATCTATTCAGTACGGATTGATCCATGTCCTCTCGCGAAATCCGCATCGCCACCCGTAAAAGTGCTCTGGCCTTATGGCAGGCCGAATACGTCAAAGCACGCCTTGAGCAGGCCCATCCCGGCCTCACGGTGTCCCTGGTGCCCATGGTCAGTCGCGGCGACAAGCTGCTTGACTCGCCACTGTCGAAAATCGGGGGCAAGGGCCTGTTCGTCAAGGAACTGGAAACTGCGCTGCTGGAAAACGAAGCCGACATCGCCGTGCATTCGATGAAAGACGTGCCCATGGACTTTCCCGAAGGCCTGGGCCTTTTTTGCATCTGCGAGCGCGAAGACCCGCGTGATGCATTCGTTTCCAACACCTATGCATCCCTGGATGAGCTGCCGCTGGGCAGCATCGTCGGCACCTCCAGCTTACGTCGTCAGGCCCAGCTGCTGACCCGCCGTCCAGACCTGCAGATCCGCTTTCTACGTGGCAACGTCAACACTCGCCTGGCTAAGCTGGATGCTGGCGAATATGACGCGATCATCCTGGCTGCCGCTGGTTTGATCCGTCTTGGTTTCGAAGATCGCATCACCTCCGCCATCAGCGTCGAAGACAGCTTGCCAGCGGGTGGGCAGGGCGCCGTGGGCATCGAATGTCGCACCGCCGACAGCCAAATCCACGAACTTCTCAAGCCGCTCGATCACCACGATACCGAGGTGCGTGTCACAGCCGAGCGAGCTCTGAACAAGCACCTCAATGGCGGCTGCCAAGTGCCGATTGCTTGCTACGCCGTGCTCGAAGGTGAAGACCTGTGGCTGCGTGGCCTGGTCGGCGACCCTGACGGCGGCACCTTGTTAACGGCCGAAGTGCGCGGGCCGCAGCGTGATGCCACGGCCTTGGGTATCCAGGTCGCTGAAGAGCTCCTGGATAAAGGCGCTGGTGCCATTCTGCAAAAAGTCTACGGTGAGGCCGGTCCGCAGTGAGTGGGTGGCGAGTGCTGCTGACGCGGCCTGCAGAGGAATCGACCGCCCTGGCGGCGTCGTTATCTGAAGCCGGCATTTTCAGCAGCAGTTTGCCCCTGCTGGACACTGAGCCGTTACCCATCACGCCCGAGCAACAGGCTGTCTTCCTTGACCTGCATCGCTATTGCGCGGTGATCGTGGTGAGCAAGCCCGCTGCGCGCCTTGCCCTGCAGCAGTTGGCTCATCATCCCAAACCACAAATGCCTTGGTTCAGCGTCGGCGCCGGAACTGCGCAGGTACTGTCCGATCAGGGCCTGAACGTTCACTATCCCCAAAGCGGCGACGACAGCGAGGCCTTGCTTCAATTACCGGCGTTGCGCGAGGCTATCGCGTGCCGCGATTCACGGGTGTTGATTCTGCGTGGCGAGGGCGGTCGAGAGTTGCTGGCGGAGCGTTTGCGCGAGCAAGGTGCTAGTGTCGACTATCTGGAGTTGTACCGCCGTTTCCTGCCGACCTATGACGCCGGTGTGCTGGTGCAACGCATCCAGTTGGAACGCTTGAACGGCCTGGTGGTCAGCAGTGGGCAGGGTTTTTTGCACCTGCAAGCCCTGGCCGGCCTCGATTGGCCGAAAGTGGCGCAGCTGCCGTTGTTCGTGCCCAGCCCGCGCGTTTATGAAATGGCGCGGGCCGCTGGCGCAGAAAAAGTTGTGGATTGTCGCGGCGCGAGTGCCGCGGCTTTGTTAGTGGCGTTACGGAGTCATCCCGTTCCCACTCTCTGATACGCAAAGGACGGATACGTGAGCGAAACAGCCTTGCCTAAAGATGAAACCCAACCCGCACTCGATGCGCCGGTTGAGTCACCGGTCACCACGCCGCGCCGTGGCAATGGCTTGGCAGTTGTCGCCTTGCTGCTTGGCGCCGTGGGTGTTGCTGCCGGGGGTTGGGGGATCTGGCAGGTCCGCGCCCTGCAAGCCAGCAGCCAGCAGCAGCTGGGTCAGGTGCAGACCTTGGATGACCAATCCCAGTCCCTCAAGCAAAGTCAGCAGCAACTGGCTGCGCGCTTGGCCCAGTTGCCGGGCGCTGACGAGTTGGAAGAGCGCCGCCGTCTGGTCGCCCAGTTGCAAGGTGATCAGCAGCGCCTTAACCAGCGTCTGGAAACCGTGCTGGGGGCCAGCCGTAAAGACTGGCGCCTGGCCGAGGCCGAGCACCTGATCCGTCTGGCGAGTTTGCGGCTGTCCGCCCTGCAAGATATCAACAGTGCCCAGGCGCTGGTGCAGGGTGCCGACGAGATTCTTCGCGAGCAGAGCGATCCAGGTTCCTACGCTGCGCGAGAACAATTGGCCAAGAGCCTGGCCGCGTTGCGCAGTACCGAGCAGCCGGACCGTACCGGGCTCTATCTGCAATTGGCAGCCTTGCGTGACCAGGTTGTGCAGTTGGCAGCCATTGCCCCTGAATATCAACTCACCGAGCCCTCTGGGCAGGGGCGTCCAAGCACTGATACGGATAGCCGCTGGAGACAGTGGTGGGAGCAGATTTCCCGTTACTTCCGCATCGACTTCAATCCCGACGATAACATTCGACCACTGCTCGCCGGTCAGGGGCTGAACCAAGTTCGCCTGGCCCTGAGTCTGGCGCTGGAGCAGGCGCAATGGGCGGCGCTCAATGGAGAGTCGGCGGTGTACAGCCGTTCGCTGGGCGAGGCGCGCAGCGTGTTGCAGGACAACTTCAACCAGGACAATCCGCAGAGCAAGGCGATGCTGGCGCGTATCGCCGAGCTTGAGCCAAAAGCTGTGTCGGTAGTGACACCGGACCTGGCGGCGAGTCTGGCTGCGGTGCAGGCGTACCTAGAACGTCGTCATGTGTCTGCTGACGAAGCTAAGGCGGCGGCTGGCAAGCCGGCGATCCAGGAGTAGAGCCGATGAAGCGTTTCTATGTGATCCTGGTGCTGGTGGTTGCGATCGCCCTGGCACTCGCTGTGGGCATTTCGAAACACACCGGCTATGTGCTGATTACCTATCCTCATGTGCTGCATTACGAGTCGAGCCTATGGGCGACCGTGGTAGCAGTGTTTGCCATCGGCCTCGCCATTTACCTGATTCGCGTGTTGCTGAGCCTGGTGACCACCTCCGGTGGCGTGGTCAACCCGTGGTCTCGGCGTAACCGCAGTCGCCGTGTGCAGATCGCCATCGAACAGGGCCAGATGGACCTCGCTGAGGGCCGCTGGGCCAGCGCTGAGCGTCATCTGCATCGTGCAGCTGAAGCTGAGCGCCAGCCTTTGTTGTACTACCTGGGCGCGGCCCGTGCGGCGAATGAGCAGGGCCGTTATGAGGAGTCCGACGGTTTGCTGGCGCGTGCGCTGGAGCGTCAGCCCCAAGCGGAGTTGGCGGTCGCGTTGAGCCATGCGCAATTGCAGTTGGACCGTGGCGATACTGACGGCGCGTTGACGACCTTGCAGGTCATGCACGAGCGTCATCCCCATAACGCCCAGGTATTGCGCCAATTGCAGCGTTTGCACCAGCAGCGAGGCGACTGGTCTTCGGTCATCCGACTGCTGCCGGAGCTGCGCAAGGACAAAGTGCTGCCTGCCAGCGAACTGGCCGAGTTGGAGCGCCGTGCCTGGGGCGAGAACCTGAGCCTGGCTGCTCAGCGCGAAGAGCAGGGCGAAGCGGGTTTGCAGTCCCTTGAGCGGGCCTGGCAGCAACTCACTTCGGCTCAGCGTCAGGAGCCGCAGTTGGTGCTGGCTTACGCTGAGCAACTGCGCCAGGAGGGCGCCGATGCCAAGGCGGAGGAGGCGTTGCGCGGTGCTATCAAGCGCGGCTATGACAGCCACCTGATTCGTCTGTACGGCCTGCTGCGCGGCGGTGACCAGGCCAGGCAATTGAAGTTTGCCGAGGGGTGGCTCAAGGATCATCCGGGTGATGCCAGCCTGCTGCTGACGTTGGGTCGTCTGTGCTTGCAAAACAGCCTGTGGGGCAAGGCACGGGATTATCTGGAAAGTAGCCTTCAAGTGCAGCGTAATCCTGAGGCGTGTGCCGAGCTGGCGCGGTTATTGGCCCAGTTGGGTGATACCGAGCGCAGCAACCAACTGTTCCAAGAAGGTTTGGGTCTGCTGGATAACCGCTTACTGGCCTCTCCGCTGCCAGTTCCTACCCGGTCTTGATGTAGGAAAGGAATGGAGGGTTTGCTCAGATACGTCTGAGAGTTAGCCCTTCAATGCCCAGCAGATGCTGGGTTTTAAGCGCTCTACTGCAAACTCCTACACTGGGATGCTCGAAGTCTTTCATGCTTATGCGGGATATCCCTGCGATCTCACAGAACTGTCTGCTCTGTCGCGTATTGAAAGGGGTCGGGCCTTTCCTCTACCGTAACGACCTATCTCTCGCTGTGCGGATAAAGCATGTCTTTGGCCCCTTCACGCTCCTTGTTTTTTCTTGCGTTCATGGCGGGTGCGCTGACGTTGGGCGCGTCCTTCTATCTTGAGTTCGGTGCATCGTTACGCCCGTGCTTCCTGTGCCAGATACAACGGGCCTTTCTGGCCGCATTCACGCTCATCAATCTGGTTGCCGCTATCCATTCATCCAGTCGATCCACTTACTACCTGTACGGGCTGACGAGCATGGGATGTGCATTGTTGGGTGCCGTTACCGCTGTGCGTCAGGTGCTGCTGCAAAATGCCGCACCGGATCAGGCCGCCGATTGCTGGCCCAGCCTGAGCCACATGATCGATAACCTCTCGGTGTGGCAGGCCTTGCGATTGGTGGTCGAGGGTACCGTCGATTGTGTGGAAATAAGCTGGACGCTGTTCGACTTGAGCCTTCCCGAATGGAGCCTGTTGTTCTTCCTGGGCATGCTAGTCCTCGGTGTCATACAGTTTTCACGGCTGTATTTGAGCCGTCCCCTGCGTCCGGTAGGGCGCTGAACGAAGGTCGCGGTTTGTAGGATGGGATTAAACACTTGTATGAACTTTCTCTCCTGCGTACCTTGAAGCCATAGTCGTGCGGGCATAATCTGGCCCGCACGCGTTATTAAAACCGTTTGCTTGTCAGATGCGGCCTTGTCCCGCTGCGGCTTACTCCTTGAAGTGTTGCGCGGGCATCAGGCGGCAGCGCCCCTATAGGGAAGAGAGATCATCATGCTGGAAAGTTGTCAGAATGCTCAGGAACGCTGGGGTGGGGTGCACAAGCTGATCGACAGCTGGTTGAAGGCACGTCACGAACTGGTTCGGGCCTTTGATGCTCTCGGCGCCAAGCCTGAGGCACTGGGTGAGAATCGCGAGCCGTTGCAGGATTTCTGTGGTGTCTTGGTGGACTACGTGTCGGCCGGCCACTTCGGCGTTTACGAGCAGCTGACCAAGGAGGCCGAAGCCTTCGACGATCAACGTGGTCTCGACTTGGCCGAAACCATTTACCCACGCATTGATGTCATCACCGAGAAGCTGCTGGCGTTCACCGACCTGTGTGATGCCGGAAACTGCGTTGCCGAAAAATTCAAGGAGTTGGGCGCGCTGTTGCATGAGCGCTTCGAACTGGAAGATTGCTTGATCGAAGTGCTGCACAATGCCCACAAGGAAGAGCCAGCCACTCAGGCTTGATCCTCAACGGTGATTTAAAAAAACGGTGCGCATGACGCACCGTTTTTTATTGGATCATTGGCGAGTGCCGAGTAACTCGATCTCGAATACCAATGGCGTGTAAGGCGGGATCAACTCGCCCGCGCCGTCGGCACCGTAGGCTTGGGCTGATGGGATCACCAGGCGCCATTTCGCTCCCACCGGCATCTGTTGTAACGCACTGCTCCAGCCGCTGATCACACTGTCCAGGCGAAACCACTGGGGCTGTGTGCTCTGATCGAAGACTGTGCCATCGGGTAACCGTCCAACGTATTTCACTTGAACCTGATCATTAGCTCCAGGTTTGCTGCCGCTGCCGGGTGTCAGTTCCGTGAGCAGGATTCCGTCAGCTAATTCGCGCACCCCTTTTGCCGTTTTTTCCTTGGCTAGAAACTGCTGTTCAGCTGCGAGCGACTTTTCACTTTTGGGTGCTTGGGCGTCGGCTTCGGCCTGCGCTTCATGCTGGGCAAGAATCTGTTCGATGCGCTTGTTATCCAACGCCAGCGGCTTGCCTTGATAGGCTTGATTGAGGCCCTCGATCAACGCCTGGATCTGCAGGTCCGGCACCTCCTGGCGCAGGCGTTCACCGAGGCTGGCGCCCAGGCTGTAGGCAAGGTCGTGCTGCTCTTGGTCTGCCGTTTTGGAGGGTGATTTCTCGCCCGCATTGGCTACGGAAATTGCCAAGCCCAGAACAAGAAAAAGGTAACGCGACATGGGCATTCTCCCGCCGAAAGTGCGACGGATTATGCCAGTGTGAAAGGGTAAAAAGTGTCGCGTGTTTTCGATATATCGATAAGAATTTTCGTACCGTGCAACGCAAGGCAAACGATACTGTCAACATGCCCTAGCGGCGGTAAGAGCAGAGGGCTAGTATGAGCCGCACCCACGTCAGCCAGGAGGTAAACCATGTCGGCCAAACAGAAGCCTGTTAATACCCCGTTGCACTTACTCCAACAACTGTCGAGCAGCCTGCTCGAACATCTGGAAAGCGCGTGTTCCCAAGCGTTGGCCGATGCAGAAAAACTGCTCGCCAAGTTGGAAAAACAACGCGGTAAGGCGCAAGAAAAGCTGCATAAATCCCGTACCAAACTGCAAGACGCCGCCACCGCCGGCAAGGCCAAGGCACAAGCCAAAGCCAAAGACGCTGTCAAAGAACTTGAGGACCTGCTGGACGCCCTCAAGGATCGCCAAGCTGAAACGCGCGCGTACATTTCCCAACTCAAGAAAGATGCTCAGGAAAGCCTGAAATTGGCCCAGGGCGTTGGTCGTGTTAAAGAAGCCGTGGCGAAAGTGCTGGGCGCTCGTACACCTGCAAAAGCAGTTGCAGCGAAGGCACCCGCCAAAGCCGCCGCCAAGCCAGCTGCTAAGGCTGCTGCTGCAAAACCAGCCGCTAAGCCAGCTGCTAAGACTGCTGCTGCAAAACCAGCCGCCAAGCCAGCTGCTAAGACCGCTGCTGCAAAACCAGCCGCCAAGCCAGCTGCTAAGACTGCTGCTGCAAAACCAGCCGCCAAGCCAGTTGCTAAGACTGCTGCTGCAAAACCAGCCGCCAAGCCAGCTGCTAAGACTGCTGCTGCAAAACCAGCCGCCAAGCCAGCTGCTAAGACCGCTGCTGCAAAACCAGCCGCCAAGCCAGTTGCTAAGACTGCTGCTGCAAAACCAGCCGCCAAGCCAGTTGCCAAGACTGCTGCTGCAAAACCAGCCGCCAAGCCAGCTGCCAAGACTGCTGCTGCAAAGCCAGCCGCCAAGCCAGCTGCTAAGCCTGCCGCTGCAAAACCAGCTGCAAAACCAGCTGTTAAGCCTGCTGCTGCAAAACCAGCAACAACTGCAACCGCCCCGACAGCCTCCACCGCTCCAACAGCACCGGCCAGCAGCACTCCTGCACCGGCAGCATCGAACACCACCCCAACCAGCGCTTCCTAAGTGCCGGTGGCCACGGCGCGCAAGTGTTGCAGCGCGTCGTGGTCAAGGTTGTTGGCCGCCTCAGCCCCCAGTCCTTCAAGCCATTTCTGACCCCCGCTCACCTCTGCGCTCATCCAGTTCTGTGCCAGCGCCTCCAGGCGTGTCAGTAGCCCGCGCTCCGCCTCCAACTCCAGGGCTTTGACCCGCTCCCGTAACGCCGCCAGCTGTTCGTCCTGCTGCGCCAACGTCCGCCATTGCACGCGCACTTGTCGCAAGGGCTCGATGACTTGCTTCTGCCACGGCCCGGCTATCTGTGTTAACGCTTGAATGCGCTCGCAGGTCAGCGCCACGCCACGATGTTCCAGCCATGCCCCACACAGCAGCAGGCACACATCCGCTCCTTGTTCCTGCAAGCGCAGACAAGCGGCTTCCACGCCCGGACGGGCGTAAGTCGAGAGGGCAAAGCTCCACAGGTCAGCGCACATATTCACACCCAAGCCAGCGGGCAACGAAGCTGGTAGACTCCGCCGCCATTATGATCCGACTTCAAAGCCTAACATTACAGCGTGGCCCGCAACGTCTTCTCGAAGACGCCGAGCTGACCCTGCACGCCGGTCACAAAGCCGGCCTGATCGGTGCCAACGGTGCCGGTAAATCCACGTTGTTCGCCCTGTTGCTGGGTGAGCTGACCCCGGATTCCGGGGACTGCTTGCTGCCGGCCGACTGGCGCATCGCCCATATGCGCCAGGAGATCGACACCCTGGACCGCATCGCGATCGACTACGTGCTCGATGGCGACCTGCGTCTGCGCCAGGTGCAACACGACCTGGCCGAGGCCGAGAAAGCCCAGGATGGCGCCGCACAGGCCCGCCTGCACGCGGAACTCGACAGCGCCGACGGCTACACCGCCGACGCCCGCGCCCGCAAGATGCTTGCCGGCCTTGGCTTCACCAACGAGCAGATGGACCGGCCGGTCGCCGACTTTTCCGGTGGCTGGCGCATGCGCCTTAACTTGGCCCAGGCGCTGATGTGCCCCTCGGACCTGTTGCTGCTCGACGAACCAACCAACCACTTGGACCTCGATGCGATCCTGTGGCTGGAAGACTTCCTCAAGAGCTACCAGGGCACTTTGCTGCTGATTTCCCACGACCGGGATTTCCTCGATGCTGTGGTCGACAACATCGCCCACGTCGAACAGAAGAAGATCACCCTCTACCGTGGCGGCTACACCGCGTTCGAACGTGCGCGTGCCGAGCGCCTGGCCCAGCAGCAGCAGGCGTTCGAGAAGCAGCAGGCGCAGCGTGCGCACATGGAAAGCTACATCGCACGGTTCAAGGCCCAGGCCACCAAGGCCCGTCAGGCCCAAAGCCGGATCAAGGCGTTGGAGCGCATGGAAGAACTGTCGGCGGCCCACGTCGATTCGCCATTCGACTTTGTGTTCCGCGAGTCGGTGAAGATCTCCAGTCCCTTGTTGGACCTCTCGGATGCTCGCCTGGGTTATGGCGAAAAAACCATCCTGGAAAAGGTCAAACTGCAGCTCACGCCAGGCGCGCGCATCGGTTTGCTCGGCCCCAACGGCGCGGGCAAGTCGACCCTGATCAAGAACCTCTCGGGCGAGCTGCAACCTTTGGCCGGCCGCCTGACTCGTGGTGAGAACCTGGTGGTGGGCTACTTCGCCCAGCATCAGCTGGACTCTCTCGATTCCAAGGCAAGTCCGTTGCTGCACCTGCAACGCCTGGCGCCGACCGAGCGCGAGCAAACCCTGCGTGATTTCCTAGGTGGTTTCGACTTCCGTGGCGCGCGTATCGATGAGCCGGTGCTGAACTTCTCCGGTGGCGAAAAGGCCCGCCTGGCCTTGGCGCTGATCGCCTGGGACCGCCCAAACCTGCTGCTGCTCGATGAACCCACCAACCACCTGGACCTGGAAATGCGCCTGGCGCTGACCATGGCCCTGCAGGAGTTCAGCGGTGCGGTGCTGGTGGTGTCTCACGATCGCCACTTGCTCAAGAGCACCACCGATAACTTCCTGCTGGTCGCAGATGGCAAAGTCGAAGAGTTCGACGGCGACCTCGATGACTACGCACGCTGGCTGACGGATTACCGTCTGCGCAACGCGCCGGTCAGCAACACACCGGTTAACCCGGATAAGACTGACAAGAAGGCTCAACGTCAGGCTGCTGCTGCATTGCGCCAACAGTTGGCGCCGCATAAGCGCGAAGCCGACAAGCTCGAAGCCGAGCTGGGCAAGGTTCACGAGCGCCTGGCCAAGATCGAAGCCAGTTTGGGCGACAGCGCTGTATACGAGGCGGCCCGCAAGGACGAGCTGCGTGACCTGCTGGCCGAGCAGGCCAAGCTCAAGGTGCGTGAAGGGCAGTTGGAGGAAACCTGGATGGAAGCCCTCGAACTGCTTGAAACCCTGCAAGCGGAGCTGGAGGCGCTGTCCTGATGGAGGCGTTGCAGTTGCCGATACCCACGCAATGGGTCGAGCCCGCGTGGATCGGCGTACAAATCCTGCTGATCCTGCTGGGCGCATACCTCGCCCAGCGTTTCGTTGCCAAAGGCCTGACCCGTTTGGGTGAGCGCTACCCGTTTCCGCCGCAACTGTTGATGCCGCTGCGCGGTGGCTTGCGCTGGCTGATCATGGGCAGTGCGCTGATCTTCGTGCTGGGTCGCCTGGGCGTGTCCGCCACGGTGTTGTGGACGGCGCTGTCGGGGTTTGTTGCGGTTGCCGCCGTAGCGTTCTTCGCGATGTGGTCGGTGCTGTCGAACCTGCTGTGCGCGATCTTAATCTTCACCGTTGGGCCGTTCCGCATTGGTGACATCGTCGAGCTGGTGGATACGGTCGACAAGCCGGGGGTGAAAGGCCGTGTGGTGGCAATCAATCTGCTCTACACCACGCTGATCGAAGTGGCGGAAGCCGGCACCGACAGCGCGATGGTGCAGGTCCCAAACAGCCTATTCTTCCAACGCTCTGTACGACGCTGGCCAGGCACCCATGTGTTTCCTGGTGACCGCTAGCATTCACCGCGCGTAAAAATCTATAGCCAGCCTCTGGTCGGCGGAGTTAGCTTTAGGCACAACAATCGCTGACTCTCTCCCGAGGTGTGCAATGGCACTCGATACGTGGCTGGCCTTTTTCCTGGCCAGTTGGATCATCTCCCTTTCCCCTGGCGCCGGTGCCATCGCTTCGATGTCCAGCGGCCTGCAATATGGTTTCGTGCGCGGTTATTGGAATGCCATTGGCCTGCAATTGGGCCTGGCGATGCAGATTGCTGTGGTGGCGGGCGGCTTGGGTGCCATTCTGGCGGCGTCGTCGACCGCGTTCTATGCGATCAAATGGTTTGGTGTGGCGTACCTGGTGTACCTGGCTATCAAGCAATGGCGCGCCTTGCCCATGGACATGACCGATGACGCGGCGCCACGTCCGATCGGCAAGCCGATGGCGATGATGTTCCGTGGCTTTCTGGTCAACGCCAGCAATCCAAAAGCCCTAGTGTTCATGTTGGCGGTACTGCCGCAGTTCGTGAACCCGCAGGCGCCTTTGCTGATCCAGTATCTGATCCTGGGCGCGACGATGATCAGCGTCGATATGATCGTGATGGCGGGATATACGGGATTGGCGTCAAAAGTGCTGCGGCTGTTGCGTACGCCTAAGCAGCAAAAACGTGTTAACCGCACGTTTGCCGGATTGTTCGTTGGGGCTGCGGGTTTCCTGGCCAGCTTGCACCGCGCCACGGCATAACTGAAGAAACGGGGTCAAAAGTGTGGGAGGGGGCTTGCTCTCGATGGCGGTGTCTCAGCTACAGCTAAACTGACTGAGACACTGCTATCGGGAGCAAGCCCCCTCTTACATTGGGTTTGTGTCGCCCAGAGGATCACCGCTCTGCGCAAAGTCTTCGGCGCTTCATTCCTAGGCACGTTATTACGCAACACCGGTAGGTTGGGCGCTTGATGCCCACCACCCAATTGCTCCACATCCTCTCCGAGTGCCTTTGCCACTTCTTTCATACCATTCGGGCGGTTCAGGCTAACGCGCACATTGCGGCTGTTCACCAGTTTGGTGTCCTGGCCTTCACCGTGGTGGTAAATGCTGAGGTGATCTCAAAGGTGCGTGTGTTGACCGGCTGAAATCCTCCACCAGCGTCAGGCCCAGTACGGTTGAGTGGCTGTGGGAGTTCTCCAGAGCATGGCCAGATCCTCGCGAAATCGTCCCTACCGGTTAATAGCTGTTACCTGTTTGAGTGAACCGATTTGGAGCTCATATGGGTAAGCCATGTCGAAGTGCCACTATTCGACTGCAAAAATCCAGGGTCCTTATCCGCACCCCATCACTTACACCTTGAGTCAAACCGGATAAGCCTTAACAATGTGTTACTTCGTATTTCCCTTTGAGATTCGTTCATGACTGCCCCCTTCCGTTTTCTCGCCTGGCTGATGTTGCCGGCGTTGATGTCGTGCAGCTCCAACCTGTTGGCGGCAACTGCCGAAGGCGCGCCACAAGCCCTGCATTTGCTGGACTACATTGGCGCTGACTACCCGCCGACGGTGGAGGCGGGCAAGGTGGTGGATGATTCGGAATTTCGCGAGCAGGTGGAGTTTCTCGGGGTGTTGCAGGGGTTGGTGGCGGACTTGCCGCAAAGACCTGAGCGCGCCGAGCTGGTAAAGGGCGTTGATGAATTACTGTCAGCTGTCAACGCGCATGAGGATGGCGCGACCGTCGCCCGGCAGGCCCGTCAGTTGGGCGCCAAGTTGGCCGTCGCTTATGAAGTCAGTCAGGCCCCGGCCATCACGCCCGACCCGACGCGCGGTGCACCGCTCTATGCCCAGCATTGCTCGGTGTGCCACGGCACTGCCGGCGCGGGTGATGGCCCGGCGGGCGTGGGCCTCACACCGCCGCCTGCCAACCTGCGGGATGCCGCGCGCCTGGATCGTCTGAGCCTCTACGCGATCTATAACACCCTGGGCCTGGGCGTCGAAGGCACCGATATGCCGTCCTTTGCCGATCAGTTGGACGACCGTCAGCGCTGGGACCTGGCGACCTACATCGCTGGCTTCACCGCTGACCCGGCTGCGGCAAAAAGTGAGCAGTCCTTCAACCTCGCCGATCTGGCTCGCCGAACCCCCAACGAAGTGTTGGCCGCAGACGGCCCGGCTGCTGCCGCAACCTTCCGCGCCCAGCGTGCGCAACCACCGCAGGTCAAGCGTGGCCCGGCCCAGTTGCTCGACTACACCGCAACGACCTTGGACAAGAGCCTCGCCGCGTTCCGTAATGGCGACCACGAACAAGCCTACGACCTGTCCGTTGCGGCTTATCTGGAAGGTTTCGAGCTGGTGGAAAGCTCCCTGGATAACGTCGATGCTAACGTGCGCAAAGATACCGAGAAGGCCCTGATGGCCTACCGTCAGTCGTTGCAGGATGGCTTGCCGATTGAGCAGGTGCAGCAGCGCCTGGACGTGGCCAAGGGCAAGCTCACCGAATCCGCCGGTTTGCTGGGCAGCGACGGTTTGAGTTGGTCGTTGAGCTACATCTCAGGCCTGCTGATCCTGCTGCGCGAAGGCCTGGAAGCAATTTTGGTGCTGGCAGCGATCCTTGCCTTCCTGCGTAACACCGGCCAGCAATCGGCGGTGCGCAGCGTTAACGTCGGCTGGGGCCTGGCGTTGCTGGCGGGCTTGGCCACCTGGGCATTGGCGGCGTATGTCATTGATGTCAGTGGGGCCCAGCGCGAATTGCTTGAAGGCTGCACGGCCCTGTTCGCCAGTGTCATGGTGCTGTGGCTGGGCGTCTGGATGCATGATCGCCGCCATGCAGCGGCGTGGCAGGACTACATCAAGAGCAGCTTGGTGGGCGGCGGTGGGCGTTTTGGTTTCGCGGTGCTGGCGTTCTTCTCGGTATACCGCGAGTTGTTCGAAGTAATCCTGTTCTACGAAACCCTGTGGCTTCAAGCCGGCCCGGCCGGGCACAACGCGGTGCTGGCGGGCGGTGCAACGGCGCTGGTGCTGCTGGTGGGCCTGGCTTGGGTAATCCTGCGCGGTTCGGCGAGGTTGCCGCTGGCGCTGTTCTTCGGCATCAACGCGGCGCTACTGTGCGCGCTGTCGGTGGTGTTCGCCGGACATGGCGTCAAGGCGTTGCAGGAAGCCGGCATCTTCGGCACGCGGCCAGTGGCATTCTTTGATTTCGACTGGCTGGGTATCCACGCCGACGCGTATTCGTTGAGCGCCCAGGCCTTAGCGATCCTGGCGATTGTGGTGCTGTATGGTCGCAGTCGTTTGGCCGAAAAACGCCGCGTGACGGCTTGACTATGCGGGTATGGATTGACGCCGATGCCTGCCCTCGGGCGGCCAAGGACCAAGTGGTGAAGTTTGCCCTCAAACGCCAGTTCGAGGTGGTGCTGGTGGCTGGGCAGAGCCAGATCAAGCCGAGCTTTGCCTGCGTGAAGCTGATCGTGGTGCCCAGTGGTCCGGACGCGGCGGATGATTACTTGGTAGAGCACGCCGTGCCCGGCGAACTGGTGATCTGCAGCGATGTGCCGTTGGCCGACCGCCTTGTGAAAAAGGGTGTCACGGCGCTCGACCCGCGGGGCAAGGAGTTCAGCCCCGCGAACATGAGTGAGCGGTTGGCGGTGCGTAACCTGTTTACCGATCTGCGTGAGCAAGGCCAGATGGGCGGTGGGCCGCCGCCCCATAGCGAGAAGGATAAGCAGGCGTTCGCCAACTCGCTCGACCGCATCCTCACCCAGTTGATGCGCCCCGCCTGACTTCCGTACCTCGCCCGGGGCAAGCCCGCTCACCACAATCTAGTGTTGTGTGAGCGGATCAGTCGTTTTCGTGGGTCAGTTCCAATACCCGGTCCACCAGCTTGTTGATGCCTGAAGCCACCTCGCTGATGTTCTTGCCGAGCATATAGGCCGGCGTACTCACGAGCTTGCGCGCCGTGTCTTCGGCGATATCTTCAACCGCGCACTCCTGATGGGAGGCGCCCATTTTGTCCAGGGCTGCGACGGTGTCGGTGTCGTTGCCGATGGTGCAGGTCACGCCAGGGCCGTAGATTTTTGCGGCCAGGGCCGGTGAGATGCAGATCAGCCCGACCGGCTTTCCGGCTTCGGCAAAGGCTTCAGCCAGTGCCAATACTTGTGGATTAACGCTGCACTCTGCGCCTTTTACAGCAAAGTCCGACAGGTTCTTCGCCGCACCAAACCCGCCGGGCACGATCAACGCATCAAACTCTTCGGCATTGGCCTCTTTGATGTCCTTCACCTCGCCTCGGGCAATGCGCGCCGACTCCACCAGCACATTACGTGACTCAGGCATCTCTTCACCGGTGAGATGGTTGACTACGTGCAGCTGTGGAATGTCGGGGGCAAAGCATTGGACCTGAGCGCCGCGCTGGTCCAGGCGCAGCAGGGTGATCACGCTTTCTTGGATCTCTGCGCCGTCATACACGCCGCAGCCGGAAAGGATCACTGCAATCTTTTTGCTCATGGGCATTTCTCCTGGGGTCTTGGCGTTAAATGTCTACTAATTTGTAACCTGTTGCCAATGGGATCTCGCGTCGCTGCACCTAATCTTGATGCCACAACAATAGACCGGACTAGCTCATGGACTTCGTGCCTTACGCGGTACCGTTTTTCATCGCCTTGATCGTGGTGGAATTGCTCGCTGACCGTTGGCGCGGCCAGCGCAACTACCGGGTCGCGGACGCCATCAACAGCCTCAGCACCGGTGTGCTGTCCACCACCACGGGGTTGTTGACCAAGGGCGTCGGGCTGCTGACCTACGCATTCGCCCTCAAGCACTTGGCGCTGATCGAACTGCCTGCCCAGAGTGTCTGGACCTGGGTCTTCGCCTTTGTGCTCTACGACTTCTGCTACTACTGGCTGCACCGGATGGGGCACGAGCGCAATATCCTGTGGGCCGCGCACTCGGTGCATCATCAGAGCGAGGACTACAACCTCAGCACCGCCCTGCGCCAGACCAGCACCGGGTTTCTGCTGAGCTGGATTTTCTACCTGCCCCTGGCCGTGCTCGGTGTGCCGTTGGTGGTATTCATCAGCGTCGCCTCGCTCAACCTGCTCTATCAATTCTGGGTGCACACCCGTCATGTGCCCAAGCTCGGCTGGTTCGAGTGGTTCTTCGTCACGCCATCCAATCATCGGGCCCACCATGCACAGAACGCTCTTTACATGGATCGCAACTACGGCGGGGTGTTCATTCTTTGGGACCGGCTGTTCGGCACCTTCCAGGAAGAAGACGACAACGAACCGGTGGTTTTTGGTGTGACGACCCCCTTGGCGAGTTGGAACCCGCTGTGGGCCAACTTGCAGTTTTATGCGCAGCTTTGGAGCGATGCGCGGCGTACCGAGAGTAAGTGGGACAAGCTGCGCATCTGGTTCATGCGCACCGGCTGGCGCCCTGCTGACGTGAAGGCCAAATACCCCCTGGCCAAGCCTGACTTGAGCCAGTTCCGCAAATTCGACGTGCCGCTGGACGCGCGCCAACAGGTGTACATCGCCCTGCAGTTTGCCGCGTATGTGGGGTTTGGCAGCTATTTGATGAATTTCGGCGAGGGTTTGCCCGCCACCGCGCTGATTGTGGGCTGGGGTGCGATGGCGTTTGGGTTGTTTACGTTGGGCGTGGCTCTGGAGAATCGCCCGTGGACCTTGAAGGCTGAGCTGGTACGGCTGGCATTGAATGTACCGCTGGTGTGGCTGGCACCGCAGGTCGGGCTGTGGCCGGCCAGCCACTTGGGCTGGCTTGGGCTGCTGAGTTATAGCCTGCTCAGCGTGATCGGCCTCTACTGTTGTAGAAGCCGGCTTACTCGACTGGTGTCTTAGGCGCTTCGATCGAGGCAGGCTCGGCCGCGAGCCGGGCCTTGGCATCTGCACAGGCCTGGCGGGCGATTCGAGCGTTCTTGAAGCGGCGCCGCAGCCACAGGCCAAAGCCTAGTAACAACAACGCGCCGAGCACCCACAATTCGTACTTTTTGACGCTGCCGAGCATGCCTTCCAGTACTGCGCCGAAGTGATAAGCCGCCGCACCCAAAGCCGCGGCCCAGATGGCAGCACCAATCCCGTTGAGGATCAGGTAGCGCAGTGGCGGGTAGCCCGACAGACCAATCGCGACCGGCATCACCGTGCGCAATCCGTAGACGAAGCGGAAACTCAGCACCCAGATATCCGGGTGTTTGCGGATATGTTCCAGTGCTTTGTCGCCCATCAGTTGCCAGCGCGGCTTGCGTGCCAGCAGTTTGCGGCCATGCTTGCGCCCCATGTAATACCAAAGCTGGTCGCCGGCGTAGCTGCCAAAGAAGGCAACGACCACCACCAGGTTGATATCCATGTAGCCACGGAACGCCAGGAAGCCTGCGAGCACCAGAATGGTCTCGCCTTCAAAGAACGTCCCGAGGAAGAGGGCAAAGTAGCCGAAGTCATGCAGAAATTGTTGAAGCATGGTCTGGGGTGCTGGCGAAATGAACGCGCAGCCTACGCCTTCGTGAACATTCATGAAAGTATCGAGATGTGTCACGAAGTGAACAATTCCTACATAAACGACGAATGCGACTGCAGGTCGCATCGATAAGCACAACTGTCATTCCTTCGTCATAATGGCCGCTTATAACTGCAACGCTCGCCCGTAAACCCGGGCTCAGGAGTCTGTCGTGAGCTTTACCCCTGCCAATCGCCTGTTCCCAGCCACTCGTCTGCGTCGCAATCGCCGTGATGATTTTTCTCGCCGTCTGGTTCGTGAAAACGTACTGACGACGAATGATCTGATCCTGCCGGTGTTTGTGCTCGATGGCGAAAATCGTCGGGAAGCCGTTGCGTCAATGCCAGGGGTGGAGCGTCTGACCATTGATCTGCTGCTGGAAGAGGCGGCGGGTTGGGTCGAACTGGGGATTCCGGCGTTGGCGCTGTTCCCGGTCACGCCGGCTGAACTCAAGTCCCTCGATGCGGCCGAAGCCTGGAACCCGCAAGGGATCGCCCAGCGCGCAACACGTGCTCTGCGCGAGCGTTTCCCTGAGTTGGGGGTGATCACCGACGTGGCGTTGGACCCGTTCACCACCTACGGTCAGGATGGCATCCTGGACGAAGACGGCTATGTTCAGAACGACATCACCGTCGATGCGTTGGTCAGGCAGGCCTTGTCCCACGCCGCGGCAGGCGCCCAGGTGGTCGCACCTTCGGACATGATGGACGGCCGCATCCAGGCGATTCGCGAAGCCCTGGAGCTGGCCGGCCACGTCAATGTGCGAATCATGGCCTATTCAGCGAAGTACGCCAGCGCCTACTACGGCCCGTTCCGGGACGCGGTGGGCTCGGCACTGAACTTGGGCAAGGCCAACAAGGCCTCTTACCAGATGGATCCTGCCAATAGCCATGAAGCCTTGCACGAAGTGGCGGCCGATCTGGCCGAAGGCGCCGACATGGTGATGGTCAAGCCGGGGATGCCGTACCTGGACATCCTTTGGCGGGTCAAAGATGAATTCAAGGTGCCGACCTTTGTCTATCAGGTCAGCGGCGAATACGCCATGCACATGGCTGCAATACAGAATGGATGGTTGAGTGAAGGGGTGATTCTGGAATCCCTGACGGCCTTTAAACGTGCCGGAGCTGATGGCATTCTGACCTACTTTGCCGCCCGCGCCGCCCAATTGCTTAGAGAGCAACAATAGCCCTCACAGGAACACTCGATGAATACCGAAGGACTCTCAGAAGTTGCCGTAAAAGACGCTCACCCGGTGGTTGAACAAGTCGCCGAGACCCCGCCGGAGCTGGAACCGGCTCCGCCTGCCGTGGTGGCCGAAGTACCAGCGCCGGCGCCAGTGCCGATGGTGACCAACCTGGATGACAGCAGCCTTTACATCCACCGCGAGCTGTCGCAACTGCAATTCAACATCCGCGTGCTGGAACAGGCGCTGGATGAGTCCTACCCGTTGCTGGAGCGGCTGAAATTCCTGCTGATTTTCTCCAGCAACCTGGACGAGTTCTTCGAGATCCGTGTTGCCGGCCTCAAAAAGCAGATCACCTTCGCCCGCGAACAAGCCGGCGCCGACGGCCTGCAACCGCACCAGGCGTTGGCGCGCATCAGCGAGCTGGTGCACGGCCATGTGGACCGCCAATACGCGATCCTCAACGACATCCTGCTGCCGGAGCTGGAAAAACATCAGGTCCGCTTCATCCGTCGCCGTCACTGGACCACCAAGATCAAAACGTGGGTGCGTCGCTATTTCCGTGACGAGATCGCGCCGATCATCACGCCGATCGGCCTCGACCCGACGCACCCGTTCCCGTTGCTGGTGAACAAGAGCCTCAACTTCATCGTTGAGCTGGAAGGTATCGACGCCTTCGGTCGCGATTCCGGCCTGGCGATCATCCCGGCGCCGCGTTTGCTGCCACGGATCATCAAGGTGCCGGAAGAGGTGGGGGGCGCTGGCGACAACTATGTATTCCTGTCCTCGATGATCCACGCCCACGCCGATGATCTGTTCCAAGGCATGAAGGTCAAGGGCTGCTACCAGTTCCGCCTGACCCGTAACGCCGACCTGGCGCTCGACTCCGAAGACGTCGAAGACTTGGCCCGTGCCCTGCGCGGCGAGCTGTTCTCGCGGCGCTACGGCGATGCGGTACGCCTGGAAGTGGCCGACACCTGCCCGAAACACCTGTCGGACTACCTGCTCAAGCAGTTCAACCTGGGCGAGACCGAGTTGTATCAGGTCAACGGTCCGGTGAACCTGACGCGCCTGTTCAGCATCACCGGCCTGGACAGCCACCCGGAGCTGCAATACACGCCGTTCACGCCGCAGATCCCGAAACTGCTGCAAAACAGCGAGAACATCTTCAGCGTTGTGAGCAAGCAGGACATCCTGCTGCTGCACCCGTTCGAGTCCTTCACTCCGGTGGTCGACCTGCTGCGCCAGGCCGCCAAGGACCCGCACGTGTTGGCCGTACGCCAGACCCTGTACCGCAGCGGCGCCAACTCGGAAATCGTCGATGCCCTGGTGGACGCTGCGCGCAACGGCAAGGAAGTCACCGCGGTGATTGAGTTGCGTGCGCGGTTCGACGAAGAATCCAACCTGCAACTGGCCAGCCGTCTGCAAGCGGCCGGCGCGGTGGTGATCTACGGTGTGGTTGGCTTCAAGACACACGCCAAGATGATGCTGATCCTGCGCCGCGAAGCGGGTGAGATCGTGCGCTACGCCCACTTGGGTACCGGCAACTACCACGCTGGCAACGCCAAGCTCTATACCGACTACAGCCTGCTGACTTCCGACGACGCCTTGTGTGAAGACGTCGGCAAGTTGTTCAGCCAGTTAATCGGCATGGGCAAGACCTTGCGCATGAAGAAGCTGCTGCACGCGCCGTTCACCCTGAAGAAGGGCATGCTCGACATGATTGCCCGGGAGACCCAGTTCGCCCTCGACGGCAAGCCGGCGCACATCATTGCCAAGTTCAACTCGCTGACCGATCCGAAGATCATCCGCGCGCTGTACAAGGCCAGCCAGTCCGGCGTGCGTATCGACTTGGTGGTGCGTGGCATGTGCTGCCTGCGTCCGGGCATTGTTGGCGTGTCGCACAATATCCATGTGCGTTCGATCATCGGCCGCTTCCTGGAGCACACGCGGGTGTTCTACTTCCTCAACGGCGGCGAAGAGCAGATGTTCCTGTCCAGTGCCGACTGGATGGAGCGCAACCTGGATAAGCGTGTGGAGACCTGCTTCCCTGTAGAGGGCAAGAAGCTGATCATGCGGGTCAAGAAAGAGCTGGAAAGCTACCTGACCGACAACACCCACAGCTGGAGCCTGCAATCCGACGGCCGTTACGTGCGCAACACGCCGACCGGCAACCAGAACCCACGCAGTGCGCAGGCGACGTTGCTGGAGAAGTTGGGCAGTCCGATTCTGTCGGTGAACTAAGCACCGACGCGGTCTGAAAATGTGGGAGGGGGCTTGCTCCCGATGAGGGAGTGTCAGTCAACAGATTCATTGACTGGTCCACCGCCATCGGGAGCAAGCCCCCTCCCACAGTTGTTTCCGGTCTTCTCTAGCGCAGGTTCAGGCTGAACCCCACTCGTGTCAGCCACTCCGCTTCCTGGGCGAAGTCCGCCTGGGTCAGTTGGTTCTCATCCAGCCAGCCTTTCGGGAACACGACATCCAGGCTCTCGCCATTGGCGCGCAGGCTCACCTGGGGCATTTCCTGGGTGCCGCGAATGTGGTGGAACAGGATCGCGAAGCGCAGCAGTACGCACAGGCGGATCAGCTTGATGCCTTCATCACCGAACTCGGCAAACTTATCCTTGGGAATATTGCGACGATGGCCGCGCACCAGCAGTGCGAGCATCTGCTGGTCTTCCCGGGAGAAACCGGCCAGGTCGGAGTGCTCGATCAGGTAGGCGCCGTGCTTGTGGTAATGGTAGTGGGCGATATCCAGGCCTACCTCATGCACCTTGGCGGCCCAGCCCAGCAGCTCTCGCCATACGCCGTCTTCCAGGTCCCAGTCCTCGGCCACTTGGTCGAACGCGTGCAAGGCTTTGCGTTCCACACGGGCGGCTTGTTCCAGGTCGACGTGATAACGCTCCATCAGCGAGCTGAGCGTGCGCTCACGTACGTCCTCGTGGTGATGGCGGCCCAGCAGGTCGTAGAGCACACCTTCGCGCAGGGCGCCGTCACAGTGGTCCATGCGTTGCAGTTCGAGGGCGTCGAAGATGGCTTCGAGAATCGCCAGGCCGGCCGGGAAAATGGTGCGGCGGTCGGGCTTGATGCCGTCGAAGTCGATTTTCTCGGCGTCCCCCAGTTTGAATAGCTTGCGCTTGAGCCATGCCAGGCCTTCGGCGTTGACCTCACCCGTGCCATGGCCGCCGGCCTTGAGTGCCAGGCCGATAGCACGGATGGTGCCAGACGAGCCGATGGCCTCATCCCAGGTCAGGCGGTGCAGGGCGTGTTCGATACTCATGATTTCCAGCCGCGCTGCGGTGTAGGCCTGGGCGTAGCGCGCCGGAGTGATCTTGCCGTCCTTAAAGTAACGTTGGGTATAGCTGACGCAACCCATCTGCAGGCTTTCGCGTAGCAGCGGTTCGAAACGCTGGCCGATGATGAACTCGGTACTGCCGCCGCCGATGTCCGCCACCAGACGCTTGCCGGGGGTGTCGGCCAAGGTGTGGGACACGCCTAGATAGATCAGGCGCGCTTCTTCACGGCCGGAGATGACTTCTACCGGGTGGCCGAGGATTTCCTCGGCGCGGCGGATGAATTCGCCGCGATTGCGCGCTTCGCGCAGGGCATTAGTGCCGACAATCCGCACCGCGCCCAGGGGCATACCGTTAATCAGCTGCGCAAAACGCTTGAGGCAATCGAGCCCGCGCTGCATGGATTCTTCATTGAGCTGGCGGGCGTCGTCGATCCCGGCAGCCAGTTGCACTTTCTCGCCGAGCCGTTCAAGGATGCGGATTTCGCCGTTCTGGGCCTTAGCCACGACCATGTGAAAGCTATTGGAACCCAGGTCTATGGCGGCGATCAGGGACAGATTCTTGGCTTGGGATTGCGGCATGGTTTGGGGGTCTCGGTCGATAACCTGACCATCGTGCCACGATCGACCGCTGGCGCCAACGCGTAGCGCCATAGGATTTCCAATCAGGGCTTCAGCGGAAATTGCCGATGCGGGTTGTAGGAGATTTTCATGACGATTGCATTACAAAGTTAACAGATGCCGTAGTCCTTGATTTCCGGGGCTTTATTTATGGGATTGGTAACTAATTCCTACATGCTTCTGTATTAGTTCTCCAAGTTGTTGTTTTGATTCGCACAACGAATATTCCAGTGTGGAATGGCTGCCGCTGAGTACTCTTACAATCATTGATATTTTTTCCGGTTTAATTGAAGGGGTGGAGTGTTAATACTTCGGTCCGGCGATTTTGCCTAGGTGTTATTTATTTATAGTTGAGCGTTCGGTGTGGGCGGCTTTTAAATGTGGGCTTGTAAGATTGGCTTTTAGATGGTTTGAGTTTTTAGTTGTGCGCAGATAAATGATCTTTGATAATAAGGTGGACTGTATATGAAAAATAAAAGTGCTTTGTTTGGGGGCGTGTTCCTTGCAGTTGCTTGCCTGAGCGTTCAAGCTGCGGACTTACGTGTCAAAGGCTCCATTGCACCTTCCAGTTGCAGTTTTACACTCACAAATTCGACCATTGATTATGGCAAAATCAATCCGAGCTCTTTAAGCGCCACCCAATATAATCCGTTACCAAACAAAAGCACTCCGTTCGTCATAAAGTGTGCTGCACAAGCTCGGGTCGCTATAAGTGCAACGGATAATCGTGCGGCAAGTAAAGTGGGTGGCATAACACTTCAATATGGCTCGCAGTACAATGATAACTATAACTACGGGCTTGGTAATACCGGTAATGGTGAACATATCGGCGGTTATATTTTATACATGAGAAGTTCGGTGGCTGATGGCAAGGCTGTCAATATTATGCAGTCATTCGACAATGGTGGCGTTTGGCGCGGTATCGCCGGTGCCATGGCGCAAACTCCTGTCTTGACCAGCTGGTGGTCGGGTGACCTTACACCGCTGAAGTTTTCCACGCTGTCCGGTACGCTAAACGTTCGGGCCATTCTTAATAAGACATCCGCTCTCAGCCTCAGTAATGAAATCAAGCTGGACGGTCATGCCACGCTGGAACTGAAGTACATCTGAACATAACTACCCTAATGGTCAACTGGGGCTGATTGCTTTTCGGCGGGGCGACGGCGCTCTGCAGTGAATTTTTTCAGTGCCAGGCCTATGGGCGAGTTTTATCTGTGGCTATCCATTTTTTTGTTAAAGGTGATAAGTTTGAAAAATAAAATTATTGTAATGATGGGTGTATGTTTGGCTGCGACGGGGCTCAATGCCCAAGCAGCTGATGTCCGTGTTAAAGGAACCATCGCGCCCGCAAGCTGCAGCTTTACGATAGTCAACTCGGTATTTGATTACGGTATGGTTCGACCGAGTTCGCTAAGTGCCACCCATTACACAAAGTTGGATAAAAAAAGCACGCCCTTTACCGTCAAATGCGATGCACCTACTTTGGTAAGCATCAAGACACAGGACAATCGTGCAAGCAGTAAAGTGCCTGGTATGATGCGAAGTGCATTTAATCAGACCTATGTTGACACCTTTAACTATGGGCTAGGCACGTCATCCAAAGGTGAGAAAGTTGGCGGTTACGTTATGTTCATGGCCAATACCGTTGCTGACGGTAAAACGGTCAGGGTTAATGGTTCGAACAATAACGGCGTTACTTGGTCCGTCGGCGACGGGGCCCTGGCACAGCCTCCGCATTTGACAAGCTGGGCGTCTGGGACCACTACGCCGATTAAACTTTCAGTGGTTTCCGGAAACTTGCAAGTGCAAGGGGTTATCAACAAGACCTCTGCTTTTTCCGTCGGTGAGGGTATCAATCTGGATGGCCATGCCACCTTAGAGTTACGTTACTTGTAAGCAATGTTGAGTCGGTCAGCACACGTTGAAACTTTAGGTGTTTGAAGTTTTAACGTGTTCTGACTGTTTTGCTGTGTTCGAAGTAAAGGAAGCGTCGGATGTGTATCGTCTCCAAGTCGAAGTTCTTTTTAGCGTTTAGCGTGTGCGTTAACTTTCTTTTATGCGGTGTGGCGTACGCCGATGGCATGGAGCCTGAAACCACTGTCATTGTGCTAAATGAGTCCGATGGCGAGGCCAGTATTAACGTCAAAAATACTGACGTCGGGCCTGCGCTACTCCATTCGGCTATTGAAGATGTTCCGGAAGACCTGGAACCCTTGGTGGTTGTCACTCCCCCGGTTGCAAGGGTGGATGGTGGCCAACTGCAAATGGTGAGGTTCATGTTGATTGGCAAGGAACCGCTCAAGACTCAGCGTTTGAAGCGTGTCACCTTCGAGGGTATCCCACAAACCCAGCCAGGCTCGGGTGCGACGATCGGTATCAGCCTGCGACAAAACCTGCCGCTGATTCTCCATCCCAAGGGACTGCCACAGCACAATGCGCCTTGGGAGTTACTGACCTGGCGCCTGCAGGGCAAAACGTTGAGCGTGCATAACGACAGTCCCTATGTCGTTCGTTTGGCCGCCGAGGTGCAACTGAACCCGCAAAAAGCCAAAGCCTATCTTTCACGCACCTATATCTTGCCGGGTGAGGTGCTGAGCGCTGAATTTTCAAGCGCTCACCCTGATGCCACGTCAGTCACCATCATGCCTGCCACTGTTTATGGATTTACCGTAGACAACTACGATGCCTTGCTCCTAGCCAACATGCCTTGACCTCGTATGGGAAAAATAAACGAGGTTACCGGCGCTGTTGGTAAAAAACGGTGTGGGGGTAAAAAGGCCGCAGCGCCTTTTAAGTTCAACCGAGTCAGTCTCTCAGCCTGCGTAGCGATGTTTTCTGGCGCCGCAGGTCACGTTTACGCGGGGCCCGGGGCGCACCCGCTGGAATTCGATCTGACTATCTTGCAGCATCGCGGACTCGATCCTTCGGTTGCCCGCTATTTTCGAGACGCGCCACGATTCACTGAAGGTGTTCGGGTTGTTGATCTGACGGTTAATGGTGATCGCGTTGGATTGACCGATGCGCGGTTCAACCATGAAGGGGCGTTGTGCTTTACCCGTGGCTTGCTGGACCGAGCGGGGCTGCGTGTACCTGCTTCAGTGATAGATAAACAGGTTTCTGCTGACCAGGCCTGTCATGACTTCCTTACCGAGTTTCCCAGGCGTCGTTTGAACTGGAGGCTGTGATGCCCGGGTTGTATGGGTTTTGTAGGGCGTGCCTCGTCAAGGCATACATGAGGGCATACACGGCGCTTGCTGCTGGCTTGCCGGTGCCGTGGATGCCAGCACCAGAACGTAATAGAACTAACATCGAATTGGCTACCGGCGATAACCGAATCCTTGGTGTTAGCGCTTGGCCAACGTGTCGGCACGTTAGCTATTGTTAGCATTGCGCGGCGCCTAGCCTTTTCCGACAGAGAACGGCCGTCCATGAGCGACTGTTTGGGCCGCTGGCACGGCCCAAACAGCAATTAGGAACACCTTTGTAGCTGACTAGGGTAATTCGCGCTTCCGACTGCTGGTTTCTCAGGCAAAGCCCGTAGCTCTTAGTTTTCGACGTATTCAGTGCGTTTTCACACAGCCTGGACCCAAAGCCGCCCTTCGTGAAGGGCAGAGATCGGCCAGAAGCAGTCATTCGATGGGCCTTCAACAGTTCATCTCCGGCTCCCCTTACTCCCAAAATGAGTTTATGTAATCACAATCTTCTCTTCGCAGTTTGTTCACAACAAGGCCAAAACTTGCGATACAAAAAACCACCCGAACGGTGAAGGATCGAGCGGTTTTTGGGGGGGGAGCGGTAAGGCTTAGCCCAGTATCTCGCTGGCCACGTGATCGACCGCACTTTTGGTGATGTCGACAATCAGGTCGGCCTCCTCCTCGGTCAAGATCAACGGTGGTGCAAAACCGAGAATGTCGCCATGGGGCATCGCTCGGGCAATCATTCCGCGTTCAAGACAGGCTCCCGATACTTTCGGACCGACCTTCAACGCAGCATCGAATGGTGTGCGTTGCTCACGATCGGCCATGAACTCGACCGCGGCAAGCATGCCGTCGCCGCGCACTTCGCCCACCAGTGGATGACCTTCCAATACTTCCCGCAATCGACGATTCAGATAGCTGCCAACATTCTCTGCGTTGGCCGTCAGGTTTTCCCGCTCCAGGATGTCGAGGTTGGCCAGGGCCGCCGCCGCGCAGATCGGATGCCCGGAGTACGTCCAGCCATGTCCCATGGCACCTTGAGATTCGGAGGCTTTTTCGATCACGTCCCAGACTTTTTCACCGACAATCACTGCTGACAAAGGCGCATAGGCACTGGTCAGGCCTTTGGCCGTGGTGATCAGGTCAGGACGCATGCCATAGCGCTGACTGCCCATCTTCGAACCCAGGCGACCGAAGGCGCAGACCACTTCGTCGGCGATCAACAACACGTCGTATTTGTTCAACACCGCTTGTATGGCGGCCCAATAGCCGGCCGGCGGAACGATGATGCCGCCGGTGCCCATCAGCGGTTCGCCGATGAACGCGGCGACGGTGTCCGGCCCTTCGGCCAGGATCATTTTCTCCAGCTCGTCGGCGCAATAGCGCACGAAAGTGGCTTCATCCATACCTGCCGGTGCCTTGCGGTACCAGTGCGGACAAATGGTATGTTTAACGCCTTCGGCCGGGAGGTCGAAATGCTGGTGGAAAGTCGGTAGGCCGGTCAGGCTGCCGGTCATGATGCCTGAACCGTGATAACCGCGATCACGGGAGATGATTTTCTTCTTCTGCGGGCGACCCAATACGTTGTTGTAGTAACGCACTAGTTTGATCTGGGTTTCGTTGGCGTCGGAACCGGACAGGCCGTAGTAGACCTTCTTCATGCCCTCCGGCGCCCAGTCGATGATGCGGCTCGACAGCTCGATGATCGCTTCGGTCGAGTGCCCGACATAGGTGTGGTAATAGGCCAGCTCCTTTGCCTGCTTGTAGATCGCATCGGCGACTTCGGTGCGCCCGTAGCCGATGTTCACGCAGTACAGCCCGGCAAAGGCGTCGATGAAGTCGCGGCCTTCGTGGTCGCGGATACGAATGCCTGACGCGCTCTTGATGATGCGTCCCTTGAGCGTGCCGCTGGCGTGGTCATGGGCATGGGTTGACGGGTGCATGAAGTGCGCACGGTCTTGTTCGAACAACGAATCGAGTTTTTGGCTCATGGCGGATCTCCTTAGAACTGGCCTTGATGGTGCAGGCAAAAGTATTTGGTTTCGACAAAGGCTTCGAAGCCCTCGGTACCGCCCTCGCGGCCCAGCCCCGAGGCTTTCATGCCACCGAACGGGATCGGATGGCCGGTGAACTTGACGCCATTGACCGCGACCATGGCGTGGTCGAGGCGGCGAATCAGGGGGTAGATTAGGTCCAGGCGGTTGGAACAAATGTAGGCAGCCAGACCGTATTCGGTGTCGTTGGCCATTTCGATGGCTTGCTCGAGGGTGTCGAAAGGCATGACGCCAGCAATCGGCGCGAAATTCTCTTCGCGGTAGATACGCATCTGCGGCGTAACGTCGGCCAGCACCGTCGGCTGATAGAACAATCCGCCGAGGGCATGCGCTTCGCCGCCCACCAGACGTTGCGCGCCCAGCTTCAGCGCATCAGCCACACGCTCGACGGTCACATCGAAGGCGGCCTGATGCATCAGCGGGCCGATGTCGACGCTTTGCTCTTGATCACCCACCAGCGCGGGGCCGACCCGCAGTTCGCGCACCGCAGAGGCAAAGCGGCTGAGGAACGCCGGATAAATCGAGCGTTCGACCATAATCCGATTGGCCGCGCAGCAATCCTGGCCCGAGGTCTGGAACTTGGCCTCTACCGCGACTTTCACCGCCAGCTCCAGATCGGCATCGGCGCAGACAATAAACGGCGCGTTTCCGCCCAGTTCCAGCGACACTTTCTTCACGTCCTGGGCCGCCGCTTGCAGCACCAACTTGCCGACCCGGGTCGAGCCGGTGAAGCTGACCGAACGCACGCGAGCGTCCTGCACCAGGGTTTGCATGGTCATTTGCGGTTCGCCCAGCACCACGTTGAACACGCCGGCCGGGAAGCCCGCCTCTTCTGCCAGTTGCGCCAGGGCCAATGCCGAATACGGCGTTTCGTGGGCCGGTTTGATGACCACAGTGCAACCGGCGGCCAATGCGGCGGCGGCTTTGCGGGTGATCATCGCCGAAGGAAAATTCCACGGCGTCAGCAGTGCACAGACGCCAACCGGTTCCTTGATCGTGCCCAGATGCGCGCCGGGGATATGGCTGGGGATGTTCTGCCCGTAAAGGCGCCGCGCCTCTTCGGCAAACCATGGAATGAAACTGGCGGCGTAGGCGATTTCGCCGCGTGATTCGGCCAGGGGCTTGCCTTGTTCCTGGCTGAGAATCCGCGCCAGGTCTTCCTGATGCTCAAGGATCAACGCCGCCCAGCGCCGCAGAATCGTTCCGCGGTCATCGAGGCTTTGTTCACGCCAGGCTGAAAACGCCCGGTGTGCGGCATCTACGGCGGCGATGATCTGAGGCTGATCGAGCATCGGCACATGACCGATTAACTTCTGATCGGCCGGATTGTGCACGGCGACGCTATGGCCGCTGTCACTGTGGACCCAATGGCCGTCTACGTAGCAAAGTGCTTTGAACAACAGCGGATGTTTGTATGTCATGGCGTTCACTCCAAACCGTGTGCGTGAATCCATGCTAGGGCAGCGCAGCCAAGATGATTTGGCGTTTGGCGGGGTGTAACCATAGGTTTTTTCTGATTGAACGCCGGTAAACAGGGACTTTTTGCGGTGAAGGTTTTGCCCCGATTTATGGTTCTTGCGCCACCTCGGCCGGCAAGGCACCCGCGGTCTTGATGGTTTTAGTGACGATGTAGGTGAAGTAGCGCTCAATGCCCAGGTCATCGAGCAACAACTGGTCGATAAACCGCTGGTAATGGTCAATGTCCGGCGCCTGGATCATCGCCATGTAATCAACACCGCCACCGGTGGCGTAACAGAATGCCACTTCGGCGGCCTCGTTCATGCGTTGCTCGAACCGCCGCATGTCCTGGGCGGTGTGTCGGGCCAGGGTGATTTCCACCAGCACCTGCTGGCTTTTGAACACCGCGTTCCAGTCGATCTGTGCCCGGTAGCCCTTGATAAGCCCTAGCGACTCCAACTTGCGAACCCGCTCCCACGCCGGGGTCACCGAGAGATTGATCGCCTCGGCCAGGCTCGACTTGGTGATCCGACCATCTTCGGCGAGGATTCGCAGGATTTTCAGGTCATAGCGATCGAGCTTGTGCATGGTCCGAGGACCTCCGGGCATTGAAAGCTGTGGCAGAACCTGTGGGAGCGGGCTTGCCCGCGAATGCGGTATGTCAGTCACATCGATGCTGGATGTGCCGCCGCCATCGCGGGCAAGCTCACTTTCACAGGGGTTGGGGTCAGGTCAATACATCGGCGATGACTGCAATGATATCGCCGCACTGCACCATTCCTGGAAAGTGGCGCGCCGCCAGCAGCCCGCTGCGGGCCGCGCGATATTCCACCGGAGCGACGCCGCTACGGGTAGCGTCGTAAACGCGGGCAATCACTTCTCCCTTGCTCACGTTGTCGCCCAGATCGCGGCACATTTCCAGCAAGCCATCGTGTTCGCTGTCGATGAAGCAAGTGGCATCGGGCATGCCTAACATGATTGACTCCGCGGGCTGGATCTCACCTTCAAGAATCCCTGCATGCACCAGCAGATTGCGCACCCCGCGCTCGGCAATCGCCACACTGCGCGCCGTGGACGAACCACCGCCACCCAGTTCGGTCGTGACAAAGACTTTGCCCTGACGCTCGGCGGCGGTGTCGTACATCGACCCTGCATCGAGCTCCAGCATGCGCATGCTGTAAGGCGCATTGAAAGCGCGCATGCCGGCTTCGCATTGAGCCTGCTGTTTTTTGTCGGGCAGCACATGACAGGCTGCAAAAGGCAGGAAATCCAGGGTGCGGCCACCGGAATGGATGTCCAGCACGATATCGGCCAAGGGCAACAGAGTCCGATTGAAGTAATCGGCAATTTTCTCGGTCACGGTGCCGTCCGGCTTACCGGGGAAACTGCGATTGAGATTGCCCTTGTCGATCGGCGACGTGCGCCGACTAGCATGGAACGCCGGGGTGTTCATGAACGGGACGATAATCACCCGCCCCGTTACCTCGGCGGCCGTCAGGCCCTGCGCCAGCTTGCTCAGCGCCACCGGGCCTTCGTATTCGTCACCGTGGTTACCGCCGGTAAGCAGCGCAGTCGGACCCTGGCCGCGCTGAATCACCGTTACCGGAATCATCACCGCGCCCCAGGCCGAATCGTCCCGGGAATACGGCAATTTGAGGAATCCGTGCTGCACGCCTTCGCGGGCAAAGTCCACCGTGGCATTGATCGGATTGTCAGGTAAATCGCTCATGGCTCAATCCTTCACGAACAGTTGGCGTGGCACATTGCACAGTGTCTCGACACCGGTCTCAGTGATCAAAATGCTTTCGGTGATCTCCAGTCCCCAATCGTCCATCCACAGGCCCGGCATGAAGTGGAACGTCATGCCCGGTTGCAACACACTGGTGTCGCCGGGACGCAGGCTCATGGTGCGTTCGCCCCAGTCTGGCGGATAGCTGATCCCGATCGGGTAGCCGCAACGGCTGTCCTTGTGGATGCCGAATTTCTCCAACACTTTGAAAAACGCCACAGCGATGTCGCCGGTGGTGTTGCCCGGTTTGGCTGCTTCCAGTCCCGCGGCGATGCCTTCGACCACCGCTTTTTCGCCGTCGAGGAAGTGCTGTGGAGGTTTGCCCAAATAGATCGTGCGCGACAGCGGACAGTGATAACGCTTGTAGCAACCGGCGATTTCAAAGAAGGTCCCGGCGCCTTTTTCGAACGGCGAATCGTCCCAGGTCAGGTGCGGCGCGCTGGCGTCGGCACCCGTGGGCAATAGCGGCACGATGGCCGGGTAATCGCCGCCATGACCGTCAGCGCCGAGGATCCCGCTGCTGTAGATTTCAGCCACCAGTTCATTTTTGCGCATGCCCGGCTCGATTCGTTCGAGGATCCGCCCGTGCATGTTTTCGACGATGCGCGCAGCGATGCGCATGTAAGCGATTTCCTGGGGCGACTTGATCGCCCGCTGCCAGTTCACCAACCCGACCGCGTCGATCAGCTTGGCCTGCGGCAGGTTTTTCTGCAGCGACAAATACGCGGCGGCGCTGAAATAATAGTTATCCATTTCCACGCCGATGGTCAGCGCGTCCCAACCCCGGGCACTGATGACTTCCCGCGACAGGTAATCCATCGGATGGCGTTCCCGGGACTGCACGTAGATGTCCGGGTAACCGACGATGTTCTCGTGCTGCATGAACACCGTGCGCTTGGCGCCGTTGGCGTCTTGCCCGCGACCGAACCAGACTGGCTCGCCGTCGAGCGCCAACAACACGCATTGGTGAACGTAAAACGACCAACCGTCATAGCCGGTCAGCCAGGCCATGTTCGACGGATCGGTGACCAGCAACAGCTCGATGCCCTGAACCTGCATGGCCGCTCGAACCTTGGCCAGACGCTGGGCGTATTCCTCCCGTTCGAACGGGAGATTGATGACTATCTGAGACATGCACATGCCCTCTGATAAATGACGCACGGATGAAAAAAGTGGATTAGCTGCCGAACTGAAAACCCTTGCCGGCCGAGCGCGCGCGCTCGAAGGCCAGATTGGCCATGGCGGTGTCCTGGGCGCCGGTGCCGGTGAGGTCGCACAAGGTGACTTGCGCCTCGCTGGTCCGACCTGGGCGCTGGCCTGCGAGCACTTGCCCCAATTCGGCCAAGCCCGATTCGTCGGTAATAGCGCCGGCCGCCAGAGCGTGATGCAACTCGCCGAGGATTCGCGTCTGGCTCAAGCGATCCGCCACGTAGCGGTCGACCTGCGCCAGCGCCTGGGGGGAAATTTCGTTTTTGTGTTCGGCGTCCGAGCCCATGGCTGTGATATGCAAGCCGGGGTGCAGATGGCGCGCTTCGATCAAGGGTTCGCGGCTCGGGGTGCAGGTGATCGCAATGTCCACGCCGGTCATGGCCTCGTCGATGCTCGCGCAAGGCGTGACCGTCAGGCCGCTGTCGCGCGCCAGTTCAGCGCTGAAGTCTTGAGCCTTGGCGCTATCACGTGCCCAGACTTGAACGGATTCAATCGGTCGCACCAGGCGCAATGCCTGAAGCTGTAACGCGGCCTGCTCGCCGGCACCGATCAGCGCCACGCTGCGACTGTCGACCCGCGACAGGGCGCGAGCCGCCACGGCGCCCGCCGCGGCTGTGCGTACGGCGGTCAGATAACCGTTGTCCAGCAGCAAGGCGTCGAGCAAACCGGTGCGCGCCGACAGCAACATCATCATGCCGTTGAGGCTCGGTAGGCCGAGTTTCGGATTGTCGAAAAAACCCGGACTGACCTTGATCGCAAAACGCTCCAGGCCCGGCAGGTACGCAGTCTTCACGTCCACTTCGCCATTGTGCTCGGGGATGTCCAGACGCAGGATCGGCGGCATTGCCACCGCTGCTGTGGCCAGCAGCACAAAGGCTTGTTCGATGGCTTCGATGCTCGGCAGGTCTAGTGCTACGCAGGCACGCAGATCCGCTTCGCTCAATAAGGTGATGTCACTCATCAATGCGGCACTCCATTCAGTCGTTATTGTTGGGGTTCACGCATCTGCGCCCGCGAGGACGCGCAGGTGCTGATCGATGTCGACGTTACGGCCGCTGACCACCACCACGATCGGCCCGCGCGGCTCAATCAATCCATCAAGCAACGCGGCAATCCCGACCACGGCCGCGCCTTCCAGCACCAGACGCTCTTCGCGATAGGCATGGCGTAGGGCATTGGCGATGGAAGTCTCGCTGAGCAAATGCAGGTGGTCACACAGATCGCGGGTCATGTTGAAGGTGTAACGGTTGTTCAGGCCGATGCCACCGCCGAGCGAGTCGGCCAGGGTCGGCAGCTCTTCGACTTCCACCGGATGCCCGGCTGCGAGGCTGGCGTGCATGGCTGCACCGCGTTGCATGCTGATGCCGTGGGTGATGATGTTCGCGCTGACGCTTTTGATCGCCAGCGCCACCCCGGCAAACAAACCGCCGCCGGACAACGGCACGAGAATTTGCACCACGTCCGGTTGCTGTTCGAGGATTTCCAGCCCCAGCGTGCCCTGCCCGGCGATGATGGCCGGGTGATCGAACGGAGGCAGCAATGTCGCGCCTTGCTCGTTGGCGATCCGTTCGGCTTCACGCTGGGCGTCGTCCTGAGACTGGCCGACGATGCATACCTCGGCGCCCAGATCACGAATGGCTTGAACCTTGTTCGCCGGCACCAGATGCGACAGGCAAATCGTCGCCTTCACGCCTTGCCGGGAAGCGGCATACGCCAGAGCACGACCGTGATTACCGGTCGACGCCGCCACCACGCCACGCGCTTTCTCCTCGGCGCTGAGCTGCGCCACGGCATTGCTCGCGCCGCGCAATTTGAAACTGCCGGTGATTTGCTGGGATTCGAGTTTGAGGTACACCGCGACGCCCAATCGTTGCGAAAGGCTGGGCGAGTATTCCAAGGGGGTACGCCGGACAAGCGATTCGATGCGCTGGCGAGCGAGGTAAACATCATGTAGCTGCAACGTTGACATGACCGCGTCCCGACTGTGGTGTTGGGCGCAGTCTAAGAGGACTGGATTGTCGTAATGAATGTACTAGGGCAATTTATCCGACAAACTTTTTTGCGGACTTTTTCCCGGTCAAAAATCATGGATTTGCGGGTACTGCCCGAATATCTCGCGCATGCTTATCAATGCATCACGCATTTCTTCGTCGCTGCATTCGGCGCCGACACACACCCTCACCGCTCGAGCTCGCGGCGTTCCACGCACGGTGAACGGATCAGGCGATGCGACAGCGATGTGCCGGTGACGCAAGGCCCGCACCAGGCTGTCGACCTCCCAGTGTATTGGAATGCCAACCCACGCGTTCAGTGCATGAGGATGCTGGCCGAGCAGGTGCTCGCCCAGGTATTCGCTGACCATCGCCTGCCTGCCGGCCAACAGTTTGCGCTGCAATCGCACGAGCGTGTCGGCGCGACCGTCACGAATCCAGCGCGCAGCGATTTCGGAGACCATGGGCGTGGCCATCCAGCTGTTGACCCGCAAGATACTTTCGGTGCGCAACGCCAGGCGCTTGGGCACTACCAAATAGCCGATGCGCAAACCGGTCAGCACTGACTTGGTCATGCTAGTGCAATAGAACGATAACTCCGGCAGGTAATGGCTGATTGGCGGCGCGCGATGCTCATCCAGCAACGGCCCGTATACATCGTCTTCAATGATGTGCACACCGAAACGCCGGGCGATATCGGCAATCTCCCGCCGACGACTGTCGGGCATCAGGCTGGTGGTCGGGTTGTTCAGGTTGGGCGTGCACACCAGCGCGGTGATGCGCTCATTGCTGCACATGTCTTCGAAGTGTTCCGGGTCTATGCCATAGCGGTCCATTTCCAGGCCTTTGAGGGTGAATCCCAATACCTGAGAGTTGCCGATTACCCCGTGATCGGTGATCCCTTCGCAGAGCACGACATCATCGGGACCGGCCAGAGACGCCAGCGCAAGGAAGATGCCGTGAGCGGCGCCGTTGGTAATCAGGATGTCATCACGCTCGACCCGCAGTCCTTGCCGTCCGATCCAGTGCGTGGCCTCTTCGCGGTGCGACTCGAAACCCGCAATCGGACGAAATGCGTGTATCCACGGCTGATCCTCTTCCGTGCTGAGTTCGAGACAGGTGTCACGCCAGAACTGGTCGTGCTCGCGGGTGTGCAGGATCCGCGCGATGGAAAAATCCACCAGGGCCCGTTCGGGGCTATCGAGAATATAGGTAGCCACTCGATCGCTCATGCGCCGCGACACAAAACTGCCGCGCCCGACTTCGCAACGCACCAGCCCCTGACGCTCCAGCTCTTTATAGGCGTTGGTGACCGTCTGCACGCTGATGCCCATGGTATCGGCAACATGCCGCTGCGGTGGCAGGCGCTGATCATTGGCCAAGACACCCTGCTCGATATCATCGGCAATCGCCTGCACCAGAATCTTGTACTTTGACTCGCCACTGCGGGCGATATCCAGTGCCGCTTTCCATTTGTCCATCAGCGCTAAAACTCGGGTCTGTGCTCGTCGGGACAGCATCGCGCTAGTATCCATGCAATGCAATTGTCCTAGTGCAATACAATGATGCTCAGCGCTTTTGTATGCTCGGCTCAAGGTCGACAGCGGGCACCTTAAAGCCCACAACAAAATCAATCGACCTGTACCGGACTGCGCCCAGCTCCATGAGATCAGTCCTTGTACGCTTTGCTCTTGTAACACTGCCTCCTACCACAGAGCCGTCACCGACGGGTCAACAAGAAACAGGAGATTTTATCGATGAGCAATTTCCCTTCCCGCAGCACCCATGCATTGCGTCACCTGTTCATAGCTTGCGCGATGTTCGGCCTAGCCGCCGGCGCCCAAGCCGCTACGACACTGGAAACCGTCAAACAGAACAGCAGCATCCGTATCGGTTATGCCAACGAAACCCCGTTCGCCTTTACCGAAACCGACGGCAGGGTCACCGGTGAATCACCGGAAATCGCCAAAGCCATCTTTGCCAAAATGGGCATCAAACAGGTTGACGGCGTGTTGACCGAATGGGGCTCGTTGATCCCGGGTCTGCGCGCCGGGCGCTTCGACGTGATTGCCGCCGGCATGTACATCACGCCGGCTCGCTGCAAGCAGGTGCTGTTTACCGATCCGCAGTATCAACTGCCGGACGCGCTGCTTACGGCCAAAGGCAACCCGAAGGGGCTGCACAGTTACGAAGACATCGCCAAGAATCCCGAGGTGAAGCTGGCAATCATGGCCGGCACGGTGAACCTGGGCTATGCCCGCGACTCGGGTGTAAAGGATGAGCAAATCCTCCAAGTACCGGACACCACCGCCCAGTTGCAAGCCGTGCGCGCCGGTCGTGCCGATGCGGCAGTGGGTACTCAACTGACCATGAAAGGTTTGGCCGCCAAGGGTGGTGAAAAAGTTGAAGCAGTCACCGAGTTCAAGGATGACCCGTCACACATTGGATACGGTGCTCTCGCCTTCCGTCCGGAAGACAAAGACCTGCGCGATGCGGTCAACGCCGAGTTGAAAAAATGGTTGGGTTCCGAAGAGCACCTCAAGGCAGTTGCCCCTTTCGGGTTTGACAAATCCAACGTGACAAGCAAAACGGCTGCCGAGCTCTGCGCTCAATAGTCGAAACAGGCATGGCGCCACGGCGCGATGCCTATTTCCCTGCTTAACCCGGATGGACAGGTTTAAACCATGGGTGAATTACTTCCGCTATTGATACAAGGCGCCTGGGTGACGCTCCAGGTGACGATCTTCGGTTCGATGCTGGCGATTGTCGCGGCGATTCTCGCGGCCCTGGGGCGCATGTCGCCCTGGCGGCCATTGCGCTGGTTTTCCATTGCTTACATTGAAGTGTTTCGCGGCACGTCGTTACTGGTGCAATTGTTCTGGCTGTTTTTTGTGCTGCCGCTGCCGCCCTTCAACCTTGAACTGAGCCCCTACAGCGTGGCCATCGTCGGCCTAGGCTTGCACATTGGTGCTTACGGCGCCGAGGTGATGCGCGGTGCGATCAGCTCCGTCGCCAAGGGTCAATACGAAGCGTCCACGGCACTCAACTTCAGCGGCTACAAACGCTTTCGCCGCATCATTCTTCCGCAGGCGTTGCTGGCCGCTATACCGCCGGGTACCAACCTGCTGATCGAATTGCTTAAAAATACTTCGCTGGTGTCGTTGATCACCCTGTCAGACCTGAGCTTCAGGGCTCGTCAACTGGATCAGGCCACTTTCCAGACCCTGGAAATCTTCAGTCTGGCGCTGGTGATGTATTTCATCCTGGCGCAAGCCATCAACATCGGCATGCGCCGCATTGAGCAGCATCTGGCTCGCGGGCGGTTGCGTGGAGGTCTGTCATGACACTGTTCGACTGGACCTATGCCTGGCATATCCTTCCCGATTTGCTGCGCGCCTCGCTCAACACCGTGGGCATTACCCTGATCGGTTTCCTGATCGCCATTGTGCTGGGACTGTTCCTGGCTATCGGCCGACGGAGCCGCAGAGTCTGGCTGTCGTGGCCGACCACCGCTGTGATCGAGTTCATTCGCAGTACGCCACTGCTGATCCAGGTGTATTTCCTTTACTACGTGCTGCCCAATTACGGCGTCAGCATGACCGCCATGCAAGTGGGCATTCTGGGTATCGGCCTGCATTACGCCTGTTACATCGCCGAGGTGTATCGCGGCGGCCTCGATGCGGTGCCGCGCGCACAATGGGAAGCAGTCACGGCGCTGAACATCGCCCCGTACAGCGCATATCGCAACATAATCCTGCCCCAGGCCCTGCGGCCGATCCTGCCGCCATTGGGTAACTATCTGGTGGCAATGCTCAAGGATACGCCGGTGCTGTCGGCGATTACCGTGGTGGAAATCATGCAACAGGCCAAGAACATCGGCTCCGAGAACTTCCGCTATCTGGAGCCGATCACCATGGTCGGTCTGTTTTTCCTCGCCCTAAGCATCGCTTTGGCTTATCTGGTACGGCGCCTTGAAGTGCGCCTGGAGCTACGCTAATGACTACCCCACTGTCGACACCCGGTGACCTTTCAAGGCACAGCAACCCGACCCCGCTGCATCCGCAAGAGGCCACGGCCATGCAGAAAACCAAACCGGTAAAGCCGATCGTCAGCTTCCAGGACGTTACCAAGAGCTACGGCAACTTTACCGTGCTCGATCATTTGAACCTAGACGTCACGCCGGGTGAAAAAGTCGCGATCATCGGCCCCAGCGGCTCCGGAAAATCCACACTGCTGCGGGTACTGATGACACTCGAAGGCATCGATGACGGACTGATTCGCATTGAGGATGACTTGCTGACCCACATGCCCAATCGCAACGGTGTATTGGTGCCCGCCAATGACCGGCACATCCGCCGAGTGCGTGGCAAGATCGGCATGGTGTTCCAGAGTTTTAACCTGTTCCCTCACATGACAGCGTTGCAAAACGTTATCGAGGCGCCGGTGCAGGTGCTCGGCATGAAACCGACCGAGGCCCGTGAACGTGCAGCAGACTTGCTGGAACTGGTGGGTCTGGGCAGCAAGCTCGGGCATTACCCATCGCAGTTGTCCGGTGGTCAACAACAACGGGTGGCGATCGCCCGGGCACTCGCCATGCGCCCGAAAGTCATGCTGTTCGACGAAGTGACCTCCGCCCTCGACCCGGAACTGTGCGGTGAAGTGCTCAACGTGATCCGCAAGCTCGGCACCGAACACAACCTGACCATGCTGATGGTGACGCATCAAATGGGTTTCGCCCGTGAGTTCGCTGATCGTGTGTGCTTTTTCTACAAAGGGCAGATTCACGAGCAGGGCACCCCGGCGCAAATCTTCGAACACCCGCAGCAGGAACGCACGTGCGCGTTTCTCAGTGCGGTGAAAGAAGCAAACTAGGCAAGCTCACCAGCCCTGGCCGCCACTCGGGTCGATTACGCGTTGGGATTGCAGTTCATCGTCCCGCTGGGGGATTTGGTAAAGCCAAAAGGAGTAGTTCATGACTTGCTTGATTTGTGGTGAAACTGCGGCGGTCGTTGAAACTGATGGTGAATACGAGGAAAGAATCTGTCCGAGCTGTGGGCATTGTCGAATTACGGGTGCGGCGCTTGTGCTGATGAAAACCCACGGCCGGTATTTCGATATAGAGCTGACTCGGAAGTGGATCACAGAGCACCAAGGCATCGGATTTATTCCAACAATTGATTCGCGCCAGGCAGTTCGCCTGATTGACGTTTAATCGGCGACTCAATTCAGACCCGTCACTGTCCCGCTGAGGCAAATACGCTTTTCTGTGGGCATAGGGGCCCAATCCTGGGGCATGTCCTGGCGGTGACGTGATTCGGATTTATGGGCTATTGGTTGATGGCCCGGTATATGGTCTGATTCAGAAGCTTTGTAATGACAGATACCCCCTTACAGAGATGCCGACGTGGTGTTGGCGTGCCCAAAATGTGGAAGCAACCACTTTGAACGTCCGCTTCCGCGAAAGTCGTAAGACCGCTTAGGGTCGATATGAGCCTCTCAGCTCTGCCTGGTCGGTCAAGTTCGCCGCAATTTCGCATCCAGATGCGTGACAAGCGAGAAGCGAACCCTCAGTGTTAGCGCTTGGAAAACGTGTCGGCATGCTAACAGTTCTTAACAATTGTGGCATTGCGCGGCGCCCTATGCGTCCCCGTAAGTGAGACACTTTTGAATGCGGATTCCACGCCATTTGGATACCCAGCCCTCGATCATTTGGACGCTCGTTCCACGCTCACTTGGACACCTGACCCGTATCCACATGGACAGGCAGTGGGAGCGCAGCGACGCAGGTTTACATAGTCAGTCTGAAGCCCCTGTTGTCGTCAATTTCGTTGCGCGCCTGCGCATCGATATGCACAGGTCTTCCCGCTTCAAGCGACGGTGGGCGGTAGCTTGTTGCTCGATCTAGGCGATGGTGTTGGCGGTGAATGGCATGGCAGGTGCGGGCGCAACTTGCGGGCTTTGCGCCGGACTTTGCTCCACCCGAACGCTGAAGATGAAAACATCTCAGCACAGAGGAGGCAGTCAAGATCAAATGAGCTTGTGAGTAAAATGGTCGATGGTAAGTTTGGCCGTGACCAGTCCATCAATAGAAGTGAGGCCGCGCAAGTCACGGGTGGAATTCGCGGGGCGTTAGATTCCGTCGTATCCACGGAAAATGGCCAATCCGTCCTGCTGTCCAGCGGAGCGCCGCTGGGGCGCGACTTGCACAACCTCAATCAAATGATAGGCCAGGTAACTGATCGGTTTCTAGTAATTCACCCACCAATACCGAACCATCGGTGTTAGCGCTTTGCCAACGTCTCGGCACGTTAGCCATTGTTAGCATTACGCGGCGCCTATGCGTCCCCGTAACTGAGACCTCTGATTGCGGATTCCACGCCACTTGGACACCCAGCCCACGATCATTCGGACGCTCGTTCCACGCTCACCTGGACACCTGATCCGTATCCACTTGGACAGGCAGTCTGAGCGCAGCGACGCTGGTTTACATAGTCAGTTTGAAGTCCCTGTTGCCGTCAATTTCGTTGCGCGCCTGCGCATCTATGTGCACAGGTCTTCCCGCTTCAAGCGACGGTGGGCGGTGGCCTGTTGCTCGATCTAGGCGATGGTGTTTGGCGGTGAATGGCATGGCAGGTGCGGGCGCAACTTGTGGGCTTTGCGCTGGTCTTTGCTCCACCCGAACGCTGAAGATGAAAACATCTCAGCACAGAGGAGGCAGTCAAGATCAAATGAGCTTGTGAGTAAAATGGTCGATGGTAAGTTTGGCCGTGACCAGTCCATCAATAGAAGTGAGGCCGCGCAAGTCACGGGTGGAA
>PJQF01000107.1_pt1 | contig 53565 bp, 51 predicted proteins | sample 1503741 | NCBI WGS metagenome assembly PJQF01 (sample SAMN07775949, study PRJNA414020) | Biofilm metagenome, whole genome shotgun sequencing project. | isolation source: biomolecule (vanillin) treated reverse osmosis membrane biofilm | place: India: Nagpur | collected 2017-03-21
GCAGGACTGCTCATCAAAAAAGCAAGGCTACTCACCGCAACAGCAGCAGCCCCGCTGCATCAATCACCGTAAATGTCAGCCTTGAAGTACTGCTGCGAAATCTTCTGGTACTCACCACTGGCACGAATGCCGTCGATGGCCGTGTTCAATTCGCTGACCAGCGCCTCGTTGCCCTTGCGCACCGCAATCCCCGCGCCTTCGCCGACGTATTTCGGGTCCTTGAGCTCCGGCCCGACAAAAGCGTAGCCCTTGCCCCGTGGCATTTGCAGGAAGTCATTCAAGGGGATGGTGTCGGCAAAAATCGCATCCAGCCGCCCTGCCGCCAGGTCCATGTAGATCTCTTCGTTATTGCTGTAGCGCTTGACGTTAATGCCCTTGGGCTCAAATACCTCGGTGGCGTAACGGTCGGTGGTGGTCGCACGCTGCACACCGACGGTCTTGCCCTTCAGGCTGGCGTACTGGTCATCCACCACCGCGCCATCTTTCATCACAAGACGCGATGAGGTGAAGTAGTACTTGTGGGTGAAATCTACTGACTTCTTGCGGTCTTCGTTGATGGTCATGGACGACAGGGCCATGTCGATTTTCTTCACCTTGAGGGAAGGAATCAGACCATCGAACTCACCTTCAACCCACACGCACTTGACCTTCATCTGCGCGCACAGCGCGTTGCCGATGTCGTAGTCAAAGCCGACGATGGTGCCTTCCTGGGTCTTGGAGGCAAACGGCGGGTAGGCCGCCTCGATGCCGATGCGCAGGGTTTTCTCGGCGGCCCATACGTGGCTGGAAGCGATTAAGGCCAGGGCGGTGATAAGCAAGCGTTTCTTCATGGGGGATCTCGCAAGTTGTTGTTGGTTTGGCAAGAGAGAAGAAAAAATCCAGCAAGAGCTTTTGTACTTATAATTCCATACTGGACTTTTATGTATTGATCGTCAATCCAGCCCCTGCACCCATGACTTTTTTGCACAACACACCGGTGTTTTTGAGCGTTCATCTCTGGATTTATGCGTGCCTATACTCGGTTCAGCCTCTCGGTTGAACCGTGGGTCACCGCAGCACAGAAATGTCCCTACAACAATAATCAAGGACACCGACCATGACGCATCCCTTCCTGGCCGCGCGGGATTTTCTGCTCGCCCATCGCACCGATTACGCCACCGCCGTTCGCGACTTCCGCTGGCCGCAGCTGGATGCGTTCAACTGGGCCTTGGACTACTTCGATGCCATGGCCGAGGGCAATGCGGCCAACGCGCTGTGGATCGTCGAAGAAGACGGCAGCGAGCAGCGCTACAGCTTCCAGCAACTGGCGACGCGCTCAAACCAGGTGGCCAACCATCTGCGTGCCCTCGGCGTGCGACGCGGCGACCGAGTGCTGTTGATGCTCGGCAACGATGTGGCGTTGTGGGACACCATGCTCGCCGCATTCAAACTCGGCGCGGTGGTGATCCCGGCCACCGCCCTGCTCAACCCGGATGATCTGCGCGACCGTATCGAGCGTGGCCAGGTTCGCCATCTGGTGGTCGGCGAGGCGCATGTCGGCAAGTTCGACGGCCTGGGCGATGGCTGTAGCCGCATCTGCGTGGGAGCTGCGCCCAGCGGCTGGGTCGCGCACAACGCCGCATTTGAATACCCCGAGCAGTTCGAAGCCGAAGGCCGCACCCTGGCCACCGACCCCATGCTGCTGTACTTCACTTCCGGCACCACCTCCAAACCCAAGATGGTGCTGCACAGCCACCAAAGCTACCCGGTGGGCCACCTGTCGACGATGTACTGGATCGGCCTGCAACCCGGCGACCTGCACCTGAATATCTCGTCTCCAGGCTGGGCCAAGCACGCGTGGAGCTGCCTGTTCGCGCCGTGGAATGCCGGCGCGTGCATCTTCATCCATAACGTCGCGCGGTTCAGCGCGCCGGCCTTGCTGACAGCGCTGGAACAATATCGTGTGACCAGCCTGTGCGCCCCGCCGACCGTGTGGCGCATGCTGATCCAGGAAGACCTGGCCAGTCACAAGGCGCGCCTGAATCTGCGTGAATTGGTGGGTGCGGGCGAACCCCTGAACCCGGAAATCATCGAGCAAATCCAGCAGGCCTGGGGCTTGCCGCTGCGCGATGGTTTCGGCCAATCGGAGACCACCGCCCTGGTCGGCAACACCCCCGGCCAGGTGCTCAAGCCAGGGTCCATGGGCCGTCCACTGCCGGGCTATCGTGTCGTGCTGTTGGACGCCGACGGCCTACCGGGCAACGAAGGGGAAGTCGCGCTGCCGCTAGATGTACGCCCTCTCGGTTTAATGGTGTGCTACGAGGACAGCCCGGAAAAAACCGCCGAAGTGATGCGCGACGGTTACTACCGCACCGGCGATACCGCGCAGATCGACAGCGACGGCTACATCACCTTCGTCGGTCGCGCCGATGACGTGTTCAAGGCCTCCGACTACCGCATCAGCCCGTTCGAACTGGAAAGTGCGCTGATCGAACACCCGGCGGTGATGGAAGTGGCCGTAGTGCCCAGCCCAGACCCACTGCGCCTGGCGGTGCCCAAAGCCTTCCTGATCCTGGCCCACGACGCCCCCGGCAGCGCCGAGCTGGCCCGCCACATCCTCGCCTTCGCCCGCGAACACCTCGCCCCGTACAAACGGGTGCGGCGCATCGAATTTGTCAGCGAACTGCCCAAAACCATTTCCGGCAAGATCCGGCGGGTAGAGCTGCGGCAGATGGAGGTGGTGCGTCGCCAAGGGGATGCGCGAGGTGAGCACGAGCATTTCGAGGAGGATTTTTCCTGAACGCAGAACCCGGCGCCGCAGCGCCGGGGCACGCAGGGGTGCAGCTTACAGGTCGTAACGCAGCGCCATGCCAAAGGTGCGCGGCGCGCCGGCGTCGATGATTTCGTCATCGCGGTTGTTGGTGACGTAGCGCTTGTCGAAGGCGTTTTTCACGAAGCCCGAGACAGCCACGTTCTTGGTGACTTTGAATTCGCTGCTGAAGTTGGCCAACACGTAGTTGTCGCTCCTGCGCTCGCCGTTGACCTTGCCCGCTGAATCGAACTCGTACGCCGAAGGCGCGCTGCTCTGGTACGTCACGTCGGTGTTGAAGGTCAGGCGCTCGTTGAAGCGATAGATGCCGCCCACTGAAGCCTTGTACTTGGGCGAGTAGTAGAACGCTTCGCCGCTGCGGTCCTGGCTGTTGCCGACGATGAAGTCCTTGTACTTGCCATCGGTGATCGCGCCACCGAGGGTCAGGGTCAGTTGCTCGCTCAGGTCTTTCTCGATGAACACTTCCAGGCCCTTGATATCGCTGCGACCGGCGTTGTACACGTTGATGACATTGCTGTTGGCTTGCCGCACGCTGACCTGCTGGTCTTTCCAGTCGGTGTAATACAGGTTGGCGCGTGCACGCAGGGTGTCTTCGAGAAATGAACCGCGGTACGACAGCTCATAGTTGGTGGTGTATTCCGGGTCATATGCCTCGTGACCGCTGCCGGAGCGCACGTTCACGCCACCGCCGCGATAACCTTTCTGCACTATGAAGCCCAGGTACTGGCCGGTGGCGAGTTCGTAGTTGATGCCCAGTTTTGGCAGCACGGCCGCGAACGACTTTTTGACCTTCGCCGCGTCGGACAGGTCGTCCTGCTTGATGTCGGTGTCGTTGGTTTCGTGGTCGTAGCGCAGGCCGGTGACCAGAGTCCAGCGCGGTGCGAAGGTCCAGTCGACCTCACCAAACAGCGCCTTGTTTTCGATGACTGTGTCGCCTTTCACCGTGACCGCCAATACGTCATCGAACAGCAGTCGGTCGTGGAAATTGTTGGAGTTATGGCCGTAATAGGCGCCGACGAAACTTTTCACCGTGTCCGAGCTGTAGTTGAGGCGCAGCTCCTGGCCGAACAGGTTGCCATCCTGCTTGCGTCGGATGACTTCATTGGCGTCGGCAGTCTGGTCGAAGTCCAGGCGGTTGGTGTAGTCGGACCGGGTGTTGGTGGTCAGGCTGGTCAGCGACCATTGGTCATCGAGGCGGTAGTCGACCTTGGCGCTGACGGTGTCCTGGTTGAGGTTGTCGAACGCTTGGGTATCGGAGGACACCTTGTAATAGCGCACCTTGTCCGGGGTGCGGATGATCGAGTTGTCACCCTGGCGGTGCTCGTTATGGGCGTAGGTCAGCAAGACGTCGAGATCGTCGTTGGGCAGGATCAACAGCTTGCCGCGCGCGTTGCTCGTGCGGTGCGGGTTGGCATCCTTGCCGAGGGCGATGTTGTCGATGTAACCATCGCCATCTTGATAATCCAGGGCGATGCGACCTGCGATCTTGTCATCGACAATGCTGCCGCCACCGGCCACCGCTGCGCCTTTTTCTCCGTAGTTGCCCACGTTGGTTTGCGCCGAGAACGTCGGTTGGAACGTCGGGTTGCGGGTCTGGATTACTACGGCGCCGGCCAGGGAGTTACGTCCCTGGGTGGTGGATTGCGGGCCGAGGAAGACTTCTACCTGTTCCACATCCCACAAGCCGGTAGGGCTCAGGGTCAGGGTGCGATTGGGTTGCACGGCACCATCGACATACACCGAAACGGCGCCATTGAGGGTCGCGGGGCCCTGGTCATCGAATCCGGACACCGGTACACCGCGAATGCCCCAGTTTTCGTTACCAGCCTGGCTGTACACACCCGGCGTGCGCGCGAACACATCGACCAGGCTGTGATCGGCCTTGTCCCGCAGTTGTTGTTCGGTCACGACCACAACGCTGGATTGGGTCTGCTCAAGGGAGCGGTTGATTTTCTCGCCACTCACCGTAATCGGCGCGATTTCCATCGTGTTGGGTTCGGCAGCCCAAGCCCCTGAAGCCAGGCAAACCGACCCGACCGCCAACGCAATTGTGTTCTTTTTGAAATTCACGCCCAGCTCCCCTAGCACCCTCCGTTATTGTTTTTTGTGGCGGGCTGAAGGCAGCCAAACGCCAGCGGGGCTGAGTCTAAGGGATAAAAAAACCAAAGTGAATTTAATTGATAATAAATCTCATTTGAGGCAACTACGCATTCACGTATCAGCTTGAATACATAGCGCGGCACGGCGTCCCGCAAAAAAAAGGCCCGGTGGCGCACCACCGGGCAAAACGAAGCGACCAGCTTCAATAACGCGGTTTGACGGTTTTCCACTCCGGTTGATAGCGCTGCATCTGTTTCACGTCGTCGCGCTGGCGGATGCCACAGGTAAGGTATTGATCATGCAGCTTGCCCAATTGGTCATGGTCCAGCTCCAGGCCCAGCCCCGGTCCGCGGGTGATTTTTACGCAGCCGTCGACAATCGGCAGCTTGCCGCCCTTGATCACCTCCTCATCCGGCTCTTGCCACGGGTAATGGGTGTCGCAGGCGTAGTCGAGGTTGGGCACCGACGCGGCCACGTGGGCCATGGCCATCAGGCTGATGCCCAAGTGCGAATTGGAGTGCATCGACACGCGCAGGCCGAAGGTCTGGCACATCTTCGCCAGCGCCTGGGTGTCGCGCAGGCCGCCCCAGTAGTGGTGGTCGGCAAGTACGATCTGCACACTGTTAAGCGCCACGCTGCGGCGAAACTCGTCAAAGTCGGTGACCACCATATTGGTCGCCAGGGGCAAGCCGGTGCGTTTGTGCAGCTCGGCCATGCCGTCCAGGCCGGGGGTCGGGTCTTCGTAATATTGCAGGTCATCGCCGAGCAACTCGGCCATGCGGATCGAGGTTTCCAGGGACCAGTTGCCGTTCGGGTCAATGCGCAGCGGCACGCCGGGGAAGGCCCTTTTCAGGGCCTTGATGCATGACACCTCGTGCTCGGGTTGCAGCGCACCGGCCTTGAGCTTGATGCTTTTGAAGCCGTAGGTGTCGATCATGCGCCGGGCCTGGGCGACGATCTGTTCCTCGTTCAGCGCTTCGCCCCAGCTGTCGGGTTTATACGGCGAATCAATGTGCTTGGCGTATTTGAAAAACAGGTACGCGCTGAACGGGATCTGGTCACGGATCGCGCCGCCGAGCAGGTCCACCAATGGCACGTTCAGTGAGTGCGCCTGCAAATCAAGAAACGCCACTTCGAATGCCGAATAGGCATTGCTCACCGCCTTGCTGGCGTGGGAGCCCGGTGCCAGTTCGGCGCCGGCCAGGCTCGCCGGTTTATGGGCGGCGACGGTGGCCTGCACGATGGCGCGCAATTGGTTGAGGTTGAAGGGGTCGAGCCCGATCAACTGTGACTGTACCTGCTGCTGGATCGCCAACGCCGGGGCGTCGCCGTAGCTCTCGCCCAGGCCGATGTAGCCGGTGTCGCTCTCGATCTCGATGATCGAGCGCAGCGCGAAGGGTTCGTGAATACCACTGGCGTTGAGCAATGGCGGGTCACGGAAGGCAATCGGGGTGACGGTAACGCGGACAATTTTCAAGAGGCGGCTCCCTGTGGACCGGAACGCAAGGCGTGAGGATGGGTGGACGATTTGGACGCAGGCGGCACAGTGCCCCGAGGCGCGGTGCGGGCAAAAAACACCACTACCGCCGCCACCAGCGAGGTGGCCGCCAAGCCATACAGGCCGCCCTCGATGGAGCCGGTGGTCTGCTCCAGCAAGCCGAAAGTGGTGGGCGCAACAAAGCCGCCCAGGTTGCCGACCGAATTGATCAAGGCGATCACCGCCGCGGCGATGCGCGCATCCAGGTAACCCTGGGGAATCGGCCAGAACAACGCCGAGGCAGCCTTAAAGCCAATTGCGGCAAAACAGATGGCGACAAAGGCAAACACCGGCCCGCCGGTGGTGGACATGAACATGCCGAATGCGGCGATCACCAGCATCAGTGACACCCACGCCTGTTGGTGCTTCCACTTGCTGGCCAACGACGCAAAACCATACATCGCGACGATGGAAATCAACCAGGGAATGGAGTTGAACAGACCAACCTGGAAGTCTCCCAGGTTGCCCATTTTCTTGATCATGCTCGGCAGCCAGAACGTGGCGCCGTAGATGGTCAGGGCGATGGAGAAGTAGATGAAACAGAACAGTGCGATCTGTTTGTCGGCAAGCAATTTGAACATCGACGGCCGCACGCTCTGGCTCGCCTCACGGGCTTGCTGCTCCAGCGCAATGGCAGCGGCCAACGCGTGTTTTTCGTCGTCGCTGAGCCACGTGGCCTGATGGGGATGGGACTGCAACCAGAACCACACGAACCCGCAGAGCACGATGGAGGCAAAGCCTTCGATCAGGAACATCCACTGCCAACCATGCAGGCTCAGGCCGCTGACGTTGAGCAGTGCCCCCGACACCGGCCCGGAGATGACCGAGGCGATCGCCGAGCCACTGAGGAAGATCGCCATCGCCTTGCCACGCTCGGCGGCCGGCAGCCATTGAGTGAAGTAGTAGATGATCCCCGGGAAAAACCCGGCTTCGGCGGCGCCGAGGATAAAGCGCAGGATGTAGAAACTGGTTTCGCCCTGAACAAAGGCCATGGCCATCGCCGCCGCGCCCCAGGTGAACATGATGCGCGTCAACCAGGCCCGTGCGCCGTAGCGCTGCAAGAGCAGGTTGGACGGCACTTCGAAGATCGCGTAACCGATGAAAAACAACCCGGCGCCCAAACCATAGGCCGCCGCGCCAATGCCCAGGTCGGTCTCCATATGGCTGCGCACAAAGCCGATATTGACCCGGTCGATGTAATTGACGATGAACATCACCACGAACAGCGGCAGTACATGACGCTTGACCTTGGCGGCCGCGCGGGCAAGCACGGTCGGGTCTGGCGGATTCTGGAGGGTTTCCACGGGCAACTCCCATTCATTGTTTTTTTAGGGGCAGAACAATGATGGACGCCGTGAATTGTTCCCGTCTAATCTAACTTGGCATCCGATTGATACCGGGATTAGATCAATGTTCGAGCTGACGCAACTGCGCTGCTTCACCACCGTAGCCACTGAGCTGAATTTCCGCCGCGCTGCGGAACGGCTGAACATGACCCAGCCGCCGCTGAGCCGGCAGATCCAATTGCTCGAACACCACCTGGGTGTAGAGCTGTTTACTCGCACCACTCGCAGCGTCGCGCTCACCGCTGCTGGCCGCGCGTTTTTCATCGAAGCCCAGAACCTGCTGGAGCTTGCCCAGCAAGCGGCCGTGACCGCGCGACGGTTTGCAGAAGGCGATATCGGCACGGTCAACATCAGCTTCGTCGGCAGCGCGGTGTATGAGTTTCTGCCCAAGGTGATCGCCGAGGCGCGTCTCAAGCAGCCTCACGTCAAGATCGACCTGGCCGAGATGAACACCTACCAACAATACGAAGCCCTGCGGGCCCGACGCATCGACCTGGGCATCGTCCGCGCGCCCCTGCTGGAACCGGGCTACGCCACCGAATGCCTGGTGCGCGAGCCCTTCGTGCTGGCGGTGCCGAGCAGCCATCGCCTGGCCAACGCCGAGACGGTCAGCGTGCACGACCTCGACGCCCAACCCTTCCTCATGTACGCCCACGCCGCCTACCCGCCCTTCAACGAACTGCTCACCGGCCTGCTGCGCTCGGCCCGCGTCGCGCCAGATTATGTGCAGTGGCTCGGCTCGTCCCTGACCATCCTCGCGCTGGTCAACGCCGGCATGGGCCTGGCCCTGGTACCTCGTTGCGCCAGCAGCGTAGTTTTCAAGAACGTGGTGTTCCGCGACATCGACCTGGGCGAAGGCGCGCAGAGCGAATTGCACCTGATCTGGCGTGAAAACAACGACAACCCGGCATTTGCCATGTTGCTGGAAGGGATTCGCAATGCAGTGCGTGAGGGGTGGGCCTGAATAGCGATAGATATGGGGTGCTCTTGCTGTTGGGGTGAGCGGATTTTTTGTGGTGAATGGATGTTATGGGGTGAATGGATTTGTTGTGGTGAACGGGTGTCCTGTGGTGGGTGGATTGTTGTGGTGAACGGATGTCCTGTAGTGAGCGGGCTTGCCCCGCGCTGGGCTGCGAAGCGGCCCCATCAAGAACACCGCATTTCTTCCGGTAAATCTCGGTGGCAGTTTTGGGGCTGCTCCGCAGCCCAGCGCGGGGCAAGCCCGCTCACCACAAAAAAACCGTGCACCACAGAAAACCTCACAACTACAAAAAGACGGTGCACCACAGAAAACCTGATCATCACAGAGGTCCTGCCAACCACGGTAAATATGGGTTGTTATGCCTGGTGAACAGGCTGTCTATGGTGAGTGGATTTGTTGTGGTGAACGGATGACCTGTGGTGATTGGATTTGTTGTGGTGAACGGGTGTCCTGTGGTGAGCGGGCTTGCCCCGCGCTGGGCTGCGAAGCAGCCCCATGAAGAACACCGCATTTCTTCCGGTAAATCTCAGCGGCAGTTTTGGGGCTGTTCCGCAGCCCAGCGCGGGGCAAGCCCGCTCACCACAAAAAGACCGTGCGCCACAGAAAACCTCACAACCACAAAAAGACTGTGCATCACAGAAACCCTCACAAACACAAAAAGACCGTGCACCACAGAAACCCTCACAACCACAAAAAGACCGCGCACCACAGAAAACCTCACAACCACAAAAAGACCGCGCACCACAGAAACCCTAACGACCACAAAAAGACTGTGCACCACAGAAACCTGTTCATGACAGAAAGCCTGATCACCACGCAAAGGCCAGACTCCACCACCGGGCTTCACCGCTGTCAGTCACCCAATCCTGTTGAATCCTTGCCTGATCCTCTGAATATAGCGGCCAGCAGATAGATACCCCTTGCGCGGTGGTCTAGAGTTCGACGATGGGCGACTTCTCGTCGCACCACTCCTATAAGAAATCAGCACCACCAACCGATGATCAGCAGGTGAGCCAGCCATGGAATTACGTATCAACCAAAAGGCCTATCAGGTCGAGGCCGAAGCCGACACGCCATTGCTGTGGGTAATCCGCGACAATCTGGGCATGACCGGTACCAAATACGGCTGCGGCCTGGCCCAATGCGGCGCCTGCTCGGTGCTGGTGGACGGCAATGTAGTGCGTTCGTGCGTCACCCCGGTAGCCGGGGTCGTTGGCCGCGAGATCACCACCATCGAAGCCATCGAAGCCGATGACGTGGGCAAACGTGTCGTGAGTGCCTGGGTCGAGCACCAGGTAGCGCAGTGCGGTTACTGCCAGTCCGGACAAGTGATGGCAGCCACCGCGCTGCTCAAGCACACCCCCGCTCCCACCAAAGAGCAGATCGACGCAGCGATGGTCAACCTGTGCCGCTGCGGTACCTACAACGCCATCCATACCGCCATGTACGACCTGGCCGCCGGGAAGGAGACTGCCTGATGAATATGCCAGGACTCATCCCCGGCCTCTCCCTGGACGAGCCAGTTAACCTGTCCCGCCGACGCTTCCTGGCCAGTACGGCCGTGGGGGCGCTGGTCATCGGTTTCGGCCTGCCGCTCGGCTCGGGCCGGGTGCAGGCTGCCACCGGCGCGACGACAGAACGTGGCACCCAAGTGCCGGCCTTTCTGGAGATTCGCCCGGACGGCACTGTTCGCCTGCTCAGCCCCTTTATGGAAGGCGGTCAGGGCACCCACACCGCTATGGCGCAGATTGTCGGCGAAGAACTCGACGCCGACCCGGCCACGTTCATCGTTGAAGCCGCGCCGCCCGGTGAGGCTTATGTGGTGATGGACAACGGTATGCGCATCACCGGCGGCAGCATGTCGGTGCGCATGAGCTATCCGACCATGCGTCGCCTGGGCGCCCTCGCCCGCGCCATGCTGCTGCAGGCCGGCGCCGAGCAGCTCGGTGTGCCAGTGGCCCAATTGACCACTCAACCCGGCCGCGTGGTTCACGCTGCGTCCGGTCGTTCCCTGGGCTATGGCGAGTTGGCCAGCCGCGCCCTGGACATGCCGGTGCCTGATGCCGCGAGCATTACCCTGCGCGACCCGAGTCAATTCCGCTGGATTGGTAAACCGGTCAAGCGTGTGGACGCCTACGACAAATCCACCGGCAAGGCGCTGTACAGCATCGACCTGAAAGTCGACGACATGCTCCACGCCGCCGTGCAACATGCGCCGCGCCTGGGCATGACCGTGGGCAGCCTGCGTAACCAGGCGCAGGTCGAAGCCATGCCAGGCGTGCACTCGGTGCATCAACTGCCTGGCGCAGTGGCGGTCGTCGCCGAACGCTGGTGGCATGCCAAGCGCGCGGTAGAAGCCATCCAAGTCGACTGGTTGGAAGCGGCCGCTGACGCCAAAGTCCGTGCGATGCCCGCCGACTTTTCCAGCGATGGCTTCCGCGATTTCCTCGCCACCCAGCAAGGCCCGGCCCGCGACGATGAAAACGAAGGCGATGTGGCCGGCGCACTGAAAAACGCCAAGACTCAGATCGAGGCCACCTACCACAACCAGTACGTCAATCACGCCCAGTTGGAGCCGCCTTCAGCCCTGGCGCGTTTCAACCCCGACGGTTCCCTGGACATCTGGCTGCCCAACCAGGCGCCGGACATGTTCCGCGCTGACATCGCCAAGCGCACCGGCCTGGCGCCTGCACAAATCAATCTGCACTCACCGCTACTGGGCGGTTTTTTTGGCCGGCATTTCCTCTATGACTCGGCCAGCCCTTACCCGCAGGCCATTGCGCTGGCCAAGGCGGTGGGCCGTCCGGTCAAGCTGATCTGGAGCCGTGAAGAAGAGTTCCTGCGCGATGTACTGCGCCCGGTTGCGGTGGTCAAGTTCCGCGCCGCGCTGGATGCCGACGGCCTGCCCGTTGCCATCGAAGCCGTCAGTGCCACCGAAGGCCCCAGCGAAGCCATCGCCGGCAAACAGGGCGAAAAACTCGACCCCACGGCCCTCGAAGGCCTGACCGGCAAGAGCTACGCCATCCCCAACAAACGCATCGCGCAAATCTATGTCAAAGGCCCGGCCATGCTCGGCTACTGGCGGTCGGTGGGTAACTCGCTCAATGACTTCTTCTACGAAGCGTTCCTCGATGAACTGGCCGACCAAGGCAAACGCGACCCGTATGAGTTGCGCCTGCATTTGCTGCGGGACAACCCTCGGTTGACGACTTTACTCAAAGCGGTGGCCGAGTTGTCCGGCGGCTGGAAGCGTGGCCCTTACACCGCCGAAGACGGCACGCGACGAGCGCGTGGCGTGGCCATGGCCTCGCCGTTCGGTTCTCATGCGGCGGTGATCGCCGAGGTGTCGATTGAACACGGCCAGGTCAAGGTGCACCACATCTGGGAAGCCATCGACCCTGGCAGCATCGTTAACCCGGCGATTGTCGAAGCTCAGGTCAACGGCGCGGTAGCCCTGGGCTTATCGCAGACTTTGCTGGAGGAAGCGGTGTACGTGGACGGCAAGCCACGGGCGCGCAATTACGACCTTTACCCGATCCTGCCGCCGTCACGCATGGCGCAGGTGCACGTAAAGATCATCGAGAGTGGTGAAAAGATGGGCGGCATCGGTGAGCCTCCGCTCCCCGCTGTCGCGCCGGCCGTGGTCAACGCGGTGGCGCAATTGACCGGCCAGCGTGTTCGCAGCCTGCCATTAAGCCGACACACCTTCAGCTAACCGAGCGAGACCGCCCATGAACAACCGTCGATTCGCAAGAACCGTAGGCTGGCTCGCGCTGCCCTGCGTCATCGCCGCCGGCCTGATGGCCTGGTATGTCACCCGCCAACCGGCCACACCGTTTGAACCGGCACAGGCCACCAGTTTCGACCCGGCCCTGGTCAGTCGCGGCGAGTACGTCGCCCGCCTCAGCGACTGCGTGGCCTGCCACAGCCTGCCCGACAAGGCACCGTTCGCCGGTGGCCTGGAAATGGCCACGCCGCTGGGTGCAATTCACGCCACCAACATCACCCCGGACCGTACCCACGGGATCGGCACTTACAGCCTCGCCGACTTCGACCGAGCGGTACGCCACGGCGTGGCACCGGGCGGCCGACGGTTGTACCCGGCCATGCCCTACCCGTCGTATGCCAAGCTCAGCGACGACGATATACAGGCGATGTACGCGTTTTTCATGAAAGGCGTGCAACCGGCCAACCAGCCGAATATCCCCAGCGATATTCCCTGGCCGCTGAATATGCGCTGGCCCATCGCACTGTGGAACGGCCTGTTCGCACCAACGGCCACCTACGCCGCCAACCCCAACCAGGACGCGCTGTGGAATCGCGGCGCCTACATCGTCCAAGGGCCTGGCCACTGCGGCAGTTGTCACACGCCGCGTGGTCTGGCCTTCAACGAAAAGGCCCTGGATGACTCCGGCAAGCCGTTCCTCGCCGGCGCCCTGCTCGATGGCTGGTACGCACCCAGCTTGCGCCAGGACCCCAACAGCGGCTTGGGCCGCTGGAGCGAGCCTGAGATCGTGCAGTTCCTCAAGACCGGCCGCAACCAGCACGCGGTGGTCTACGGCTCGATGACCGAAGCGTTCAACAACTCCACCCAGTTCATGGCCGACGACGACCTGGCGGCCATCGCCCGCTACCTCAAGTCGCTGCCCGGCGACCCGCAGCGCGACGGCACGCCCTGGCAGTACGTGACCGCCGACGCGCGCCCGGACGCACCCGGCGCCCACACCTACGCAACCCGCTGCGCCTCGTGCCACGGCGCTGATGGCAAAGGCCAGCCCGAGTGGATGCCGCCCCTGGCCGGCGCCACCTCGGCGCTGGTCAAGGAGACGGCGTCAGCGATCAACATCACCCTCAATGGCGCACAACGCGTGGTCGCCGCTGGCGTGCCGGATGCGTATCGCATGCCGGCGTTTCGTGAACAGCTGTCTGATCAGGAAATCGCCGACGTGCTGACGTATGTGCGCGGTACTTGGGGTAATCAGGGTGGCGCGGTGGACGCCAAGGCGGTGGGTAAACTGCGTGGGCATACGGACCCTGCGAGCAGCAGTCCGATTATTTTGCATATGCGTTGAGGCGGGCCAACCCTCGGATTTTCAGAGCGCCTCAGGCAGAAAAAACCTGCGCGCGCTCTGTGTTGTTGGTGCGTGCCTGAGGGGTTGCTGACGGGCAAGCTGCGCCTGAACCTGCGCGACGGCCTCCAACACCCGCTGCGCCCAGTGCTCGTCCTGAGGGTCCACCACCACCACGCGAAAACCGTGGTCATGGCCTTCAATGCGCACACCTTCGGAGTCATCCACATGCAGGTCGATGTCGAAGGCCGGTGGGAATTTCGACGGTGAATTCGACAGCCCGTGCGCCGTCAGTGCCTGGTTATGCAGCACGCTGTTGACCACGCCGTCGACGCGGATGCCGTACAGCATCAGCCACCGTCGGATATAGGACGGCGTGCGACCGGACGAGGTATAGACCCAGATGCTGCAGCCCTGGCGGCGGAGTTCGCGGGTCAGGGAGCGCGTGCCGATTCGCAGCGGTTCACCCAGCCAACGGTGCACGCAGGCCGGCAGCCGGCTCGGCTCGACGTCGCAGTGGTGGAGCTGGCAGGCCAGGGTGTCGTCTATGTCGAACGAAATGCGGATGCGCGGGCGCTTAAGCAGTTGCATCGGGAGAAGGCGCTGGAGGGCCTGCCCTGCCCTGGCGAACAGGAGAGAACCGCTCATCAATGGCCCCCTTGATAGACGGGCTCGGACTGGTCCTTAAGAAAAAACTTCATTGGATCCGGTGCCTGTTCTTCGAGGAAGGCTGCGTATTTTTTCTTGATCTTGGGCAATTCGTACAACGCCTTGACGCCATGTTTGGCTGAGTTGCGGATGACTGATGAGGGGTTGAAGTAGCCTTCGGCGTTCTCCAGCGACAGCACGAACGGCGGCAACCCTGCACGCATCAGCAAATAGCTGACGATCAGCGAGCCGCTGCGGTTGTTGCCTTCGATGAACAACTGCGGCTTGCTGAGGATGCGTACGTACACCCCGGCTGCACGCTTCCAGACCGATTCACTGCGGTACGCGCAGTACCAGTTGTACAAGTCCTTGATGCCGCCCTCGACGTTGTTGAAGAAGTGTTCTTCGGTCGCCGCTAGGTGCTGGGCGTATTCCAGTCGGCGGGTCGGGTCGCTGCCACAGAGTACGGTGGCGTTGATCTCCAGCATCAGGTTCAGTTGCTGAAGGTCAAACAGGTCGACGCCCCGTGCCACGTAGTCGTCAATCAGCGCATAGCCTTCAAGCACGTTATGCAGCACTTCGTCAGTCAACGGATCGCGCGGCTCGGTAAAGTCCCGACTGAGCTCGGCAAAGCGCTGCTGTACCTCACGCAGTGCACGTTCAATCGCGGGCAAATCAAGGCGTCGTGTTGCTGGCATTGGCATTCCTATAAACAGGTGAAAATGCGCGAGCGTCCGAGCTCGCGCAGGGTTCAGCTGAACTTACCGGTGATGTAGTCACCGGTCATTTGCTCGCGCGGGTTCTGGAAAATCTGCTCCGTAGGGCCCATCTCAACTAGATAGCCGGTACGCGTGCCTTGGGAAATATCCACCGAGAAAAACGCCGTGGTGTCAGCCACACGAATGGCTTGCTGCATGTTGTGGGTCACCAGGGCAATGGTGTAGTCCTTCTTCAGCTCAACCATCAACTCCTCGACACGGCGCGTGGCAATCGGGTCGAGTGCCGAGCAGGGTTCGTCGAGCAACAGCACTTCTGGCTCGGTGGCGATGGCACGGGCGATACACAGGCGTTGCTGCTGACCACCGGACAGAGACAGGCCGCTGACCTTGAGTTTGTCCTTGACCTCATCCCACAACGCCGCACCTTGCAGGGCGTGTTTGACGCGGTCACCCAGGTCGCCTTTGTAGCGGTTCAGGCGCAGGCCGAAAGCGACGTTGTCAAAGATGCTCATCGAGAACGGGTTCGGCTGCTGGAACACCATGCCGATATAGCGGCGCACGACCACTGGATCCACGCCCTTGCCGTAGACGTCCTGCCCGAGGAAGTGCACGTGGCCCTCAAAGCGAAAACCTTTGACCAGGTCGTTCATGCGGTTGAGGCTACGCAACACGGTACTTTTGCCGCAGCCGGAAGGACCGATGAAGCCAGTGATCTTGTTCTTTTCGATCGGCACATGGCTGTCACGTACGGCCAGGAAGTTGCCGTAGAAGATCTTATCCAGCTTGCAGTCCATGACCACAGGCGCCTGGGTGACAAACGGAGCGGCTATTTGCGCAGTTGAGACGTTCAAGATTCAGATGCTCCCGTTTTCAATACTTTGGCTTGCCGAAAATACGGCTCACGATATTCACGACCAGCACGATCATTACCAGTACCAGCGACGCCGCCCAGGCGAGTTCAAGCTGGTTGTCGAAGGGCATGCCGGAGAAGTTGTAAATCAGCACGGCCAGCGAGGCTGTCGGGTTCATCACCGCCAGGCTGCCGTCGTGGTAGATCCAGTAGTTGCTGAACAGTGCGGTAAACAACAGCGGCGCGGTTTCGCCTGCGGCGCGAGCCACGGCAAGCATCACGCCGGTGAGGATTGCCGGCAGGCCGGTGGGCAGGACGATTTTCCAGATCACTTGGGAGCGGGTGCAGCCCATGCCGTAGGCGGCGTCCTTCATGATCTTGGGCACCATGCGCATCGATTCTTCAGCGGTCAGGACCACGATCGGCAGCATCAGTACCGCCAGTGCCACACCACCGGCCGGAGCCGAGTAGGTGCCGGTGGTCATGACTACCAAGGCGTAGGCGAATACACCGGCCAGGATGGAAGGCAGGCCGGTGAGCATCTTCGCGGCAAAACGCGCGGCGTTCGCCAGCTTGCTGTCAGGGCCCAGTTCGGCGAGGAAGATCGCCGCCATGATGCCGACCGGCACGGCGATGGCAGCGGCGATGCCGACCATCACGAAGGTACCGGCCATTGCGTTGCCGAAACCACCGCCGGTCTCGAAACCAGTCGGCGGCAGCTCGGTGAACACTTCAAGGCTCAGGCGCGCGCCGCCACGCATGATCAGCATGTAGAGCACGGAAATCAGCGGCACGCTGGCCAGTAGCGCGCCTGTCCAGACCAGGGTGGTCAATACCAGGCTGCGCAGGGCGCGGCCTTCGAACCGGCGCTGCAGGCTGGGCATTGCACCGGCGGGGGACGTCAGGTCGGTTGCAGCAGTGAGATCAGTCATCACTTATTACCCCGTTGGGCGTACATCATGATCATGGAGCCGAAGATGTTGACGATCAGCGTGATCAACATCAGCACCAGTGCGGCGTACATCAGCACCTCGATCTCGTTCGGCCCGGCTTCCGGGAAGTTCAGCGCCAGCAAGGCCGCCAGGGTATTGGCCGGTGCGAACAGCGACAGAGAGATGTTGTTGGCATTGCCCACCAGCATGGCCAGGGCCATGGTTTCACCGAGTGCGCGGCCCAGGCCCAGCACCAGGGAACCGAAGATGCCGGTAGCGGCGGACGGCACCATCACCTTGAGAATCGCTTCCCAGTGAGTGGTGCCCATACCGTAGGCCGCTTGCTTGGTTTTCATCGGCACGGCGGTGAGGGCGTCCTGGGACACGGCAGCGATGGTCGGCAGAATCATGATCGCCAACACCAGCGCGGCCGGGAGCAGCCCCGGACCGCTCAAGGAGGTGCCGAAAAAAGGGATCCAGCCGAGTTCGGTGTTCAACCAAGCGGTCAAAGGCCGGATCGCCGGAATCACCACGTAAATGCCCCACAGGCCATAAACGACGCTGGGAATGGCCGCGAGCAGTTCGACGATGGTGCGAAACACCGCCGCCAGCTTCGCCGGCAAAAAATCTTGGGTAAGGAAAATCGCCATGCTGACGCCGAAAACACCTGCGATCAGTAACGCGATGAAGGCACTGTAAAGCGTGCCCCAGATGGCCGGCAGAATGCCGTACTTGCCTTGGTTGACGTCCCAGACGCTTCCGAAAATCACGTCAAAACCGTGCTTTTCCATGCCTGGAAGGGCTTTGCGCCCGACTTCAAACACCAGGGCAAACACCAACGCCAGCACCAGAACTACACCTATCCGCGCAAGCGCACGGAAGGTGCGATCAACCAGGAAGTCCTTCGTAGAAGGTGGCTGGCAGGCAGAGTCCGGGTTACCCGGTACGACAAAAGGTGTGTTCATTGGCTAATTCCGGAACAGGGGGGTAACTCTCCCGGCAAGGCTGACAGCACCCGCCGAGAGAGGCCTCACGGGCGTTACTGGATGTTGGCGGACGCTTTGCGAACCTGATCGACTACCGATGGCGGCAGTGGGATATAGCCCATCGAGTCAGCGATTTTCTGGCCTTCGGTCAGGCTGTATTCGACCATTTCACGCATGGCCTTGGCCTTGGCCGGGTTGCCGTTGTCTTTGCGGAAGATCATCCAGGTGTAGGAGGTGATCGGGTAGGACTTGGCACCGTCCGGATCCGGCAGCCAGGCCACCAGGCTTTCCGGCATCTTCACCGCAGCCAGTGCTTCGGCACCGCTTTCGGCGTTAGGGACAACGTACTTGCCGGCCTTGTTTTGCAGCTGGGCAAAGTCAACCTTGGCCAATTTGGCGAAGCCGTATTCGATGTAGCCAATCGCGCCTGGGGTCTGGCGTACGGTGGCGGTCACACCATCGTTCTTCGGCGATTTGATGAATTTGTCGCTGGCAGGCCAGTTGACGGTGTTGCCTTCGCCCAAGTCCTTCTGGAACTGTGGGTTGATGGCCGCCAAGTGCTTGGTGAAGACGGCAGTGGTACCGCTGGAGTCTGCACGCACGACCACGGTGATCGGCATATCCGGCAGTTTCAAGCCAGGGTTGGCAGCGACGATCTGCGGATCGTTCCACTTGGTGATCTTGCCCAGGAAGATGTTGGAGTACACATCGCGTGGCAACTTCAGCTCTTTAGGATTGCCTGGCAGGTTGAACGCCAGCACGATTTCGCCCGCGGTCATCGGCAGCAACTGCACGCCTTCGGCGACCTTGGCAATGTCTTCATCTTTCATGGCCGAGTCACTGGCGGCGAAGTCCACGGTTTTGTTCAGGAAGTCCTGAACACCCGCCCCGCTCCCCTTGGATTGGTAGTCAACCGTGACGCCATCGGTCTTTTTGCTGAAATCCTTGAACCAGGTGAGATAGATCGGCGCGGGGAAACTGGCGCCAGAACCTGTCAGACGGACGTTTTCGGCGGCAAATACCGAGGTGGCACTTAGAGAAACCGCAACGGCGAGTGCAGCAGACTTCATCAGACGTTTCATTCAGGGAAATCCTTGTGATTACGGGCTCCCGGAACTCTGCATCAGCATTGTTACGCTTTTATGAAAATTGAATGGCAAGCCGCTATTTTGTCCCCCTTTTGCGCCACAGCTACGCATTTCGCTGTTGTTTAGTGGCGCCGGTAACTTTTCTGCCCGGAAGGCGTAAGGCAAAACACCCCGCCCCGTGGCCCGGTACAGTACGCACCGCTACCGCAGCTGCAACTCTGCGAGCGACCTTGCAGCGGCTGCACGGCGGGGCGTGCCAGGCGGTTGCCCGTGTAGGCGGTGCAACTTTTTTTAGAGGCGCTTATGGAGCCGTCGTTGCACAGGAATACGTCCCCATCACAACCGGCGATACCTCCTTTACGACCTGAACACGGCGTATTGGCCGCCAGAACGGACAGGCTCGACAGCATCAAAATAAAGCCCAGGACAAACACGCGGATAAGGCCAGGAGACATTAGGAATACTCGAAATAAGTGGCCCAATGCTATCAATCTTTGAGCACAGCCGCTGGCGATTAACGCAGCTTTCTCATGCATGCAGCCGGGCTTCGTTCTTCGTCTCCCGCGCGCCAGCGCCTGAGCAAAGCGAGGTCTATCTGATCTACGGAAATCAAAATGTGGGAGGGGGCTTGCCCCCGATGAGTGAGTGTCAGCTAATCATCGGTGACTGACACACTGCCATCGGGGGCAAGCCCCCTCCCACATTTGGACGGAGTTCGACTTAAGAAACCGGTCGGCGCCAAGGCCACCGCGCTCTGGCTTTTGATCCGCAGTGGCCCCGTTGCCCACGTTGCTACGTACGCTTAGGGCGTCGGCTCCACGTCCTTGAACACCAGCCCCTGGCTACCACTCACCTGCCACGGATTGCCACCACCGGTCTGACTGAACACCACACGCTCGAAGCGTGAATCTTTCAGCCCATCAATACGCGCCTTGGCCGCGCCGCTGAAGCGCACACGCTCGAACACCAACCCCTGATGATAGGCATTATGCGCGGCATCGCCCTTGACCTCGATCGCCGCGCCCTGGGCATTTTCCACGCTGACGTCACTCACACGGATGTCCCTGAACTGCCCGGCAATCGTGGAGCGCTGATAATCGAGTTTGGCGTTCGGGTCGTTGTAGTCGAGGGTGAAGATGAACGCCTGCTTGACCGTGTTGCGAATCGCCGAATCACGGAAGATAACGTTGCGCGCGCCGCCGCCCATGAAGTTGGTGCTCTTCATACGCAACCCGGCATCAGTGCCGTCGGAGACGTTGTCTTCAGCGAGGATGTTCTGGATCCACGCACCGGTATGACTGCCGGCCACCACCATGCCGTGGCCCTTGCGGAAGTAGTTGTTGAAAATCCACGCATCTTCCTGGGGCGGCTGGTGCACGGCATTCGCACCGGTGCCGGCGGCGAAGTTGACGCAGTCGTCGCCGGTGTCGAAGAAGTTGTTGAAGACCATCGCGCCCTTACTGTTGGCAAACTCGATGCCGTCGCCGTTGTTGGCGTCGTAGGTCTTGTGGGTGGTGTTGGCCAGCACCACGTTTTCGGTCTCCAGGTTCATGATGCCGTGGAACGCCGGGTTCACCACGGTGAAGCCGCCGTAGAACACGTTCTTGACGTTACGCAGGGTGATCAGCGAGGAGCGCATTTGCCCATACGCGTCCTTCACATTCATGCCGCGAGCGACGGCTTGCTCCACCTGGGCCTTGGCAAGCAGGCCGTCCTGGGCATAGCGGGTGTTGTCGCTGGGCAGGTAAAACGGCAGTGCCTGGCCACGCTCATCGACGACATCGGCGTTGCGCTTCCAGCCATTGCCGTCGAGGGTTCCCTTACCGACGATGCGGATGTTTTCAAATGACTGATGCTGGCGCGGATCGCGGGGCAACGCGTTGATCAGCGAGGCCGGGCGTACGGTGGTGGAATACGGGTATTGGATGTAACCAGCCAACGGGTAATCTTCGGCGCGCTCTGAGCCGAGCAGGGTCGCCCCTTCGGCGATCTCCAGGGTCATGTTGCTCTTGAGGTAGAGCGCACCGCTTTTGTAGGTACCTTTGGGCAGCAGGACTTTGCAGCCCGGGGTGCAGGCATCAATGGCGCTCTGGATTGCCAGGGTATCGAGTTGATTGCCATCGCCCTTGGCGCCGTACTTTTTCACGTCAAACAGGGCCGCGACCTTGGTGGTGCGTTGCTGCACGGGGGCACTGCCTGCCGACTCCTTGCCGTTGCCATCCACCGAACGCACGGTGAAACGGTAGGCCGTGTCGGGCTTCAGGCCTTGGGCGGTGTAGCTGTGAATGCCGATGCGATGGTGGAAATTGGCCGTGTCCTGCCGGTAGAACTGGTCGATGTAGGGCTTGGCCGGTGACACCTGATCGTTGTTGGCGTTGGCACTGCCCAGCAAGGTGCCGTTGGCGTACACCCGGTAATCCTTGATGCCGGCATGATCAGCGGGTTTTTCCCAGACCAGAATGATGTGCTGGTCGTCATAGGCCAGGGTCGGTACTTGCACTTTTGACGGTGCTTGCAGCGCCCAGGACAGCGGGCTGCAACCCAGGGCGATGAGGGCCAGTGCGCAACGCGCTGAGGATTTTTGCGAGGGTTGATACGGCATGTTGTTCTCCTTGTTTTTGCCGGTATTAACGTTGAGGGCTACATCGGTCGCCCGGACTCTTCGAGGTATTGGCTGCGGTTGATGAAGGTTTCGCGGGGCATTTCGCGCACGTCCATGGACAGTGCTTCGACCTGTGGCAGCAATTCAATCAGGGCGGCGAGTGTCGCCGAGGCGAGGCTGCGTTGTTGTTCGGCCGTGCGCCCGGCGAACAGATACAGGGCCACGTGCACGAAGTCGTCTTGAGTGGTGCCGCAGCGATAATGGGTGAAGCCGTTGAGGCGCACTTTAATGTCGCCGGGTTTGAACACGCCGAACCCGTCGAGGGCGTCATGCACGGTGGCGAGCAGACGTTGTTCGCCGACGCGTTGGGCCAGGGTCGCGGGGCAGTCGATGATGCAATGGGGCATGGTGGACTCCTTGCAGGCAGACCGGACAGCGGCGCCATCAGGGCGCCGCCGACCAACGTTTATTGAGCGCCGAGGGACTTGATCAGCACCGCCAGTTGCTCCACTTCATCGGGCAGCAGATCGGTCAGTGGCGCGCGTACCGGGCCGGCGTCGTGGCCAACCAGGCGAGCACCGGCCTTGACGATGCTCACGCCATAGCCTTCACAGCGGTTACGAATCGCCAGGTACGGCAGAAAGAAATCATCGATCAAACGGCCTACGGTGGCGTGGTCGTCGGCGGCCACGGCGCGGTAGAAGTCCATCGCGGTTTTCGGGATGAAGTTGAACACCGCCGAGGAGTACACCGGCACGCCGAGGGCTTTGTAGGCGGCGGCATAGACTTCGGCAGTCGGCAGACCACCGAGGTAGGTCAGGCGGTCGCCCAGACGACGGCGGATGCTGACCATGGATTCGACTTCACCAATGCCGTCCTTGAAACCAATCAGGTTCGGGCAGCGTTCGGCCAGTTGTTCCAGGCTGTCGGCGTTGAGGCGGCACAGGTTGCGGTTGTACACCACCACACCGAAATCCACCGAGTTGCACACCTGCTCAACATGGGCCACCAACCCTTTCTGGCTGGCTTCGGTGAGGTAATGAGGCATCAGCAAGATGCCGGCAGCGCCCAAGCGCTCAGCTTCTTGGGCGTAGGCAATCGCTTGGCGCGTAGGGCCACCGGCACCGGCGAGGATCGGCACCTGGCCTTTGCAAGTGTCCACGGCGGTCTTGATGATCTGCGTGTATTCCTTGGGCTCCAGAGAGAAGAACTCCCCGGTCCCCCCTGCCGCGAACAGCGCACTGGCGCCGTAAGGTGCCAGCCATTCCAGGCGGCGTGCGTAGGTGTCGGCGCGGAAGTCGCCAGCGGCATCAAAGTCGGTAACCGGGAAGGAGAGCAAGCCGGAAGACAGGACTGTTTTTAGTTCTTGTGGCGTCATGTTCACAAACCTTTGTTCGAAATTTGGATGGAATACCTTAAGAGGTAAGTCATCGTACAACTACAAAAATAGTAAAGCTACCCTATAAGTGCCTATCTTGAGAAAACTGCCATTTAACCCAATGAAATAGACATCTATCTAAAAAATCACATCAATCGAGAAAAGCCATGTTGTACGATGACTAAGCGTTTATCCCACACGCCGCCGCTCAGACTCCTGACTGAAGTCGCGGCTGGCCTGCACCAGCATGCGCGTGTAATCGTGCGCCGCCTGATCCTGGCTCAGGGCCTGGCAGTCGAGCAATTCCACGATCTTGCCGTGCTGCATCACCGCCACCCGATCGCACAAGTGAGTGACTACACCCAGGTCATGGGTGACCAGTAGGTAGGTGAGTTTCTCGCGCTGGCGCAGGTCCGCCAGCAAGTTGAGGATCTCGGCCTGGACCGAGACATCCAGCGCCGAGGTCGGCTCATCCAGCAGCAGTACCCGCGGCTCCAGAATCAAAGCGCGCGCGATCGCCACACGCTGGCGCTGGCCGCCGGAGAGCTGGTGCGGATAGCGAAAGCGAAAACTGTCGTTCAGACCAACCTTGAGCAGGATCTCGTTGATGCGGTCGTCCTTGTCCCCTACCCCATGGATAATCAGCGGCTCGCGCAACGCGGTGTCGATGGTGTGCCTGGGATGCAGGGAGCCGTAGGGGTCCTGGAAGACCATCTGCACTTTGCGAAAATGCTCCTTGGGAATCTTGTGCTGCAGCGGCGCGCCGGCAATGCTCAGCTCGCCGTTCCAATGCCGGTATTGCCCGGCCAGGCAGCGCAGTACGGTGGTCTTGCCCGAGCCGGACTCCCCCACCAGACCGAACGATTCACCGTCGGCGACACTCAGGCTCACATCGTGCAGCACTTGGTTGATGGCAGCGCCTGTGCCGAAGCTCAGGTTCAAGGCGTGCGCTTGGATCATGGGCATGGTCAGGTTCCTTATTGAGTCAGCCAGAGAGGATCGCGCTTGAGCACCGGCAAGTGCACGCGGCGGTTGTCCATGCTCGGCAGCGCGGCCAGCAGGCCACGGGTGTAGGGGTGCTCGGCGTATTGCAGGTCGCAGGCAGCCAGGGATTCGACGACGCGCCCGGCGTACATCACCAACACGCGGTCGCAGTAGTTGCGCACCAGGTTGAGGTCGTGACTGACGAAGATCAGCCCCATCTGCTGCTGGTCCACCAACTCTTCCAGCACGTTGAGCACTTGCTGGCGCACCGAGACATCCAGCGCCGAGGTGGGCTCGTCGGCGATGATCACTTCCGGACGGGTGATCACCATCATCGCGATCATGATGCGCTGCCCCATGCCGCCGGAGACTTCATGGGGATACAGGTTATAGACGCGCTGCGGATCGCGGATATGCACCTGCTCCAGCATTTGCAACACGCGCTCTCGCGCATCGCTGCGGCTGGCCTTGTGGTGGGCCAGGTAGGCTTCGGCGATCTGATCGCCGACCTTGACCACCGGGTTCAGCGAGTACTTGGGGTCTTGCATGATCATCGAGATGCGCTGGCCGCGGATCTTCTGCATGGCTTTTTCACTGGCCGACAACAGGTCGACCTCGCCAAACGCCATGGCCTTGGCGGTGATTTTGGCGCTGGGCGGATGCAACTTCAGCAGGCTGCGACCCACGGTGGATTTGCCGGAGCCGGACTCACCGACAATCGCGAGTTTTTCCCGGCCCAAGGTAAAGGACACATCGCGCACGGCGTGGGTTTCTTTCTGGCCACTGACGAAGCGCACGTTAAGCCCTTCGACATTCAGTTTGATGGCGGACATCAGGTGTTCCTCCGATTATTCGCTGCGCGGATCAAGGATGTCCCGCAGGCCATCGCCCAACAGGTTGAAGGCCAGGCTGACCAGCATGATCGCTGCCCCTGGAACCGCCACCAGCCACCAGCATTCGAGCATGTAGCGACGGCCGGTCGAAATCATGGCGCCCCACTCCGGCAGCGGCGCCTGGGCACCCAGGCCGAGAAAGCCCAAAGCGGCAGCGGTGAGGATGATCCCGGCCATGTTCATGGTCAGGCGGATGATCACCGAGGACAGGCACATCGGCACGATATGGCGCAGGATAATCCGCGCCGGCGACGCGCCTTGCAGCTCCACTGCGACGACGAAATCAGCGTTGCGCAGGGACAAGGTTTCGGCCCGCGCCAGCCGCGCAATCGGCGGCCAGGAGGTCAATGCAATCGCCACCACCGCGTGCTCCAGGCCAGGGCCGAGGGCCGCGATAAACGCCAGTGCCAGGACCAGGCTCGGGAAGGAGATGAAGATATCGGTCAGGCGCATGAACACGGTATCGACCGCACCGCCGAAGTAGCCCGACACGGTGCCGATAAACAGCCCGATAGGCCCGACGATCACTGTGACCAGGGCGATGATGTACAGCGTGATCCGCGAGCCGTAGACCAGCCGGCTGAAAATATCCCGGCCATATTCATCGGTGCCGAACCAATGCGCCGAACCCGGTGCCTGCAACGCGCCGGCTAGGTTCTGCACCACCGGATCATGGGTAGCGATCCACGGTGCAAAGGCCGCGACCACCACCAACAGCAGCGCCACCAGCAGGCCCGCCAGGGTCATAGGGTTACGCAGCAGGTGACGCAGCACCCGCAGGCCACTCTTGCAAAAGGCATCAAAGCTGGAGCCTGGCGAGCGGTCCACCGGGCGCTTCGTCGCCGATTCGATGGAAGACAGATTGGCATTCATAAGCATCTTCTCTGTGTGAATTCTGGAAGCACTCAACGCTGCTTGTAGACACCCAGGTAACGGGTGGCCTCGGCATCGTCACCGGTGAAGCCCTTGACGTCGGCAGCGCTGACCACGGTGTCGGTCATCTGCGAAATCATCAGGATCGGCCCCACTTGCTGGTCGTAGAGGGTTTGCGCCTGGTGATACAGGCTGACCCGCTGCGCCGAATCACGCGTCACGCCGGCCTGGTCGATCAGGCTGTTGATCTGCGGGCTGAAGAACGAAGCGCGCCAGCCCTGGAAGTTCGGCAGGCCGGCGTCGTCGCTGTTGTTGGGGTTGTAGGCAAAGGTGCGCAGGCTGAAATACGGGTGCGGGTAACGCTCGGCGCCCCTGGCCACGATGATCTCGAAATTGCGCGCGCGCATCGCGCCGTACACCTGGTTACCCGTGCCGGTGACGATGCTGGCCTTGATCCCGCCCTCGGCCAGGGTCGCTTGCAGGCGCGCAGCGATATCAATGAACGGCGGTTCCGACAGCGTGCGGATGGTGGTGTTGAACCCCTCGGGGTAACCCGCCTCAGTCAGCAGGGCTTTCGCCTTGGCCACGTCCATGTGATAGCCCGGATCCGGCAGGCGTGCTTCCAGACCCAGCTGCATCGGCTGCTGGTTGAGCGTTCCGTAATACGGCATCACTTGTTGGTCCAGGCCCTTGTAGTCGATCAGGTTGCGCACCGCTTCACGCACCTTGGGCTTGGCGAATTCCGGTTGTTTCATGCTCATGGCGACGTAGTACATGGTGCCGCGCGGCAGCGACTGCACTTGGATCTTGTCCGAGCCGTCGATGGCGCGAATGTCCGGCGCGGCCATGCCGTAGGCCAGGTCGAGGTCACCGCGTTCGAGCATCAAGCGCAGGGACTGGGATTCGGTCATGTGCCGCACCACCACGCGCTTAAGCTTCGCCGCGCCGCCCCAGTAGCTGTCGAAACGGGTCAGTAACAGGGAATCGTTGGCGCTCCATTTGGTCAGCACGAAGGGGCCACTGCCTGCCTCGTTCGTCACCAGCCAACCGGCGCCGAGGTCGCCGTTTTTTTCATGGGCCAGGGCGGTCTTGCGGTCCACAACCACAGCGCTCGGGGAGATCGCCAGGGAGTCCACCAGCAGCAGCGGGTCCATGGTCTGCGGCAGGTCGATGACCAGGGTGTGGGCGTCCGTGGCGCGGATCAGCGATTGGATATTCTCAACGCTGTAGCCATAGGCCTTCCAGGTGGTGGCCAGGCCGAAGTTGAGCTTCATCACGCGGTACAGCGACCACGCCACGTCTTCGGCGGTCAGCGGGTTGCCCGAATGGAATTTCACGTCCTGGCGCAGATGAAACGTTACCTGCTTGCCGTCCTCGCTGATGTCCCAACGTTCGGCCAACTGTGGCAGGTGTTTTTCCGGGTTACCCTGGTCACGTTTGATCAGCGTGTCGTAAAGATTGGCGTTGACGCCGGACGCATCCAGGCCGGGCGCGTTGGCCGGGTCGATGGAGAACAGGTTGACCATGCTCATGCCGACGATCAGTTGATCGGCCGGGGTCTTGGCGTTGGCCAGGGTCATCGGGCCAAGCGCGAGCACAGCGGTCAGCAGGCCAAGGTGCAGTTTCGAAAATGTCATGAAAAATTCCTTCTTCTTATAGTTTTATCGGTACTGCGCGACGCATTAACGGGTGCGAGGATCAAACACCTTGTACAAGGCATCGCTGATCAGGTTGAGCGCGACAAAAATCAAGCCGATCACCAGCACGCAGCCCATCACCGCATTCATGTCGCCAAGCATCAGGCTGCTGGTGAGGTATTGGCCGAATCCCGGCCAGGCGAATACGGTTTCGATCAGCACTGCGCCTTCCAGCAGCGAGCCATAGGCCAGTGCAACCACGGTGAGCAACTGCACGAGGATGTTGCGAAACGCATGCCCCCACACCACTTGGCGACGGGACAAACCCTTGACCCGCGCAGTGATGATGTACTCCTGGGACAATTGCTCCAGCATGAAGCTGCGGGTCATGCGGCTGATGTACGCCACCGAGTTCAGGCCCAAAATCAGCGCCGGCAACACGATATGCCGCAGGGCGCTGGCGAAGGCTTCCCAGTCGCGGGCGAGCGATGTGTCGATCAGCAACAGGCCGGTGACTTCGGGCACCATGCCGTCGTAGGCCAGGTCGATGCGCCCCGCGCCGCCCGCCCAGCCGAGCCAGGCGTAGAACACGAGCAGGCCCATCATGCCCAGCCAGAAAATCGGCGTGGAGTAACCGAACAAGGTGATTACCCGCGCCACATGATCGCCGAGCCGCCCTTGGTTGCTCGCCGCACACACGCCCAGCGGCAAGCCGATCAACACGCCGAACAGAATCGCCAGAGTGGCCAGTTCGATGGTCGCCGGGAACACGCGCAGGATGTCATCCAGCACCGGGTGACCCGTCAGCAACGCGTTGCCGAAATCACCGTGGAGCAGGTCATTGAGGTAAAGGCCGAATTGGGTCCAGATCGGCTTGTCCAGGCCCATCGACCGGTACACCTGGTCGTAGGTGGAGCTGTCGGCATCCGGCCCGACTACCGCCAGCACGGGGTCAAGCGGCATGACCCGGCCGATGATAAAGGTCAGCGCCAACAGGCCGAGCAACGTCACCAACACGGTGCTGGCGCGCCGCAGGGTATTGGAAGCGCGAGCGCCCATGACAGAGGCAGTCATAACAAACATAGTGAGCTCCTGGTAAATCGATCAGCGCTTTTTGTAGACGTCTTTGTAGCGCGTGGTCGCAGCGGTATGGCCCTGGAAGTCGGCCACGTCGGTGTACACCACCACGGTGTCGGTCATCTGCGAGACCGGCAAAATGGCTCCGACCTGTTGATCGACCTGCTCCTGAATCTCGCGGTACTGAGTCAGTTGCTTACCGGCATCCGGCTCGACTTCCGCGCTCTCAATCAACTGGTTCAACTCAGGGCTGTAGAACGATGTGCGCCAGCCCTGGAAGTTGGTGAGCTTGGCTTCATCGCGGTTATCCGGGTTGTACACCAGGGTGCGCAGGCTGGAATGGGGATGCCGCTCCGCCCCGCCACCGCCGCGACCGACGATGATGTCGAACGTGCGCTCGCGCATGGCGCCGTAGATCTGGTTACCAGTGCCGGTGATGATGCTGGCTTCGATGCCGGCCTGGGCCAGGGTCGATTGCAGGTTGGAGGCGATGTTGATAAACGGCGGTTCGGCCAGCACGCGGATGGTGGTCTTGAAGCCGTTCGGGTAACCGGCTTCAGCCAGTAAGGCTTTGGCCTGCTCGACGTTGAGCTTGTAGCCAGGGTCCGGCAGGCGCGCGGCCAGGCCCAATGGCAGCGGCCGCTGGTTGAGCACGCCGTAATGGGGCATGACCGTCTGGTTGATGCCCTGGTAATCGATCAGCGAGCGCACGGCCTTGCGCACACGGGCGTCGGCGAACATTGGCTGCTTCACACTCAGGGCCACGTAATACAAGGTGCCGCGTTGCAGGGTCTGGGTGCGTACTTTGTCGCTTTTCTGCAGGGCTTCGATGTCCGGCGCGGACATGCCTTTGGCGATATCCAGGTCACCGCGCTCGATCATCAGTCGCAATGACTGCGACTCGGTCATGTTGCGCATCACGATGCGCTTGAGCTTGGCCGGGCCGCCCCAGTAACCATCGAAGCGCGTCATCAGGATCACGTCGTTGGCACGCCAGTCATTGAGCACGAATGCGCCACTGCCGGCCGCGTGAGTCACCAGCCAGGCGGCGCCCATGTCGCTGCCCTTCTGGTGTTCGAGGACTTTTTTGCGGTCGAGGATGAACGCACTTGGCGAGGTCGCCAGGGTGTTGAGCACCAGCAGCGGATCGGTCGGCCTTGGCAGTTCGATCACGAAGGTGGTGGGGTCCGTGGCGCGCATGTAGCGCTCGACGTTTTCGGCGGTGAAGCCGTAGGCCTTCCAGGTGGAAGCGAGTGCGAGGTTAAGTTTGAGCACCCGGTGCAGCGACCAGGCAACGTCTTCGGCGCTCAAGTCATTGCCGGACTGGAACTTCACCCCGGTGCGCAGGTTAAAGGTCAGGGTCTTGCGGTCCTCACTGACCTGCCAGCGCTCGGCCAGCGCTGGCACCAGTCGGTCTGGTTGGGCGACGCCCTGCACCAGCAACATGTCATACAGGTTGGCGTTGATTTCCGACACATCCAGACCCGTGGCGGCAGCTGGGTCGAGGGACAACAGGTTGATCATGCTCATGCCGACGATCAGTTGATCGGCCGGCGTTTTGGCAAAGCTTGCCGGTACGGCGGTAACGGCCAGCGCGGCGACGAACACCCGCGCCCACAGCGAAGGGAAAATGCTCATAACAAGAGTGCCTTTTTTATATTTATAGGGCTCTTGATCAGCCCGACGCATGCCGGACTGACCGTGTAAACGTCAGAAGCTTTTAAGCGTATTGGTCTCGATGTAGTTGAAATCGATGTCTTCGCCCAGGCCCGGCAAGTCGGACAGGTGCACAAAACCGTCGTTGTCCATCGGGTCCACCAAGCGATTGAGGTAGGCCGGTACTTCGTCGTAATCCAGGTACGGGTGGAGCAGGCCACGCTCGTACCAGGTGCAGTTCTTGATCGCACCGACCACCGCCAGGTTGGCGGCGCCGTTGCCGTGAATTTCGCAGTCCATGCCAAACGATTCGGCCAGGTGCGCGACCTTCAGGCACGGCGCAATACCACCGACGCCCGCGACACCGGCACGCAAGATATCGCACACATCGTGCTTGACCCAACTGGCGCGGGCGAGGTGTTTGCCGGACAGGGTTTCCGGGCCGAGCACCGGAATATCCAGTTGCCCCGCGAGCCAGGCATAGGACTCGGCTGACTCTTCCATCATCGGTTCTTCGAACCAGGCGAAGTCGAGTTTCTCCAGCTCGCGACCGATGTACAGCGCCTCGGTGCGGCTGTACCAGTGGTAACCGTCGAGCATCAACGCGATGTCCGGGCCCACCGCCTCACGCACAGCAGCGCAAGCCTTGACGTCGATGCGCGGGCTTGGCGCGAAGGACACCGGCGGCATCCAGGTGTGCAGCTTGATTGCCTTGTAGCCACGCTGCACCAGGGTCTCGGCAAAGCGGCCGTAGTCTTCGGGAGTTGCGAGGCCGCCAGGCAGTTCGTCGCCACACATGGTCGAGCCGTAGGCCGGCACCTTGTCGCGGAAACCACCGATCAACTTGTGCACTGGCACGCCGAGTTTGCGTCCTGCCCAATCCCACAGAGCCTGCTCAACCAGGGCCAAGGCGCGGTCGGTCAGTTGGCTGGCGCTGCCACGCTGCCAATGAGCGAGGTCTTGCCAGATCTTTTCGCGATCAAAGGCGTTCTGCCCCACCAGCACTTTGCGCACGAACCCATCCAACACATAAGGGCGGATCAATTCAGGGGCGCCGAATGCAAAACCCTCCTGGCCGTCTTCAGTCTGGATGCGCAGCAAAGCCATCTGCGCCTGGGTGACATCACCGGGGTGAGCATGGCCGGCGCTGTCCACTGCGCGGCGGGTCGGGTAGGAAAATACCTGGACGTTGACTGCTGTGATTCTCATGGACGTCTTAAGCCTTCTTATTGGATTTGAGACAGGAATGTCGTCTGTTGCGACCGATCATAGGTCATCGTACAACACTTGAAAAGACCCAATAATCTGCCCCGCCATCCACTGCTTTTCACGTAAAACGCCGTAAAACCCCTATTTTTAAAGACAACTAAGGAATAACGAAGATTGCTGTAAAGCCCTATTCGCCGGGGACATATGTTTCAAAGTGTTTCAAAACGACCGATGGACGGTAGACGAGTCATCTTGTCGTACGATAACGTATATCGGCACCTTAGATGAGAGCCACACGCAACAACGTATTGCCGTAGCAACCGTCAAACGACCCTAACAAAAACAAAAAAGAAGACCGTATGAACACCACCCTACGCACGCTCGTTACTGCCCTGACCTTCAGCCTGCCGCTCTACGTCAGCGCTGACTCTGCCAGCATCAACTACCGCCACCAGTTCACCGAGGAAGACAGCGCCCACGCTGATCGAATCAAGCTCAACTACCGTCTGGACAGTGGCCTGGGATTTGAAGCGGAGATGAAATACCGCACAGCCGGGGACCGTGAAGATGTCGCGTACGACAACATGGTCAACAACGGGCATGAGTTCACCGTCAGCTACAACTACAAGCTCAGCCCGCAATCGACGTTGACCCCCGCGTTCCAGATGGACAGCTCGAAGGACTCGACCACCTACAAGCTGGGCCTCAAGTACAACTACAAGATCAACGACGCCTTCTACGCCGCCACGCGCTATCGCCTGGACACCAAGAAGCTGGACCGCGATCAGGTCAACGAGGATTTGCCCGATCACATCAAGGATGACCAGACCACCCATCGTTTCGAGGGCTGGCTCGGCTACACGCCGGCCAGTAAGTGGGCGTACGAATATCAGTTCATCTATTTCAAGACTGACTACATCCGCTACGACAACAAGAAGAGCGATTACGAACAGAACCTGATCGTCAAATACAAGCTCACCAAGGAATGGGCCCCGTTCATGGAGATTGGTGATGTGAAGGTCAACTCCACCTCAGAAGACCGTCAGGCGCGGTGGCGCTTGGGCGTTCAATACAACTTCATGTAAAGCCCCCTCCCCGCGACTTGCCTGGCGAACGCGCATCGCTCGCCAGGCAATCGCTTTGCATTCAGCGCTCAATGGAAGACCTGACCATGACCACACAACCCAAACCCTTCACCCGCATTTTGCTCACCGGCGCCGCCGGCGGCCTGGGGCATATCCTGCGGGAAACCTTGCAGGCCCATGCCCACATCGTGCGCGCCTCGGACATCAGCGCGATGGCGCCCAGCGCGGGTGAACACGACGAAGTGATCCAGTGCAACCTGGCCGACAAGGCTGCCGTGGCGGCGCTGGTCGATGGCGTTGACGCGATCGTGCATTTGGGCGGGATTTCAGTGGAGCGGCCGTTCGAAGAAATTCTCGACGCCAATATTCGCGGCACCTTCCACATTTACGAGGCGGCGCGACAACAGGGCGTCAAACGGGTTGTGTTCGCCAGCTCCAATCACGTCACCGGTTTTTACCCTCAAGACGTTGAACTGGATGTGCACGCACAGCGCCGCCCGGATGGTTACTACGCGCTTTCCAAGGCGTACGGCGAAGACCTGGCGGCGTTCTACTTTCATCGATACGGGATTGAAACCGTGAGCTTGCGCATCGGCTCATCGTTCCCCGAACCGCGCAACCGGCGGATGCTGCACACCTGGCTGAGTTACGCGGACCTCGATCACCTGGTGGCCCGCGCCCTGCTGGCCAAGGATGTGGGGCACAGTGTGGTGTATGGCGTTTCGGACAATAAGGAGCGCTGGTGGAGCAATCGGCACGCCGAGCACCTGGGCTTTGCGCCGCAGGACAGCTCGGAACCCTTTCGCGCCAAGGTCGAGCAGCAACCGCAACCGTCGGCGGATGAGCCCGGTGGCCGACTTCAGGGCGGCGCGTTCACCGCAGCGGGGCCGTTCGACAATTCAGCGGCGGCGGCTTCATAGGCCCGGCGCATACGCTCGCGACTGTTGGACAAGTGCAGGCGCATCGCGGCGCGAGCGGCGTCTGCGTCACGGCGCTGGATGGCTTTGTAGATATCCTCGTGCTCGCGGCTCAGGCGCTCCAGGTAAGGTTCCTTGTTGGCGTTGGCCAAGCGTTTTGAGTGCAGGCGCGTACGCGGCAGGATGTTGACCCCCAGGTGCAACATGATGTCGGTGAAGTAGCGATTGCCGGTGGCCAGCGCGATCTGCTGGTGAAACTGGAAGTCCGCCGATACCGCGTAGTCGGCACTCACCGCCCGCGAATTCAGCGCGTCCAGCGAGTCGCGCATCACCTGCAATTGCTGGTCGGTGCGACCCAGGCAGGCCAGACCGGCAGCTTCTACTTCCAGGCAGATGCGCAACTCCAGCACTGCCAGCACGTCCTGCAAGGTGACGATGGTGTCAGGGTCAATCCGAAATCCGCTGGGGCTGGGAATATCCTTCACAAACGTGCCGACGCCGTGCCGCGTTTCCACCAGGCCAGACGCTTGCAGACGCGAAATGGCCTCGCGCACCACGGTACGACTCACACCGTGCTCGGCCATCACTTCAGATTCGGTAGGCAGCTTGGTTGCTCGCGGGAGCTCCCCGCTGCAAATGCGCCGGGAAAGCTCGGTGACCAATTCTTCAGCCAGACTGCGGTGCCGGCGGCGAACGGTGGGCTGGACGTTCGGGTTGTCCATCAAGAACAGGTATCTCGGTTGGCGAATGAATACCCATCATAGCGCATTCAGTTGTACGACAACCTTCCCTTTAGCCCGCCCCGCGTCCCCATAGGCCAAAGCCTTCGCCGTGGACTCAAACACGCATCCGTTACTGTGGGCGATAGCGCTCAGCAGCGCGAGCCTGGCGCAGCTCCGACAACAAGCCCTGACGCGCGGACTGAAGACCGTCCCAGCGCGCGGCGTCATGCAGTGGCGGGATGGTCACGAGTTCACGCCGGTCAAAACCGACCAGTGCGGCATCCACCAGTTCACCCACATCCATGACCTCTGGCAGCGTATTGATGTCGATGCCCGAGCGCTCCCAGATTTCCGTACGGGTGGCTGCCGGCAACACCGCTTGCACATAAACGCCTTTGCCAGAGAGCTCCATGCTCATGCCCTGGGAAAGGAATTGCACGAACGCTTTGGTCGCGCCATACAGCGTCATTCCCAACTCCGGCGCCAGACCAACCACCGAGCCAATATTTACGATTGCCCCCTCGCCGGCCTGCACCAACCTCGGTGCGACTGCGCGGGCGAGTCGCGTCAGCGAGGTGACGTTCAGCGCGATCAGTTGCTCGATACTCTCGCCCGTCTGCGCCAGGAAGTCTCCCGTCTGGGCCGCGCCGGCGTTGTTGATCAGCACACCGATGCGCGTGTCATCGCGCAGGCGCGCTTCGACCACAGCCAAGTCCGCCTGCTGGGTAAGGTCGGCCTGTAGCACGTCGACATCCACACCGTGCTCCTGGCGCAAGCGCGCCGCCAGCGCTTCCAGCCGCGCCTTGTCGCGGGCGACCAGTACCAGGTTGTGGCCGCGCTGAGCGAAGCGCTCGGCATAGGTGGCGCCAATGCCGCTGGACGCGCCGGTAATCAGGATAGAAGAAGCGTTCGTCATGACTGTGCTCTCTGGATTAACGATGATTGAGTGTGGCGGGGTTTATGATGTCGATCATAATCTTATCCGTCAATGGTTTTGATGTTGATTGACATCAATGTATAGTGAGCACCGAAAACAGTCGTCACCAGCGAGGGTAAAGGTATGAGGGTCAGCAAGGCACAAGTGCTGTTAAACCGCGCGCACATCGTCGAAACGGCCTCCAGATTGTTCCGTGAGCGCGGCTATGACGGTGTCGGCGTGGCAGACCTGATGGCAGAAGCCGGGTTCACCCATGGCGGGTTCTACAAGCATTTCGGGTCCAAAGCCGACTTAATGGCTGAAGCCGCCGCAAACGGGCTGTCCCAATCGCTGACCAACAGCGCCGGGCTGGGCGCCGATGAGTTCTTCAATCGCTACGTATCCAGAGAGCACCGTGATGCCCCCGGCCAGGGTTGCACGATGTCGGCCCTGTGCGGGGACGCGGCGCGTCAATCGCAAACGGTAAAGGCAACGTTCGCCGAAGGCATCGAAAACGCATTGGCCGCCCTTCAGCAGGACGCTGCCGAGCTGGATAAGGACGCTCGGGAACAGATGATCAACCGATTCGCCCATGCGGTCGGCGCCGTGGTGTTATCCCGGGCCTGTCCCGATGACTCGCCATTGGCGGATGAAATTTTGGATGTGTGCCGCAAGGCAATGACCGTGTGAGATGAAAAGCCGCAGAGGGCACTGAAAATTAGCAGAATTGCTCGCCGCCGCCCTTCATGATCGGGCTATGATCGGCAGATATGAACCGGATACCCGATGCATCATGCCCGTAGACCTGCAAGCTCTCTATCCCAAACTTATCCACCTGATGCTGGATACGGTGTTTGTCGTCGACAGTGAAAACCAGATTGTGTTTGTGAGCGATGCCTGCGAGGCATTGCTCGGCTACCGTGCAGAAGAACTGACCGGCACTCTGATCACCCATTACATGCACCCTGAAGACCTGCCACGCACGCGGGCCTCGATTGTCCGGGTGATGAATGGCAAACCCCATGTCGACTTCCGCAACCGCTATATCCGCAAGGACGGCAGTATCGTGCACATCCTGTGGGCAGCTTTCTGGTCCAAGGAGGTGGGCGCACGGATCGGGGTCGCCAGGGACGTGACAGCCCTTACCAAAGCCGAAGAGGAACTACGCTTCCTCGCCCATCATGACCCACTGACAGCGCTGACCAACCGGTCGTTGTTCAATGATCAACTGAACCAGGCCCTGCACGCCGCACAGACTCACAACAGCACCCTGGCGCTGCTGTTTCTGGATATCAATGACTTCAAGGGCATCAACGATGTGCATGGCCATGCCATGGGCGATCGCGTGCTGTGTGTGATTGCTCGACGGTTGGAACGTTGCGTACGCGAGAGTGACTTGGTGGCACGGATGGGCGGTGATGAATTCACCGTACTGCTGACCGATGTGCCGTCGAAGGACGCTATCGCGGAGAGGGTGGCGCAAATCCTCGCGGTCATGGCCGAGCCGTTGAGCGCTGAATTTGACGGGGTACAAATGCCGTCCTGCAGTGTCGGCGTGGCGTGCTATCCGGCGGACGGAGAGGACGCCGATACGCTGCTCAGCCATGCAGACGGTGATATGTACCGGATAAAAAGGCAGCGGTTTGCCACTGAGTGACATCGGTAGTTATGGTCGTTGTCGCACGCCCTGGCGTGCCCCCGTCGAGTAAATCAGTCCGCGGGTATCGTTATCCGCGCTTATTGGCTCACCTCACGCGCAGCTTTGACCCACCCATGCGACCTGTTCTAGTGCCCATCAACCGGAAGGACGAATTCGTTGCACTGAGCCTCAACCGGGAAACCAGGGTTTCAAAGTAGAAGCGCATTCCCTCTTTGAATGCCTCCAAGCGCACATTCGCCGAGTTGGCGCAGTCGCTCGGCCATTGCAACGCATTGCTCAACAGCGGCGGCTCCATACAAGCGTCGACGCTGGTATGACAGAGACGGGATGAAGCTGCGGGTACTCAGCACGTCGCTAACATTGACCCCACATAAAAAAGACACCGAAGCGTCCACTCCCTAAATCACAGGCAAAAAAAGCCACTCACTTGAGTGGCTTTTTAATGATTGGCGCGAGAAGCGAGACGTGCAATTTGTGATTTAGTCATTCTTATGTACGCGCACCAGAGCGGCACACTTCTGCTGACGGGTGGCTTCTTCGGCATCGAACCGAATGCAGATTATCTTTCATTGAGTCTGGGTAAGGCCGGTATTCGTGCATTGACGACAGGCCTCTTCGAGTCGGCCAAAACCCACAACGTGCATGTGGCCACGGTCACTGTGGCCGCGTTCGTCGAACCGGAATCCGAGGAGGCGGTTGGCATTGCAAAGGCGTTCTGGGACCTGCACAACCAGAAAACGTCGAACTGGACCGCAGAAGTCACCTACTCGCGTTAATTCCTGACGTAACACCGCACAGCCTTCCAGTGAGCACCGCCAAAAGCCGTGCTCACTTTGCGTTTCAACGCCTGTGTTCTCAACGCTGAAGCCTCGCAGCGACCTACGACGATGTTAAATATTGTTAAATCAAAAAATAACTTCACATAATCTGATCATTGGTGGATTATCTATTCAACCCGCATGACACCCTGACAAAAAAACAAAACAGGATGGCAACGATGTTCGACACCTCCCCGAATAAGCTTCCCGCCCCTTACCTGTATCTGGACGATCGCCTGCACCTCTGCGGCGCCCACGTACCCACAGCCTTGCTACGGAGCCTCCATGAATAACAAGAATGTTGGTGTTATCGGCTTAGGCGCGATGGGGCTGGGCATTGCCCGCTCGTTGTTGCGCAGCGGCTTCAACGTGCATGCCTGTGATGTGCGAGAAACCGTCACGCAGCAGTTCGCCAGTGAAGGGGGCGTTGCCTGCAGCTCGCCTGTCCAGATGGCCGCCGCGTGCGATGTGATCATCACCGTCGTGGTCAATGCCGAACAAACCGAGACGGTCCTGTTTGGTGAACATGGCGCCGTCGCCGCCTTGCGCCCTGGCAGCCTGGTGATTGGTTGCGCCACGGTGGCCCCTACCTACGCGGTAGACCTGGGCCAGCGCTTGATCAACGCAGGGTTGCTGTACCTGGATGCACCGATCTCCGGTGGTGCAGCCAAAGCGGCGGCCGGTGAGATGACCATGATGACTTCCGGCCCAGCCGAGGCTTATGCAAAAGCCGATGACGTGCTCACGGGCATGGCCGGCAAGGTCTATCGTCTGGGCGATGCCCATGGCCTGGGCTCAAAGGTAAAGATCATCAACCAACTGCTGGCCGGCGTGCATATCGCCGCTGCCGCAGAAGCCATGGCACTGGGGCTGCGTGAAGGCGTCGAGGCCGATGCACTGTATGAAGTGATCACCCACAGCGCGGGCAATTCCTGGATGTTCGAGAACCGCGTGCCACACATTCTCAAGGCTGATTACACGCCGCTCTCGGCCGTCGATATTTTCGTCAAGGACCTGGGCCTGGTGCTGGATACCGCACGGGCCAGCAAGTTTCCGCTGCCATTGTCAGCCACCGCTCACCAGATGTTCATGCAGGCCTCCAGTGCCGGGTTCGGGCGTGAGGACGATTCGGCGGTGATCAAGATTTTCCCTGGCATTGAGCTCCCGACTGCCAAGACCGAAACCGAATAAGGATTGCCCATGAACCTACCTAGCGCACGCCCGTTGCTGGGCTGCATCGCCGACGACTTCACCGGGGCCACAGACCTGGCCAATATGCTGGTGCGCGGCGGCATGCGTACTGTGCAAAGCATCGGTATCCCCAGCGATGAAGTCGCTGCGACGCTGGATGCCGATGCGATCGTGATTGCGCTGAAGTCGCGTACTGTCCCGGCGGCGCAGGCGGTAGCCGACTCCCTGGCCGCCCTTGAATGGCTGCGCGCACAAGGGTGCGAGCAGATTTTCTTCAAGTACTGCTCCACCTTCGACTCGACGGCCGCCGGCAATATCGGCCAGGTCAGCGAGGCCCTGCTCAAGGCGCTGGACAGTGATTTCACCCTGGCCTGCCCGGCGTTTCCGGAAAATGGCCGGACCATTTTCCGCGGTCATTTGTTTGTGCAGGATCAACTGCTCAATGAGTCAGGCATGCAGCACCACCCGCTGACCGCGATGACCGACGCCAACCTGGTCCGCGTACTGCAATCACAAACCACACAAAAGGTTGGCCTGCTGCGCTACGACACCATCGCCCAAGGTGTGTCACACGTGCGCGAACGGATTGCAGAGCTGCGCGCCCAAGGCATAGGCATGGCCATCGCGGATGCCCTCAGTGATCAAGACCTGTACACCCTCGGCAGCGCTTGCAGTGATCTGCCGCTGTTAACCGGCGGCTCCGGCCTGGCCTTGGGCCTTCCCGACAACTTCCGCCGGGCCGGCAAACTTCGTGACTTCGATCCAGCCTCCTTACCTACCGTACCCGGTGGCGAGGTGGTGCTGGCAGGGAGCGCGTCGATTGCCACCAACGGCCAAGTCGCCGCGTGGATCGAAGCCGGACGACCGGCGCTGCGCATCGACCCTCTAGCCCTGGCGGCGGGTGAGTCGGTAGTGGCGGATGCCGTGGCGTTTGCCCTGAGCAACCCACACACCGTACTGATCTATGCCACCAGCCCTGCGGATGAACTCAAGGCGGTGCAACAGCAACTGGGCGCCGAACGCGCAGGCGAATTGGTAGAGAACGCCCTGGGAGAAATTGCCCAAGCCCTACGTCAGGCCGGCGTAAGACGCTTCGTGGTCGCTGGCGGTGAAACCTCTGGCGCCGTAGTCACCGCCCTGGGCGTGCGCCTACTGCAGATTGGCACGCAGATTGACCCTGGTGTTCCCGCGACCCTCAGCAACACTGCCGAACCGCTGGCGCTGGCCCTCAAGTCGGGCAATTTCGGCGGTAGAGACTTTTTCGACAAAGCACTTAAGCAACTGGCAGGAGGTGCGCAATGAGCAACGAAAACGCCTTGCGCGAAGAGATCTGCATCGTCGGTCACAGTCTTTATCAGCGAGGGTACACAGTCGGCAGCGCTGGCAACATCAGCGCGCGCCTGGATGACGGCTGGCTGATCACGCCAACCGATGCGTGCCTGGGCCGCCTTGACCCTGCGTTGATCGCCAAGGTCGACCTTACGGGCAAATGGGTCTCTGGCGACAAACCGTCAAAAACCCTGGCCTTGCATCGCCAGGTTTACGATCGCAACCCTGGCGTCGGTGGTGTGGTGCATACCCATTCCACACATTTGGTGGCCCTGACGCTTGCCGGTGTTTGGCGCCAGGATGACATCCTGCCCCCGCTGACGCCGTATCAGGTGATGAAGGTCGGGCATATCCCGCTGATCAACTATCAACGCCCCGGCGCGCCCGATGTGGCGGACCAGGTCGCGCGCCTCGCCAACAGTGTGCGTGGCGTAATGCTCGAGCGCTTGGGCCCGGTGGTCTGGGAAAGCTCAGTTTCCAAGGCCAGTTACGCCCTCGAAGAACTCGAAGAAACCGCACGGCTGTGGCTGATGAGCAACCCGCGTCCGGCGCCGCTGGATGCTGCAGCGCTGGCCGAGCTTAAAAGCGTTTTCGGCGCGCACTGGTAGGCGCCGCTCCCACCCGCAACACCCTTAACAATAAAAACAACAGGACCTTCCAGCATGACCACTATCAAGTTTCGTGTTGATGTTTGCAGCGACAAAAAACCATCCTGCGTTTTCCATGAAGGGCCGCGCTCATGAGCCCGCTTATCCTGATGGCAACCGCAGGCCTAGGCATCGCCTTGCTGCTGTTCCTAGTGCTCAAATACAAATTCCAGCCGTTCGTGGCGCTGATGTTGGTCAGCATTATGGTGGCCCTGGTGGCGGGAGTTAAACCTGCCGATCTGGTCGCCACCATTGAAGGCGGGATGGGCAAGACCCTCGGCCACATTGCGATCATCATTGCCTTGGGCGCGATGATCGGCCGCATCATTGAGTTGTCGGGCGGTGCCGAGGCGCTGGCCAAGACCCTGATTGAACGCTTCGGTAATCGACGCACGCCCCTTGCCTTGACGATTGCCGGTTTCATTATCGGCGTGCCGGTGTTCTTCGAGGTGGGGGTGATCATCCTCATGCCGCTGGCCTACGGTGTGGCTCGTCGCGCTCGCAAGCCGTTGCTGATGTTCGCGTTGCCGATGTGCGCAGCGCTGCTTACGGTGCATGCATTTCTGCCACCGCACCCAGGTGCGGTCGCCGCCGCCAGCCAACTGGGTGCGGACCTGGGCCGGGTGCTGATGTTCGGGCTGCCGCTGACGGCGTTCCTGTGCTACGTCGGCTATCGCGTGGCGGGGCGCATGACGCGCCGCTTCTACCCGATGTCCGATGATATCCGCGCCGAAGTCTACGGCCCGCACGTCACCAACGACGACCTGCGCGCCTGGCAAGACGGCAAAACCCAAGAGGCGCAACAAGGTGCAGAGACCGTCTCGCACATGGGCCTGGAGGAATCCACCAGCAGTATCGTGGCCAAGCTGCCACCCGCCCCTGCGCCGGGTTTCGGCTTGATCGTCAGTTTGATCCTGTTGCCGATCGTGTTGATTTTGCTGGGTACGCTGGCGACGTCACTGCTGCCTGTCGAATCAACCCTGCGCGGCATCATGACCGTGCTCGGTGCGCCCCTGGTGGCGCTGCTGCTCGACACCTTGCTGTGTGCCTGGCTGCTCGGTTCCCGTCGCGGCTGGAGCCGTACCCAGGTCTCCGATGTAATTGGCTCGGCGCTGCCGGGTGTGGCCATGGTGATTTTGATTGCGGGTGCCGGTGGCGTATTCGGCAAGGTACTGGTGGATACCGGCATCGGCGCGGTGGTCTCCGACCTGCTGCGTACCACCGGGCTGCCGGTGCTGGCCTTGGGCTTTTTGCTGACCATGTTGCTGCGCGCCGTGCAAGGCTCCACCACCGTGGCCCTGGTAACCACCGCAGGTATCATCAGCCCGTTGATCGCCACGCTTAACCTGACGCCCAACCACATGGCCCTGCTGTGCCTGGCTATGGGCGGTGGCGGGCTGGCGATGTCGCACATCAACGACGCCGGCTACTGGATTTTCACCAAGCTGGCCGGCCTCAACGTGGCAGACGGCCTGCGGACCTGGACGGTGATCACCACCCTCCTCGGCACGCTCGGCTTCCTTATCACCCTGTTGATCTGGCCTTTTGTCTGATCGTTTTTCATCAGGAGTTCACATGCCTCGCTTTGCTGCCAACCTAAGCATGCTTTACCCCGAACACGCTTTTCTGGAGCGCTTCGCAGCGGCTGCGGCCGATGGTTTTGATGCCGTGGAGTATCTGTTCCCCTACGAATACAGCGCCCAGGTACTCAAACAGCACCTGAGCGACAACGGCCTGGTTCAAGCCCTGTTCAACGCGCCGCCCGGCGACTGGGCGGCGGGTGAACGCGGCATCGCCACCCTACCGGGCCGCGAAAGCGAATTTCGCGCCGGCTTCGACCGTGCCCTGGAATACGCCGCCGTGCTAGGCAATACCCGCATCCACGTGATGGCCGACCTGCTGCCCTCGGAGCAGCACCGTGAGCGCCATCACGCGGTGTACCTCGAGAACCTGGCTTACGCCACCGCCCAAGCACGTCAGGCTGGCGTGACGGTGTTGCTGGAACCGATCAACACTCGCGACATGCCGGGGTTTTTCCTCAACCGACAGGACCAGGCACACGCGATCTGCAAGGAGGTCGGCGCAAGCAATTTGAAGGTGCAGTTTGACTGCTATCACTGCCAGATCGTCGAAGGTGATTTGGCGGTCAAACTGCTTCGCGACATCAACGGCATTGGCCATATTCAGATTGCCGGCGTACCCGACCGACACGAACCGAACCTGGGTGAATTGAACTACCCCTACCTGTTCGAGCTGATTGACGAGTTGGGCTACGACGGCTGGGTCGGTTGCGAATACCGCCCCAAGAGCGACACCTCGGCAGGGCTGCAATGGTTGCGGGACTGGAAAGCGCGCTAAGTGATCAAGCCCCTGCATACCTTGGTGCGCACGGGCTCCTAAAACAAAAACAATAGGAAATACCCATGCATAGATTCAGTCCACGGCCCGCGGTCGGGCTGTTGTTGTCCCTGGCGTTGATCAGTTCCGCCGTCGGCGCCGCGTCGTTACCGGCCGCGACCGAGGGCGATTGGATCGCCCCGCAGTTCACCTTTCACACCGGTGAAAAACTCGCCAACCTCAAACTGCATTACATCACCCTCGGCAACCCCAAGAACCCCGCCATTCTCTACCTACATGGCACCTACCGGCCCGGCAGCGATGTGCTGAGCAAGGATTTTGGCGGCGAACTGTTCGGCCCCGGGCAGCCGCTGGACGCCAGCAAGTACTACATCATCTCCACCGACGGCATCGGCGTAGGCCAGTCCAGCAAACCCTCCGACGGCCTGCGCGCAAAGTTTCCCGAGTACAACTACACCGACCTGGTTCAAGCCCAGTATCGATTGGTTACCGAAGGCCTGGGGATCAAGCACCTGCGGCTGATCATCGGCAACTCCATGGGCGGCATGCAAACCTGGATGTGGGGCCAGACCTGGCCGCAGATGATGGACGCGCTGGTGCCCATGGCGTCCCAACCCACCGAGATGTCATCGCGCAACTGGATGATGCGCCGTTTGCTGGTGGAGTCGATCAAGCAAGACCCGGCCTGGAACAACGGTAACTACAGCGCGCAACCGCCGTCCCTGCGCCTGGCAAACGCGATGTTCAGCGTTGGCACCAGCGGCGGCACCCTCGCCTATCAGGCGGCGGCACCGACCCGAGCGCTGGCCGACAAGTTGGTGGATGAGCGCTTGAATGCCGCGCAAACCGCAGACGCCAATGACTTCATCTACCAATGGCAATCCTCCGCCGACTACAACGCAGCCCTCGGTCTGAACAAGATCCAGGCGCCGGTGCTGGTCATCAACTCGGCGGACGATGAGCGCAACCCTCCGGAAACCGGACGGTTGGAAGCGTCGATGAAAGAGCTCAAGCACGCACGGCTGCTGCTCATCCCCGCCAGTGCCGACACCCGTGGCCATGGCACCACGAGCATGGCGAAGTTTTACAGCAAGGAGCTGGGGCAATTCATGCAAGAGACTGAAAAGGCGCGTTAGGCTGGCTGGGGGTCGGACGGCAACATCAATTCGACCCCTTGCTTGCGAATCCCATCCGCCGCCGCAGGCGCCAGTGCGTCATCACTGATGATCACATCGAACTGCTCCAACCCGACAATTTTGTACATGCTGAACGTGCCGTACTTGGAGCTGCTGGCCACCAGCACCACTTGGGACGCCGATTGCATGGCCACCTGCTTGACCTCCACCTTCAGCGCCGACGGTGTGGTGATGCCGCGTCGCAGGTCCCAGGAGCTGGTCGAGATAAACGCGATATCCGTCACCACCTGACGCAGTGTCGCCACCGCCAGGCCGCCGACACAGGAATGATTGGAATGGTCGAGCTGCCCACCGGTATGAATCACCGTCACGTGGGGTGCATCCATCAACGCCTGAACCACGCCGAAGTCATTGGTCACCACCGTCATGCCACTGAGCAGTTTGATATAGGGCACGATCTCCAGGGTGCTGGTGCCGGCATCCAAATAAATAGTCATGTCCGCCAACAGGAGACGGGCCGCGAGTTTGGCCATCGCTTGCTTCTGCGGCAACTCAACCACGGCCTTGACCTGGTGGCTGGGCTCACTGTGAAGCTGGCTGGCAATGCGCACACCGCCCGTCACCGAATACGCCAGGCCTTCCTGCTCAAGCAACGCGATATCGCGGCGCACCGTCATGTGTGAGCAGTCGAACATCTCCATCAACTGGTGAACACTCAGCACATGCTGTTTGCGCAACTGACGCAAGATCAACTCGCGACGCTGTTCAGGAATCATCGGCGCGCCGCTTTCGGCGGCCACGTCCTTCTGGCTTGGCATTCGGTGCTCCAAAGGCTTGGATCGGGTGGCGGTGATTGGCGTACATAGTAGCGAATCCACCCGCCGATCTGTAACTCACTGCACCTAATTCAGCTCGCTGTCCTTGATGTGGGCGATCGGCGCAAGCAACGACGGATCGAAGGGTTCCGGCGCGCGTCCCTCCAGCAACCGTTGTACAAGGTCCGGATTGGCCAAGGCAGCCTTGCCGACAGCGACAATATCTGCGCCAGCCTGCAGGGTTTGTTCAACGCTGCTCAAGTCCTGCACTCCGCCATTCGCAATCAACGCGACACCAGGCGCATAACGGCGAGCCAGCGTTACCAGGCTTGCCTCGTTACCGCTGAAGGCCGGCTGCCAGGCTTGATGCTCCGTCACATGGATGAAGTCGACCCCAGCCTCAGCCAAGCTGCCGAAGATCGTCTGTGCGTCATGTTCCCCACCCGCCCATTTGTGCTGAAAGTCATTGACCTTGCCCTGGGATATACGCACACCGACCGGCGAGTGCCCGACCACCTTCTTCACCGCTGCAATGACCTCAAGCGTCAGGCTCAAGCGCTGGCGAACATCACCGCCCCATCGATCTTCGCGTTGATTGGAGTAGCCTGTCATGAACTGATCCAGCAAGTAGCCGTTGGCACCATGGATCTCAACGCCGTCAAAGCCCGCGATTCCAACAGCCCGTTTAGCCGCCTGGGCAAACCCCTCAATGGCATCCGCGATAGCTTCATCGCTCATGGCCTGGGGCACTCGATACGCCCCCTCGCCGTAATAGAACTTCATCTGTTCGCCTTTCGGGCGAATGGCCGAAGGGCCAGCAGATTGCTCAACAAAACGGTTCGCCTGGCTCAATGCACCGGCGTGCATGATCTGCGCGATTGCTGCGCTCTCATGGCGATGAATCGCCTCGACTACCTCGCGCCAGGCAAGCGCCTGTTCGCTGTCCGTGATACCGGGCTGGTTGAGGTAGCCCTGGGCATACTGCCGATCGGTGTAGATCCCCTCCGTGATGACCAAGCCAAAACCGCCACGGGCAAAACGCTCGTAGTATCGCGCCATCGCAGGTGTGGCATTGCCGCTCTCGCTCGCACTGACGCGTGTCATGGGAGCAAGCGCCATGCGATTGTTCAGCTTAAGAGCGCCCATATCGAATGGCGTTACAATGCGCGAGTTTAGTGCTGTCATGATTTGCCCTCAATTATTCGCCAGCCACGACGATAAGCGTGGCAATCGCCCATTAGAAGCGCACGCTTGCAATAAGGCGCCTTAACGCAAACGGTTATAACCATGCAGATTCCCGAGATAGAGGTGTTCGCTAACGTCGCCATCAGCAGCAGTTTGTCCGAGGCTGCGCGGCGGCTTGGGCTGTCGGCGATGACCGTCTCACGGCGTCTGGCGGCCCTGGAAAAAGAGCTGGGTGTGCGCCTGGTACACCGCACCACACGCTCCGTCGCACTCACGCCGGAAGGCGAAATGTACCTGCCTTACGCAAAGACCATGCTTGAGGCCAACGAAGCTGCGCGGGCCACGTTGAAAACCAGTGCGGGCAGTGCCAGCGGCACATTGAGGGTCACCGCGCCTAGCGTCTTTGGCCAAACCGTCATCATGCCGCTGCTGCCAGCCCTACTGGCTGACCACCCAACCCTCAAGGTCGACCTGACGCTATCGGATAGCATCATCGACATCGCCGGGCTCGGCATTGATGTGGCCATTCGTATCGCCACGCTGCGCGACTCGACATTGGTGGCTACCAACCTTGCGCCCAATCCGCGTGTCGTGTGCGCAAGCCCGGCCTACCTGGCGCAATGGGGCACACCGACGGTGCTGCATGACCTCAATCATCATCGATGCATCGCGTTGCACGGAATGCCCTATTGGCCGTTCACCAACGGCGAGAACGCCGTGGCCATTCGAGCTCAGGGCGCGTTTTCCGCCAACAGTGTCGAGGCGGTGCGCACTGCAAGCAAACAAGGTCTGGGCCTGGCCATGCTGACCTATTGGGATATCCGCAACGAACTTGCTGAAGGCTCACTCGTAAAGGTGAACCTTGAGGATGTGCTGCCCGAGCAACTGTCGATCACGGCGGTGCTACCGACACGTCAACATGTGCCGCACAGAGTGCGCGTGTTCGTTGAGCACCTGGAAAAAGTACTCAACAATACACACAGCGAACCAGACGACCTTCTGCGCCAACACCCCATCACGAATCCAGGTGCACCATGATCAGAGAGTTGAAGACATTTATATGTGTTACGCAGCGGGGCACGTTCGCAGCGGCTGGCCAGCAGGTTGGGCTGACGCAGTCTGCCGTCAGCGCCCAGATCAAAAGCCTTGAGGACAGCTTGGGCGTCAAATTGTTTGACCGTACCGGACGCTCAGCCACGCTCAATTCAGCAGGCCAACGTGCCATTCCCCTGGTCGAGGAAATCCTGCGGCTGTTCGGTCGAATGGGTGCCGCAGACAGCGGCAATGACTTCCACGGCGCACTGCGAATCGGCGCGATCGGCACGGTTCAGACCGGGATCCTGCCGCAGGCGCTGGTGGCTTTGAAGTCACAGGCGCCTTTCATCGAAACCAACCTTGTGCCGGGTGTGTCGTTAAACCTGCTCAGCCAGGTGGACGCTGGCGAGCTGGACCTGGCCATCATGATCAGACCGCCTTTTTCCCTACCCAAGGATCTGCATGCCGAAGTCATCGCGCGCGAGGCTTTCGTATTGATCACGTCCAAAGATGTAGTGGGCGAGGACCCGCTGGCGATTCTGGCGGAACAACCCTTTGTGCGGTATGACCGAGGCTCGTTTGGCGGGCGGCTGGTCACCCAGTTTCTCAAGCAGCAAAAAATCCATGTGCATCAGGCACTGGAGCTGGATGAACTGGATGCCATTGTCAAAATGGTACGCAGTGGGCTCGGCGTTTCGCTGGTACCCAAGGCGGGGCTATGGCTCGAACATGCGGATGACGTCAGGGTGCTGGAGTTGCGCCATCTCACGTTTTTCAGGGAGATCGTACTGGTCTCAAAGTATCGGCAAAAACATTCACCGCTGTTCAACATCTTCCGGACCTGCGTCCTTGATGCGGCGTGATGCCTTCCGAATTCATCTGAGCGATAGAAAATCAACCGCGGCACCGCAAGCTTTTGAGCGTTTGTACGACCTATCGTGGTGCAGCATGAACAACAATGGTGCAAAAGCTTGCACTACCGACTTACTCATCGAAATAATTCGTGCTCAGGACTCAGAATTTGCGCTTTTCCCCACTGTGTTTCCGGATAAGAATTGATTCAGATCAAAACAAATCAATAGGAAATCACCGTGAGCCTCTCCCCTTTCCATCTGGCAATTCCCGTCTACGATCTGGCCGCCACACGTCACTTCTACGGTGAGGTGTTCGGTCTTTCCGAAGGTCGCTCCAGCGACCAATGGGTAGACTTCGATTTCTACGGCCATCAACTGGTCATCCACGAGCACCCAAAGACAGCGTCGCAGGAAAGCGTCCACAGCAACCCGGTAGACGGCCACGACGTACCGGTTCCGCACTTCGGCATCATCCTGGAGTGGGCGCAATGGGAAGCGCTGGCAGAGCGCTTGAAAGCGCGCGCAACCAAGTTCGTGATCGAACCCTACATCCGCTTCCAGGGCCAAGTCGGCGAGCAGGCCACCATGTTCCTGTTCGACCCATGCGGCAATGCGCTGGAGTTCAAGGCGTTCAAGGATATGAGCCAGCTGTTCGCCAAGTAAGACGTTGTTCAAGCGACCGTCGCCATTAGAGCGACGGCGCACTCTCAAGCCGTGAAGCCTTGCTGTGTTGCGCCGGATACCTGTGAAAGCTCGTGCTTTCTCTGTCTCGCTGCACGCGCGTGGCCGATGCTTAGCCTGCCGCATGAGGATAGAGAACACTATGTCCGACCTCAGTTGCATTTTGGATGAGCCGCCAAGAGCGCCGCTCTCCACCGTGAAATGGCACTTTGAGCCGTGCGGTGATCGCTGCGTAATCCTTATATTTGGCAGCGTATTTTCCATTGACCTCAACCGCCAGGCCGCCTCGGTCGGCAGCCAATTACGCACTCTGGGCGCACACGGTCAACTGCCGGGCGTCACGGATGTTGTCTCTGCGATGGTGACCGTCGGCGTTCATTACTCTCCTGAGTCAATTGCCAGTCTTTTCCCCGGCGTATCGCCTTACGAATCGATCTGCAAACTTGTGACCGAGCGTCTCAAGGACTCGCACAGTGCTGCCGCAACGACAGTCACCCGCCTCGATATTCCCGTGTGCTACGACCCGGAATATGCCCCGGATCTTGAAGACATTGCACAGGCCTGCGGCCTGACCACCAACGAGGTCATCGCCGCTCACTCGGCCGACTGGCTGGATGGGCTGATGGTCGGTTTCGCGCCAGGCCATCCTTACATCGGCATGCACGACAGCGCCCTGTCGCTGCCGCGTCGCGCAACACCGCGCACGCTTGTAAAGCAAGGCAGCATCGGCATCGCTAACCGACAAAGTGTGATTTACCCGGCTGATCTCCCCGGCGGCTGGAACCTCATAGGGCGTACACCGCTGCCCATGTTTTCTCCCTTGAGTCAGCCGCCGTGTCTTTTACAGGGCGGCGACCAGATTCGATTTGTACCCATTACCCGCCATGAATTTGATCTGTTGGCTCGGGAGAACACGAAGTGACCATCAAGGTAATCAAACCCGGCATGCTCTCAACCTTCCAGGACACCGGTCGCCATGGGTTCCAGCATTGGGGCGTACCCGTGACCGGCGTGATGGATGAAGATGCGCATGCCCTGTGCAACTTGCTGGTCGGCAACCCTCGCACCTTCAGCACGTTGGAAATGACCCTGCAGGGCCCGACGCTGCATTTTCAGGCCAAAGCCGTGATTGCACTCGCTGGCGCAGACCTTGGCGCCGAGTTGGATGCGATCCCGCTCAAGCCCGGCGTGGCTGCCCTGGTGTCTCCCGGCAGCACCTTGAGTTTCGGCAAACGGCGACAGGGCGCCCGCAGTTACCTCGCGGTAGGGGGCGGCTTTTTGCTGCACCCGCTGATGAACAGCACCAGCACTTACTCCCGGGGCGGGTTCGGCGGGCTGCGCGGCCGCGCACTTCAAGCCGGGGATTTGATCCCCATCTGCTCATCGTTTGCCAACCCGCCACGCCTCAGCCCCCGCTCCCACTTTGGGCTGTACGAAGCGGTTGCCTGCGAACAGATAAGAGTGATCGCTGGAAGAGAATGGAAAGACTTTTCCGCCGAGTCCCAAGCGCACTTCTTGAACCATGACTACACCTTGAGCGGTGACTCGGACCGCATGGGCTACCGACTCGATGGCACACCGCTGGCGTTGTCTTCGCCCAAAGAACTGCTATCGGAAAGTGTCACGTTCGGCACCGTCCAGGTGCCCCCTAGCGGCAAGCCGCTGATCTTGATGGCCGACCGACAAACGACCGGCGGATATCCACGTATCGCCCAAGTAGCCAGCGTCGACCTGCCACGGCTCGCGCAGTTACTGCCGGGCGATAAGTTGCGATTCTCTCTTATAGATTTGAGCGCCGCCGAAACCTTGCTGCTCACCCGCGCTCGCACGCTCAAAGCGATGGAGGCCTTCAATGCCTGAAATAGATTTCAACAGCGACCTTGGCGAAGGCTTCAGCATTTATCGCGCAGGCGACGATGCAGCGATTCTGCCCCACCTCACCTCAGCCAATATCGCCTGCGGGTTTCACGCTGGGGATTCGCGCTCGATGCGCTCAACGGTGGCGCTGGCCGCACAGCTGGGTGTGGCAATCGGCGCCCATCTAGGCTTTGACGACCTGCAAGGTTTCGGTCGCCGGATGATGACGCTGTCCGAGGATGAAGTGTACGAACTCATCGTTTACCAAGTCGGTGCGTTGCTGGGCTTTACCAAAGCGGCCAAGGTCGAACTGCGCCACGTCAAACCCCATGGTGCGCTTTACAACTTCGCCGCGGTGCACCGCCCCACTGCCGATGCGATCTGCCGGGCAGTAAAAGACATTGATCCGAGCCTGATTCTTTTCGGCTTGTCGGGTAGCACCTTGGTCACTGCCGCCCAAGCCTGTGGTTTAACCGTGGCACAGGAAGTGTTTGCCGATCGCAGCTACCAGGAGGACGGCACACTGACGCCCCGCAGCCAGCCTGGCGCAATGATCGAAAACCTCCACGAGGCCATCGATCAAGTCATGAACATGCTGCATTTAGGCGAAGTGCGCACCACCCAAGGGACCTGGGTACCGGTGACGGCACACACGCTTTGCCTACACAGCGACCAGCCTGGCGCTGCAGCGTTTGCCAATGCGATCAGGCAAGCCCTGCTCAAAGAGGGCATCACCATTCAAAAACCCGCGCGTGCGCGTACCTGAGTGACACCCACAACGTTTACCCATAATAAAAAGGAAACAGCCATGCCTCGTGAATCAAACCCCTCGTTTTAACTGCCGAGCTTAAAACCTCGTCTGAGAGCTGAATAGTCAATGACGGATGCGTCTGGGCGCCTGCATGCCCGGATGAACTGTGCACTGTCGGTTTTCAGTACGTCACTTTCAAGGCAGGCCCCTCTGCCACTTAACTCTTTTGGCCAATGGCCAGAGTGGAAGGTATTTATGTCTCGTGTTCTCTCTGAAAATACGCACTCGTCGCACCTCGACGTCGAGGCACACGCCACCAGCGGTACAACGCAGTCAGCCGTCATTGCCAAGCGCGCAGCCATGGCCTCGGCCACCGGCACCGCCGTTGAATACTATGAGTTCAGTATCTACGGCTATATGGCGACCATCATCGCACCTCTGTTCTTTCCGGGTGACAACCCTGCCGCTGCACTCCTCGCCACACTGGCGGTGTTCGGCATTGCCTTTGTCATCCGCCCGATCGGCGGCGTGCTGCTCGGTCGCCTTGCCGATCGTATCGGTAGACGTCGAGTGCTGCTCAGCACCGTGATCGGGATGGGCACCGCAACTGCACTCATTGGGGTATTGCCCACCACCGCACAGATCGGACTGGCCGCCCCTATCCTGCTGGTGCTGTTGCGACTGTCCCAAGGTTTCTTCGCCGGTGGCGAAGTGGTAGGCGCCGCGGCGTTTGTAGCGGAATCTTCTCCTAACGGCAGACGCGGGTTCTTCGGTTCATTCACACCGCTGGGGGTTGCCGTGGGTGGCGCAACCGGGGCGATTGTCTGCGGTATCACCACCGGGCTGCTCAGTGCCGAGCAATTGCAGGCATGGGGCTGGCGCATCCCGTTTTTCTTGTCCATCCCGCTGGTTATGTTCTCGTTTTATATGCGGCACAACGTTGAAGAAACGCCGGAATTCAAAGCTTTCCTTGAGAAGGAAAAGCCACCGGTAGCGCCGGTCAAAGAGGTATTCAGCAAAAACCTGCCGGCATTGCTGCGGGTCATCGTATTCGCGTCGGCACAGAATGCGGGTTACTTCATCGGGATGGTGTTCATGAACATCTACCTCACGACCTACCTGCACTTCGACAAATCCAAAGTCTACTGGGTGATTGCAGTGATCAGCCTGTGCCTGGCAGCGATGATGCCGTTCTGGGGTGGTTTGTCAGACCGTATCGGTCGTAGGAAGGCGCTGAGTATCGGCTTTCTGGGCTACGCGATTCTGGTGATTCCCATGATGATCCTGATGGACAGCGGCAGCCTCTGGATCGCCGCACTGGCCATGTTCGTCGCGACCCTGCCTATGCCGATCGTTCAATCGGTTGGCTACCCGACTTACGCAGAACAATTCCCGACACGTGTGCGCTACACGGCCATGGCGATCAGCATCAACCTGGGCGCCATCCTGGGCGGCGGCATCACCCCCTACGTGGTCACCTCGATTATCACCAAGACCGGCAATTTACTGGTACCGGGCTATTTCATGGCAGGCGCGGCAGTGTGTGCCTTATTAGCGATTCTCACCTTGCGTGAAACCTCCAAGGGCAACCTCCTTAGATAGTTCGACGCCACGTTACGCCCCCAACCCAAGCATAAGGTTGCAGCAGCATGGACATTGAAAAAGTAAAAGAACTGGTCAAGTTGATCGAAGGATCAGGCTTGGCGGAGATTGATTTCAACGAAGGCAGCAATCGGGTCCGTCTTCGTCGAGACCGTAAACCGGCCGCCGCTCCCCAGGCGGTCGCTCCCTCGCCACTATCCGAGTCGCAGACGGTACAGGTCGAGCCAAAACCCGCCGGCACGTTCATCACGGCGCCGATGGTGGGCGTGTTCTACCGCAAGGCCTCGGCGACTTCGGCAGCGTTTGTTGAGATTGGCCAATCCGTGGCAAAAGGCGATGTCCTGTGCATTGTGGAAGCCATGAAAATGATGAACACGGTGGAGGCAACCTGCAGTGGGGTCATTGAGGCAATCATGGTCGAAGACGGTCAGCCCGTTGAATACGATCAGCCCATGTTCAACATTGTTTGAGCGACGCGGAGGTCAGAATGAGTGAAGTCGCAAAACTGCAAAAAGTAGTCATCGCCAACCGTGGTGAAATTGCTTTGCGTATCGTGCGTGCCTGTAAAGAACTGGACATCAAGACCGTCGCTGTTTACTCGACGGCCGATACCGAATTGATGCACGTGAAA
>PJQF01000108.1_pt1 | contig 53438 bp, 52 predicted proteins | sample 1503741 | NCBI WGS metagenome assembly PJQF01 (sample SAMN07775949, study PRJNA414020) | Biofilm metagenome, whole genome shotgun sequencing project. | isolation source: biomolecule (vanillin) treated reverse osmosis membrane biofilm | place: India: Nagpur | collected 2017-03-21
GCAAAACCTGTAACCCCTCCCCCTTCAAAGTCAGCCGCTATAGCGGCAAGGACGAAGTCATGCCTGAAGAAACTCAAAAAGCCGGGCCGGATCACTTCCGCTACATCGACACCATCGGCCCGGATGGTCTTGAGGTTCACTGCATCACCTACCACGTGATCGGCGAAACCGCGCAGTGCTACTACATCGGCGACACCCACACCTGCGACCTGATCAAGGGCCCGCAATACAGCTGGACCGCTGATTCAGTGAAAAAGCGCCGTAAGCGTGTGCTGAAAGAAGGCAGCAACTGGGGTCGACGCTTTGCCTACACCGACAAAGCACTTGCACTCCGATCCTACAAGGCCCGCAAGGTCTGGCAGTTGCGACACGCCACGCTGTCGATGGAGCGCGCTCAGGCGGCTATCGGGTATTTCGGTGACGGCCAGGTCGAAAGCGCGGTGCCGGACGCAGCCGTGACTATCCCAAACGAATACATCCAGAGCATGAACTGGGAGGGCTATTGATGATCGCCACCCTCTGGGTCGCCTACGTGTTCATCTACAAGGGGCCAAGGCCATGACCCACCAACCGAAGGGCGGAATGTGTCGCACCTGCGTCCATGCCCACCGCAACTGCAGTCACCTGCCGTTCAGCATCATGCCGGCTCTTGCCCGTGACGCCCAGACCGTGATCGTTCGCTGCACTGAATTCAAGCGCAGCAAATAACCCAATCCCCCTACATGCCTGCCGGTGAGCGGCGGGCGAGGTACTTCCGCATGCTCGAAAATATTGAGGTGTCGCGCGTGAAGCGCTTCGCCGCAAACACTGCTGGACGGGATTTCGCGGTTGGCGACATTCACGGGCACTTCACGCGGCTACAGACGGCGCTCGATGCAGCCGGGTTCGATCCTGCAATTGATCGGCTGTTCAGCGTCGGCGATCTGATTGACCGTGGGCCTGAGTGTCGCGCCGTGATCGACTGGCTGGCCAGGCCTTGGTTTCACCCGGTGCGCGGTAATCATGACGACTACGTGGTGCGCTTCGATACCTGCGACGTCGACAACTGGGTCTACAACGGTGGCAGCTGGTTCGCTGGACTGGCCTGGGACGAGCAGCGTGAGTTCGCTGTGCAGTTCCGCGATATCCCTATCGCCATCGAGGTCGAGACGGCCGGCGGCCTGATCGGAATTCTGCATGCTGACTGCCCGTTCCCGTCATGGGACCAACTTCGCACTGAGCTGGAAGCCCCGGAGAGCAACAAGCGGCTGAAGCTGGTGCAGAACTCCTGCATGTGGTCGCGCAGCCGAATTCAGGATGCTGACTCCTCAGGGGTTGCAGGGATCCGCGCCCTGGTGGTCGGGCACACCCCACTACGTCAGCCGGCAGTCCTCGGCAACGTCCACCACATCGATACCGCCGGCTGGATGGACGGGCACTTCACGCTGCTTGACCTGGCATCCCTGAAATGCACAACACCAATCAATCCATCCCTCAGTTACGACTGGGAATAACCCACCTTCTGCCGCCCAGCGCGGCAAGGACACCCCATGACCATCACCAAGATCATCAAAGGCCCACACCGCTTTGGTGGTTATTGGTGGGTCATCGCGGACTGCGGCGGCATCAAGCAGCACATGTCCTTTCGCACCGAACAGCAGGCGCGCGCCGTAGCCCCAGGGCAGGACAGCGTGACCATCCACTGAACACTCTGCCGCCGTGTGCGGCATGGAGCATCACCATGGCAACAGCCGAGAAGCTGGGCGATGAGTCCGGCCACGACAAGGTCACTGAAAAGCGGATGGCCGAACTGCTGGGCACCACTCCGAAAGCCCTGCAGCGCAAACGAGAACGTAACATCATCCCCGCCGGCGTCTGGTCGAAGATCGACGGACGAATCATGTACAGCAAATGGAGGTACGACGAATGGCTAGAGAGCCAATGGAGCTGCCCACCGGAGTTGAGCTTGTCGGGAAATCGATCAGGATCAGGTTCTCCTGGAACAAGAAGCGGCACTGCGAAACGCTCACTCTCCCGCAAACCGCCCGGGGAATCGCAGCAGCCGAGGCTTTACGTTCTCAAGTGATCCAGCTGGCCAAGCTTGGCGCGCTGACACCGGAAAAGTACCGGGAGCTTTTCCCGAACAGCCGCAGCGACTCTACTGGGAACATGCCGATATTTTTCGACTACGCCCAAGACTGGTTGAACAGCCTCCAGATCGAAGACAGCACCCGCAAGAACTACCGTAGCACCATGCAAACCTACTGGGTCCCGCACCTGGCCACTTATCCGCTCGACAAGATCACGCCAGTGCTGATGCGGAAAATCGTCAACGGGATTACTTGGACTTCGCCAATCCGTCGCAAGGGCGCCATCAGGCTCGTGACGGGCCTACTTACCCAGGCCGTGAACGATGAACTGATATTGAGAAACCCTGCGAACTCGATCCCGCCGACCAGGGTAACCAAGCGCGAAATCGACCCGTTTAGTCGCGAAGAGGCGGACGAGTTGATCGACAAGCTGTACGAAGTGACGAGCGGTTTACAGGCTATTTACGCGTGTTTTTTTGAGTTTTCTTTCTATACAGGAATGCGTCCAGGCGAGGCGATGGCCCTGCGCTGGAGCGAGGTCGATACGCGCTCTCGGCGCGCCAAGGTATGCCGTATCAGGCTGTACGGCAAGATCAAGGAGAGGACCAAAACGAAGGTCTCGAGGGAGGTTTTATTGAACGATCGAGCTTTGCAGGCACTCGAAAAGGCCAGACTACTTACGGCGGCGCGCTCTGATTACGTTTTCGCGCCGGACGGTTCGGGTGACAGATCAGAGCTATACATCCGATCCGAAACTGGGGCTAAGCGTTATTGGTTGTCAGCCCTGCGCAAGAGCGGGATACGGTATCGCCGGATGTACGACACCAGGCACACCTACGCAACAATGTGCCTGATGTCCGGAATGAATCCCGCATTCATCGCTGCGCAGCTTGGGCACAGTGTCCAGGTACTGCTTTCAACCTATGCCAAGTGGATCAGCTCTTCGAGTGATTTCGCGGAGCTTGAAAAGCTGGATTTGCCGAAAAACGGTACGAAACTGGTACTTGAATCACGGTAGATACGCCTAGGCCCAGCAGATACAAGGCCCTATGGAATATGTGCGGATTAGCTGGCGAGTTACGTTTCGATCACCAACCTGCCGACCTGGCAGCGGTGGAGCGAATCACCCATCACTTGGCGCCACGCGGCCCTGACGCGTGGGGCTTCCATGCCCAAGGGCCGATTGCCCTGGGCCATCGACGCCTGAAAATCATGGACCTGTCGGACGGCTCCGCCCAACCGATGGTCGACGCCCAATTGGGCCTGTCCCTGGCGTTCAACGGCGCGATTTATAACTTTCCGGAATTGCGTGAAGAGCTGGAAGCCCTTGGCTACGCCTTCTATTCCGGTGGTGACACCGAAGTGCTGCTCAAGGGTTACCACGCCTGGGGCGAAGCGCTGTTGCCCAAGCTCAATGGCATGTTCGCCTTCGCCATCTGGGAACGCGACGCCCAGCGCCTGTTCATCGCCCGTGACCGTCTCGGCGTAAAACCCCTGTACCTGTCGCGCACCGGTCAACGCCTGCGCTTTGCCTCAGCATTGCCGGCGCTGCTCAAGGGCGGCGATATCAACCCGATCCTCGATCCGGTAGCGCTTAATCACTACCTGAACTTCCACGCCGTGGTGCCTGCGCCGCGCACCTTGCTGGCAGGCATCGAAAAACTGCCGCCAGCGAGCTGGATGCGCATCGACGCCAATGGCAACACCGAACAGAAAACCTGGTGGACGCTGCCATACGGTCCCCATGAGGACGAGAAAAACCTCACGCTGGAAGACTGGACCGACCGCGTACTCGACAGCACCCGCGAAGCCGTGGCGATCCGTCAACGTGCTGCCGTGGATGTCGGCGTATTGCTCTCCGGCGGTGTGGATTCAAGCATGCTCGTTGGCCTGCTGCGCGAAGTCGGCGTGCAGGATCTGTCCACCTTCTCCATCGGTTTTGAAGACGCCGGTGGCGAGGCAGGCAACGAGTTCCAATACTCCGACCTGATCGCCAAGCACTACGGCACCCGTCATCACCAATTGCGCATCGCCGAAAGCGAGATCATCGATCAACTCCCGGCCGCCTTCCGCGCCATGAGTGAACCGATGGTCAGCCACGACTGTATCGCCTTCTACCTGCTATCGCGGGAAGTGGCCAAGCATTGCAAAGTGGTGCAGAGCGGCCAGGGCGCCGACGAACTGTTCGCCGGTTACCACTGGTACCCGCATGTCGACGGCGCCAGCGACCCGTATGCCGCTTACCGCGAGGCGTTCTTCGACCGCAGCTACGACGACTATGCCGCCACCGTCGCGCCCAAATGGCTGACCGCCAACGACGCCGCCGGCGACTTCGTACGCGAACATTTCGCCATGCCCGGCGCCGATGCGGCGGTGGACAAGGCTTTGCGCCTGGACAGCACGGTGATGCTGGTGGACGACCCGGTCAAACGCGTCGATAACATGACCATGGCCTGGGGCCTCGAAGCACGCACGCCGTTCTTGGATTACCGACTGGTGGAACTGTCGGCACGCGTGCCGGGCAAGTTCAAGTTGCCGGACGGCGGCAAGCAAGTGCTCAAGGAGGCGGCACGCCGGGTGATCCCGAGCGAAGTCATCGACCGCAAGAAAGGTTACTTCCCGGTGCCCGGCCTCAAGCATCTGCAAGGCGACACTCTCAACTGGGTGCGTGAATTGCTGCTGGACCCGAGCCAGGATCGCGGCCTGTTCAACCCGGCCATGCTTGACCGCTTGCTGACCGACCCCCAAGGCCAATTGACCCCGTTGCGCGGCTCCAAGCTGTGGCAATTGGCAGCGCTGAACCTGTGGCTCAGCGAACAAGGAATCTGATTGATGAAACCCCACGCAGCGGCTTACAGCCAACGCTTGCTGAAGGGCCAGGCGCCAACCTACGAGCGCCTGCAAGCCCGACTCGCCGAAGATGGCAGCCCGCTGGCCGCCGAGCCCATTGCCGTGCATTGCGGCTGGGGCCGGCTATTGATCGGCCATACGTTTCCGGACCCGGCGAGCCTGGCGGGGGAACTGCTCAACGAACAACCCGGCGAACGCGACATCGCGCTGTATGTGGCCGCGCCGCAGCAGATCCTCGGGATTGATCCGCAGCAGTTGTTCCTCGATCCCTCGGACACTTTGCGCCTGTGGTTCACTGACTACCGCCCCGCCACCCGGGTGTTTCGCGGCTTTCGTATTCGCCGCGTGCAGACCGAGGCCGACTGGTTGGCGGTCAACCAGTTGTACCAGTGCCGTGGCATGTTGCCGGTTGACGCCGAGCGCCTGACGCCGCGCCATCAAGGCGGCCCGGTGTACTGGCTGGCCGAGGACGAAGACAGCGGCGCAGTGATCGGCAGCGTGATGGGCCTCAACCATCAAAAGGCTTTTCACGACCCGGAAAACGGCTGCAGCCTGTGGTGCCTGGCGGTCGACCCGCAGTGCACGCGCCCCGGTGTGGGCGAAGTGTTGGTACGCCACTTGGTGGAACACTTTATGAGCCGGGGCCTGAGTTACCTCGACCTGTCGGTGCTGCACAACAACCGCCAGGCCAAGAGCCTCTATGCCAAGCTCGGGTTCCGCGCGCTGACCACCTTTGCGATCAAACGCAAGAACGGCATCAACCAGCCGCTGTTCCTCGGCCCTGGCCCGCAGGCGGGGTTCAATCCCTATGCGCGGATCATTGTCGAAGAAGCACACCGGCGCGGTATTGATGTGCAGGTGGATGACGCCGACGCCGGTTTGTTCACCCTCAGCCATGGCGGGCGGCGCGTGCGTTGTCGTGAGTCTTTGAGCGACCTGACCAGCGCGATCAGCATGACGTTGTGCCAGGACAAGAGCCTGACCCACAAGGCGCTTAAAGCCGCCGGTTTGAAGCTGCCGTCGCAACAATTGGCGGGCAGTGCTGATGACAATCTGGAATTCCTCGATGAACACCAGCGCATCGTCGTCAAGCCCCTGGATGGCGAGCAAGGCCAGGGCGTGGCGGTGGATCTGCACAGTATCGAAGAAGTGCAGCAGGCCATAGAGGCTGCGCGCCAATTTGACAGCCGCGTGCTGCTGGAAAGTTTTCATGAAGGGTTGGATTTGCGCATCCTGGTGATCGGTTTCGAGGTGGTCGCCGCCGCTATCCGCCGCCCTGCTGAAGTCACCGGTGACGGCCAGCACTCCATCGGCGCGCTGATTGAAGCGCAGAGCCGACGACGTCAAGCGGCGACCGACGGCGAGAGCAAAATCCCGCTGGATGCGGAAACCGAACGCACCCTGCACGCCGCCGGTTATGACTACAGCAGTGTCCTGCCCCGTGGCCAGACCCTCGCCGTGCGTCGCACCGCCAACCTGCACACCGGCGGTTGCCTGGAAGACGTCACCGCGATCCTGCACCCGACCCTGGTCGACGCCGCCGTGCGCGCCGCCCGTGCCCTCGACATTCCCATGGTCGGTCTGGACCTGATGGTCCCCGCTGCCGATCAACCTGAGTACGTGTTTATCGAAGCCAACGAGCGGGCCGGCCTGGCCAACCATGAACCGCAACCAACGGCAGAGAAGTTTGTGGACCTGTTATTTCCCCATAGCCAGCCGACGGCTCAATAACCCTGTGGTGAGCGGGCTTGCCGCGCGGGGCTGCGAACCAGCCCCAAAACCTGCCAATGAGTGTTGACTCGAAGCGCGCGTTGCCTGGACTAGGGGCTGCTTCGCAGCCCAGCGCGGGTCAAGCCCGCTCACCACAAAAAGCCCGCTCGCCACGACAGCCCCACGGGTTGCCCTTATTTCATCAGGAGTCTTTATGAGCCGAACCATCCCCGAACCGGATCTCAACTACCTGCAAAAAGTGCTGTTGGAAATGCTCGCCATTCCCAGCCCTACCGGCTTTACCGACACCATCGTGCGCTACGTCGCCGAGCGCCTCGAAGAGCTGGGTATCCCATTTGAAATGACCCGCCGCGGCACCATCCGCGCAACCCTCAAGGGCCAGAAAAACAGCCCCGACCGTGCTGTGTCGGCGCACTTGGACACCATTGGCGCCGCCGTGCGTGCGATCAAGGACAACGGCCGCCTGACCCTGGCGCCAGTAGGCTGCTGGTCCAGCCGTTTTGCCGAAGGCAGCCGCGTCAGCCTGTTCACCGACAACGGTGTGATTCGCGGCAGCGTGTTGCCGCTGATGGCCTCCGGGCATGCGTTCAACACCGCCGTGGATGAAATGCCGGTGAGCTGGGACCACGTAGAGCTGCGCCTGGATGCTTACTGCGCAACCCGCGCCGACTGCGACTCCCTGGGGATCAGCGTCGGTGACTACGTTGCCTTTGACCCGCTGCCCGAGTTCACCGAGAGCGGGCATATCAGCGCACGCCACCTGGACGATAAAGCGGGCGTCGCCGCCCTGCTCGCCGCGCTCAAGGCCATCGTCGACAGCGGCGAGCCGTTGCTGATCGACTGCCATCCGCTGTTCACCATCACCGAAGAAACCGGCAGCGGTGCGGCGGCAGCCCTGCCGTGGGATGTGAGTGAGTTTGTCGGCATCGACATCGCCCCGGTCGCCCCCGGCCAGCACTCCAGCGAACATGCGGTGAGTGTAGCGATGCAGGATTCCGGCGGGCCGTACGACTACCACCTGTCCCGTCACCTGCTGCGCCTCGCATCGGAAAACGACCTGCCAGTGCGCCGCGATCTGTTCCGTTATTACTTCAGCGATGCACACTCGGCGGTGACGGCCGGGCACGATATCCGTACAGCGCTGCTGGCGTTTGGTTGCGACGCGACCCACGGCTACGAGCGCACCCATATCGACAGCCTGGCGGCGCTGAGCCGCTTGCTCGGCGCGTACATCCTCAGCCCGCCGGTCTTTGCCAGCGACGCGCAGCCGGCCCAGGGTTCACTGGACCGCTTCAGTCATCAAATCGAGCATGAAACACAGATGGAAAGCGACACGCGCGTGCCGTCGGTGGACAGTCTGGTGGGCAACAAGTCCTCAGGCGAGTAACAGCCACTGCTGGCAACCCGGGTCCCGGCACAGTAGCATCGCCGGGATTCTCTATCTGAGGCTTGTATGCTGATTCCCTACGACGCTCTTGAAGTCGACACTCTGACCCGCCTGATCGAAGACTTCGTGACCCGCGACGGCACCGACAATGGCGACGACACGCCCCTGGAAACCCGCGTGCTGCGCGTGCGCCAAGCGCTGACCAAGGGCCAGGCCCTGATCGTGTTCGACCCGGAAAGCGAGCAATGCCAGTTGATGCTTAAGCACGATGTGCCCAAGCATCTGTTCGACTGAGGGTGTTCTAGGGGTTGGTGGCGGGTTGGGGTTGAGTGGCTTGGCGTTCGAGCATTTTCTGATGCACCTCGGCGCGGTGCACATTGATCCCCGCTGGTGCGGCAATGCCGAATTTCACTTGGTCGCCGTTCAGTTCCAGGATGCGCACGGTGATCTCATCACCGATGGAGATGATTTCGCCTACAGCGCGGCTTAAGACCAGCATGGCGGTTGTCCTTTTGGAGTGACAGGACCTCGACCATGCGCGCTGAAGTTTGATGCAGCAATGGCACGCAGCTAAATCAGGCAACACCTACACCAGTAGGTAATTTGCCTGACAGACCAACACCTGATTAGCCTTTAACAGCCTGTGCCTTGGCGCGCATCTTGTCGGCCATGGTAGTCATTTCGTCGTAGAGCAATTGCGGATTCTTCTGCTTCAACGCCCAGGCCATCCGGCCCTGCTCGTGGGGCAAGATCATGAATTCCCCTTCGGCGACACGCTGATAGATGTAATCGGCAATATCCGCCGCCGAGATCGGCGAACTCTCCAACAACTTGCCCACCTGGGCCTTCATCGCCGGCGTCGGCCCACGGAACGAGTCCAGCAGGTTGGTCTGGAAGAACGACGGGCATACCACATGCACGCCAACTTCCTGCTGCTTGAGCTCCACCAGCAGGCTTTCCGACAGCGCCACCACACCGGCCTTGGCTACGTTGTAGTTGCTCATGGCCGGCCCTTGCATCAGCGCCGCCATAGAGGCGATGTTGATGATGCGGCCCTTGCTCTTTTCCAGCAGCGGCAGGAACGCTTTGCAGCCTTTGACCACGCCCATCAGATTGATCGCAATCTGCCAGTCCCAATCCTCCAGGGACAGTTCGGCAAAGAAACCACCCGAGGCGACGCCAGCGTTATTGACGATCACATCGATGCCCCCCAGCTTCACTTCGCACGCCTGGGCAAACGCGGTGAGCTGGCTGTAGTCGCGCACGTCGCAACGTTGGGTAAAGCCATCGCCCCCGGCCTCGCGCACGAGCTTGAGGGTTTCCTGCAAGCCTGGCTCGCTGACATCCGACAAGGCCAATTGCCAACCCTCGCGGGCCCAGCGCAGAGCGATTTCACGACCCAGGCCGGACCCGGCGCCAGTGATCATCATGCGATTTTGCATAGGAAGCTGCCTTGTGGTTCACAGAAGAAGTGATCGGCAGTGTAGCGAAGGTTTTTCCTGCACCCACGCACCATCAGATTGATGAATGCCCCAGGCAAACCGTGGGCCGGGTCGGATGCCTGCGCACAGCCTAAGTTCAATCTTTTTCAACTAATACGACGCACCTGCGAGCGCATTAAAAGAAATAAGCGTGTTTGCAAAATGCTTTAAAAAAACACGGAATTTTATGCGAAGCGCAGGAGTCGGAGTTGTTAAGGCGTTCGTAATTAAACCTGCGGTCGTAACGTTAAATCATCAGTCCTTGCACAAGGCCTATAAGGAAATAAAACCATGAGCCTCATTCTAATCATCATCCTGATTCTGCTGCTGGTCGGTGGTCTGCCAGTCTTCCCGCACTCCCGCAACTGGGGCTATGGCCCGTCGGGTATCCTGGGTGTTGTTCTGGTTGTCCTGCTGGTGTTGTTGTTGCTCGGCCGGATATAAAAACCGCATAAAAAAAGAGGCCTGAAAAGGCCTCTTTTTTATTGCCGGTTAATTAGTCCGGCTTGCCGTCAACTACGCCGGCGGTGTTATCCAACAGGCTCTTGGTGGCCGTCTGCAGGAAAGACTCAAGTTTCTGCTTCAACGCAGCCTCGTCCGGCGATTCAGGAATCACCTTACCGGTCGGGTTAGCGCCCAGTTCGTATTCCCACAACTTCGGTGGCATCTCCTTGGGCAAAACAAGGATGCGGTCTGCGGTGACCAAGGCCACGGTCTGGTCGCTGCCCGAAGGCTTGATCACGCCAAAGCCTTTGTCGCCTTCCGGCAGGTTCAGCAGATCACGACCCCAGCATTGGTGCAGGGTGTCGCCACCGAGGCGGCCCATAATGGTCGGCACGATGTCGATCTGGGTGCCCACGGTGTGGTCACGCTCGCCGAACTTCTCCTGCATGCCCGGTGCAATCATCAGCATCGGCACGTTGAAGCGGCCCAAGTCCATCTCGGTGATCTGCTGTTCGTTGCCGAAGCCGTGGTCGCCCACGATTACAAACAGGGTTTCCTTGAAGTACGGCTCCTTGCGGGCCTTTTCAAAGAACTGGCCCAGGGCCCAGTCGGAGTAACGCATGGCCGTCAAATGCTCGTTGAGGCTGCCACGGTCAGTGACTTTCTCGACGGGCAATGGCGTCGGCAATGCGTACGGCGTGTGGTTGGACAGGGTTTGCAGCAGTGCGTAGAACGGCTTGCCGCCTTCGCGGGCTTTCAGTTCTTCCAGGCCACGGTTGAACATGTCCTGGTCGGACACGCCCCACGTCGGGTCGGAGAACACCGGGTTGACGAAGTCATTGCGACCGATGAAGTTGGTCATGCCCTGGTTGCTGAAGAAGCCCGACTGGTTGTCCCAGGCGAAATCGCCGTTGTAGACATACACATCGTCGAAATCACGCGCACTGAGCAACTGCGGCAGGCCCGACAGCTTGTGGCTGCCTTCCGGGGTCTGCATCAGGTATTCAAAGCCTGGCAGGTTCGGGAAGCAGGCCATGGTGGCGAACATACCCTGGTGGGTGTGAGTGCCGTTGGAGAAGAAGCGGTCGAACAGCAGGCCTTCCTTGGACAGTTTGTCGAAGGACGGCGTGATGTTGCCCGGACGGCCCAATGCGCCTACCGAGTGACCGGCGAAGCTTTCCATCAGGATGACCACGACGTTCTTGATCGGCAGGGTCTTTTCGGCCGGCGGCATGTAGTCACGGCGCACGGCGGCGGTGTCGGTATCGACCAGTTTCTCTTGGGGCAATACCAGCATGTCGCGCACGGTCTGGGTCGCCAACGGCTGATCCAGAGTGGCCTTCCAGATATTGGCGCGGTCCTCACCGAACCGAGCCTTGGCCGCCGCGATCAGCGACAAGGTGCCATTGAGGCCCAACTGGTTGGCGAAGTTGGAATCGGTGGTGTACACGTCGCCCCAGCGCAGCGGCGGGCCCTGACGCAGAGTGCCACGGGCGGCAACCACAGCGATCAGCAGGCAGACCACGAACACCGCGATGCGGCTGTACCACGGCGCGACCTGGCGGGTGCCGATACTGCCACCGCTGAATGGGCCGCGTGGGCGCGTCGCGCGATCAGCGCCTTTGAAGGCGATGCTCAGGATCAGCGTGCCTACGGCCCAGGCCAGCAGGTAGCGCACCACCGGAAAACCGTACCAGAGCATGCTCATCACGGTTTTCGGGTCTTCCTTCACGTACTGGAAAACCAGGCCGTTGAGGCGCTGGTGGAACTCGCGGTAGAAGTCCATCTCCATCAAGCCCAGGAACAGGGCGATGCTGGACGCAATGGTCAGCCAGAAACGGAAGAACCCACGCGCGGCCATGGCCCGTACGCTGAACAGTGCCAGCAGCAGCGGGATCAGCAGATACACCACCAGGCGTATGTCAAAACGCAGGCCGTTGGCGAACGCTTCCAGGAAGGTCGAGGCCGGGGTGTCGAGGATCATCTCGCGGTTGTACACCAGCAGCGCCAGGCGCAGCAGGGAGAACATCACCATCATGACCAGTGCGCAGAGCAGCGTGTATGCCAGATGGGATTTGACGGTCGGTTGCAGCAGGCGATTAGAAGCTCGCTGCTGACTCAGGGCGTCCGGGTTTGCCATGTCGTTTCAGGACCCATTGGAAGTTTAAGTGACGAAATATCGCGGTGGCGCGAATGGTGCCCGATCAATCACAGCAAGGCTATTAATTACTGAACGTGCACCGCTGCACCGCCTTTAATAGCAGGCAGAAAAAGCCGGAGAATTGTCTTGGATGGGTTGTGAAAATTCTGTACAGCGAATATTTCGATACAAAAATCACACAGGCATCCTGAAACGAAATGTGGGAGGGGACTGGCTCCCGATCGCGATGTGTCAGTGCCAGATGAGTGGCTGATACACCGCTATCGGGAGAAGCTCCCTCCCATATTTACTGTGCCCACTCCAGACGGAGTGAAGCGATTAAATCCGCACGTTACCCCGTGGCCCGGCAATCGCCCAGATGATCAGGCCCAGTACCGGCAGCAGCAGGATCAACAGGATCCACAACACCTTGGCGCCAGTGCTCGCGCCGCTTTTAAACACATTGATGATCGCCCAGATATCCAGCGCGAGGATGATCAGCCCAATCAAGCCATTAAATGTGGAACCCATGGTGTCGCTCCTAAGTGAGGGCATGCACTTGTAGGATAGTCAGCCCTGGCAGGGGTTCCGTTTTATTTCAGACGTGGACCGCCACCTTCAGCGCTTCCAGGGACGGCTCCGCCTTGATACCGACTTCGGCGCACAGCTCCAGCACCCGAGGCAGGTCGTTGCCAAACACCAATACGGTCTGGATTTCGTCATCCAAGGGCAGGCTGAAATCAAGCAGCACATAGCCGCCATCCTCCGGGCTCAGGGCGCTCATCTGGATCTGAATGCGGTTCAGCGCGGTGAGGCCGTCAGCCTTGGCCAGTTGCTTGGGCTTGAGGTTGAACGCGACACCCGGACCGAACGAGGCGACGATCTGCGCAAACAGATCGCCATAGGTGTCGGCCTGGAACAGCACGGTCTCTGGCAGGCTGCCGACCACCACCCACTCCCCCAAAGGAATCGGGAAGGTGTCGTCGTAGTTGATGTCTGGGTTGGCTGCCAGAAATGCAGCAGGATCGGCGTAGGCCTGGGCAGCCTCATCAGCGATGCGCGCGACCTCGTCCTCGCCCATGACCCCGGCGCTGATTTTGCTGATAAGTTCGACGAGGGCGGTTTTCATGGGGCGATCCTGTAACGGGCTGGTTTTTGAGGGCGCAAAGCCTACACCAGTTTCTGCAACTGCGCCGCCGTATCCACCGCGCCCATGGTCTGGGCCGCTGCCAGCGCGGTCGCGCCCTGGGCATCTGTGGCCTTGGGGTTGGCGCCCTGACCAAGCAGGTAATCGACCATGTCAACGCGGTTGAACATCGCCGCCATCATCAGCGCGGTACGACCGTCTGAGGACGCGGCTTCTACCGGCGTCCCACCCTCGATCAGCGCCTTGACCACCGGCAGGTTGCCCTTGAAGGCTGCACCGGCAATCGGCAGTTGGTTCTTGTCGTTCGCGATCAGTGGATCGGCCTTGAACTCCAGGAGCACTTTCACCGCCTCGGCGTGGCCGTGGTAGGCCGAGAGCATCAGCAGGGTGTCGCCATTGTGGTTGCGGAAATTGGCCGGCAAGCCTTTGGCCAACAGCGCGGCAAGCATGGCCGCGTCGCCGCGGCGGGCCACGTCGAAAACTTGCTCGGCAAATTCGGCGGCTTCGTCTTCGGTCATTTGTTTAGGCTGGTCGGACATGTGGGGCTCCTTATCTGGTACTGAATAGGCGCCAGTGTCGCGAGGGAGTTCCCACCTGTCATGGCTTTTTTGTCAAAAGCCCCCATAGCCACAATCAATAGCGGAACTGACCGCCCTGGATCTGCGCGAGCAATTGCCCGGTGACCGGCACGTAGCAGTCCGAACCCGGCAGCCAGGCATACACCGGGTCATTGCCGGCCTTGTCCGGATCGAAAGCCTCCTCCTTGAGCTTGACCTTCTGGTACTTGAAGGTACCGGTGGTTTCCATCTTGACCTTGATCCGCAGGAACAATGGCACCGCATAGGCTGGCAACTGGCCGTGGGCGAATTGCAGCAGCTCGCGCATGTCCAGCGCGGCCAGGGACTCGCTTGGGGTGATGGCGACCATGCCCGCGCGCCCGTTGGTGTTCTCGATCTCAACGCCATACGCCACCACTTCGGCGATCTGGGGGTGTTGCAGCAGGACATTCTCGACCTCGGTGGTGGAGACGTTTTCACCCTTCCAGCGGTAAGTGTCCCCCAGGCGATCGACAAATTGCGCATGGCCGAAGCCGATGCTGCGCAACAAATCGCCGGTATTGAAGTAGCGATCGCCCTTTTCAAACACGTCAGTGAGCACCACCCGGCGATTTTTTTCCGGATCGGTGTAGCCGTCGAAGGGCGATTTTTCATCGATCCTCGCCAGCAACAGCCCCTGCCCGCCCGAGGGCACCTTACGCATAAAGCCATCGCTGCCGCGCAGCGGCTCGCCGCCTTCGTGGTCATAGTCCACCAGGGCCCAATGCTGCAGGCAAAAGCCGATGGTGTTGTCGAAATTCAATACGTTGGTAAAGCCGATATTGCCGTCGCTGGCCGCGTACAGCTCGCAGATATGCTCAACGCCGTAGCGCGCCTTGAACTGCGCCCACACGCCAGGGCGCAGGCCGTTGCCGACCATCTTGGTGACGCGGTTATCACGGTCGTTTCCACTGGGCGGCTGGTCGAGCAGGTAACGGCACAACTCGCCGACATAACCGAGGGTGGTTGCCTTGAATCTGCGCGCATCGTCCCAGAACTGGCTGGCGCTGAACTTGCGGCGGATGGCAAAGCCTGACGCGCCGACAATTGCAGAGCCCCAGCACACGCACAATCCGGTGGCGTGGTAGAGCGGCAAGGTGCAATAGAGGACGTCATCCGGCCCCATGTCCAGGGCGATACTGCCGAAGCTGACGGCCGTCTTGGTCCAGCGGCCATGCTTCATGATCCCGGCCTTGGGCAGGCCGGTGGTGCCGGAGGTGTAGATATAGAAGCACGGGTCATTGAAGAAGACCTGCGCGGTGCTGGCCGGATTGTCCAGCGGGCACTCGGCACTGACCGCCATCAGGTCGATATAACCGTCGGGCACCTCGGTGGATTGCTGATCGGCGACGAACCAGGTTCGATCAGCCTTGATCGCGACCTGATCACGCACGGTTTCATAGGAGGCCACCAGTTCCGCACCGACAATAATGGCCACTGGGCTCACCAGGTTCAGGCTGTGCACCAGCGCCGCCTGGGTTTGCGCAGTGTTGAGCATCGCGCAGATGCCACCCAGCTTGGCCACGGCGAGCACGTTCAAAAGTAATTCGGGGCGATTTTCAACGAACAGAGCCACCACGTCACCCTTGCCGATGCCCTGGGCGTGCAGGTGATGGGCGATACGGTTGGCACGCTGGTTGGCTTCGGTATAGCTGAGCACCTGATCGCCATACAACAAAGCGTTGCCATCCGGATTGCGCAGGGTGGCTTGCTCAAAGTGCCAGCCCAATCCGCAAGGCTGCGCGGGGTCGGTGACATTGGCGGCACGCATGCCACGCACGACGCGTGGCAGGGCACGAACAATGGAGGGCACCTTACGCAACAGCTTGCCCCAGGTGATCATGTCGTTCTGCGGGTGGCTCATGGTGGAACATCCTTTTTCTTATTGTTCGTATGATCCAAAAGCACCCATATCTCCGTAAGAAGGAGGCCGAGTGCATTGAAGGAAAATACGTCAGCCCTTCTTCGACTGTACACGCGGGATTTGAAAAGTTTTGTATCCCAACAGACGACGACTGAAAAAGGGAATTTAGCCCCGCAAAGGGAGTCTTTATGGATAGCGGCACGCCCATCCGGCCGCGCCAAGTAACGCAAAATGCAGGATGCATGATGGCCCTTCATGCAATTTGCACGAATCTGAAAATCTCAATTTTTTATAAGCAATTGATTTACAAGGATATTTTAATAAATCAGGAGCTGGCACAATCACTGCACCTATCACTCCATGCTTGCCAAATTGAGCCAACGGAGCTGATAGACATGAGCCTGATCCAAGATAAATTCGCTTCAGTATTCTCCAACTACGACGTCACCACCCAGCCACGTCCAGACGGCGGCATCCTGCTGACACTGCGCAATGGTGAGGGCAAACAGGTCAAGCGTTCGATCTCCTACCAGCAGTTGCACACTGCCGACCAACTTACCTGGGTGATCAGTGCCATTCGCCGCGACCTGGCCGAACAAGCCAGTGACCTGCCGCAAATTTCGATGCTGCAAAGCCAGAACCGCTTTGCCCTGCCGACTTACCATTCGGCTTAAGTACTGCACATAAAAAAGGGCCGCGACGCCGTTGAGCGTCGCGGCCCTTTTTCGTTGAGGTCAGCACAGGCCTTGGCGCGCGGCCTCGTTCATCGCCTGTACACGGTTGGTGACTTCCAATTTGCCGTAGATATTGCGCAGGTGAAATTTGACGGTAGCCTCGGACGTCGCACGGATCTGACTGATTTCCCAGACGGTCTTGCCCTCGGAAGCCCAGCGTAAGATCTCCAATTCCGCTGGGGTCAGCGGCTTGCCGGACAAGCTCAGGCGTCTCCTGAGCGCGTTGGGCACGAAATACGGCGGCGGACACGGCTCCTCTGGCCCATTCATTACATTTCTCCTTCTTTTTGGCTGATCTCCTATCACCCTTCGGATTCCTCCTATTGACAGGTGATACAACTGGTGCCGCAAAGAGTTACATAACGAATGGTTTCAGTGCGCATTGGCCGCGATAAACAGCCAAGCCCTACAAGCAACTAAGCCTCTTCCCACAACAATTTCCAACTTGGCGGGGTTGAACATTCCAGCTGCCTGGTTTCAATCATCCAAACCTGGGAAACGGCTGGCAATATCATCGCCGGTGAATGCCGGGTCCGCCCCTTGCACCGTTTTAGCTAAGTGCAGTGTGACCAAGTGGGGGTTCTCGCCCATATCAAACCAGTGCGCCATGCCGGCCGGGATCGCCAGCAGGTCGTTTTTCTCACAGCGCACGGCATATACGTAGTCGCCTATGTGCAGGCTGAAAAGGCCCTGGCCAGCGATGAAAAAACGCACTTCATCTTCGCTGTTACGGCGCTCAGAGAGGAACCGAGCCCGCAGCTCGTCCTTCTGCGGGTGGTCGCTTGTGACACTGAATACTGCCACCGAGACGTCGCCCAGCGCGTCGATCTGCGGCTGATAGGCGGCAATCATTTCAGCCTCGCTGGCGCCCTTCTCGATCGGGCTGGGCTGCCAGCGCTCGAACCGCACACCGTGCTCGGCCAGGGTCGCAGCGATGTCTTCGGCATGGGTCAAGACCTTGTTCGGCGTATCCGGTGAAGCGACGTGGTAGACAGCGACATAACTCATTGAAGGGTTCCTTGGTTCTGTTCGTGCAATCGAAGACCCATGATAACGGCCGCGGCCAGGGCGGCGACGCTGGCAATACTAAAGGTGAAGGTCGGCCCCAACAGGTTCCAGCTATAACCGGAATACAGCGCGCCCAGCGCACCGCCGGTGCCGGCCAAAGCGGCGTACAGCGCCTGGCCCTGGCCTTGTTGTTTATCGCCGAAGCTGCGTTGCACAAAGGCAATCGCCGCTGCATGAAAGCTGCCGAAGGTAGCCGCGTGCATGACCTGCGCCAATAGCAGCACCCAAAGAAATTCGGCAAACGAGCCCAGCAGTAACCAGCGCAGCGCCGCCAACAGGAAACTGGCCAGCAACACCCGACGTACCGAGAAGCGCGTGAGGATGCGGCTCATGGCCAGGAACATCAGCACTTCGGCCACTACTCCCAAGGCCCACAGCATGCCGATCACGCCACGGCTGTAGCCCAAGTGCTCAAGGTGGAGCGTGAGAAAGGTGTAATACGGCCCATGGCTCATCTGCATCAGCGCGACACAGGCGTAAAAGGCCAACACGCCAGGGCTACGCAGTTGCTTGAGGAAACCCACACCGGCAAGGCGATTACCCTGGCTGGCAGGCTGCGCATTCGGCACCCACAGGCTCGCGCCAATGATCCCGGCCATGATCACCACGACCACCACCGGGTAGATATCCAGGCTCAGCCAGTCGAACAGCCGACCCATGATCACCACGGTGAGGATAAATCCGATGGAGCCCCACAAACGTACCTGACTGTAGCGTGACGTCTGTTTTTGCAGATGCGCGAGCGTGATCACTTCAAACTGCGGCAGCACCGCGTGCCAGAAGAACGCATGCAGGGCCATCACCAAAGCCAGCCAGGCGTAGGTCTTGCTGACGAAAATCAGCGAAAAGCTGACCAAGGTGCACACTGCGCCAAAACGCACGATGGCCAGGCGGCGACCGGTGTAGTCGCCCAGCCAGCCCCACAGGTTGGGCGCCACGCAGCGCATCAGCATGGGGATGGCCACCAGCTCGCCGATACGCGCGCTGGAGAAGCCCAAGTGATCGAAGTACAGCGCCAGGAACGGCGCCGTCGCCCCCAGCAGGGCGAAGTAGAACAGGTAGAAGCTGGAGAGGCGCCAATAAGGGAGCGCTGTCACAACCAGCCCGTCACAGCTGGCCCAGTACCGGAGTGCTCACCTGCACCTCAGCATTTTGCCCACGGTTGCGCAGCAGGTGGTCCATTAACACGATGGCCATCATTGCCTCGGCAATGGGCGTAGCCCGGATGCCAACGCACGGGTCGTGGCGGCCCTTGGTGATCACATCCACCGGGTTACCGTTGACGTCAATCGAGCGGCCTGGGGTGGTGATGCTCGACGTGGCCTTGAGCGCCAGGTGCGCAACGATTGGCTGACCGGAAGAAATGCCCCCAAGGATGCCACCGGCATTGTTGCTGAGGAAACCTTGTGGGGTCATCTCATCGCGGTGCTCGGTGCCGCGCTGGGACACACACGCGAAGCCTGCGCCGATTTCCACGCCTTTTACGGCGTTGATGCTCATCAGTGCATGGGCCAGTTCTGCATCCAGACGGTCGAAGATCGGCTCGCCCAGGCCTGGCTTGACGCCCTCGGCGACCACAGTGATCTTGGCGCCGACGGAGTCCTGGTCGCGGCGCAACTGGTCCATATAGGCTTCCAGTTCCGGCACTTTATCCGAGTCAGGACAGAAGAAAGCGTTGTCATCCACGCTGTCCCAGGTCTTGAACGGGATTTCAATCGGGCCCAACTGGCTCATGTAGCCACGGATCACGATGCCCTGGGTGGCCAGGTATTTCTTGGCGATGGCGCCAGCGGCCACGCGCATGGCGGTTTCGCGCGCGGAACTGCGGCCACCGCCACGGTAGTCGCGTTCGCCGTATTTGTGGTGATAGGTGTAGTCGGCGTGGGCCGGTCGGAACAGGTCCTTGATCGCCGAGTAGTCTTTGGACTTCTGGTCGGTGTTACGGATCAGCAGGCCGATGGCGCAACCGGTGGTACGACCTTCGAAGACGCCGGAGAGTATCTCGACTTCGTCAGGCTCCTGGCGCTGGGTAGTGTGGCGACTGGTACCGGGTTTGCGGCGATCGAGGTCGCGCTGCAGGTCCTCCAGGGACAGTTCCAGGCCGGGCGGGCAGCCGTCGACAATGGCGACCAACGCCGGGCCGTGGCTTTCGCCTGCGGTGGTGACAGTGAACAGCTTGCCGAAGGTATTGCCAGACATGCAGGGCGCTCCGTGAAATCAGTTGTAATCACTCGGGGGTGATAACCAAGCGCGCCAGTATACGCGGGCCAACCGACTAGTTCATCCTCGAAACCTTACCGGTCGGCACAGGTCCAACCGACACTTCACCAATGATGGCGCGATGATGCTGCGAGTTTTGCTGTTTACCCTCACCCTGTTTACCGCCGTGGCCCACGCCGCGTCCCCCGTCGTACTGCAACGGCCCATCAGCCTGGACACCGGCAGCGGCGAGCTGTTTGGTTCGCTGCTGCTGCCCCAATCCGACCATCCGGTGCCCGTGGTGCTGATTATCGCGGGCTCCGGTCCCACCGACCGCAACGGCAACAGTGCCGACGGCGCGCGCAACGACAGTCTCAAGCGCCTGGCGTGGGTGCTGGCACGACACAACATCGCCAGCGTGCGCTACGACAAGCGCGGTGTGGCTGCAAGCCTCGCCGCCACACCTGACGAGCGTAACCTGACCCTAGACGCCTACGTGGCCGACGCAGTGGCCTGGGGCAAAATGCTCAAGGCCGACAAACGCATGGGCCCGCTGATTGTGCTGGGCCACAGCGAAGGCGCGCTGGTCGCCGCCCTCGCCGCCCCGCAACTCGACCCGGCCGGTGTAATCTCCCTGTCAGGTAGCGCTCGTCCGGTGGACCAGGTCATCCGCCAGCAACTGGCCGATCATTTGCCCCCTGCCCTGCTGCTGCGCAGTAATGAAATCCTCGATCACCTCAAGGCCGGTCAGGTGGATGCCGATGTACCTGGCCCGCTGGAGGCTATTTTCCGACCCAGTGTGCAGCCTTACCTGATCAGCCTGTTCCGCGCCGATCCGTCCGCGGCCTTTGCCAAACTGCGCATGCCGGCACTGATCGTCCAGGGCACCAACGATATACAGGTCGGTGTCGGTGACGCCCAGCAACTGAAAAGGGCCAAGCCTGATGCCGAGCTGACGGTGATCGAAGGCATGAACCACGTCATGCGCATCGTGCCCAATGACGTGAAGCAGCAATTGGCCTCCTACAATGACCCGCAATTACCCCTCGCCGCAGAGCTGGGTAACCGCGTGGTGCGCTTTATCGCCGGACTTCAACCCCGTTAAGCGACAATTTGCCTCCAGTCCTCGTAAAAACGGCCGATAAGCCAAGAGTCGACAGCAAAAAGACTGTCGGCTGGCTGGGCTTGGACAGGATCGCGCCGCATGACAACCACTGAAGCAACACCAGAACCGACCGCCGACACCCCGGCTGAAAAAACCGAGGCCGTCGACGCGGCGCCTCTGCCGTGGGCGGATGTCCAGGCCGAACATTTCAAGATGCTGCGCCTGGCCCCCCTGGCCACAGACCGCGCCACTGGCCTGCGGCCGTTGAGGTTCGTGCAGTTCGGCTATGCCGAGCGCAATGACAAGCAACACAGCCTGTTGCGCATGGTCATTCAGTTGCCCGGCCAGCGTGTGCGTCGCGAACAAAACCACTTGGATATCTGGGTCGACCACGACACCCATCGCGTGCATTTCGGTCCGGGCAACAGCCTGGAAATCGAGCCGGCCAACCGGGGCATCGGCCGTTTCCTCGTGGCTCAAGGCGCTGCCTGGGCTAAGAAGAAGTGGTCGCACTACCGCGTCGACGGCGTCGACCTGGCCAACAAGGACGCACTCAACGAAGCCACGCGCCTGCGCCGCGACCACTTCTTGCGCATTCAGGGTTTTGATGTGGCGTATGCCGATGTGCAGCACCTCAAAGGCAACGTACAGCCAGGCAAGGTCGGTGATGTGCTGGACAGTTGGAACACTGAGAAGGTGCAGTTCGTCGAGATCCTCGAAGCCGCGCAGATGCTGCAACAGGCCGAACAGAACCTGTTGGAACAGGAAGTGAAGCTGCGCAAGGAAGAGGAAAAAGTCACCAAGTTCAAGCGCGAGGACAGCGGGCTACGTTTCACCATCACCTGTCTGGTGGCGTTTACGGTGTTCCAGGCAGGGCTGTTGATCTGGATTGCGACACACCGCTAATAGGTTGCACTGCAATAAAAATGTGGGAGGGGGCTTGCCCCCAACAGCGGTGTATTCAGTCATGAATGTGTTGACTGAGACCCTACCATCGGGGGCAAGCCCCCTCCCACACTGACCGCATGACCCACTCAGACCCTGGCGGCAAAGACGGCCTGATGCGCCCGGCACTGCTCGGCCGTGAGCATGAACACCCCGTGCCCGCCCCGCTGGAACTCCAGCCACGCAAAGTCCACCTCTGGGTACAACGCCTCAACGTGCACCTGGCTGTTGCCCACTTCTACGATCAGCAAACCCTTCTCGGTCAGATGGTCCGCCGCTTCGGCGAGCATCCGGCGCACCAGGTTCAAACCGTCATCGCCACAGGCCAGTCCCAACTCCGGCTCATGCTGGTATTCGTCCGGCATGTCGGCGAAGTCTTCAGCGTCCACATACGGCGGGTTTGACACGATCAGGTCGAAACGCTGGCCTGGCAGGCCGTCGAAACCATCACCCTGCACGGTGTATACGCGCTCGTCGACGCCGTGACGCTCGATGTTCTGGTTGGCCACTTCCAATGCTTCGAAGGACAAGTCACCCAACACGACCTCGGCGTCCTGGAACTCGTAGGCGCAGGCGATGCCGATGCAACCTGAGCCGGTGCACAGATCGAGGATGCGCGCCGGCGGTTGAGCCAGCCACGGTTCGAAGCGGTTTTCGATCAGTTCGCCGATGGGGGAACGCGGGATCAACACACGCTTGTCGACGATAAACGACATGCCGCAGAACCAGGCCTCACCCAGCAGGTAGGCGGTCGGCACGCGCTCATGGATACGGCGGTGAAGCAGGCGTTGCACATGGGAGACTTCCTCTTCTTCCAGGTTGCAGTCCAGGTAACTGTCGGCAATTTCCCACGGCAGGCTCAAGGCGCCGAGCACCAATTGCCGGGCTTCATCCCAGGCGTTGTCGGTGCCATGGCCGAAAAACAGGTCTTCCCCATGGAAACGGCTGACAGCCCAACGGATATGGTCGCGCAAGGTGCGCAGGCGGGAAGTGATCACGGGGGCAGACTCCTGGAAAAAACGACTGGCGATTCTAACAGCCTTCGCCTGTACCTACGATGTACGAAAACTTGGCGCCACCCATCGGATTTCATCCAATTTGCCAGCATTGTGTTAAACAAGCCCGCCTCTTGACATGGCTGCACGCCAGCAACGGCGTAGCTTACGATGGTAGCGATTCACAGAACTGCTCAGCCAGTGGACAATGTCGCAAAAGCCCCCCTCACAGGAGCCCCAGAATGTCCGTTCCAAAGACGATGTTTCAACTCAGCGGTCGCGGTTACGCAGCAGCCAACCTGAACCATGCGACCCTCGTGATCATCGACGCCCAGAAGGAATACCTCAGCGGTCCACTCGCCCTCTCGGGCATGGACGCGGCGGTCGACCATATCAAGCAGCTTGTGACCTCAGCGCGCAACGCTGGCCGTCCGATCGTGCATGTGCGCCACCTGGGTACCGTCGGTGGCCTGTTCGACCCTCAGGGCGAACGCGGTGAGTTCATTCCCGGCCTTGAGCCTCAAGGCGACGAAACCATTATCGGCAAGCTTCTGCCCAGCGCCTTTCATGGCACCGGCCTGGAAAAGCACCTGCAAGACCTCGGTTCCCTGGACCTGATCGTCTGCGGTTTCATGAGCCATTCCAGCGTCAGCACCACCGTGCGCGCGGCCAAGAACCTGGGCTTTCGCTGCACCCTGGTGGAAGACGCCTGCGCCACCCGCAACCTGCCTTACAAAGGCGGCATCCTGACTGCCGAGCACGTACAGCAAACCGAAATGGCCATCATGGCCGACAACTTCGCCACCCTTGCGCTGACCAAAGATCTGATCTGATCGCCCTTCTGATGAGCGGCGCGGCAATGTTTATTGCCCCGCTCATCCGCTAAGCCTTTTGATTTGGCGCATTTGCCTCGGGTACAGGAACAAGCTGCGTATCTTCCGGTCGAAGGGCCGATACCCTGGAGGAAAGGTCGGAATGAAGATATCCGATGGTTTTGACGCTCGTCGCTTGCGCCCAAAGGGCCCGAGTAACTGGCGTCTGCGTCTGGTGGCCGGCATTGCCGCGTTGCTGGCGATTGTAGGTTTGTTGCTTGCGGGCGCTGGTGGCGCCGGCTTGTTTGGTCATTCACCGGCCCTTGGCGAACTGAATGCCAGCCCCGGTGGCTCTGCCCTCCTGCTGGGCATCGGCGTGCTGGTGCTGTGGCTGGGCGTGTGGTTGTGGCGTCGTAGCCGTCGGAAAATGCGCCAGCCGTTATCACTGAATATCGCTGCACACCTGATGAAAAAACACGACTGATGGCGCTTGGATAGCGTTTCCTGCGCCCGGCCGCCGCGAATTAGGTAAACTGCCCGCCCTTCGCGGAGGCCGACATGCAAGACGACGATTTTTCCCTGTTCAAAAACGAGCTGCGCGGCGTCAAGCCGATCAAGCACGACCGCGCCGACACCGGCAAACCCAAGACTGACCGGGCGCAGATCGCCAAGCTGCGCCAGGCCGCGACCGTGCGCACCGATGCCACCACCGTGGATGGCCTGTCGGACCAATTCGTGATCGACGTCGGCCCCGAAGACGAGTTGATGTGGGCCCGCGATGGCGTGCAGGAAAGCCAGATGCGCAAGCTCAAGGTCGGCCAGATCCCCTTCGAAGGTAGCCTCGACCTGCACGGCATGACCGTGGAGAAAGCCCGCGAAACCCTGTGGGCCTTTCTCGCTGAAGCCACCAAATTCGAAATCCGCTGTGTACGCGTCACCCACGGCAAAGCCGTGCGGCTGGACGGTAAGCGACCGATGATCAAAAGCCACGTCAACACCTGGCTGCGCCAACACGCTCAGGTGCTGGGCTTCACCTCCTGCCAGGCCCGCCACGGCGGCGCGGGGGCGGTGTATGTGATGCTCAAGCGTACGATGATGGAAGGCCGTGACGAGTAACAAGTGACATCGTCAGGCTTGCAGCGATGTGTCCGCCACCGTAACCTTGCGCTTTGCGAAAATCCCACAGGTAGTTTCATGTCCCTGGAACAGAATTACACCGCGATCCTCGGCCAGCTCGGCGAGGACGTTTCCCGCGAGGGCCTGCTCGACACGCCAAAGCGTGCCGCCAAGGCGATGCAGTACCTCTGCCGCGGTTATGAACAGACACTCGAAGAAGTCACCAACGGTGCCTTGTTCAGCTCCGACAACAGCGAAATGGTGCTGGTCAAGGACATCGAGTTGTACTCGCTGTGCGAACACCACCTGCTGCCGTTTATCGGCAAGGCCCACGTCGCGTACATCCCGAGTGGCAAAGTGCTGGGCCTGTCCAAGGTCGCGCGGATTGTCGACATGTATGCGCGCCGCCTGCAGATCCAGGAAAACCTCAGCCGCCAGATCGCTGATGCCGTGATGCAAGTGACCGGCGCCCTGGGCGTGGCGGTGGTGATCGAAGCTAAGCACATGTGCATGATGATGCGCGGTGTGGAGAAACAGAATTCGTCGATGATCACGTCTGTGATGCTGGGTGAGTTCCGCGAAAACGCGGCCACTCGCAGCGAGTTCCTCAGCCTGATCAAGTAATAGGCTGCGCAGAAAAAGACCGGCGTTCATCGCCGGTTTTTTTTCGCCTGCAGAATTAAGGTAAGCTGCGGCCCCTTCTGTCATGGGCAAGAGGTTTCAGCCATGTTCGTCAAAGCACTTCGAGTGGGCCTCGGCCACGTCATCATCGCCGGCGACTTACTTACCCGTCCGCGCAAAAAGCAGCGCCCTGCCGAACAACAGGCGCAGGTGAACGCAGCGGCCAAGGACCTGACCCTGTATCAATTCCACGCCTGCCCGTTCTGCGTGAAGACCCGCCGTACCCTGCACCGCCTGAATGTGTCGGTGGCGCTGAAGGATGCGAAGAACAACGAGCAGGACCGCCAGACCCTGCTGGAGCAAGGCGGCAAGATCAAGGTGCCGTGCCTGCGCATCGAAGAAAACGGCCAGACCACTTGGATGTATGACTCCAAGGTAATCATCGATTACCTCGATAAGCGGTTTGCCGCGATCTGACAAACACCGCAAAACTAATGTGGGAGGGGGCTTGCCCCCGATGAGGGAGTGTCAGTCACTGGATTAGCCGGCTGACACTCCGCTATCGGGGGGGCAAGCCCCCTCCCACATTCAGTCCAGTGTTATCAATTCCAGATCCAGCAGCGCCGAGCCCAGGCACTTGCCGTGCGCATCCAGCGCCAGCGAGCGAGTCACCCCGCCACGCAGAATCCCCGGCAGCACAAAGTTCAACGCCTGCACGTTCGGCAATTCATAGCGTCGAACCGGTGCCGCACCCGACTCCAACAGCCCGGCGAAGTACGCAGCCACACGCTCGGCCGTGAGCTGCTCACGCAGCAACGGATAATCCTCGGCGCGATAGGCAATGATTGAGACGTTTGAGGTGTCGCCCTTATCCCCGGTGCGGGAATGGGCCAGCGTGTGCAGTTTCATGCTTCGATCCTCGGGCTGACCGCGTCTCGGGGCAGCAGCAACGAGGCCACCGCCACCACTTGCCGTACGCTTTTACTGGCACCGCCGCCGCCGGACGGGCCGTTGGTGTAAAGGGTTTCCACTTCATTACCGACGCGCACCGCGTCCCCTCGGTCTTCACAACGCGCCGCCACGCGCAGACGCACTTCCCAGGGCTCTACGCTGCTGCGTGGACCGTGGAGCGAGTCCATGCCAATCAGTTCGGCGCGTAGGTCTTGCATCTTCACACCCATCAGTTCCAAACGCTTGAGTACGACATCCCGCGCCAGTTGCGCCCGTGCGACTGCACCCGGGCCGCCGTAGGACATCTGCCCCTCACCGATCCAGCCGTCGAGATAACCGACGCTGACCTTCAGTTGCTCGGGTCGCGCACGGCCATTGGCCCCTTGGGCACGCACGCGATCAACCCCCTCTTCGACGAACCCCACCTGGGAAAAGTCCGCCGTCACGTCCGGCGTCAGGTACGCCGCCGGATCATGCACTTCGTAGATCAGTTGTTCGGTACACGTCGCGCGGCTGACCCGCCCGCCGGAGCCCGCAACCTTGGTGATCACGGCCTCACCGTCGGCATCGATCTCGGCCAACGGGAAACCCAGGCGCGCCAAATCGTCCACATCCTTGAAACCAGGATCGGCAAAATAACCACCGCTGACCTGCCCTGCACACTCCAGCAAATGCCCGACCAATGTGCCACGGCCCAGGCGCAGCCAATCGTCCGCCGTCCAACCGAACTCAAACATCTGCGGGGCCAGGAACAACGACGGATCTGCCACGCGCCCGGTAATCACCACGTCCGCCTCGGCGTGCAACGCATCGATAATGCCGTCGACACCCAGGTAGGCATTCGCGGAAATCAACCGCTCACCCAGTGAGCCAACGGTCTGTCCGTTATCGAGCACGTGATCGGGCTGCAACACTGACAACACGTCGTCACCCACCACAGCTACAACGTTGAGGCTCAACCCCAATTCACTGGCAATCCGCCGCACTTCAAGCGCCGCCGACACCGGGTTGGCCGCGCCCATATTGGTGATCACGCGCAAGCGACGACGCGCGGTCTGCCTTCCAACAAACGGCAACACGCGGCGCATGCGCTCACTCAGCAACGGATCGTAGCCCCCCTGTGGATCGCTGATACGGGCCTGTTGCGCCAAGGCGATGGTGCGTTCGGCCAGGCATTCGAACACGAGGTAATCCAGGTCACCGTGTTCGGCCAGTTCCACGGCAGGTTCGATGCGGTCGCCGGAGTAGCCGGCGCCGGAACCGATACGCAAGGTTTTCATCTCAGATCACTCCCAGGAGCAACGCAGTCAGGGTCATCAACACTGACGCGGCAAACAGAAAAGGGATGGTAAAGCGCTGGTGATCGGCCAATTCGATCTTACACAGGCCCACCAACAGGAAGGTCGCAGGGGTCAGCGGGCTGACCGGGAAACCGGTGGTGTGCACGCCCAGCAACGAGGCTTGGGCCACTTGCAGCGGGTCGACGCCCAAGGCCTTGCCGACTTCGGCGATCACCGGCATCACGCCGAAATAGTAGGAATCGGGGTCAAACAACATGCTCAGCGGCATCGACAGAAAGCCCACGACTGCCGGGATCAGCTTTCCGTGGCCGGCCGGAATCTGCGCCACCGCCACTTCGGCAATCGCCTTGAGCATGCCGGTGCCTTGCATGATGCCGGTGAACACCCCGGCGGCGAGCAGGATGCTGGCCATGGTCAGGGCGGTTTTCGCATGGGCGTCGATGCGAGCGCGCTGGGCGTCGACATTCGGGTAGTTGATGCACAGCGCCACCACGGTGCCGAGCATGAACATCACCACCGGGTCGACCCAACCGGCAATCATCACCACCATCACCAGCACAGTGAGGATCAGGTTGACCCAGAACAGGCGCGGCCGACGCAGCTTGATGTCGTCGTCGCTGAGCACCCGTTGCGGCATCGCATCCACGCTGGAGCCAGCGCCCAGGCCCAGGCGTTTTTCTTCACGATGGCCGAGCCACCAGGCACAGGCGAAGACAAAGATCAGGCCGACGATCTGCACCGGGATCAGCGGTTGGAACAGGTCCGCCACGGGCACATGCAACGCTGCCGAAGAGCGCAGCACCGGGCCGGTCCAGGGCAAAAAGTTGACGCCGGCGGCCATAGCGCACACACAGGCGAGGATGCGTTTGTCGATCCCCAGCCGCGTGTACAGCGGCAGCATCGCGGGCACCGTGACCAAAAACGTTACCGCGCCGGAACCGTCCAGATGCACCAGCAAAGCCAGGGTCGCGGTACCGACGACGATGCGTGTTGGACGCGTCCCGACCGTACGCAGGATGCGATCAATGATGGGGTCGAGCATGCCGGCATCGGTCATGATCCCGAAAAATAGAATCGCAAACACAAACATGCCCACCACCGGGGCGACGTTCTTGATCCCCGTAATGATGAAGGCACTGGTTTGCAGGCCGAACCCGCCGAGCAGCGCGGCGATGATCGGCAAGGCGATCAGGGCCACCAGTGGTGAGAGGCGTTTGCTCATGACGGCAGCGAGCAGGCACAGGATGGTAATGACACCCAGGGTTGCGAGCATGGGTTACTCCAGAACGGCCTTTTTGGCCGGTTATTGTTTTCCCTGGAGTATTGGAAGCGCGTTACTCTTTGTAAATTGGAATATTCACCACCGTATGTTCGGAAAAACAAAATGAAGCCGCGCCTATGAAAAATAGCATCCAGCATATTCAAGCCTTCCTCGCAGTCGCCCGTACCGGCAGCTTTACCAAGGCGGCCAATGAGCTGCATCTGTCGCCTTCGGCACTCACGGTTCAAGTTCAGCAATTGGAAGATTGGCTGGGTGTCACCCTGCTCGACCGCAGCCCGCGCCATGTCAGCATCACCGCTGCCGGCCATGAGGCGCGTGGCCCCATGGAAAAATTGCTGCTGGACCTGGACAACATTGTCACCGGCTCGCGCGACCTCGCCGCCCTGCGCCGAGGGGTGGTCACCATCGCCGCCCTGCCCTCAGTGTGCGCTGGCACTTTACCGCCGGCCTTGCGCCTGTTTCGCGAACGCTTCGCCGGCATCGAAGTACGGTTGCATGACCTGGTCGCCCACCGCATTCATGCCCAGGTGCGCGCAGGGAAAGTGGATTTTGGCATCGGCGTACGTGCACGACTCAGCCATGGACTGGATTTTCTGCCGGTGCTGAATGATCGGTTGTGTGCGTTTGTACCGCTGGATCATCCCCTCGCCCACCATCGCCAGTTGACCTTGGAGCAATTGGCAGACCAGCCGATCATCCTCACCGGGCGCGACAGCAGTGTGCGTGAGCACGTGGATGCGCTGTTTGATGAAACACGGCTGACGCTGAACGCCGGCATGGAGGCCAACTACATGTCGACGGTGCTGGCGTTGGTGCGCCAGGGGCTGGGAATCAGTGTGCTGCCGGAGTCGGCGGCGGACAGTCTGGAAGGGTTGAAACGCATCAACATCGATCATCCCGGAGTGAACAGGGAGATCGGGTTGATCAGTCGAAGCGGGATGGGGCTGAGCCCGGCGGCCCAGCGGTGTTTTGAGCTCCTGAGCCAGACACTGCCCGGCTGATGCACTATCACGGCTATGCCGTGTATTTTCCCTGCCGGCACTGGCGCGTTTCAGCAAACTGAATCGGACCCCACCGGCGCACAACACGAGATTTAAGACATGGAAGAAACACTGATACTGGTGGACGGGAACGATCGTCAAATCGGTACTGGTTTAAAGCTGCAGGTGCACCGTGAAGGGCTGCTGCACCGAGCGTTTTCCATTTTCATATTCGACCACAAAGGTCGGCTGCTCCTGCAACGGCGCGCTGCTGGCAAATATCACTCCGCGAACCTATGGACGAATACGTGCTGCGGGCATCCGCGCCCCGGCGAAGAGACTGAACACGCCGCCCATCGACGGCTCGGTGAAGAGATGGGTTTGGCCTGCCCTTTGCGTGAGGTCATGACGCTGACCTACCAGGCCCGCGTCCCAGGGAATTTGATCGAGCATGAGTTCGATCATATTTATATCGGCACGTTTGATGGCGAACCGCAGGCCAACCCAACAGAGGCCTCTGAATGGCGCTGGATAGAAATCCCGGCCTTGCAGCAGTGGGTCGACACCGCGCCCGAAGCGTTGACCGCCTGGTTCAACGTCATCCTCGCTCACCCGGCCTGTCGGCTGGAAGACTGGCGACTGCAGGCCATGATGGAAAATCCCCGCGCGCCTTTCGTGTACCAGGATGAAATCCTTCCCCAGGTATCGCGCACGTTTGCCTTGACCATTCCTCAATTGCCGGCCGAACTTCGCCCGGCAGTAGCTAATGCCTATCTGCTGTGCCGAATGGCAGACACGATAGAAGACGAACCCGGTCTCACGTCCGCTCAAAAACGCTATTACCAACGTCGGTATTTTGAGGTGATCAGTGGCCAGGGGGACGCAAAATGCTTGAGCGATGAATTGACTCAGCACCTGACGGAGCAAACCCTTGCAGCCGAGCGCGAGCTGATCAGACATATGCCTTTGATATTGGTCGTTAACGACACGCTCAATCCGGCCAAGCGAAGGGCGATCCTTGATTGCCTGAACATAATGACCACAGGGATGGCCGAGTTTCAGGACAAGGCCGGTCTACAGGGATTGGCTACACGCACGGAGTTGGACCGCTACTGCTATTACGTAGCGGGCGTTGTCGGAGAGACACTAACCGAGTTTTTCATCGACTTTGAGCCGCAACTGTCAACGCAACGCGAAACCCTGAAACACCTGGCACGTTCATTCGGCACCGGGTTGCAGTTGACCAATATTCTCAAGGATCAGTGGGAGGATCGTTCCCGGGGAGTTTGTTGGCTGCCGCAGGATCTACTGGCCGAATATCATCTGCAGCCTTGCGTTTTGCAGGCCGGAGTCCGTGATCCCAAGCATGTCCAAGTTGTAGGGCAAATGGTTGGCACCGCCAACGCTCACTTACAGCGAGCGCTGCAGTTTGCGTTGCTGATCCCAGCCAGGCATCCAGGTATTCGTCGGTTCATGGTCTGGACCATCGGCTTGGCGTTGTTGACACTGCGCAACGTCCAGGCACACCCGGAGGCCCCCTCGAAGGTATCCCGCGCAGAAGTGACCTGGATCATGGGCCTGACGCGATTATCCCAGCGCTCTGACACAGGCCTGCGATGGCTTTACACACTCGCTGCGCGCCAATTGCCTTTCACCGCGCTTGCGCCCGAGCAGCCATCGCCCCCAAATCCATAGCCTGTCAGTCCAGCATTGCCACGTGCTTGGGATGGCTGGCCACGCGCTTCAACCAGGCCTGCACAGCAGGGTACGGCGCTAAATCAAAACCACCTTCATGGGCCACATGGGTGTAGGCATACAGCGCGATATCGGCAATCGAATACTGCTCGCCCACCAGATAGGGCGTGGTTTGCAGTTGCCGCTCCATCACCCGCAATGCCTTGTAGCCGCCTTTGTGGGTGGTTTTGTATTCCTCAAGGCGATCCTCTGGCATGTTCAGGTAAAGCTGAATAAACCGCGCTACCGCAATGTAGGGCTCGTGGCTGTACTGCTCGAAGAACTGCCATTGCAACACTTGCGTGCGCAAACGCGGTTCGATCGGCAAGAACTCGCTGCCGTCGGCGAGGAAGTTGAGGATCGCGTTGGATTCCCACAAGCAAGTACCGTCTTCCAGTTCCAGCACGGGGATTTTGCCGTTGGGGTTCTTGGCCAGGAATTCGGGGGTTTCGGTGTCACCCTTGAGGATGTCCACATCCACCCATTGGTACGGGACGCCCAAGAGGTTAAGCATCAGTTTGATCTTGTAGCAGTTGCCCGACTTGTAATCGCCATAAACCTTATACATGGGGCTCCCCTTATGCCGCTTGCGCGTGCTGTGCTTGACGGACCACCGCGGCCAGGCGCTTGAGACCTTCGTCCAGGCGGGCCGGGTCGATATGGCTGAAGTTGAGTCGCAACGAGCCGAGGTGTTGGTCCGGCTCGGAAAAGAACGGTTCACCGGGCATGAACGCAACGTTCTGGCCCAGCGCTTGGGCCAATAAGGTGCGGGTATCCAGCGGCTGTTTCAAGGTCAGCCAGAAGAATAATCCGCCCTGAGGCACTTGCCAGTCGGCAAGATCGCCAAAATGGCGCTCCAGCGCGGCCTGGAATGCATCGCGACGCTGGCGGTAAAAACTGCGCAGTTCCACCAGGTGTTGTTGGTATTTTTCGCTGCCGATCCATTGCATCGCCTGCCATTGGCCTACGCGGTTGGTGTGCAGGTCCGCCGATTGCTTGAGCTTGAGCAGGTGCGGGAACAAGTCCGGGCTGGCGATCAGGTAGCCGACCCGCAGGCCAGGCAACAATGTTTTGGACACGGTGCCGGTGTAGATCCAACTGGCCTTTTGCAGGCGACTGACGATGGGGCGCGCACTGCCGCCGTCGAAGGTCAGTTCGCGGTAAGGCTCGTCTTCGATCAGGGTCACACCGAACTCATCGAGCAACGCGGCGACCGCCTCGCGCTTGGCCTCGCTGTAGCGCACGGCCGACGGGTTCTGGAACGTGGGGATCAGGTAGATAAACGCCGGGCGATGGCGTTCGAGGCTGGCGCGCAATGCGCTGAGGGTCGGCCCGTCGGCTTCCAACTGGACAGTGAGGCATTCGGCGCCGAACAGTTGGAAGATCTGCAACGCCGCGAGGTACGTCGGGCCTTCCAGCAGAACCTGCGTGCCTTTGTCGATATACAGCTTGGCCGCCAGATCCAGGGTTTGCTGGGAGCCACTGACCACCATGACCTGGCTGGCCTCGCACGGCACGCCCAGCGCCCGCGCCTCGGCGGCCAGTAATTCACGTAATTGTGGTTCGCCTTCGCTCATGCCGTATTGGCCGATATTGAGCGGCATGTCATCCCAGTTCAGCGCAGGCAGCATGGCTTCGGCCGGCAGGCCACCGGCGAACGACATCACTTCCGGACGCTGGGCTGCGGCGAGGATTTCACGGATCAAGGAGCTTTTAAGGCGCGTAACACGTTCGGAGAAGGCCATGGAGGTCACCGCTAGCGAAGGCTGTGGGAAATACGTCAAACTGGTTGACCGAAATTACGACAGCTTGAGCGGATACGTCAACATGCTTGACCTTAAAAACCAAAACAGCCAGCAACAGGCCATGGAAGCGTTCTTCTTCGGCTACCAGGCATTTACCGCCAAGGCTGACGAAATGCTCGAACGTCGAGGCCTGAGTCGAGTGCACCAGCGCATCGTGTTTTTTATCTCGCGCTACCCGGCCTTGAGCGTGAAAGAGCTGCTGGAGTTGCTCGGTGTGAGCAAACAGGCGCTGAACATTCCGCTGCGCCAATTGCAGGAAATGCACTTGGTCGACAGCGTCGCGTCCGAGACCGACAAGCGCAAACGCTTGCTGGAATTGACCGAGGAAGGGCTGCGTTTTGAGCAGTCATTGCGCCGTGAACAGGTGAAGCTGTTGCAACGAGCGTTCAATGAAGCCGGGGAAGAGGCTGTGAATGGATGGTTGGCGGTGAACCAGGCACTGTCTGGTCAGCCGTAACCCCTGTGGCGAACGGGCCGGTTGTGGCGAGCCCGCTTGCCTCACGAGTTGCCTTTCATCTCTTTCGCACACAAAATAGAAAACATTATTTGCTTTCTTTGTATACAAAAGCATAATTCGCTTCGTGCGAGTTCTTGACCTATTGGTCAACAAAGCCCGCCAGTACCTCAAAGCGCTGTTGCCCACTCATGTGACCGGCGCTGGAAATAACAATAAAACTCTTGAGGAGTACTCGCTGTGGAAAGCCGCAAATCCGAAGCCCCAACGCTGGACATCGCCGCACCGCAAGGCGGCTGGCTGGAACGCCTGTTCAAACTGAGCGTGCATGGCACCACAGTGAAGACCGAGCTGATTGCCGGCCTCACTACCTTCATCACCATGGCCTACATCATCTTCGTCAACCCCAACATCATGGCCGACGCCGGCATCGATCACGGCGCGGCGTTCGTTGCTACCTGCATCGCCGCCGCACTCGGTTGCCTGCTGATGGGCCTGTACGCCAACTGGCCGGTTGGGCTGGCGCCCGGCATGGGTTTGAATGCGTTTTTCACCTACACCGTGGTCGGCACTATGGGCTACACCTGGGAAACCGCGCTGGGTGCGGTGTTTATTTCCGGGGTATTGTTTATGGGCCTGACCCTCTCACGCGTGCGGGAATGGCTGCTCAACAGCATCCCGGTCAGCCTGCGCCATGCCATGGGCGCCGGGGTCGGCCTGTTTCTCGGTGTGATCGGCCTGAAAACCGCAGGCATCATCGTCGAAAGCCCGGCCACGCTGATCAAGCTCGGCTCGCTGCATGAGCCGGCGCCGCTGTTGGCGGCCGTGTGCTTCCTGCTGATCGCGATCCTCAGCTACCACCGTGTGTTCGGCGCTATCCTCATCAGCATCATCGCCGTAACCCTGGCCGGCTGGGGACTGGGCCTGGTGCACTACAACGGCATCCTCTCCACCCCGCCGAGCCTGGCGCCGACCTGGATGGCGATGGACATCAAGGGTGTGTTCAATGTGAGCATGATCAGCGTGGTGTTCGCCTTCCTCTTTGTGCACATGTTCGACACGGCGGGCACACTGATGGGCGTTGCGCAACGGGCCGGGCTGGTGAAGGCTGACGGCAAGATCGACAATCTGTCCCGCGCCCTCAAGGCCGACAGCGCCTCCAGCGTGTTCGGCGCCATGGTCGGTGTGCCACCGGTAACCAGCTACGTCGAAAGCGCCGCCGGGGTGGCCGCAGGTGGTCGCACCGGGCTGACTGCCGTGACCGTGGGCGTCCTCTTCGTGGCGGCGATGTTCTTCGCGCCGCTGGCCGGTATGATTCCGGCCTACGCAACCGCCGGTGCGCTGATCTACGTGGCGATGCTGATGATGGCGAGCATGGCGCACATCAATTGGGATGAGGCCACCGACAGCATTCCGGCGATCGTCACCGCGATCATGATGCCGCTGACATTTTCGGTGGCCGACGGCATCGCCTTGGGCTTTATCACCTACGTGGCGCTCAAGGCCGGCACCGGAAAATACCGCGAGATTTCCGCCAGCCTTTGGGTGCTGTGCGTGATTTTTATCGCCAAGTTCGTCTTTCTATAACAAGGAGCAAGCAATGAGTCTGGAAACCTGGCTGCTGTTCAGCGGCGCTGCGCTGGTAGTGATCCTGATCCCGGGGCCGCTGTCGTTGCTGATGATCAGCAACAGCCTCAACTACGGCCTGCGCCGCTCGTACCCGGCGTTTCTGGGCGGGGTGTTTGCCTCGATCTGTCTGCTGAGCGCTTCGGCGCTGGGACTGGGCGCATTGCTGCTTGCGTCGGAAAAGGTGTTCAACGCGCTGAAGATCGTCGGCGCGCTGTACCTGTTCTACCTGGCGTGGCAGAGCTGGCAGCAATCGCGCCAGCCTTCCCAGGGCGCGACAGTCCCCCAGGCTGCGCCAGTGCCGCGCTTTCGCGCGCTGTTTGGCCGGGCCTTTGTGCTCGGGGCCAGCAACCCCAAGGACATCCTGTTTTTCGCCGCCTTCCTGCCGCAATTTCTCAGCAGCCAGCACGCCTTCCTCCCGCAACTGCTGATCATGATCGCCACGTGGACTCTGCTCGACCTGGCCTGCAAGCTCGCCTACGGCCTCGGCGCCCATGGCGCCGCGCGGTACCTGCGCAGCGGCGCGGGCCAGAGCTGGTTCAACCGCATCAGCGCGAGCCTGTTCGGTGGTGCCGGCGTTATTTCACTGGTCAACGCTCGCGCGGGCTCACTTTGACGAAATACACCGTGGGCGGGCGATTGCCATGCCTCGGCCATTGGATGCCGGCCATCATCCGCACGAGGCGCTGTTCGCTCAGCGCCTCCCGGACCGACGCGGCCATGGCGGAAGTCCGATGTTGTTTGATGGCTTGATTGAACCATGCGTGGGTGAGCTTTGACCTGAGCAAGATGCTGCCGCGATCCAACCACTGGAAGGTGATGTAGTACAGCGCGTTTGACTGGGGGTGGGTCACCAGCCACTCGGGACTGCGGACCGTGCCGCGCTTTACACTCCACTCCTGCACCCTGAAGCCCTGCTGCTCCAGCGTCGCGCGGGTGGCTGCACCCTGGGCAATCTGTCTCTGAGCCGAATGCTGCGCGCCGCCGGCCTTGAGCACCTCGTCAAGCGCGATGGTGGGCGTGAAGTCAACGCGTGTGAAGCCCGGCGCCCGGCCTTCGAAACCGATATAGGTATAGCCGCCGTACCGTTCGGTGGGTCGCAACATGCGCAGCAGGTCATCGGTCTGGCCAAGTTGCACGGGGCTTGGGGTTAACCAGCTGTCCAGCGTTGCGCGCACGTTAAGCAGATGGCTGGCGGTGACTGAACGGGATGAGTCCGCCAACTCGATCAGCCTTGCCACCGCAAAGGTTCGGCTGCTGCTCGTCAGCGTCGGGAACGCCCTTTCGACCGACGGCTCCAATGGCCCATCGAACAGCGGCGCATGCAGCTGCCATTCGCCCGTTGACGTACGCGACACAGGAATCGGCTGTTCATCAAGGCCGCTGCTGGTCCAGTGTTCAATATCAACGCGAGCCCTGGACACCAGCGGCTCGTTCCTGGAAATAAAGGCCATGTCGCTCAAGGGCACGTGCTCACCCTGATGCAACAACCGGTAGTAGCCAATAGCCGATTGCGTCGGCGTGTCATAGCGGCTCCCGACATAGATGGCATCGTAAGGGAATCCCGGAGGATCCATATGCACATGAAACACGCCGTTCACCGAGGACCCGACGCCCACATCATCGGCGCCATGCAGGCGCCAATCGAACCAATGACGGGACGCCACGCTTGAGCGGTGAATCCGTTCCCGGGTCGCAGTGGGTACCACCGGTGGTTGCCAATCCGACTGCGTGGCAGCCGCGCGCCACGGGTTGAGTACTGCCGAGCTCGGGCCGGCGACCGGCGCGTCCGCCCCCAGCAGCCACTCGCCGGGTTCGTGCAGCGTCAGGATTAATTCATCCTGCCCCGCCGCGTCCTTGCTCTTCAGGCGGAAAAAACCTTCACCCTCGCGGCGGTAGACCGGGTAGTGATGCGTTCCGTCCACCACGAAATGCTCGCCGCGCTTCACGTAGACACCTTTTTCACCCGCCCCCTTCAAGGCGATCGCGCCTTGGGGCAGGCCCTGGACGCGAAAGCGTTCCAGGGGTTTGAGCGCCGTACCCGCGCCGGGCAACTTGGGCACGTGCGCGACCTGGCCAAACTCCGAGAACGCTGCGCGATGCAGGCGGTGCAGACCCGTGCCTATCGAGCGCAGCCCCGGACGGGCGAGGTTCCCCGGTTTGAGTTTGGGCCCAGGGACAAAGGTCAGCAGCAGGTCAACTGCCAGGAACACCGCACCAAATGCCACCGCCACCGCGTCCCGAGGGTCGCCCTCGCGGTGATAACGCCGCGACGTCAGCAGCAATTCATACAACTGGTTACCCAAGCCAAAGAACGGCACGGCAAGCGACAACAAGGCACGCCGACGGCTATCGCTGCGCTCCTCCAGTCGCTGCTCTCGGTGTTTCTCCAAGGTCTTGCCGGAGTTGCTGATGGCCTGCGCCCGGCGCTGCTGCTCAAGCACCCGCGCCTCATACAACAGGGCGCGAGCGTCCCAGTGTGCGGTCGGCACCAGTACCAGCCAGTTCGTCTGATCACTGTCGATCTGCTCACGGATTTGTTGCTCAATCTGCTCGACAAGCGCCGTGGGTTCCAGGTGCCTGACCTTGAATGAACGCACGAACTCGGCGACGTGCCACAGCCCTTGCAACATGACGAAAGTCGGCACGAAATCCAACGGGCCGGGTAACCGTGACCCCTTGCTCGGTTTGCGGCCGTGGTGGTCGATCGCTTCGAACGCCCAACCGGGCGCGACGTGCCGGGCCAACGCCGTGACATTCGCGGGCAACGAACTCATGCCATTGAGATGCTCGCGCGCCAATTGCAGGCTGGCATAGTCGCTAAGGCTGCCTGCCTGCGGCGCGGTGGGCCAATACACCACACAGGCCTGGGAAATCTGGTCATGGATGACCACGATCCCTGCGATGTAGCGATCATGCAGGAGGGTGTGGCCGGCCAGATGCACCACATAGAGCTGCACGTGATGGCCGTTTCTGCGCAGATCTTCGGGGGCGCGGGCGCCGATCGCCGTATTGAACAGACTCAGCCCCTGCTCGCTTACCCCCTGCCTGAGCGCCGAATAGCGGTCGGCGTCGATACCCGCCCCCAACGCGCGCCTCAACAGTGGCGGAACGCGCCCCTGCTCACGCGGGTCAGGCGAGTGGAACGTGCGCTGGATCAACGCCTCGTACTGGCCGCCGATGTCCAGCGAGGACACCATATTGACCAAGTAGCTGACGCTCAGGCGTTGCTTCCATGCCGGTTGCAGATAGGTGGCGTGCCGGAAGCGCCAATAGGTGGGCCGCATCTTCGGGTCCAGGTTGTGCAGCGCCAGTTGCAGCAGACTGAACTGCGTGCGCGTCGCGCTGGGAGTAAGGGCTTCGTTGCGATCGCCCACTGTGCAGGTGCTTTCCCAGCCACAAAACCTGCCATCGACCTGATCGGGCATTTCGATAAATGGCGTGTCGATGTTCAACTCCGGGTACAGGCCGTCTTCCCGCAAACGCGCGATCAGCAGGTCGCGGGCAAAAGCGTGCACATCGGGCAAGCGCTGCTGGAGGCGCTCTTCATAGGCAAATACGCTGCTCAGGTAACGACCTTGCACACGCTTGAAGCGGTTGACCTGCGCCGCCGTCGCGTCAGTCAGCCACGATGGCAGCTTTTTTTTCGCTTCTGCGGCTTTGCGGACCAGATCAACATGGTCGCGTGCTTGGATCAACGCCTGGTTGGCCGGGGCAAGCAGGTGCTCATGCAGCTCGACCGCCAGCAATTGGCGGCTGAGTTGAGGGTCTTCAATTCCATTGAAAATATTCGCGCTGTGCTGCAGCAGAACATAGCTCTTGAGCAGCCTTTTGAGTGCCAGCAGCAGGGGGTTGCCGTCGATGGCGTGATAGCTCACTTTCAGCGTGCGCGCGGCAACTCGTGCGCGTAAGGCTTGACGCTGTTGTCGCTCGACGTAACCCCATAACAGCGACGTATCGCGACTGCCGAGGCTGGCCTCGACGCTGCGGGACAACTCCCCCAGGCTGGAAAACCCAGCCACACCGCCCTCGCGCCCGAGGGCACACAGCACCACCGGTTCTCGCCGCTCGGGAGCATCCAGCGCAGCCTGGCGCGTAACCGCAAACACGCTGTGCAGCGGCCAGTCATCGCCCACCCGCACGGACAGCACACGGGTAAGACTGCCCTCGCGCTTGCTGGCCAACGGTGCCTCCAATACTTCGAGCAGCAGGTCTCGATGGGGCGCGCGCAGACGCTTGAGCCGGTGCTGCAGTTGAACTTCAACGCGCAACAGGTCCTTCAGGCCGAGGATATAAGCGCTCGCGCGCTTGAGTTGGCCGCTGGGGCGTTCCCCCCAGTACGCCGCCTCGAACAGCCGCAGTTGCGCGTCCTGCACCTGTGCGGCCAGGGTGTCCTCGTGGGCCTTGAGTTGTGCTTCAAGCGCCACATATTCCAGCCAGGCCGGCGTGTCCACCACCGGGTCGCTGTGATCGAGCAGCGCCATCAGGCCCTTTTCGTAACGCTTGACCTGGCGCAGTGCCGTGTTGATCGCCAGGCTCGACGCGGTGCTGGCGAAGATGATTTCCTGGCGTCGTCGATGCTGGTCCCAGTCCAGCAGCTCACGGCGCAACCGCTCCAGCCGTGGTTTACCGACCCAGTGCCGGCGTGCCCGTTCAATGTAGGCGAGAAAGCGTGTGGCGTTCGTCACCGCAGGCTGGGGCGTGGCGGAAAACACCTGTTTGAGGTTGATCGACACAGCGCAGGCCAGTTCGTTTTCCCATTGCGCGTCCAGTACCGCCTGCGCGCTGTAGGCCAATGCATCGCCCGACAACCGTACGCCACGACCCGCGGCAGCGGTCGAGGCCGGCTCACACACCTCGTGCCGACGTCGCAGGGGCAGGCATTGCCACAGGTCGTCGAACAGCGCGCCGTTGATCAGCGCCACCAGGGCGCACTGCAATTGGTCGAACGAGGGGTACTCATAAAAGTTGCGCTGCACGCCCGGCAGATACATCACATGGGGCATGCCCATCGGGTCGCCCTCACGATAAATATGCAGGGCGCCAGGGATCGGCATCAACCGCGGCCCGGCGCCAGGCCACATCAACTCGCACGCTTGCACACTGGCCCAACGCTCGCCCGCACGCTGGCGCGCCTCCACCGTCGGCGCATCCACCAACGCCTGGACCATGACCCGCCCGGCGCTCGACAGCTCGTCCAATTGACGGGCGATGAAGGCCTGGTGGGCGAACAGTTGCTGATGCACCTGCACCCAACGCTCCTGACGCGTCAGCCAGGTGCCGGCAGCCAACCCCTGCCAATAACCGTTGTGCGCCTGGGCGAGCCGGTCAAACAGGTTGAGGGCGATCACCCGGCGCAGCGCCTCCAGGGGCGTGAACGTGAAGCGGCGGTTCGGGTCGTCCTTGTCGCTCAGGGCGGTGAACTGATTGAGGTTGATCGACACCGACGGCAACACCATCAGGCGCAAGGCGCGGTCGGTCAGGCTGTCGGTTTTCTGCGCGACGGCGGGCGGCTTGGGTTCGGTAAAGAGCAGGCGGTCCGGGTCCAGTTCGAATGCTTTGCGCAGCTCGGCACGAACCACCCGCAGCACCCGGGGCGCAGCGCTGATAAGACGGCTGAGGGTACTCGCCGCTTCGGCGCAGCCCAAGTCCGCCAGCGCGAGTCGATTGACCAGGCGACTGGGATGGAGGCTGCTGTTGATACGCAGCGTGAGCTGGGTACGCAGGGCCTGTAGCGCGTCGTCATCAGGGTCGGTAAGTGAGGTCACGGCAGTGTCTTCGTCGAGGAAAACACCTAGCCTATTGAGCAATCACGCCAATAAGGCGCTAGATAATTGAACGTTTCTGCGCGCAAAAAAAAGCCCGCTGTGTGCGCGGGCGAAACCAACGAAGAGCTTTGGGGGTGTGAAGCGAGGTGACGACTCAGCTACCGCGATAGGTAGAGTAGCTGTAAGGCGAAATCAGCAGAGGCACGTGGTAGTGATCCTGTTCGGCACTGATACCAAAACGCAGTACGACGACATCAAGGAAGGCCGGCTCCGGCAACTGCACGCCACGGGCACGGTAGTAATCGCCGGCGCTGAATTGCAGCTGGTAAACACCCGTGCGGTAGTCATCGCCTTGCAGCAGCGGTGCATCGCAACGACCGTCGCTGTTGGTCAGGGCGCTGGCGACCAGCTCCAACTGCGTGCCTTCGACGCGGTACAGTTCAACCTGGATGGCGCTGCCGGGGCAGCCGTGGGCGGCATCGAGTACGTGTGTGGTCAGTCGTCCCATGGAACGGAGCTCCCTTGAGTAGAGTGAAAATAGGCCGCACCTTTACAGGGCATGCAAAATCCGGCGATGCGCTGATTAAGACACTTTTAATAAAAATTGTACACAATAAAAATTACAAACTTTTACTCACCACTTTGCGCAGCTATCCTCACTGCAAATTCTCAGCAAGCCTTGCTTTTAAAAGCCCTTTCATCCATTTACTGACCAACCAGGCAAGTTTCTTGCAAAGCTAATCGGTGGCAACCGCCTGGAAAAAATGCAGAAATACAGGCTTACAAAGTGACCATCAAGTTGTATACAATCAGCTCATCGCTGTGACGCCACCAGGTTTTTCTACCGGTCGCCACGCACTTGCTACCACGAACAAGAAGGAAGACTGCAGTGAGCGCTGACTACCCACGCGACCTGATCGGTTACGGCAGTAACCCTCCTCACCCACACTGGCCGGGCAAGGCGCGCATCGCGTTGTCTTTTGTACTGAACTACGAAGAAGGCGGCGAGCGCAATATTTTGCACGGTGACAAAGAGTCCGAAGCCTTCCTCTCGGAAATGGTCTCGGCCCAACCGCTGCAAGGCGAGCGCAACATGAGCATGGAGTCGCTGTACGAGTACGGCAGCCGTGCCGGTGTGTGGCGCATCCTCAAGTTGTTCAAAGCCTTCGATATCCCGCTGACCATCTTCGCCGTGGCCATGGCCGCCCAGCGCCACCCGGACGTGATTCGCGCCATGGTCGAGGCCGGCCATGAGATCTGCAGCCACGGCTACCGCTGGATCGACTACCAGTACATGGACGAGGCCCAGGAGCGCGAGCATATGCTCGAAGCCATCCGCATCCTTACCGAACTGACCGGCGAACGCCCGCTGGGCTGGTACACCGGCCGCACCGGCCCGAACACCCGTCGCCTGGTGATGGAAGAAGGCGGTTTCCTGTACGACTGCGACACCTACGACGACGACCTGCCCTACTGGGAACCGAACAACCCAACCGGCAAGCCGCACCTGGTGATCCCCTACACCTTGGACACCAACGACATGCGCTTCACCCAGGTGCAAGGTTTCAACAAGGGCGATGACTTTTTCGAATACCTGAAGGATGCGTTCGACGTGCTGTACGCCGAAGGCGCCGAGGCACCGAAGATGTTGTCCATCGGCCTGCATTGCCGTTTGATTGGCCGCCCGGCGCGCCTGGCTGCGCTGAAGCGCTTTATCGAATACGCCAAGGGCCATGAACACGTGTGGTTCACCCGCCGCGTCGATATCGCCCGTCACTGGCATGAAACCCACCCGTACACGGGAGCGGCCAAATGACTGCATTCAAGACCCTGAAGCCATCGACCTTGAGCCGCGATGAGTTTGTCGCCGCCTTTGCCGATATCTACGAACACTCGCCATGGGTGGCCGAAAAGGCCTTCGACCTGGGCCAGGACCCTTCGATCGACCAGATCGAAACCCTGCACCAGCGCATGAGCGACATCCTGTTGAGCGCTGATCACACCAGTCAACTGGCCCTGATCAACGCCCACCCGGACCTGGCCGGCAAAGCTGCCGTCCAGGGCCAACTCACCCAAGCCAGCACTGATGAGCAAGCTGGCGCGGGGATTCACCAATGCACGGCCGAAGAGTTCTCGCGCTTCACCGAGCTGAACGATGCCTACAAAGCCACGTTCAAGTTTCCCTTCATCATGGCGGTGAAAGGCAGCAACCGGCACCAGATCCTGGCCGCATTCGAGACGCGCATTCACAACTCGGCAGACGCCGAATTCAAATGCGCCCTGGCCGAGATCAACAAGATCGCGTTGTTCCGTTTACTGACCCTCTAAACGACCATCCCCAGCCACTCTATATAAGGCAGACAAGAAGAATGAAAGCTTACGCCGTACCTTTCGAGAAGTTCGTCAACCTGGCCGACGCCCGTCTGGGCACCAAGATTCTGTCGGTGACCGATGACTGGTTCGCTGACGCCAACCGCCTGTTCCAGCCGACTCCGGCCGTGTGGAAGGAGGGCGTTTTCGATGACAACGGCAAGTGGATGGACGGCTGGGAGTCACGCCGCAAGCGCTTCGAAGGCTACGACAGCGCAGTGATCCGCCTGGGCGTACCGGGTTCGATCAAGGGCGTGGACATCGACACTTCATTCTTCACCGGCAACTTCCCGCCGTCGGCGTCCCTGGAAGCCTGCTTCCTGGCCTCGGGCGACCCGGATGACAACACCCAGTGGACCGAAGTGCTGTCGGCCGTCGAGTTGCAAGGCAACAGCCACCACTACCACGAGATCAGCAACGATCAGGCATTCAGCCACCTGCGTTTCAACATCTACCCGGACGGCGGCGTAGCCCGTCTGCGTGTGTACGGTATTCCGTTCCGCGACTGGTCGTCGGTGGGCGACAACGAACAGGTCGACCTGGCGTCTGCCCTGAACGGCGGCCGTGCACTGGCGTGCTCCGATGAACACTTCGGCCGCATGAGCAACATTCTCAACCCAGGTCGTGGCATCAACATGGGCGATGGCTGGGAAACCGCTCGTCGTCGTACACCAGGCAATGACTGGGTGATCGTCGCATTGGGCCACCCGGGCGAGATCGAGAAGATCATCGTCGACACCCTGCACTTCAAGGGCAACTACCCGGACACCTGCTCGATCCAAGGCGCCTTCGTGAAAGGCGGCACCGACAGCCAGATCGAAACCCAATCGCTGTTCTGGCGCGAACTGCTGCCGGCGCAGAAGTTGGAAATGCACGCCGAACACACCTTCGCCGAGCAGATCAAGGCACTGGGCCCGATCACTCACATCCGCCTGAACGTGTTCCCGGATGGGGGCGTGAGCCGCCTGCGTGTACTGGGTAAAGTCGCCAAGTAAACGCTGAATCCTGTGGCAAAGTAGCTTGTTGTGGTGAGCGGGCTTGCCCCGCGTTGGGGCGCGAAGCGACCCTGGATGCAGACACCGCGTTTTCACAGAAGAAACGCAGTGATCTTGTTGGGGCCGCTTCGCAGCCCAGCGCGGGGTAAGCCCGCTCACCACACACGTTCATCACACCCACAAGCAACCGCATAACCAACACAGAATCCGGATAAGAAGACAGCCATGCGCACACTGATGATCGAACCCCTGACCAAAGAAGCCTTCGCCCCTTTCGGAGACGTTATCGAAACCGATGGCAGCGATCACTTCATGATCAACAACGGGTCGACCATGCGCTTTCATAAACTGGCGACGGTGCAAACCGCGACGCCGGAAGATAACGCCATCATCAGCATCTTCCGCGCCGACGCGCAGGACATGCCATTGACCGTGTGCATGCTGGAGAGACACCCGCTGGGCAGCCAGGCTTTTATACCGCTGCTCGGCAACCCCTTTCTGATCGTGGTCGCGCCACTTGGCGATGAACCTGTATCGGGCTTGGTCCGCGCCTTCGTTACCAACGGCAGGCAGGGCATTAATTACCATCGCGGCGTCTGGCACCACCCGGTGCTGACGATCGAAAAGCGGGATGACTTCCTGGTGGTTGATCGCAGTGGCACAGGCAATAACTGCGATGAGCATTTTTTCAAAGAGGATGAGCGGTTGATCCTCGCCCCCCACCAATAAGAGAAGGCCGGATCACCCGACAACAAGGGTGACAGGCGAGAGGTAAAGACTGTGGAAGCACATCTGTTGGAATGGCTGAACCTTAGCGTGCGCTGGGTTCACATGATCACTGGCGTCGCCTGGATCGGCGCTTCGTTCTACTTTGTCTGGCTGGAAAACAACCTCAACCGCGTCAACCCCAAGAGCGGCCTCGCCGGTGACTTGTGGGCGATCCACGGTGGCGGTATCTACCACCTGGAAAAATACAAACTGGCCCCGCCGACCATGCCGGACAACCTGCACTGGTTCAAATGGGAAGCCTATTTCACCTGGATGTCGGGCGTCGCGCTGCTGTGCGTGGTGTTCTACCTCAACCCGACGCTGTACCTGCTCGCACCTGGCAGCAGCCTCAGCGGCACCGAAGGCGTATTGCTGGGCATTGGCTCACTGTTCGCCGGCTGGTTCATCTACTCCTTCCTCTGCGACTCGGCCCTGGGTAAACGCCCTGCCCTGCTCGGTTTCATCCTGTTTGTGCTGTTGATTGCGGCGGCCTATGGCTTCAGCAAAGTGTTCAGCGGCCGTGGCGCCTACCTGCACGTCGGTGCGGTGATCGGCACTATCATGGTGGGCAACGTGTTCCGCATCATCATGCCGGCGCAGCGCGCGCTGGTGGCGGCCATCGCCGAGAACCGCACGCCTGATCCGGCCCTGCCGGCCAAGGGATTGCTGCGTTCGCGCCATAACAACTACTTCACCTTGCCGGTGCTGTTCATCATGATCAGCAACCACTTCCCGAGCACCTACGGCAGCCAATACAACTGGCTGATCCTGGCGGGTATCGCGGTGGCGGCGGTGTTGGTACGGCACTACTTCAACACCCGTCACAACAGCCAGAAGTATGCATGGACCTTACCGGTCGGCGCGTTGGCGATGATCAGCCTGGCATACGTCACTGGGCCAAAACCGGCAGAGCCGATTGCCAAGGCACCTGCGGCCATCGAATACCAGCCACTGCCTGAAACGGCGTTGGGTGGTGGTTTGAAACCCGCGGCTCCAGCAGCTCCCGCCGCCGAGCCGGCACCCGCCCAGGCGACGATTGATTTCGATAAGGTGCATGGGGTGATCCAGGAGCGTTGCGCCGTGTGCCATTCGGCCAAGCCCACCAGCCCGCTGTTCAGCACCGCTCCGGCTGGGGTGATGTTCGATACCCCGGCGCAGATTCAGCAACAGGCAGCACGCATTCAGGCGCAGGCCGTGGCGAGCCAGATCATGCCGCTGGGCAACATCACCCAGATGACCCAGCAGGAGCGGGATTTGATTGGCACGTGGATCAACCAGGGGGCGCGTACCAACTGACAGATTCACACAGTTCCAATGTGGGAGGGGCTTGCCCCCGATAGCCGTGTGTCATTCAAAACATCAGTGACTGAACCACCGCAATCGGGGGCAAGCCCCCATCCCACCGGGGACTTGTAGTGAGATTGCGTTCCACACAACACAAAAATAAAAAAGATCCGAGGTGTTGCATGACCGAGTTAGTCGAACCGCAGATTCCTGCCGCCCCTGCCATGGAGCGGCTGCCCCTCTTGCAACTGATTCTGGTAGGCCTGCAACACGTCTTGCTGATGTACGGCGGCGCCGTCGCCGTACCCCTCATCATTGGCCAGGCCGCGGGCTTGAGCCGTGAAGAAATCGCTTTCCTGATCAACGCCGACCTGCTGGTGGCCGGTATCGCCACCATGATCCAGTCATTCGGCATCGGCCCGGTGGGCATTCGTATGCCGGTGATGATGGGCGCCAGTTTTGCCGCCGTCGGCAGCATGGTCGCCATGGCCGGCATGCCGGGTATCGGCTTGCAGGGTATCTTCGGCGCGACCATCGCGGCGGGGTTCTTCGGGATGATCATTGCGCCCTTCATGTCCAAGGTGGTGCGCTTTTTCCCACCGTTGGTGACTGGCACCGTGATCACCGCCATCGGCCTTTCGCTATTCCCCGTGGCCGTGAACTGGGCCGGCGGCGGCAGCGCGGCAGCCACATTTGGCTCGCCGATCTACCTGGCGATTGCCGCGCTGGTACTGGCTACCATCCTGCTGATCAACCGCTTCATGCGCGGTTTCTGGGTGAACATTTCGGTGCTGATCGGTATGGGGCTTGGCTACGGCTTGTGCGGCATCATTGGCATGGTCGACCTCAGCGGCCTGGCCCAGGCGCCGTGGGTGCAGGTGGTGACACCGCTGCACTTCGGCATGCCGAAGTTCGAGTTGGCGCCGATCCTGTCGATGTGCCTGGTCGTGGTGATTATCTTTGTCGAATCCACCGGGATGTTCCTCGCCCTGGGCAAGATCACCGGTCAGGAAGTGTCCCCCAAGATGCTGCGTCGGGGCTTGCTGTGTGATGCCGGCGCGTCGTTCTTCGCCGGGTTCTTCAACACCTTTACCCACTCCTCATTCGCCCAGAACATCGGCCTGGTGCAGATGACCGGCGTGCGTTGCCGCTCGGTGACGATCATGGCCGGCGCGTTCCTGATTGTGCTCAGCCTGTTGCCCAAAGCGGCGTACCTGGTGGCTTCGATTCCACCGGCAGTGCTCGGCGGTGCGGCGATTGCCATGTTCGGCATGGTCGCAGCCACCGGCATCAAGATCCTTCAGGAAGCTGACATCGCCGACCGCCGTAACCAGTTGCTGGTAGCGGTGAGCATCGGCATGGGCCTGATTCCCGTAGTGCGCCCGGAGTTCTTCGCCCAACTGCCGTTGTGGATGAGCCCGATTACCCACAGTGGCATCGCCATGGCCACCCTCAGCGCGTTGTCACTGAATATCCTGTTCAACATCCTCGGCGGTTCAGAACGCCCTGCCGTCGCTCATACGCATTGATTCCTTCGTTACGACAACAAAAACAATACCGAACAAGGAACCCCACCATGCACACCCTCCACCTGGGGGCGGCCATCAGCCGTGCCCCATTTATGCCCGACACGCTCTGTAAGAGCGCACTTGAGCCAAGGCTTGGGAGCCAGTATTCTCCGCGCCCGCTCGAATCGACTCAAAAAAAAACAGCGAATGTAAAAGCTGACTGCAAGGCCAACTTATCCCGGCCTAATGTCTGCTGCCACGGTGCACAAAACGCCTCTGTATTCGACTGCATTTGTTGCAGCCGACGGGGATTTTTTGGCGTTTCAAACACCTTGGCGCAGCTCTTGCTAAAAGCACTAAAGCTGACCAAACAGACGATTTTTGCAGCGAACCAAAAGGCGCCACACCAGAGCGCCTGCGTAGAAGAAAAACCACAAAACCTTAACTCGGGAGCAACCGAATGAAACCTATGTTCAAAGGCCTGATGCTGGCAGGATCCCTGCTTGCGGGTGGTCAGGCCGTGGCCGGTGACTTGTTGCAGTGGCAGAACAACAGCCTGACGTACCTGTGGGGCAAGAGCTTTACCGTCAACCCGCAGATCCAGCAAACCGTCACCTTCGAACACGCCGACGCGTGGAAGTACGGCGACAACTTTGTGTTCGTCGACCGTATCTTCTACAACGGCAAGGAAGACGGCAACGTCGGCCCAAGCACCTACTACGGCGAGATCAGCCCACGGTTGTCATTCGGTAAAATCCTCGACAAAGACCTGTCCTTCGGCCCGATCAAGGATGTGCTGCTGGCCTTCACTTACGAGTTCGGCGAAGGCGATAACGAGTCGTACCTGCTCGGCCCGGCGTTCGACTTGAACATCACTGGTTTCGACTACTTCCAACTGAACTTCTATCAGCGCCAGACCGAAGGCAATCGCGCGGGTGATGGCGTTTGGCAAATCACTCCGGTGTGGGCCTACACCATTCCCGTCGGCAGCTCCGACATCCTGATCGACGGCTTCATGGATTGGGTGGTGGATAACGACAAAAACGCCCGTGGCACTTACCACGCCAACCTGCACTTCAACCCGCAGGTTAAATACGACCTGGGTAAAGCGCTGCATTGGGGCGATAAGCAGCTGTATGTGGGTTTTGAGTACGACTACTGGAAGAACAAGTACGGGATCGAAGATTCGGGTGCATTCAAGACCACCCAGGACACGGCGAGCTTCCTGGTCAAGTATCACTTCTAAAAGCCAATGCAAGACAAATGTGGGAGGGGGCTTGCTCCCGATAGCGAAGTGTCAGTCACTCTATTTGTTGACTGACACACTGCTATCGGGAGCAAGCCCCCTCCCACATTCAGATAGGCGGCAGGCCCAGGAACCGCATGATCTCCTCACGCTTGGCCAGCGCATCTTTTCTGCCCAACTCAATCAACTCGCTGCAATACCCCGCCTCGAACAGCAAGTAACTCAGCACCCCCGCCCCGCTCGTCTTGGTCGCCCCCGGCCCACGCAAGAACAACCGCAACGCCGCCGGCAATTCCTGCCGATGCCTTGCCGCGATTTCATCGATCGGCTGGCTTGGCGCAATCACCAGCACTTCAACTGGTGCCAGGCCTCGGGCCGCGCTGTCGGCTGGCTGGTGATGGCTGAACTGGTTCAGACGCTCCAGCAATTCGATATCACTTTCCAGGCTGTCGATGAACGTGCTGTTGAGCATGTGCCCACCGATCTGGGCCAGGGTCGGTTCCTGACCGGTGTAGGTGCGCTGCACCGACGGCTCATTGCCCCGCGGGTTGCCGCTGACGCCCACCACCAGCACGCGGGTCGCCCCCAGGTGCAGCGCCGGGCTGATCGGGGCTGATTGGCGCACCGCACCGTCACCGAAATATTCCTGGTCGAGTTTCACCGGGGCAAACAGCAAAGGGATCGCTGAACTGGCCAGCAGGTGCTCAACCGTCAGTTGCGTCGGGACGCCGATACGCCGATGGCGCAACCACGCATCAATGGTGCCGCCACCTTGATAGAAGGTCACCGCCTGCCCGGATTCATAGCCGAACGCGGTGACCGCCACCGCGTGCAAATGCTTGTTTCGGATGGCTTCGTCGATGCCGCCCAGGTTCAGGCGCTCTTGCAACAAGTCCCGCAGCGGAGAGCTATTAAGCAACGCTACCGGCACTTGCGCGCCCAGGCCCAACAGGCTGTGGATGAGGAAACGACTCGCCTGGCGAATAACCCCCGGCCAATCACTGCGCAACACCAGATGGCTGCGAAAGCCCTGCCAGAAGGCAGTAAGACGCTGGATCGCCGCCGTGAAATCCATCGCGCCACTGGCCAGTGTCACCGCATTGATCGCCCCGGCCGAGGTGCCGACGATCACCGGAAACGGGTTGGGCGCCCCTGGTGGCAACAGCTCGGCAATCGCCGCCAAAACACCCACCTGATACGCCGCTCGCGCCCCGCCGCCGGAAAGAATCAAGCCTGTTACCGGTTCAGCTGGGCGCATCGCATCACTCCGTGTGGGGAAAATCTCGCCTTATCGGCGGCTTTTTTCGTACAACTTGGGTTCGCCCGGTGGCCGGCTCTTGAAGCGGCGGTGGGTCCACAGGTATTGCTCGGGGCATTCGCGTACAGAGGTTTCGACCCACTGGTTGATGCGCAGGCAGTCCACCTCATCGCTTTCGCCGGGAAAGTCGGTCAACGGCGGATGGATCACCAGGCGGTAACCACTGCCGTCGGCCAGGCGCTCCTGGGTGAACGGCACCACCAGCGCCTTGCCCAGGCGGGCGAACTTGCTGGTGGCGGTGACGGTGGCGGCCTGGATGCCGAACAGCGGTACGAAAATACTTTGCTTGGCGCCATAGTCCTGGTCAGGTGCGTACCAGATGGCGCGGCCGGCGCGCAGCAGCTTAAGCATGCCGCGCACGTCTTCGCGCTCGATGGCCAGGGAATCAAGGTTGTGGCGCTCGCGGCCACGGCGCTGGATAAAGTCGAACAACGGATTGCCGTGCTCGCGGTACATCCCATCAATGGTGTGCTTTTGGCCCAACAGCGCCGCGCCGATTTCCAGGGTGGTGAAATGCAGGGCCATGAGGATCACGCCCTTGCCATCGAGTTGGGCCTGCTTGAGATGCTCCAGGCCTTCGACATGGGCCAGACGCGACAGGCGCTGGCGCGACCACCACCAACTCATGGCCATTTCAAAGAAGGCGATGCCTGTGGAGGCAAAGTTTTCCTTGAGCAACTGCTTACGCTCTTTAGCGGTTTTTTCCGGGAAGCACAGTTCCAGGTTACGCGCGGCGATGCGGCGACGCTCGCTGGCCACACGGTACATACCCGCGCCCAGTAACCGACCAATGGCCAGCAGCGCGCGGTATGGCAATTGGGTGACCAGCCACAGCAGGCCGAGCCCAAGCCATAGCAGCCAGAAACGCGGGTGAAAAAATGCAGCTCGAAAACGCGGGCGATCCATTACAGATTCCGGTAAAGACAGGGCCGCGCATTCTACAACGGTTCGACCCGGCTTGCGGCCAGTGGATGTTCTCGTTATAAGTCTCGACACTTTTCGTGACAAGCCGCTTTATGCCGACCATGAGCCAAACCGAACCGCTAGACCAAGATCCCGTGTTCCAGCTGAAAGGCAGCATGCTCGCCATCACCGTGCTGGAACTCGCCCGTAACGACCTCGACGCCCTGGACCGCCAGCTCGCCGCCAAGGTCGCCCTGGCGCCAAACTTCTTTAACAACGCCCCGCTGGTGCTGGCCCTGGACAAACTGCCGGCCGGCCAGGGCGCTGTCGATCTGCCCGGCCTGATGCGCGTGTGCCGCTCCCATGGCCTGCGCACTCTCGCCATTCGTGCCAGCCGTATCGAAGACATTGCCGCGGCCATCGCCATTGAACTGCCAGTACTGCCACCGTCCGGCGCACGCGAGCGTCCGCTCGAACCATTGGTCGGTGAAGAGAAGAAAAAACCGGAAAAACCACCGGAGCCGACGATAAAGCCTACAAAGATCATCACCTCTCCCGTACGCGGTGGGCAGCAAATTTACGCCCAAGGCGGCGACCTGGTTGTCATCTCCTCGGTCAGTCCCGGCGCGGAACTTCTCGCCGATGGCAACATCCATGTATACGGCCCGATGCGCGGACGTGCCCTCGCCGGCATCAAGGGTGATACCAAGGCCCGTATTTTTTGCCAGCAGTTGACCGCTGAGCTAGTGTCCATCGCAGGCCAGTACAAGGTTTCCGAAGATTTGCGCCGTGATCCGCTGTGGGGGGCCGGGGTGCAGGTCAGCCTGTCGGGCGATGTGTTGAACATCATCCGTCTTTAACGGATACTGCCGCATTTTCCAAGCATCTCTAGACTCTGATAGCACAGCGAAACCGGCAAGACTTGTGTAGGAATAATTAGAAGTTGGCTTTCCTTTTGGCGAACAACATATTTTTCCTACAAAGGCTGTCCGCCTGCAGCGAGTTTCAAGAGATGTTTTTCAGGGACCGAAAAGTCCTTTTTCCTTAGGGGTGAAACACCTTGGCCAAGATTCTCGTGGTTACATCCGGCAAGGGTGGTGTGGGTAAGACCACCACCAGCGCCGCTATCGGTACCGGCCTCGCTCTGCGCGGCCACAAGACAGTCATCGTCGACTTCGACGTCGGTTTGCGTAACCTCGACCTGATCATGGGCTGCGAACGCCGTGTGGTGTACGACTTCGTCAACGTGGTGAACGGCGAAGCCAACCTGCAACAGGCCCTGATCAAGGACAAGCGCCTTGAGAACCTGTACGTACTGGCCGCCAGCCAGACCCGTGACAAAGATGCGTTGACCAAAGAAGGCGTAGGCAAAGTCCTCGCTGAACTGAAGGAAACCTTCGAATACGTCGTCTGCGACTCCCCGGCCGGCATCGAAACCGGTGCTCATTTGGCGATGTACTTCGCCGATGAAGCCATCGTGGTAACCAACCCGGAAGTGTCCTCCGTACGTGACTCGGACCGCATGCTCGGCCTGCTGGCCAGCAAGTCCCAGCGCGCAGAGAAAGGTGAAGACCCGATCAAGGAGCACCTGCTGCTCACCCGCTACAACCCTGAGCGCGTCAGCAACGGCGAAATGCTCGGTGTCGAGGACGTCAAGGACATCCTCGCGGTGACCCTGCTGGGCGTGATCCCGGAATCCCAGGCCGTCCTGAAGGCTTCCAACCAGGGTGTCCCGGTTATTCTTGACGACCAGAGCGACGCCGGCCAGGCGTACAGCGATGCGGTTGATCGCTTGCTGGGCAAGACCGTGGAACATCGCTTCCTCGATGTTAAGAAGAAGG
>PJQF01000109.1_pt1 | contig 52889 bp, 42 predicted proteins | sample 1503741 | NCBI WGS metagenome assembly PJQF01 (sample SAMN07775949, study PRJNA414020) | Biofilm metagenome, whole genome shotgun sequencing project. | isolation source: biomolecule (vanillin) treated reverse osmosis membrane biofilm | place: India: Nagpur | collected 2017-03-21
CAAAAAAAAAGCGGGTTGCCCCGCTTTTTTTGTTTTTATTTTCCCTTGTATTCGGGTTTTCGTTTTTCGATAAATGCTTTCATGCCCTCTTTCTGATCTTCGCTGGCAAAGGTCAAATAGAAATTCTTTCGCTCATAAGCGAGGCCTTCATCTAATTGCGTTTCAAAGGATCGGTTGATGGCTTCTTTCGCCAATTGCACAGCTACAGGCGACATCTGTGCGATTTCTTTGGCTAACTGAAGTGCTTCGAATAAATACATTTCAACGGGCACTACTTTGTTTACCAAGCCGTAAAAATGAGCTTCTTCAGCAGGCAGAAATCTTCCCGTAAGGATCAACTCCATCGCTTTGGCTTTGCCCACGGCTTTGGTAAGACGCTGTGTTCCACCGGCACCCGGTATGGTTCCAATTTTTATTTCCGGTTGGCCAAACTTCGCAGTTTCGCTTGCGATGATCATATCACACATCATCGTTAATTCGCAACCACCGCCCAACGCAAAACCACTCACGGCCGCGATAATTGGTTTCTTCGTTTTCCGAATCTGATCCCATGTAGTGAATCGATCCATTAAATGCATTTCAACGGCTGTTTTATCGGCCATTTCTTTAATGTCGGCTCCGGCCGCAAATGCTTTTTCATTTCCCGTAAGGACAATGGCACGTACCGAATCGTTTTTATCCAACTCTTGAAAAGCAGATAATAACTCTGTCATTAATTGATGATTGAGTGCGTTTAATTCTTTCGGGCGATTTAATTCAACGAGTGCAACAAAGGGTTCTTTTTGCTCGGTCACTTTAATGAAGTCCATAGTTGTGGTAGGTTAATCCCCAAAGCTAAACAATACTTGAAAAAGTTTGCCATAAAAAAGAAAGGCCTCTTCTCGTTTGAAGGGGCCAGTCTTAACCAAAGGCGTACTATGTACTATGCATGAATAAATACAGGGCATTTATTTTTTGTAACCATCCAGTAGTAATTTTGTGTATGGTAAAAGTATTATTTGTTTGTCTAGGAAATATTTGCCGCTCACCACTGGCAGAAGCCGTTTTTCAACACCATTGCCGCCAATTGAATCGGGAAGACGATTTTTTGGCTGAATCCTGCGGCACTGCTAATTATCATGTGGGCGATCCCCCGGACCCGCGCACCATTCGCAACGCCCACAAAAATGGCGTTTCTATTCAACATGTAGGCAGGCAGCTTTCCATTCACGATTTAAAGGTGTTTGATCTCATTCTGGCAATGGATGAACAGAATTTTCAAAACATTCGCGGGCTGGATGTCAGCAACAAGTATTTGCACAAAATAAAAATGATGCGTGAATTTGATCCGGAAGGAACCGGCAATGTGCCCGATCCCTACTACGGTTCTGAAAAAGATTTTCAGGAGGTTTTTGATATCCTCCATCGCTCCACCCGAAATTTAATCGATCACCTGGCGGCTACTCTACCGGTTTCACCAACACCTGCAAAGTAGAGCGTGATGATTGCTCCAGTAATACACCCTTCATATTTCGGTAGTGTGTGGAAGTAGCTGCATCGTAATTCTTGATGGTAATCAGCGTCAGGTTGGCGTTGTAGTACACTTCAAAATTGCGACTGAGTTTCTCAATTAGCTTTAAAGCTTTGTCTTCTCGGTAGTCAATGCAAAATGAAAAAGAGATAGCCGAATTCTGCATGACATTCACCCGCAGGTTCAGATCTGTCAGTGCTTGAAAGATGATGCCTATTTGCGTTTCATCTACGAACGTGTAATCGGTTACCTTACACGACACAAGGCACTGATTTTCTTTATACACAATCAACGGTGGCAGGCGATCTACTTTGCACTCGTGTATTTTGGTTCCTGGCAATTGCGGATCGAGAAAGCATTTTACATACAGTGGAATTTTCTTATTTGCCAATGGCTTGATCGTCTTTGGATGGATTACACTGGCACCGTAATAAGTCATTTCTGCCGCTTCTTTGTAAGGCAGTTCGTCAAACACAATGGCATTTGCAATTCGCTTGGGGTCGGCACTCATTACTCCGGGTACATCTTTCCAGATGGTGACGCCTTCTGCCTGAAGACACGATGCGAAAATAGCGGCTGTAAAGTCCGAACCTTCGCGCCCCAGCGTAGTGGTTTCACCCGTAGGAGTGGAGCCGATAAATCCTTGAGTGATTAAAACTTCATTGGATCCAAATTTAAGTTGACTGATCCGTTGCTTGGTTTCATCCCAATTCACTTTTCCCTCTCGGAAAGAGTTGTCGGTTTGAATAAATTTTCGTGCGTCAATCCATTGCACAGAGAACCCCTTATGTTTTAAAAAAGCCGCAATGATTTTTGAGGAAATGATTTCGCCAAAAGAAACGATGTTGTCGTAAACCAAATCTCGCTCACCCGTTTTTTGTGTGGCAAGTTCTAATTCACTGAAAAGGACCGAAACTTCCTTTTCAACTTCGGCAGGCAATTTCAATTCCTGAATCAATTGAAGGTGATAGGTTTTGAGTGGTTGTATTTCGCTTTCTGCAGATGTTTTGGCGAGAGCGGCCGTTACAACCCGTTCCAACGCATCGGTGGTTTTACCCATGGCAGAAACCACTACCAATAAAGGTCTTTTGGCCTGAGAATGAATAATATGCGCTACCTGCTCAATGCGGTCGCTGCTTTTTAACGAAGCCCCTCCGAATTTAAAGATATTCATCTAAAATAGGTATTTCAAACGTTTGCAGAGTATATTTGTGGCCGAAATTTAGTGATCAAAATCTGTTTATTTAGACTTTATGGAAGCTTCTCGCATTGCATTACCCATCGGCACCGCGTTGGATCGATTTATCAAGAACAATCAGGACCAATTTCAATATGCCAGTGGCGAACTTTCTCAGCTTCTCCGCGACATTGCCTTGGCTTCGAAGGTGGTAAACCGCGAGATTAATAAAGCCGGTTTGATTGACATCATGGGCGCGATGGGTTCGCAAAACTCTACAGGCGAACAACAACAGAAACTCGATGTACTGGCCAACATTCGTTTTACACGGGCCCTCAGCAAAGGAGGTGAGGTGTGTGCGCTGATCAGCGAAGAAACCGAATCGTTTGTCGATTTGAATAATGAAGGCAACTATGTGATCGCCATCGATCCGCTGGACGGCTCTTCCAACATTGACGTAAATGTTTCGATTGGAACGATCTTTTCCATTTACCGCAGAAAGAGCAAAGTAGGTGAACCGATCAATGAGCAAGATATTTTGCAGACAGGCGATGATCAGGTGGCAGCCGGATACATTTTGTATGGATCGTCTACCATGTTGGTATACACCACCGGGCATGGTGTAAATGGTTTTACCTACGAACCTACTTTGGGTGAATACGTGCTTTCACACCCGGATATGACGATGCCGGAAAACGGAAAAATCTATTCCATCAATGAAGGGTCCGCCAATTCATTTTCTCCGGCAGTCAATGAGTATTTGAAATTTTGTAAAGAAAGTAATTACACTGCGCGCTACATCGGTTCGCTCGTAGCTGATTTCCATCGTAACATGTTGAAAGGTGGTATTTACATTTATCCCGCCACAGCAAAAGACCCGCATGGAAAACTCCGCTTGATGTACGAATGCAACGCGCTGGCATTTATTGCCGAACAAGCCGGAGGCATAGCATCTGATGGCAAAGGAAGAATTATGGAAATTAAACCCAAAGACCTACACCAGCGTACCCCATTTTATGTAGGGTCGGTGAAGATGGTTGAAAAAGCAATCGGGTTTGTGAAGTAGCTTTTAGGCTTCTTTTTTCGCTTCCGCGGATGGCGTAAAAACTTCCGGAGCTAATTTGGTGAGAAGGAGATACCATTTCACCAATTTCTTCATATCCGAAACGTACACACGCTCTTCATCAAACGTAGGAAGTACTGATTTTAAGAAAGCACGCAATGGAGCTGCGTCTGACTCAGGTGTTACACCTAGTTCATTACCGTATTTATTTTTGATAGCGATCAATACGGTTTCCAATGATTCGGTTCCTTCTTTGGTAGTGGTGTAAATGGAAATCTCACTCAACAAAGACATGCGCTGATTGCCACCCACTACCAACTTGGTTTTCGCATCATCCAATGATTCTAAAATCACTCCGGTTTTTCCCGGCTTGATGATTTTGAACAACCCACCTTTTCCACTTACCGATGCAATGTCTTTTAGCTCCATTTGTTATTTTTTTGAGAGCGCAAAACTAAGCATTTTTTTGGCTATCAATAGCGGTTTGAATAAAGTCAAGCACCTTATCGCGACCAGACTTCTTAACGGCTGAAGTAATAAAAATAGGAGGGAGGTCTTCCCAGTGATTCAACAAAGTTTGTTCAATGCTTCTGCGTGATTTTTCCAACTCACTGTTTTTTAGCTTATCTGTTTTAGTGAGCAAGACGGCCACCGGAAGTTGCTTAATGCCCATCCAGTTGATGAAATCGAGATCTATTTTTTGAACCTCATGCCGCGAATCGATCAGCACGAATGTGCAAAACAACTGCGCCCGGTTTTGCAAATACTCTTCAATCATCTTACCGAAGTTCCACCGTGCTTCCTGGCTAACGCGAGCAAATCCATAACCCGGCAAATCCACCAAATGCCACGCATTGTTAATCAGAAAGTGGTTGATTGTTTGGGTTTTACCCGGTGTTCCGGAAACTTTAGCCAAATCTTTGCGCTGCACCAGCATGTTGATCAATGATGATTTGCCCACATTCGAGCGGCCGATAAAGGCAAATTCCGGCTTAGCCGATGGAGGGCATTTTTGGTAGTCGGTATTGCTTATCACGAACTCAGCCGACTTGATGATCATATCTTAAAGTGTTAATTGAACCGCAAATTACTAATAATGTAAGATACGTGTTAGTTATGTTGTAAAATGAGCCCTTTACTTTTTAGAAGAATTTGCTAAATTGCCTGTCTTGGAATCATTTTTTAACAAGTGTATAAGCCATTTTTTGACATATGTATAACCTTTCAAGGGTACTGATCTTATTCAGTGCTTTCTCCCTCTTGGTTGGATTAAAAACGCTGCTTGCGCAAGAACAGGATAAAGAGCAGGCAAAAGTGTATATGGAACAGGCCGAGTTGATTCTTGCTGAAACCAAAGCAGAAGACGATGCCCGAGACCTCATGGTAACTGCCGCCAACTACGATACTACATTCATTAAGGCCAACTTCGAAGCGGGACGATTGTACATGGCTACCGTAGGCAAGGAATTAGCTGTCAAGTATTTCTTGCGTGTTTATCGCCAAAATCCAGACTATCGTTTCGATTTGGAATATTGGATAGGCTGGAGCTATCATTTGGGCCTTCAGTTTGACAAGGCCATAACATACTACACCCTTTATAAAAACAAACTGGCTAAAAAAGGAAATTATCAGGGTAAGGATAAGGTTGATATGAAGGAGGTCGATCGCAAGATTTTAGAATGTAATAATGGTAAAGAATTTGTTGCGAGCCCAAAGCCTTTTTCAATTGTTAATTTAGGCAGAGAGATCAATTCAGAGTTTGAAGACTACGCCCCGGTTTTGAATTCATCTGAAAATGAAATCATCTTCACTACGCGCAGGCGTGATGGCAACACGTATGAAAACGTGGCCGATGACAATAAGCCGTACGAAGACATTTTTACATCTACCAAAAACGGAGCCAACTGGCAACGAGCTAAGAATATTGGGCCATCGATTAATACCCGTTTTTTCGACTCCAACTTAGCCTTTTCTCCAGATGGCAATATGTTATTTATCTACAAGGATGAAGGTGCTGGTGACATTTTCTATAGCGAGCGGCAAAAAGATGGCTCATGGAGTCAGGTGGAAGCTTTGCCGGGCGTTATCAACTCATCCTATCGCGAATCATCTGTTTCTATTACCAAAGATGGAGAACACTTATTCTTTGCTAGCGAGCGCCCGGGTGGCTTCGGTGGATCGGACATTTATGTTTGCACGAAAGATAGCCGTGGTGAATGGAGTAAAGTGAAAAACTTAGGACCCGGCATCAATACAGAATACGATGAAGATGGACCTTATATCGACTACGATGGAAAGACCCTTTACTTCAGCTCAATGGGTCGGAAAGGAATGGGTGGCTTTGATATTTTCAAATCGAACTTGATTAATCAAGATAAAAATGAGTGGAGTGAGCCTGAAAACATGGGCTATCCTATCAATACTCCAGATAACGATGTATTCATTTCTGGGACTAAGTCAGGTGATAAATGGTATTACTCTTCTGTTCGTGAAGATGGCTTGGGCTACTCAGATATTTACATGATCACACCTTCAAAAGAAGAACCGAAAACACCTCCTGTAGCAGCAAAAGAGCCTGAGCCTGTAAAACCGGAACCTGTTGTAGAAACCCCCAAGGAGACCCCAAAAGAAACACCACCTGTAGTGACAACTCCAGTGGAAGTGAAACCGGAGCCTAAACCTGAACCCAAGAAGCCTGAAAAACCAGCAATTATCCCAATTAAATATATGGTAAAGGTGGTTGATGCAGAAAGCAAAAATCCATTGGAAGCCAAAGTGCGAATGCAAGGCTTGAAAGATAAAATCGTAGTTGGAGCGGTAGAGCAAGGCGGAGGCGTGATTGAGTTTACCATTACATCCAGCGCAGCGAAAGAATACCGGCTTTCGGTTGAGCAAGAGGGTTATGTATTTCAAAACCTGACGGTGAAAGTGCCGGGTGCCACCACCAAAGAAAATACGATCACCAAAACGGTGGAGATGCGTAAGCTGGTAGTAGGTGTAGTATCTATTTTACGCAACATCTATTTTGATTTTGATAAGGCTACCTTCAAAACGGAATCCTACAGCGAATTGAATAAGTTGGAAACGATGATGAAGCAGAACACCAACCTACAAGTAGAAATTGGTGGACATACCGATAGCGTGGGCGATTATATGACCAACAAAATTCTTTCGGAGCGCAGAGCCAATGCGGTAAAGAGTTTCCTTACTTCGAAAGGAATTGATACCAGACGAATCAAAACAGTAGGCTATGGTGAAAGCAAACCCTTGGCCAGCAACGATGACGAGCTAGAAGGTCGCCAATTCAACCGCAGGGTAGAGTTTAAAGTGCTGAGCAATTAATAGGCAAACAAAGCATACTTTTTACTGTTTAGGGTAGTTAGTTACTCTATACGAAGTCTATTATCTTTGTTTCTCATTATTAATCCTTTAAAAGACAAGCTTTGGCGGTAGTTCCTTATAAAAACGATGTGGCAGGCAAGAAGCTGCAGGTAGCTAGAATGTTTGACACCATCAGCGGCAATTACGATTTCCTCAACCATTTTCTCAGCTTTGGTATTGATATCCACTGGCGCAAAAAGGCGGTGAAGATGCTGGTGAAAGACCAGCCCAAACTGATCTTGGATGTAGCCACCGGCACAGGCGACTTCGCCTTAGAGGCGCTCTCTCTCAAACCCTCAAAAATCATTGGTGTCGATATTTCAGAAGGAATGCTGGAAGTGGGGCGCAAGAAAATGACGGAGAAGGGCGTTAGTGAAATAGTGGAAATGCGCACGGGCGATTCGGAAAATCTTCCCTTTCAGGAGAATATGTTTGATGCGATCATCGTTGCATTTGGTGTGCGTAACTTTGAAGATTTGAGAAAAGGTCTGGGTGAAATTTTGCGGGTGTTGAAGCCGGGAGGCCGGGTGGTGATTCTTGAGTTTTCCAAGCCGGTTTCATTTTGGTTTAAGCCATTGTATTCGTTTTACTTCAGATTTATTACTCCGACCATTGGTAAACTTTTTTCAAAAGATTCGCATGCGTATACTTACTTGCCCGAGTCGGTGAACGCCTTTCCGGATGGAAAAGATTTTACGCGCATATTAGATGAATTGGGATATAAAAACACTTCATGCAAACCACTCACTTTTGGCATAAGCTCTTTGTATTCAGGTACCAAGTAATCTTGCTGGCAAGTTTACTGGGCTCTCATGCATCCGAAGCACAAATATTCCGCTGGGCGCGTCAAAACAATCCCGACTACGATCAGCGCAAAATCAGTTATGGTTTTTCCATCGGGTTGCATACTTCCGGATACGAGGTCAATTATTCCAATCAATTCGTCACCAAAAATTTGGATACCGTTCATTCGGTTCAGCCGCAATACATACCTGGCTTTTCGCTTGGCTTTTTGGTCAACTACCGGCTCAACGAGTTTCTGGATTTGCGATTGATGCCCAAGGCCGGGTTTTATTCACATCGAGTTACCTATTACTTTACGGATCGCAGAGTGCAATCGCAGCAGGTTGAAACTACCATGGTAGAGTTTCCACTATTGCTGAAATATAAATCCATGAGACGTGGCAATGTACGTATGTATATGGTGGGCGGCATCACACCGGCTATTGAGGCTTCCGGAAAAAATGATGTTCAAAACGCTTCCGATGCCATCCCCATTGTAAAAAGCAACATTAGTTTAGATGCCGGTATTGGTTTCGATTTTTACTTTCCCTTGTTTAAGTTTTCACCCGAAATCCGCTTTTCGCGCGGAATTACTGATATGTTGGGTGATACACCCAGTATTTACAAGGATCCGATTTCGAGACTCAACACTAATACCATCGGTATCTATCTCATCTTCCAATAACCAACAGATTATTTTATGAAGAACTCCGAACGCATCGCACTGGTAACCGGTGCCACTTCTGGCATTGGCGAAGCTACCGCCCGCCTTTTGGCGCAAAATCAATTTCAACTGATTCTTTGTGGCAGACGAAAAGATCGTTTGGAAAAACTTTCGGGTGAACTGGCGGCCCATACGCGTGTTACGTCACTTTGTTTTGATGTCCGCAATCGCAGTGAAGTAAATAAAGCCCTTGCATCCCTACCAGCCGAGTGGAAAGAAATAGACGTGCTGATCAACAACGCAGGGAATGCACACGGCCTCGATCCGGTGCAAACCGGAAGTGAAGACGATTGGGATGCGATGATTGATATTAATGTGAAAGGCTTGCTGTATGTATCCAAGCAGGTGATGGAGGGAATGATTGCTCGAAAGAATGGTCATATCATCAATCTAGGATCCATTGCCGGAAAGGAAGTCTATACCAATGGCAACGTGTATTGCGCCAGCAAGTTTGCCGTAGATGCACTCACGAAAGGAATGCGAATGGATTTAAATCCGTTTGGCATCAAGGTAACTGCCATCCATCCGGGTATGGTAGACACTGAGTTTTCGTTGGTGCGATTTAAGGGTGACGAGGATCGGGCCAAAAAAGTATATCAGGGGCTCACACCACTTTACGCGAATGACATTGCCGATACTATACTATATGTTTTAACCCGACCGGCCCATGTAGTAATAGCGGATATGGTGGTGCTGCCAGTGGCGCAGGCAAGTGCTACTGTAGTGACGAGAAATGGGTGAAAATAAAAAAGCCCTCATTCGAGGGCTTTTTTAGAATATTGTTTTTTGGTCTTATAAGCCAAATGTAAATACCCAAGCACCATTGGTTTGTTCAGTTCTACCTTGATTGGTATAACCGGCTCCGGTAAAAGTAAATCGAATTTCAAGGGTAGTGGTTGTTACCGTATACGTTACATCTAAAGGAGTGGTCAAAGCTAAATCTCGCTTAATCATTGTAAGCGGATCTGTTCCAAACTTCCAATCGCTGGTTCCTTTCCAAACACTGCCGCTGGGAGGGTTTCCAGTAGTGGTATAGGCGAAAGATGTCTGTCCTTTAGTTCCAGTAATGGTTAATTTAAATTGATCAGTACCAGTTACTTTGTAGAAGGATGCCATGGTTGCACCATCCAAAGTTACTGCTGTCAACTTCCAAGTTTTGGTCAATTTAGTTAATTGTTGGTCAGTAATAGGCTCAGGTGTTGTTCCACCACCTCCACAGCTTGAAAATGTAAACAAGGCTCCTACAGCTACCATCAACACAAGTAATTTCAATGCTTTCATCAGATACTTTTTTTGGTTTTAATGATTTTCAATTCTGTTAACCTCTACTGAGGCGTATTTTCTTCAGTATGTGAAATTGACCTCTAAACTTACTAAAATGAGTTTGTAAAAAAAAATGTGTTAGGCAGACTTAATTGTGTGTTAATGGCAAGTTGGAATGGGATGTAACCTTATTTAAAGCTCAAAATATCGATTTTGCCGGCATCTGATGGATATTCTCCTTCATCGTTGGAGGCAATGAGAATGGTGGTGGACCGCTGTATTTCAATCAAATGATCCCAATACCACTGAATCGACTTCTTGTCTAAATTGGTGGTAGGCTCATCTAAAAACAAACCATTGGCTTCCGTGTGAAATGCGAGTGAGAGCTTCAACCGTTGCTTCATTCCGCTTGAAAAATTTGAAATAGCCTTGTGTTCTGAGCTTTTGAGCCCGGTTAACTCAATGATATCTTCTACCGATTTGCCATTTCTTGTTTTCTTGAATTGAAAATGAAATTCTACCATTTCCCGCAAGGTGAATTCATCGATTAGATCCATGTAGGGCGTTGCTATCGCAATAGAAGTGAATACGTCTTGCACGGACAAGGGCTTGTCGTTTAACCAATGATTTACCTCGCCACCGGATGGTGGAAGTTGCGCCCACAATACTTGCAAAAGGGTTGATTTGCCGGAGCCATTAGGCCCCGTAATAGCGTAGGTTTGTTTGGGTTGAAACTCGTAAGAGAAGTTTCTGAAAATCCATTCTCGGTTGTATCGTTTGCTGAGATTGTTTGCTACAATCTTCATTCAAAAGATCCAATTCCGTTTGATATTCCCTTCATAATGCCCCGCTCGGAAGCTTTAATGAAATTGAGGATGTAATCGCGCTCTGTGCTGGCGGGCAATTCTTTTTCCACCAAGTCAATGGCTTTGGCATTGTTGAGTCCTTTCAGGAAGATGTAACGATATACTTCCTGAATTTCTGAAATCTTATCTGAATCGAAGCCTCTTCTGCGTAAGCCAATGGAATTGATTCCGCAGTAGGTAAGGGGCTCGCGTGCTGCCTTGGTATAGGGTGGAACATCTTTGCGAACCAACGATCCTCCGGAAACCATCACATGAGCACCCACTTTTACAAATTGATGTACTGCGCTAGATCCGCCAATGATCGCCCAATCTTCAATTACTACGTGGCCTGCCACCTGAACAGCATTTACTAGAATACAGTTATTGCCAATGATACAATCATGGGCTACGTGAACGTATGCCATCAACAGGCAATTCTTTCCAATGACCGTTTTGAATTTATCATTCGTGCCGCGGCTGATGGTAACATACTCGCGAATGACTGTATTATCACCAATGTGCGTTTCTGTTTTCTCTCCGGCAAACTTGAGGTCTTGCGGAATAGACGATACCGAGGCTCCGGGATAAATTTTTACATTTTTTCCGATGCGACTGCCTTCCCAGACGATGGCATTAGGGCCAACCCAGGTTCCATCTCCAATTTCTACATCACCTTTGATGGTAGCAAATGGTTCGATGATTACGTTGTTTCCGATTTTTGCATCGGGGTGCACATTGGCCAGTGGGTGGTAACTCATAAATCTTTTCTTACTATACTGGCCGTCATCGTGCCTTCACAAACAAGTGTATTTCCTACATACGCTCTACCCGACATCTTAGCAATGCCTCTGCGGATAGGGGCGAGCAAATCGCATTGGATCACCAATGTATCGCCCGGCAAAACCATTTTCCGAAAACGGAACTCATCAATTCCTAAAAAGTATGTCCAGTAATTTTCAGGATCGGGTACCGTGTTCAATACCAAAATGCCGCCAATCTGGGCCATGGCCTCTACTTGTAGAACGCCTGGCATGACCGGGTTTAATGGAAAGTGTCCTTGAAAGAAGTTTTCATTCATGGTCACGTTTTTCACACCCACCACGCGCTCGTTGTCCAAATAGATGATCTTATCGATCAACAAGAATGGATAGCGGTGAGGAAGGGTTGAAATAATTTTGTTGATATCCATCACCGGTGGTAATGACGGATTGTATTTCGGCACACCTTTTTTACCGGCCTCTTGCATTTGCTTCTTCAGCTTCTTCGCGAAAGCTACGTTTGCAGCGTGACCGGGACGAGCCGCTAAGATTTGAGCTTTCAACGGTCTGCCCGCCAAAGCCAAATCTCCAATTATATCTAAAAGCTTATGTCTAGCCGGCTCATTATTGTAGCGAAGCTCAACATTATTCAAAATACCTTCTTTCTTTACTTCTACTTTTGGTTTATTCAACATCTTGGCGATGTTGTCCAACTCATCGGGCTCCACCACACGATCCACAATCACGATGGCATTGTTCAGATCGCCTCCTTTAATCAGATTATTTTTGTAGAGCATCTCCAACTCGTGGAGGAAACAAAACGTGCGGCACGAAGCAATTTCCTTTTCAAATTGTTGTATGCTGGTGATCGATGCATGCTGACTACCTAACACGGGTGAGTTATAGTCTACCATCACTGTTACGCGATAGTCGTCTAACGGCAACGCAGCAATCTCAACATTTCGAGCAGCTTCCTTATAGAAAATAGAATCCTGCACCTCGAAGAAATCGCGCAATGCGTTTTGATCTTCCGAGCCTGCTTCTTTTAAAACATTAACAAACTGAATAGAACTACCATCCATAATGGGAGGCTCCGGTCCATCAATTTGAATTAAAACGTTATCAATTTCCAAACCTACCAAGGCAGCCAAGGTATGCTCAATCGTGCTGATGCGCGCACCGCTTTCTTCAATAGTCGTTCCTCTGGAAACATCCACCACGCGGTCGCAATCGGCATCCACAATAGGTGAACCAGGTAGGTCGATTCGTTGGAATTTAATACCGTGGTTGGGTTTAGCCGGAAGGAACGTCATGTTCGTTTGAACCCCCGTATGAAGGCCCACACCAGAAATGGTGACCGATTTCTTTATAGTTTGCTGCTTGTGATTTAGCATTTTTTAAAAAGTGGGCAAATTTAACCCAGAATTAACACATATACCAAAAAAGCACCTTTTTTGAGGTACATCAAAGTCTAAATCGGTGATTAGAAGGTCAAAAGCAAGGATTATTCTCCTCGGGATGAGTCGGTTTCGGCAGGGATTTCGGTGGAAAGCACCCTTTTTTCTAATTCCCGCAGGCGATCGTTTAGATCCGGCAGGCGTTTGAAGACCGCATACGACCTGAAATATTCTTTAATATCGAAGGCGGGATAGCCCAAAATACGCTGGCCTTCATCTTTAATAGACTTGGAAATACCGGCTTGTGCCCCGATGCTGGTGTTATTGGCAATCACGAGATGTCCGGCAATACCTACCTGCCCGGCAATCATGTTGTTTTCCCCAATTTTGGTGGATCCTGAAATACCCGCTTGGGCCGCAATGACCGTGTTCTTACCCACTTCTACATTGTGAGCGATTTGAATCAGGTTATCCAGTTTTACGCCTTCGCGGATGATAGTAGAATCGCCAAATAAGGTGGCGCAATCAATCACCGTGTTGGCACCTACAGTTACTTTATCTTCAATGATCACATTGCCCAATTGCGGAATGGTTTTGTAGGTTCCGTCTGCCTGGGGAGCAAATCCAAATCCATCGCTGCCAATAACAGTACCAGCATGGATCACACAGTCATTTCCGATTTTGGTTCCCGCATACAACTTCACATTCGAATGCAGAATGGTGTTGTTCCCGATGACGACATTATCACCAATATAAACATGCGGATAGATTTTTACATTATTGCCTATTTTGGTATTGCTACCAATGTAAGAGAAAGCGCCTCGATAGCCATTCGATCCGATGGTGGAGTTAGTTGCCATAAAGCTCGGCTCTTCTACGCCCGACTTTTGGAAGCTCATCATCTTGTGATACTCTTCCAATAGAACGGTAAAACTGCTATATGGATCATCTACCAAAATCAAGGCAGCTGCTACTTCTTTTTTGGCTTGAAAATCTTTTTTTACGATGACCGCGCTGGCTTGCGTGGTATAAATGTATTGTTCGTATTTCGGATTGGATAAGAATGCGATCTGACCTTTCTTCGCATCCTGAATTTTAGCAAGCATGTTGATTTTCTGATTTCCATCGCCACTCACCTGGCCACCCAACATCCCCGCAATTTGTGTAATGGTAAATTCCATAAGCTCGCTGTTTAGAGATCAGGAATTTCGCTTGATTTATGTAGAAAACCTGTTACCTCTTTTACAAAGATATATTTTTAGGCCAGCATATATAATTTTTCTCAACGATTTTACTAATCGCCTTAATAGAGGGCAAATCCGAAGCCAAGGCTATGTCAACCACCTTACCCGATTTCATTAAGATGTTGATGGGTTTACCATCGGTGATGTAAGCCTCGTTACTCACTCGCCCGTAGGAAAACAAATAGCTGGCATCTTTTCGTAAAACACCAAACGATTGATGGATTTGCTCGCGCGCGCTTTCGATTTCTGCTTTTTTGATAGGCGAGTTGCGCAGTCGGATTTGGAAGAGTTCACGTAATAACAGTCGATTGCATAACCCCGCCAGAATTTCATCTTTATGATCTTTCCAGATTTTAATAGCCCCCCAGATGTCGTTATCATCCAATTGCCCAAACGATTCCAGTAAGTGAGGTTGTTCTGTGAAGTCTTCGAGTGAATGATTTTCTTTCAAAAAGACTTTTAACGATTCGCTGCACATTAATGGCTCCCCGGCATGGTACAAGTATTGGGCTCTTCGAATAATGTTCACCATCATCCGTTCTGCACTTACAGCCGTTTTGTGGAGATACACTTGCCAGTACATTAATCTGCGGGCATTAATAAAACTCTCAATGCTGAAGATTCCTTTTTCTTCTACCACCAGTTGATCGTTGCTGACATTCAACATCGCAATAATGCGGTCGATGCCAATCGTGCCTTCCATGACACCGGTGAAAAAGCTATCGCGCATAAGGTAGTCCAGCCGATCGATATCCAATTGACTGCTGATCAGTTGATGAAAGAACTTACGTGGATAGCTGTTGCGAAACAATTGTAGTACCAGATCAAGCGCGTGATTGAACTGCTCATTCAACGATTTCATAAAAAGATATGAAACACTTTCGTGATGAATACCCGCCAGTAATGTTTCTTCTAAGGTGTGTGAGAGTGGTCCATGACCAACATCGTGGAGAAGAGCTGCAATCTGGGCACCCTCCATTTCTTTTTCCGAGATTTCGATGCCTTTGGCCCGCAGGCTTTCGAGCGCACGACCCATCAAGTGCATGGCGCCTAACGCATGATGAAACCGCGTATGCTGCGCACCTGGGTAGACTAAATCGCTTAAACCCAGTTGTTTGATGTAGCGCAACCTTTGAAAATAAGGATGTTGAATCAAATCATAGATAAGTTCGCTCGGAATGGTGATAAATCCATAAACCGGATCGTTGATGATTTTTTTCTTATTCAAGTTGTTATGCGTTTTGCCTTCTCGATCAATGGTAATTTGCGTAAATTCGGAAAAATTTACTCATGCAAAGATACAACATCTTGTGGGCGGACGATGAAATTGACTTACTCAAGCCTCACATTCTTTTTTTACAACAACGCGGTTATGATATTACCCCTGTCAATAATGGTTCGGAAGCAGTAGAGTTGGCGGAGGCCAAACACTTCGATGTGGTTTTTCTGGATGAGAACATGCCTGGTATTTCCGGCTTGGATGCGCTGGCGAGAATCAAAAGCAATAAGCCCAATCTGCCGGTGATCATGATCACCAAAAACGAGGAGGAGCGCATCATGGAAGATGCCATTGGTGGTAAGATTGATGACTACCTTATTAAGCCGATTAATCCAAGTCAGATTTTATTGTCCATCAAGAAAATATTGGATAACAAGCGACTGGTCATAGAGAAAACCAATTCCAGTTACCAACAAGAGTTTGGCAAAATCAGCATGGCATTTTTGGATGACATGAACCACGAGCAGTGGGCGGAACTCTACAAGAAATTAGTCTTTTGGGAACTGCAAATGGATGAAGCCGAAAACCACGACATGGCCGAGGTGCTGGAGTCGCAGAAGGTAGAGGCGAACACCAATTTTTGTCGCTTTGTACGCAAGAACTATGAAAGCTGGTTGAACAATCCGAATGTGGATCGCCCGCTGCTTTCGAATCAGTTATTTAAGAAAAAGGTTTTGCCGGAACTGACTCCGGAGATACCTACATTTTTGATTTTGATTGATAACCTACGATTTGATCAGTGGAAAGTCATTGAGCCGCTCGTAGCCGAATTTTTTAATGTCGATAAAGAAGAAACGTATTATTCCATTTTGCCTACCACTACTGCCTACGCGCGCAATGCCATTTTTAGTGGCATGATGCCGTCCGACATGGTGAAAACCCATCCTGACTTGTGGGTAGGTGAAGACGAGGATGAATCCAAAAATAATTTTGAGGATGAATTTTTAGCGCGACAGCTCAAAAAGAATAATATCAACGTCAAGTTTTCTTATAATAAAATTAAAAAGTTGGAGGAGGGCCGCGATCTGGCTGACTCGGTCAACAACTTGTTTAATAATAATCTGAATGTGATTGTCTACAACTTCGTAGATATGCTTTCGCACGCTCGCACCGACATGGCAATGATTCGAGAGCTGGCTCCGGACGAAGCCGCGTATCGCTCGATTACCAAGTCGTGGTTTATACACTCACCGCTCTTCGAAATCTTAAAAAAGATTTCTGAAAAGAAAGTGAAGATGGTCATTACGACCGATCACGGAACCATTCGCGTAAAGCGCCCATTTAAAATTATTGGCGATAAGTCGGTGAATACCAACCTGCGTTACAAGCAAGGAAAGAATTTGAATTACGAAGGCGATAAGGTGATGGAAGCTTCCAAGCCGGAGAAGTTTTTCTTGCCGAAGTCGAATATGTCCACCACGTATGTTTTCGCCATTGAAGATCAATTCTTTGCTTACCCTAACAATTACAACTACTATGTGAATTTTTACAAGGATACGTTTCAACATGGCGGAGTAAGTCTGGAAGAAATGATCATTCCTGTAATTTCGCTAACTTCGAAAAATGCCTGAAGTAGAAGAGCAGATGCAAACGGTATATAGCCTGAATGAATTAGAGCAGGTGGCTGCAGATATAATTGATGCTGCACGGGATGAGCACATTTGGCTGATTGATGGCGACATGGGTGCAGGAAAAACAACATTGGTCAAAGCGATGGCCAAACAATTGGGTGTGATCAATACCGTTTCAAGCCCAACATTTTCAATAGTCAATGAGTATCACGATCGGGAAGGAAAAACGATTTATCATTTTGATTTTTACCGACTGAAGTCAGAAGCGGAAGCCTATGACATCGGAGTGAACGAATACCTTGAATCGGGTAATTTATGCTGGATCGAGTGGAGCGAGAAAATTCCATCGCTATTGCCTGATCGCTGTTTTAAAATTCAGTTAGAAGTTAACGATCCGCAAACGCGGACTATCCATTATGTCAGAGAAGAAGAAAACGGGCTTTGAGGCATTGGCCAAAAGCAGTCTGTATCCGCAGGAAGAAATGCTGAAAGTGAAACGCGGCAAAAGTTCTTTCTTTATCGGGTTGCCGAGAGAAATTTCGTTGCAGGAAAATCGAATCAGTCTTACCCCCGATGCGGTTGCATTGCTCATCAACCACGGCCATGAAGTGTGGGTGGAGACGAAGGCAGGTGAAGGATCGAAGTTTACCGACAAACAATACAGCGAAGCGGGTGCGAAGATCGCTTATTCTCCACAAGAGGTTTACAAAGCGGATATCATTCTGAAGATCGAACCACCAACCGTGGAGGAGTTGGATTATTTCCGTCCCGGTCAAACATTGATTTCCGCTTTGCAAATGGGTTACCTCAGCAGTGAGCGCATCAACGCTTTGCTGAAAAAACGAGTGACTTCATTAGCCTATGAGTTTATCGAAGACAAAGTAGGTGGCATGCCGATTGTACGCGCGATGAGTGAGATTGCCGGAAGTACGGTTATGCTCATCGCAGCGGAGTATTTAAGTACGGCTCGCGGTGGTAAGGGAATTATTTTAGGTGGTATCACCGGAGTGCCTCCCACGAAAGTGGTAATTATTGGCGCGGGAACCGTTGCCGAATATGGAGCGCGGGCGGCTTTGAGCTTAGGCGCGGAAATCCAGGTATTCGATAATCACCTGTATAAACTAAGAAGAATCAAGCATACACTGGGGCATCAGTTTTACACCAGCACAATTGACACGGTTACATTGAGTGAATGTTTGAAAAATGCGGATGTGGTGATTGGTGCGCTTCGGGCGGAGAAAGGCCGGGCTCGTCATGTAGTCTCCGAAGAGATGGTGAGCCACATGAAACCCAATTCATTAATCATCGACTTAAGTATTGACCAAGGTGGTTGTGTGGCCACATCTGAAATTACCTCGCATGCCAATCCGGTTTTTCGTAAGCACGATGTCATTCATTATTGTGTGCCCAATGTGGCATCGCGCGTAGCGAACACGGCAACTACGGCATTAAGTAATATTTTTACACCTACTATTTTACGCGCAGCCGAAGAGGGTGGAGTAGAAGAAATGATTTTTGCCCACAAGTGGTTTATGAAAGGCGTGTACACCTACAAAGGCCACCTGACCAATGAATCAGTAGCGCGTAAGTTTGATATGAAATTTAAGAATATCGAATTGCTGCTGGCAGCACGAGTGTAGTTGTTTCAGAAACTGAAAAAGTCAAAGAATGGCTTTCCATCCAAAGCCACCTGATGCAGTCGGATGCAAGCGAGCGCATACAGCATGTAAAAAAGCGAAGTAAACAACCTGGGGCTTTTTGTTTTTTCAGATATAAAAAAAGCAAACAGCGGTATGGCCTGCAAACCGTGCAAAGTAATAAAGTGGGCCGATCGTAAATCGCCTGCCACCTTACTCCAGTTGAGAAAAGCAATTCCTTCAGAACCATCAGGCATGCCCACGGTGTGACTCATTTGTGAAATCATGAGACCGCCAGCAATACCTCCAACTAAAAACAGAAACAGTCCCAGTTGCCAAGCTAAGAGCATGTTTTTATTCAATGTTGTTTCCGAAAACAGAAATAATAAAAGCGTATAAAAGATAATGATGGTATTGATGCCAATGAAGGTGCCCATCGTTCCAAAAAGCGCTGCATCTAATCCGCTGCTAATGTTGTAATGCGAAGTAACGCCACGAGCTGCCTGAATGGTGATGATAACGTTTTCGGCAATCATGCAAATAGTAACAACCCAGCTGATGAGTTTTATGTTGAATCGATTGACAAGGAATTGAAGAAGCCAACCAAATGTCCAGCAATAAATGGCCACACTCAACCCAAACTTCATCGGTTTGATCCATGGATTGATTCCCATGATCAGTCTTGAGTCGAAGAAATAAAAGATAAAGCAGACTGCGAATAAAATTACATTCGCGACACCCATCCAATTCAATACACTGTTTTGCTTCTTAATGTCGCGCAGCAAATCAAAAATTTTCATGGAGGAATTTTTTAGTCTTCACAAATCGAGTCACAAAGTAAACGATCAGTCCGATAGGACCGAATAAAAACGTAAGCAATAGACACGGCACTAGTAATAAATGATGAATTCCATTTTTCTGTCCATTGCTTAATTCCCAACTCCCGATAAACAGATCAAATACTAAATAATGAATCCAACCGGCTGTTACACCCCACTTGCTGGTGAATAATTGCATCACGCCATTCAGCGAATTGAAATCACCACCACTGTCACCAAAATGCAGCAGGATGATGCTTAAGTATACAATCCCTAATAATAGGGGAAGGATTCCGGCAACCACAATTCGTTGAGTCCATTTCCATTGGGGAAGAAACACCAGCAAAATCCAACCAATCGGGGCAATGGAATTGCAAATTTGGAACATTTGATCTGCGCTCATACATATACTGATTTAAATAGTAATTGAATTATTGGTATTCCACCGAAAAAATACCTAATTAGAATGCAATAAGAAACTATGAATCGAATAAAGTGCTTATTTCTGGGAGTTGTTTCAAGTGCCCTGCTTTTCGGTTCGTGCACCAAAGAAGTAACATTGCCGAACAAGGCAGATGCACAAGGCAAATTATTAGCGGGAGAAAAAGGCGCTGTTAAGATTTGGAGATTAACCGGCATTACCGGGCAATCAGGAACCAACCCCGAACAACAATTGAATTTGGGAACTTGTTTTACGGACAACCGCTTTTATTTTAAAAATAACGATGCACAAGACTACGAAGCAATTGAGGGATCTACACAATGCTTTTCCACCGATCCGGCTCTGATCGAAAAGGGCACCTGGTCTTTTACAGCCAACGGTGCCATCTTATTGGTTTTAACTGGTGAAGTATACTCTCAAAACGGATTATTTAACTATACGGCACTCGATGCGCCTTCAACGGTACAGGAATTAACCGGCACCTCATTGAAACTTAAAATGATTTTGAACAATGGAACAGGACCAGTTACCTATCAGATTTCATTTGTCCCTGCTTAAATTAGCGGCTGCAATCATTTTCTTTATGAGCTTCACCTCTGCAGAAGGACAACAACTAAAATACCTGGCACTGGGTGACTCTTACACCATTGGTGAAAGTGTTACCGAAGCGGAGCGATGGCCGAATCAATTGGCCGATACGTTGCGCAAGAAAAATCGTGATTATGGCAAGCCTACTATTATTGCAACCACCGGTTGGCGAACCGATAATTTAAAAAACGCCATGACCATCGCGCAGTTAAAGAATGACTATGACATGGTTTCTTTGCTGATTGGTGTAAACAATCAATACCAGGGAAAGTCATCAAAAGAATACGAAGCTGAATTTGAAGCCTTGCTGATTTGGGCAATCCAATTGGCGAAAGGCAAAAAGGAAAATGTATTTGTGGTTTCGATTCCAGATTATGGATACACGCCATTTGGTAAACCCAAGCAAGTCGCCATTTCAGCTGCGATTGATTTGTTTAACGAAATCAACGCTCGGATTACCTACAAATTAGGTGTCAAGTATTTTAATATCACCGAAATTTCACGAGATGGATTAAATGACCCGACTCTTGTAGCAGGCGATGGGTTACATCCTTCCGGCAAAATGTACTCGTATTGGGTAGAACTGATTGCAAAAGGTCTGTAGTCTATAACAATTTCGATAAAATAGCACCCAAGTTTTTAGCTACTATTTTATGTCCCGCTTCGTTTGGGTGAATGCCATCTGCCTGATTGAGTTTTTCATCGCCACCCACACCTTCCAATAAAAAAGGCATAAGTGTTGCATTATTTTTTTTGGCGAGTGCCGGAAAGATTTCTTTGAACTCATCGCTATACGCTTTGCCCATGTTCGGAGGCACCATCATACCGGCCAGAACTAATTTTACCTTTGGATTTTTTGCTTTTACCTTGTCTATGATGCCTTGTAAATTCTTTCGGGTTTGATCAAGAGGCAATCCGCGAAGGCCGTCATTTGCACCCAACTCTAAAACAAAAATATCCACCGGTTGCTTCAACACCCAGTCAATACGTGAAAAGCCACCGGCTGAAGTTTCGCCACTCAAACCGCCATTGATAACACGAACTCTTTTTTTAGAGCTATTCAAATCTTTTTCAATCAATGCCGGAAATGCACTTTCAGGAGATAATCCGTATCCTGCTGTGAGGCTATCGCCAAAGAAGAGAATGATTTTTGGCGCGGGTGTGCTTTGAAAAAATAGAAAGGCTACAATAAGAACGATACTTTTACCGACCATACCTCTAAATTGTTTTTCTTTTGTTAAATAACGGAACAAATTAGGTACAATTAACGATTATTAGGAATCTTTGGTTAATCTATTCTTATAACTTATGAGTGAATTGGTTCTTCAATGCGCACAACTTTCGAAAGTTTATAAATCCGGAGAACGATCACTGACCGTTCTGGATGACGTATCGTTTGAGGTGGCAACCGGCACCAGCGTGGCCATTATTGGTCCCTCCGGAAGTGGTAAAACAACATTGTTAGGTTTGTGTGCCGGATTGGATGTTCCCTCTTCCGGTACCATTTCATTGATGGGATTCAAACTGAACTCCATGAGTGAAGATGATCGTGCCTACGTGCGTAATCAATTTGTAGGCTTCGTATTTCAAAATTTTCAATTACTACCCACACTCACTGCTTTAGAAAATGTGATGATACCGCTGGAGTTGCGTGGTGAGAAAAATATTTTACCGAAAGCCAAAGACTTACTCGGTCGGGTAGGGTTGGGCGATCGCTTACATCATTATCCTACGCAACTGTCGGGTGGAGAGCAGCAACGAGTGGCGATGGCACGGGCGTTTATGACATCACCTCGCATCTTGTTTGCCGATGAGCCCACCGGTAATCTCGATGAAGAAAATGCAGAGCAGATTACCCGTTTGTTGTTCGAGATTAATCGCGAAGCAAAAACAACGTTGGTATTGGTAACGCACAATCTGGAACTTGCCGAGAAAACCGAACGTGTGCTGCAAATGAAAGGCGGACATTTAGTGAATGAGCGTCTCACCGGTGTTGCCACCCACGCCTGATTTATTTCTGAACTTTTACGACAATCGCTGTGATCGAGTACATCATTAAAATAAAAAAAGAAACAAAGAACATCTTTCAGGACCGGTGGGTGTGGAAGATGGCTTGGCGCGATGGGCGCCACAATCTGTCGCGGTTGTTTTTGTTTTCCGCTTCGTTGATTACCGGCATTGCTGCTGTGGTGGCCATCAGTTCGCTGAATTATTCATTGCAAGACGAACTGAATCGCAACGCAAAAGAATTACTTGGTGCTGATTTAGTGTTGAATGGAACGAAGAAGTTCGACCCTGAAATCATTCAAACCATTGAGCCCACTTCGGTGAAAATGGCAGGTGATGCCGACATGGCTTCGATGGTGATGTTCATGAATACACAGCAGTCGCGGCTTGTAAAATTAACGGCACTGCAAGGTGATTTTCCTTTTTATGGCGAGCTCGTAACACAACCTGCCAACGCTTATGAATTGGTAAAGACAGGGCGCTTCGCCATGTTGGATGAATCGCTGGCGTCTCAATACCAAGTGAGTTCAGAAGATTCCATCAAGATTGGTAACAAAATGTTTAAGGTGGCTGGGGTGGTACAAAAAATTCCCGGTGGCGGTGGGCTCACTGCTACATTGGCACCGGCCGTTTATATTTCACTCTCCGCCCTCGACTCTACTGGACTGGTGCAATATGGAAGCCGCGTAGGGTATAGCATTTATGTGAAGACAAATTCGGAATCGCAAACAAAAGCGCTGATTGAAAAAGTAAAACCGCTCTCAAAGAAATGGGGTTTCGGTTATGAAACGGTGGAAGCGCGAAGAGAAGGCTTGGGTCAGGGTTTTAAATCCGTCTATCAGTTTTTCTCCATGCTCGCATTTGTTGCACTCATTCTCGGTTGTATCGGTGTAGCGAGTTCTGTACATATTTATGCGCGCGAAAAACGAGATGAAGTGGCGATCTTGCGATGCATCGGCTCATCGGGCTGGCAAGCTTTTAATATTTATTTCATTCAGATTTTTGTACTGGGCGTTGCGGGCAGTTTGATCGGTGCAGCCGTAGGCGTGGGCATTCATCAGATTATTCCTTACGCATTTAAAGAATACATTCCGCTGGAATTAAACTTTGCGATCTCGTATCGCGCTATTGTCGAGGGAATACTTCTCGGAGCACTTGTCTCCGTTTTATTTACATTGCTTCCGTTGCTCGCGGTGCGTTTCGTTCCGCCACTCACTGTGTTGCGTGCGGATTTTGATCAGGTGAAAGTAAAATCAAAAGCCAGGTGGTTGGCGTGGGCACTCATCATTCTCTTCCCGATTCTGGCCGCTTCGTATCAGACCGCGAGTTTCATTTCCGGCAGTCTTTTCACCGTTGGATTGGGTGTTGCGTTAGGATGCCTGTCTTTGGTAGCCACTGCGCTGTTGTGGATTGCCCGCAAGTATTTCCCCGTAAGGGCTTCCTTTCTCTGGCGACATGCGCTATCCAATTTATTTCGTCCCAACAATCAAACGCGTGTATTGATGGTGGCGATTGGATTAGGGGCTTTCATTATTTCTACGCTTAACATCATTCAAAACAGTTTGTTGAATCAGGTAGAGTTTACCGGAAACAAAAATCAATCGAACACGATTTTGTTTGACATTCAACCGAATCAAAAAGAAGGCGTTGTTCAGTTAATTAAAGAACATCATCTTCCGGTCAATCAGGTAGTCCCGATTATTACTTGCCGATTGAAAGAAGTGAATGGAAAATTGGTAGAAGAAATACAAAAGGACACCACCAAAATTCCGGAGTGGGCGCTTACCCGCGAATACCGCGTTACCTATCGCGATAGCTTGACCGGTTCAGAGGAGTTGGTAGAAGGCAAACTCCAAACTTTCCAAAAAGGAAAAAAGGATTCCGTGTTTGTAACCATCTCGAAAGGAATGCACGAAACGCTGCGCGTCAAATTAGGCGACAGTTTGGTGTTTGATGTGCAAGGAGTTTTTGTAAAAGTAAAAGTGGCCGGCATTCGCGAGATCAACTGGCCGAAAGATCCACCTAACTTTTTGTTTGTGTTCCCTACCGGAGTGTTGGAAAACGCCCCACAGATATATGTTGCCGCTACCCGTGTAAATGACCCGCAGGTGGCATCAAGATTTCAACAGGCGCTCGTAAGAGATTTTTCAAACGTGTCCTTAATTGATTTGCGTTTGATTTTAAGCACCGTTTCTGAACTTTTTGGAAAGATTGGTTTAGTGGTTCGCTTCCTTGCCTTATTCAGTATTATAACAGGACTGGTTGTGCTTGCTGGAGCAGTTGTCAATTCGAAGTTTGTGCGCATGAAAGAAAATGTGTTACTACGCACCATTGGCGCACGCACCACGCAAATCATGCGCATTACATTAATCGAATATGGCTACCTCGGCATTTTTTCTGCCCTTACGGGAATGATTCTGTCGCTGGGAGGCGGCTGGGTACTGACCCGATTCTTTTTTGAAGTAGAATTTGCTGTGAACTATCTGGAGCTGGCAATCATCACGTCATCGGTGGTATTTCTGACTGTGTTTATCGGTTGGTTTAATTCGCGCGAGGTGATTTCCACACCCCCTTTACAAGTGCTGCGCAAGGAGAGCTGATTTGTTTCATGTAACCAAGTTTCATAAGTTTCGTATGGTTACGAGTTAAGATTGAGCTATGCGATGCCTGATTCCCCTATTTTGCCTTTTTATGGTCACCACATCGCTGGCACAAGTGGGCGATATTAAAAATGCATCCTCCTCCAATTCTAAGTCCGGAGGAGGGGGAGGAGAAAGAAGAAGCGGAGGCTCCGGAGGAGACGGTTTTTTTGTTGATATTTTTATTAACAGCCTTAGTCAAATTGGAGTGTGGCAGCAATACAAATTAGATAAGCGTTCACAAAATGAATACATCGTTTCACTGGATGTAATCGCGCAAGCAGCTATACAACCTTCGCGGTATTACCTCATGAACCCGCGCATTCGTGGAAACTGGGGATTATTCTCAACCGACTTTCGAATTAACTATTTGTTGGAAGAAAAAATCACCGGCAACGAAGATCTTACATCGATTGATTGGCAGATTCTTCAATTGAATTTGGTCACTACACGCCACGTCATCGGGCGTATCGGGGGTGGATTCATGAAAGAAAACTTTGGTGGCCGCGAATCTTTTTTTGAATCAACCTATGGTGTGTTTTTTCAAAGTGGACAAAAGCATTTAGGTGCTAATTTGGAATACAGACTTGCGCAAGATTTTACCACGGGTATCATTCCGCGCAGAGAATTAGGCGCTCATTTTGAGTATCGGCTTGCATCGAGAGGTTATTGGAATACGTATCTCACCATTGGCGGAGTTTATCAGCAATACTATGAGTCGGTATCCGTGTGGGGGATACAGGCTGGTTTAGCATTGCGTGTCTTCTCACCACCGATTGAGCGCTAACTTACTCACGGTTTCACCAATCGCCAGTGAGGACGTAGCCGCAGGCGATGGTGCGTTACAAACATTAATCACTTGTTTGTCTTCCAAAATCAGAAAATCGTCTACCAATCCACCGGTGCGATCGCAAGCCTGAGCGCGCACGCCTGCACCACCTTCTACTAAGTCGCTCTCCTGAATTTCGGGGATTAATTTTTGAAGTGCTTTTGTAAAAGCAGCTTTCGAAAAGGAACGATACATTTCACCTATACCGGTGCGCCAGTATTTAGCCGCTACTTTTTGAAAGCCCGGCCATGCCAGCGTTTCGGCCAGTTCGCCCAAATTGATTTGTGATTTCTTGTATCCTTCGCGTTGAAAGGCTAGCACAGCATTAGGTCCTGCCTCCACGCCTCCTTTCGCCATTCGGGTAAAGTGTACACCTAAGAATGGAAAGTTCGGATCGGGAACCGGATAGATCAGATTCTTGACGAGGTATTCTTTTTCTTTTCGCAACTTAAAATACTCGCCACGGAACGGAATGATTTTCACATTCAAATCTTCTACCGTCATCCTTGCCACTTTATCGGAATACAGACCAGCACAGTTAATAACCAACTGAGCCGTGTAGGTTGTTTGCGAAGTTTCAACCGTTACCTGCTTCGCTTCTTTGTGAATGTTGATCACCTTTTCACCTAAGTGAATGGCAGCTCCTTGTTGACGGAGTAAGTCACCATACTTCTCGGCTACTTTTTTGTAATCGACAATGCCGGTTTGGGGCACAAAGATTCCTTCCAGCCCTGTTACATGTGGTTCGTGTTCTTTGAGTTGCTCTTTAGTTAATCGTTTGAGGTTTTGCAATCCGTTTTGCTGACCTCGCTCAAACAGGTTGTTTAATAATTTGATCTCCGGCTCATCGGTTGCTACAATGATCTTACCGCATAGTTCAAACGGCACATTGTTTTCCTTGCAGAATTGCAGCAGCAAATCGTATCCGCGTAAGCAGTTGGTGGCCTTTAAACTTCCCGGCTTGTAATAAATACCTGAATGGATCACACCACTGTTGTTGCCCGTTTGGTGTTTGGCTAATTCATTCTCTTTCTCCAGTAGAAGAATAGAAAAATTCGGTTTTTCTTTTTTGAGTTGCAGAGCGGTTGCTAAACCAACAATACCTCCGCCCACTACAATAATGTCGTAAGTCACCTGATCAAATTTTGGCAAAAGTAAGAAGGAATTACCAGCCGCTCAACTTAATCGGCAATGGGACGAATGCGCACGTTGAGGGAAGATTCCACAATCACCAAATGATTCGGAGGAATCATCGTCCAGTCTTTGTCATCGGTTAGTTTTTCAGAAACCACCAGCACGGCATTGTCATTATCTTGGGGCGCCTCCAAACGGGTGGTGCCATTTTCTACCACATAACGACTGCCTTCCGAGTGATACATAGTAAGCGGTTCTTCTTTCGGGTCGCTGACGTAGCGTGTGGCCACGATGAACAAGCCATTGGTAAACGCCATGTTGAGATAGGCAGGCTCGGTAATTCCATTTTCAGCCATCAGCACTTTCAGCGTGCGGAAGGTTCGCTCAAAGGCATCCACCACCGCTTCCGGATTGACCGTTTTATGATATTGAAATAAGTTGTTGAGCAACAACGCAAAGATATGTTCAGAGTCCGTTTGACCTTTGATCCAGTTGTAAAGTTCATCGGTTAACATTTCGCGCAGTTTTCGTTTGATCTTCCCAAACTCTTCCACCCCTCCGTTATGGGCCATTAAAATGTTTTTGTATTGAAACGGGTGGCAATTCGATTCCGACACATCGCCCACACTGGCCGCGCGCACGTGCGCAATCATACAATCGGTCTTAATCTTAGGGGCCAGGTTGCGTAAGTTGCGATTGCTCCACGCTGGGTTCACCGACACATACGTGATGGGTTCTTGATTAATTTCGGGTGCATACCAACCTACGCCAAACCCATCTCCATTCAGAGGCTCTTCAATTTCGCGCGCATTGATGCTTTGGTTGACCAGTGAGTTTTTAGGTTGATAAAGCAACTCATCCATAATGATGGGTGTGCCTTTGTATGCGAGGAGTCTGCACATAAAGAATAGGTTTACGAAAAGATACAAAAAAAGCCAATGGGTTTCCACTGGCTTTTTTTACGGATGAGTAAGTACTATTTCTTGTTGGTTTTCTCGAAGGTGAGCGAGGCCGAATTCATGCAATAGCGCAAGCCTGTAGGCTTGGGGCCATCTGGGAAAACGTGCCCTAAATGTCCGCCACAGCGGCTGCATTCTACCTCATCGCGAACCATGCCATAGCTGGTGTCGGTACCTACGTGAACCACGCCTTCTTTAATGGGCTGGTAAAAGCTAGGCCATCCGGTTCCTGATTCGAATTTGGTATCGGAATGGAATAGTTCTAGATGACAACCAGCGCAGTAGTAAATGCCGGTTTCATGGTTATCCCAATACTTGCCGGTAAATGCGCGCTCGGTTCCTTTTTCACGCAATACTTCGTACTGAATGGGGGTCAGTTGTGCCTTCCATTCGGCCGATGTCTTTTTTACGGTGCCAAAGGGACTTTTAGCCGTTTCTTTCTTTTCAGTCTTCTGAGCGCAAGCCGTCAGGAAAATAAACTGTACGGCAATCAGAAAGACGGTGAATAGCTGTTTCATTTATGTCAATTTTAGGTTCAATTTACCTTTAATACCCAAAATTGGACAAAAGGTTTTAAGATTTGCATGCTCCTGTCCGTTGACAGACATTCTACCAATTCGATGGAAAACTCTTAGATGTGGGAAAATGTCATTATTTTACTATTTTTTAGGAGTTCACTCTGTTACTTTTGAGATCTAAACCTTTATTCTCCCCGGATTTATGAGAAAGGCTCTTTATTTAGGTTTGTGCCTCTTGGTGTTTTCAACCGCCATCGGGCAAACATCCTACCAAACTCATACGCTGTATATCTACAGCTTTGCCAAGTTTGTTCAATGGCCCGAAGAGAGTAGGGTAGGCGACTTTGAAATTGCCGTGCTGGGGGATTCTCCCATTTTACCTGAATTAGATAAGTTGGCACAAAAGAAAAAAATAGGTGATCGTAACATTCGTATTGTTCGGTTAACTTCCATTAAGGAATTGAAGAAAAGCCATATTCTCTTTTTGCCCGCAGCACAGTCTAGCATGCTGGCCGAGACTATCCAGAAAATTGGCGACCAATCTACGCTCATTGTAACTGAGCAGGCAGGCCTCGGAGCCAAGGGAAGCGACTTCAACTTCTTGGTGAAAGAAGGGAAACTAGTATTCGAGATCAATCAAAATTCACTTTCAAAACATAAACTAAAAGCTGCCAACGAATTGACTCGCTTGGCGATAATCATCTGAAACGTATGGAAAAATCCTCCTCAAGTAAAAAGTTTAAGCTTCGTCTGAAAATCGGCAATAAGATTTTTGGTGGCTTCCTGATATTGATTGTACTCTTTGCTGCGAACGCCTTCATTATTTTTTTGACGGGCAGCAACATCGATAAAAACGTGATGTCATCCTCTGAGGTGGTGAATCCTTCCAAGGATGCAATCAACGAGTTGATAACGCTCGTTCACCGCTCTCGTATGTTAGCCACCAACTGGGTGTTCTTGCAAACCAACGATGAAGATAAACGTGCACTCGAAACCATTGTACGGTTAGAGTATCCGTCTAATAAAGAGAAAATTCAAAAGCTAATGAAGAACTGGGATGCTGACAGCCTCTCAGCTACGTTCAAGAAAGACAGCTCGCAGCGTGCTCTGATGACACAGGCTTTTCAAAAGTATGATGAGTTGCTCAAAGGCACCCAAGAGAGCATCATGAATACCCTCACCGGTTTTGATGCTTATGAAGACCCTACTACGAAATTATTAGCCGGAGACTTTGTAGATCAGGAGATCATTCCGAAGTCTAACGAGATTATCAAAATTTTAGCTAAGATTAAAGAGAAGCAGGAGAAATTGACCGAGCAATCTACCGAGGAGTTACGCAACTCGACTGCAAACTTGCGCATCATTACATTGGTATTAGGTCTCGCAATCATTGGATTTGGAATTTTGTGTGCTTACTTGTTGGTGCGTAACATCACTATTCCGATCAATTACATTAAAGATGTGGTGGTAAAATTAGGAAGAGGTGAATTGGTGGATGACAATAAGCGCGCTTTCAGCAATGATGAGATTGGCGAAATGGCGGTAGCTACTGAAAATCTGGTAAATGGTTTGAAAGCAACTACCACCTTTGCTGAGAACATTGGAAATGGAAAGTATGATTCGCAATATACTCCGCTGAGTGATCACGATGTGTTGGGCAATGCGTTGCTCAATATGCGCGCCAACCTTGCACGGGTAGCAGAGGAGGACAAGAAACGCAATTGGACTACCGAGGGTATTGCAAAGTTTGGTGAGATATTGCGAAGCAACAACAGTGATGTGCAGAAGTTGTGTGACGAAATCATCGGAAGTTTGGTGAAGTACCTAAAGGCGAATCAAGGTGCACTTTACATTATTGACGAAACGATAGGCGATGAAGAACTCACCATGTCTATGGTATCGTGCTATGCGTGGGACAAAAAGAAATTTATCAATCAAAAGATACACCGTGGGGAGGGCCTTGCAGGTCAAGCATGGCAAGAGATGGATACCATTTACATCACCGATGTGCCTCAAAATTATATCCGCATTACTTCCGGTTTAGGAGATGCCAACCCAACCAGTATTTTGATTATGCCATTGAAGGTAAATGATCAGTTCTTTGGTGTGATCGAAATAGCGTCCTTCAACAAGATGGCCGAATACGAAATTGATTTTGTACGCAAGGTGGCAGAAAGCATTGCTTCTACCGTATCGACTGTGAAAGTGAACGAGCGCACGCAAAAGTTACTGGCCGAGTCGCAGCAGATGACAGAAGAGATGCGTTCACAAGAAGAAGAGATGCGTCAGAACATGGAAGAGTTGCAAGCGACACAAGAAGAAATGAAGCGCCAGGAAGGGGAGATTATCAAAGCGGCCAACGACAAAGTGAAAGCCATTCAGGAAGAAGCCAAACGCAAAGAGGCAGCTTTGCTCAATCAATTGGAAGATTTGAAGAAGCGAGTGAATTAATTAAAAGAAAGTGTAACGATAAAAGCCCCTCACTAAGGGGCTTTTTGTTTTTAACGTTAAAAGATTTGATATCATTAAACCAGAGTCGAATCAATACAATTACAATCAGAAGCTGGTGAATCAGAAAAGTCATAAAACACAAAAACCCCCTCCGTCTGAGGGGGTTTTTGTTACCTAAACCTAAACCTATGAGAGAATTACTCTACTCTTGATCTATACAACGTGATTGGATTTGAGAGGTTTCGATCTACTAAGAATATTTTTTTGTCTACCAAATTCCTCGACAAATTCTTATACCTGCAATAGTTCGTTAAACTGTTTTTTGAACTTTTCCACTTTCGGGCGTACCACAAACTGGCAGTAGCCCTGATTGGGATTCAATTCAAAGTAATTCTGATGGTAATCTTCTGCGGGGTAGAAATTGGTCAATGGACTGATTTCCGTCACGATCGGGTTTTTAAAGACCTGTGTGTCATCTAATTGCTTTTTGTACTGCTCGGCTGCCAGTCGTTGTTCTTCCGAGTGATAAAACACTACCGAACGGTATTGGGTGCCTTCATCCGCCCCCTGACGATTCAGCGTGGTGGGGTCGTGGGTATTCCAAAACACTTCCAAAAGGGCCTCAAATGACACTTCTGCAGGGTTATAAGTTATTTGAATTACTTCGGCATGTCCGGTCAATCCCGAGCAAACTTCCCGGTAGGTAGGATTCTTGATTTTACCTCCGCTGTAGCCTGAAACGACCTTCGAAACACCCTTCACGCGTAAAAAAACGGCTTCCGTACACCAAAAGCAGCCGGAGCCAAAGGTGGCTAATTCCCATTTTGTATCCATAAGTTAAAATGCTAATGCACCTTTAACCTTTTTTCGAAGGAAATGGTTTTTCCAATCCTGCTATTTGTCGCGGGGGGTACTAATAGCGACTGTAGAAGTTACTCAACTGATTGGATACGTTGTTTTTTAAATTGTTGATGGCCTGATCATAGAGATTCTGATCGTTGGGATTGGCATCGCCCCGTTTCGTCAAGTTCAGTTGATCGCTATTCAACGCGCGGCTATCGCCTTTAAAAGTAGCCCACACATGCTGCCACTGCGAGTTACCTTCCACGGTGTTGTTCAGCAGAATAGCATTGTTCGAGGCATCGGTAATGTTGATGGTGGCATTGCTGGTAGCGCGCTTCGTTTTGGTGTAGAAGGTAATGGTTGCCTTCACTGTCTCCATTACATCCTGCATTTTGCCATCCGGAAGTTTTTTCTCACCCACTTTCACATCGCGTTGCACATTTTCTGTGCGTGAGGTGAGTTGGGCTTGGTTGTCGATGCGGTAGTTATTGAAGATCACACGCAGGTATTGATGAGGAGGTACCGTGTCGCGTTGAGTGTGCGGGCGAAACGAGAGAAACTGACGCTGCATGCTGTTGATGATCGGTTGGATGCTGCCATAATTATAGCGGGATGTATTGATCTCCTCATAGACAACACGCAGTGTGGCATTAAACTCCGCTTGTGTCATCATTTCTACTACTTCTCGATAGCCGGGTTCGTAGCTGTTCGCTTCTTTAAAACTGAAATAGGCCTGCTTGGCGTCTTCACGGGTGGTGCGCATCATCGCCTGAATGCCATCCTGATAACTTTCTTCCGCTGCTTTGCCCTTGGCTTCCGCCAACTCTTTGTATTTCGTTACCGGATTCGTGATGATCTTCATCGCCCCTAAAGAGGTTTTGATCTGATCATTCATGTAATTGATTTTCTGGTATCCGGCTACGGCATTGCGCCACTTACGGGGATCGTCTGAGTTGATGCCGTTTTGGATGCTCGTCTGGATGTAGTCTACCGCCAACTGATAGCTTTGCAGCAATACAGTTGTAGCTTTTTTATGATCCGGTTTGGAGCGGAGGCGGTTCACCGATTCCAGCACGGCTTCGTAATAATCGCCTTGCTTGAGTGCTGCTTTTCCGCTCGAGCAGCTCTCGAGTACAAACAAAAGTATAAATGCGAATGCAGCTAGACGTAGATTCATAGTGGCAAAAGTTGCGTATTGGAAATCAGAGCAGGCAAATCTAAATGGTAAAAAGGGAATTCTAAAATCACATCTTGGTACCAAACAAGTCGATCAGCACATCGTCTATCAGGTTGCGCCAATTTCCCCAACTATGTCCTTCGTTCACCTCGTGGTAGGTGTACACGCAACTATTGGCTTGCAACACGTCTTTCATCTTACGGCTTTCTTTGCTGGTGTCGTTGATCAATCCGGAAGTCATCGAAACTTTCATTTTTGGATCAGCCGGATTGGAGCACAACTGATAGATCTGCGGCTTCGTCCAGAAGGCGGGTGACTGTATGCCGACTAATCCAAATACATCGGGTTTGGTGAAGGCAAAATAAGTTGCGGTTAACCCACCCATCGATGTACCCATGATGCCGCGATTAGCAGCTTCGCTCGCCACCGGATATTTCTTTTCAATCTCCGGCAAAAATTCTTTTACAAAGAAATCGAGATAGGCACTGTTCATGGCCAGCTCTTGCATACGTCTGTTGTTGGAGCGATTCACCGGTTCGCGGTGATCAACAAAGACCACTACGATGGGTTTGATTTTCTTTTCTGCGATGAGGTTGTCTACCACGGTCACCATGTTGCCGAGGCGCGGGTGAAGGTATTCGTATCCATCGGTTACGTACATCACCGGCAGCTTGCCCATTTTTTCATAGCCGTGCGGCAGATACACACCATACGTAATTTGATAATTCAATATGCGGCTGTTGAAGAGCATATCGGTTTGTAGTGACCCTTTCGGCACATTGGCTTGTGCCTGTAACTCGATGGCCTCTTTCCATTGCGGCATGCGCAATTCTGAATTAGGACTTCCGCCACCCACGCCACTCCATTGCTGGTGCGGGTTGGCCGGATCGAGAATCCACTGATTATCGTCTATCAGAATTTTGTAGTCGAGGCGCGCATCTTTGGGAAACTTCGATTTGAGCACCCACAAATTATTGCCTACGTTCTTTCCTTTGTTTTGAAAACTTTGGTCATAACCCCATCCATTGAAGTCGCCCATCCAGGCAACGGACTTGGCTTTTCCGTGGTATACAAATGCTACCGAGTCTTCCACGATGAGCGGAAGTTTTCCTTGCATTTGATATTGATGGTAGACAACGGAATCACGAAGTTGGTTAAGTTGAGATTGAAACGCGGAGTAGTCCTGCGCGAACACTCCGAATGGTAAACACAACAACCACAGCCAATACTTCTTCATTCGTAGGGAGTTAATTAAACACTTAAACCTTCACTTCTTCTGACGAGCGAACCCGCAGTGACAACAGAGCTGCAATAATCATGCAAACACCTCCGAATACGATGATGGAGATAGTTTGACCTCCAAATAAATTTCGAAGCATGAAACCTAGAACTGCACTGGCGAGAATTTGTGGGATAACAATGAAGAAATTGAATACGCCCATGTAATACCCCATTTTTTCAGGCGGTAGTGAACCGGAAAGCATGGCATAAGGAATTGAAAGAATACTAGCCCATGCGATTCCTACGCCAATCATTGACACGAGAAGCATGTCAGGATTCGAAACAAATATGAAAGAGATCAATCCAATTCCGCCACAAACTAATGCTACAAAATGCGTGACTCTTCTACTGGTATATTTGGCAAGAATGGGCAAAAGTAGTGCAGCAACCGCAGCAATTCCATTATAGATTCCGAAAAGACTACCAACCCAATTGGCTCCTTCATTGTAATTAGCGGAGTTAGGATCATTTGTATTATAAATGTAACTAGTTACAGCAGGTGTTGTGTAAATCCACATCGAGAATAAAGCAAACCAAGAGAAAAATTGTACAATGGCCAATTGAACCATTGTTTTAGGCATGGAGTGAAAATCCTTGACCATATGAACTAAACCAAGATAAGATCTACCTTGGCTGATGTACATGGATGCGAGCAGATGTACAATGCCAAAAATGGAGAGCAAAATGGCTAGAATATAAAGTTCATTTTCTTTTTCAAGCATGTTCACAATCCAAGCCAACACTAATCCGATCACTAAAAACACAAATCCAATCTGTTGCATTTTTGTTCTAGTGCCTGCCTCATCATCAATCTTACGTTTCTCACGATTTCTTAAATCATCATGATGTGGTTCAGGGGGATATTCTTTCGTACTAAATACAGTCCACATGACAGCTGTGAAAAGCATGAATGCTCCAATGTAAAAGGAATATTTTACCGAATCTGAAATGCCACCGGGAGGTGGTGTGTTTGAAATATTAAACCATTGAGTAAAGATTTGAGGAAGAAACGAAGCAACAACGGCACCGATACCGATGAAGAAGCTCTGCATAGCAAATCCTGTTGTACGTTGCGAGGGAGGGAGCATGTCACCTACGAAGGCCCTAAATGGTTCCATGCTTACGTTAATGGAAGCATCCATTATCCAAAGGACACCTACTGCCATCCACAATGAATATGAATTTGGCATGAGAATCAGACCCAGCGAAGCGAGTATTGCTCCTACTGCAAAGTAAGGTCTTCTTCGTCCCCACGTTGGGCTCCAGGTACGATCACTGTAATATCCAATAATGGGTTGGATCAAAAAGCCTGTAATTGGAGCTGCTGCCCAATACAAAGCCAAACTATCAGGGTCTGATCCTAAGGTGGTAAAAATCCGACTCGTATTGGCATTCTGCAAAGCAAAGCCAAACTGGATGCCCAGAAAGCCGAAGCTCATGTTCCAGATTTGCCAAAAACTAAGCTTTGGTTTGACAGTGGGTGTGGTAGAAGAATCCATATTATTTCGAAGCTAAATCGGTAGAAGTAATGATTTCAAACGAATACGGCTTTAAGGTAAGCGTTGTGCGCTGATTTTCAAACAGCAACTTACTTCCAAATTGGGCCGTGGCGTTGGTGCTCACTTCTTTTAACTCCACTTGCTTCGGCTCCCCCGATTTGTTAAACAAAACAGAGACGGTCTCTCCAAAGTATCTGCGCTGATAAACCAACAGTTGGTCTTCGATCTGCACCCAGTTAAAATCACCATAGACTAAAGGCAAACTGCTTCTCCGCAACTGCACTAATTTTTCGGTGATGGTTCGCGTGGTTTGTTCATGAGGCGCTAAGTTTTCGAAGCGCATCATTCTGCGATTGTCGGGGTCATTGCCTCCCGGATCGCCAATTTCATCGCCATAATAAATCACGGGCACTCCGGGAATCGTCATCATAAAAGCGGTCAGTGCTTGCAGCTTGCGATACGCAATCGTGTCTTGTATTTCAATCTTCCGTTTCCATCCGGCTCGCTTCGCATCTTCATCAAACTTCACAGAGCCATCGGCATACGAGATAAAACGTGCGCGATCCTGATTGCCAGTAATGTTGCCCATCAGGTTGTGATCGCCAAACCAACTTAAACTTTCGGTTAGCGAATTGGTGATGCGTGTAAACGGCACCTCGTTGCGGGCGAATGCATTCACGGCATCATCGTATATATTAAAGTCAAACTGCGCATCCAGCATGCCGGTGTTTACGTAGCTATTCACCAACTCGCGACTGCCATACGTTTCGCCAATCTGATAGATCGGGCGTTTTACTTTTGATTTTATCTTCTTCGACAGCTCGCGCCAGAAGAGTAAATCAATGTGTTTCGATGCATCGTGGCGGAAGCCATCCAGCTCATATTTCTCCAGCCAATACATCGCAGAGTCGGTCATCGGGCCTACCACTTCCGGCTTGCGCAAATCGAGCGTTGGCATGAACACATCAAACCAGGTGGTGAGGCGTTGATCATCCCAGCGCTCGGTGTTGATCGTGCCATCGGGTAAATAAAGTGGCGTAAACCATTCCGGTTTCAACTTCACCAGCGGGTGTTCTTTGTGCACGTGGTGTGCCACATAATCCAAAATCACGTTGATGTTTTGTTTGTGCGCTTCGGTTAATAACTCTTCCAACTCTGCTTTCGTTCCAAACCGATAATCAATTTGTTGCAGCGACACCGGCCAGTAACCGTGATAGCCTGAGAAGGTAGTGGCGGGATCTTTGTATTTTCCATACGCGCCTTTCGGGTTTTGTGAAATAGGAGAGAGCCACAAGGTGTTGATGCCCAGTTTCTGAAAATAGCCGTCTTTGAGTTTCTGCGTTACTCCGGCAATATCACCACCATAATAATTGGCTTTTGGTAAGATGGAAGGATCTTTCACCGGCTCATCGTTGGCCGTATTTCCGTTTTGAAAACGATCGATCATCATAAAATAAAGTACCTGCGCTTCTTTATCCTTACGCGTGAGTTGCGAGGCATTCTGTACCACTTCTCCTTTTTGCAAAGGAATCAACACATCGTTGGAGATACCTTCGTCATTGGCAGCCCACACGCGAATAAAACTTCTATCTTCTTCTTTGGCCTGTGCCGGAATGGTGATGGTTAACTCGTCATCGGTTTGCTTCAGCAACTTTCCTTCCAGCAAAAAGTTTTTCCAATACACGGTCACTTCCTTGGCGGGATGTGTGAGTGCTACGGTAATCGTGGAGGGTGTAAAACTTTGGGGAATCACTTGCACCACCTTGGCGGGATCGGGGCGAGGTATCCGCAACAGCGAATTGTATTTGCCCATGCCATTGTCCATCGAATCTTTGGCAGAAGGATCGCGCACTTCTTTGCCGTCAATCACGAAGAGGTATTGGTAATTGCCGGGCGTGAGCCACAGCGATAACTCAAACTGATCGCCTGCTTTGGTGAAGACAGATGAGTTTGCATTCCATGCATTAAACTCGCCTTTCGTTTTTACTTCAGTGGCGTTGCCGCGATAGTTGAAGCGCACATTCGTCTTATTCACTTTTTGCAAAGGAATGCCATACGCTTGTCCGTGGCTCCACACTTTCATCGTGCCGATTTTGGAAGTCATCGTGCCAAATACTTTTACCTCTACCTGATTGCGCGTTAGCGACAAACCACTTGGCAAACTAACCGAGTCAATGGCCGGGACATTCAGCACATAATCTTCCAGATTCACCACCGTAGTATCCGGCTGAATGAGAATCGGTGAAGCCTGACCCGTGATCAATCCTTCATCCGTAAACCGAACGGGTGCCGGAGGGTCGCACGAAGCAATCAGCAACCCAAGGGCCACCGTGTTAACTATTCCAGCGAATGAAAATTTTGGTGTTGGCATAGAGCGTAGTAACAAAAGGTAAATTGATTTTCGGACCTTCCGGAGGATTGCCTACCGGATCATAATGTTTCATTGGGTTGATGTAGCGGTATTCCTTCCACTCCAGTGGTTGAGCCGCTCCATTTACCCACACATTCTGCAATGAAGCAAATCCATGGAAATAGATTTTTGCCTTTTTGTAAGGTGTTTGGTACGAACCATCCTGCTCGTGAATCACCAACTCTTGCTCTTGGGCCGCGTAGGCAATTTTGCGTTTCGCGAAAGCGCCATTTTCGTAGTCGAAGGAAATACCATCGTCTTCATACAAGGTGAAATCGTTGTTGATGTCTCCTTTATACAGATGAATCTCTAACGTGTCTCCGGTGTCGTGCGTGGTGATGCCGGCTTTCTCGCGCATCGGAATGATGGAAGAACCCTTCACATACACCGGCAGTCGATCGATCGGTGTTTCCACAATCATTTCCTGATTGCCACCATACCCTTGATCGGTGAGTAAATCATACCAATTGCCTTGCGGCAGATACACTTTCACAAAGTCTTTGCTGCTTTCTACCGGAGCAACCATCAACGCAGGTCCGAACAGATATTGATTGTGGAATTGGTGATCGTAAATTTTTTCATCGAAGGTGTAAGGGATGGCCAGACTTCGGTTGATCGGCATTCCCGTCTTAGCTGCATCATGAAACAACGAGTAGAGGTAAGGAAGCAAGCGGTAGCGCAGCTTCATATAGTTGCGCGAAATCTCTTCCACTTTTTCGCCATACGCCCACGGCTCCGAGTCGCGGGTGTTGATCATGGTGTGGCCACGGAAGAAAGGAGAGAAGGCACCGATACACAACCAGCGTGCAAAGAGCTTTTCATCCGCATTACCAACGAAACCGCCAATGTCATATCCGGTAAACGCCATTCCCGAAAGGCCCATGCTATTCACTAAGCGAACACCCGCCATCATGTGACCATCATACGCCACGTTATCGCCCGTCCACACAGCTGCATAGCGCTGAATGCCGGCAAAGCCCGATCGCGTTAAGTTGAAAGGACGCTTCTTCATTAAGTTCTTGGTGCCCTCGTAGGTGCTGCGCGCCATCATCATTCCGTAAAGGTTTCTGCCTTCGCGTGTAGTCGACTTTCGTCCGTCAAAGTCAAACTCCATTAAGTCGGGCAACATATTTCCCCATGTGGCAATTTCATTCATATCGTTCCAGAATCCATCCACGCCAAGTGCAACATAGTCTTTGAAATGCTCGGCCCACCACTTCCGCGATTCCTCGCGCGTGAAGTCGGGGAAGTGACACCAGCCCGGCCACACCTGACCGCTGTATTCGGTGCCATCTGGATATTTAATGAACACGTCTTCTTTCTTTCCGGAGTCGTACGCTTCGTAGCCTGCTTCGATTTTAATTCCCGGGTCGCACATCACCACCACGTGGAAGCCCATCGCTTTCAGTTTTTCAATAAGGCCCTTTGGGTCGGGGAAGTTTTCTTTATCCCATGTAAATATTTTGTAGGCATCCATGTAGTGAATGTCCAGCACAATGGCATCGCCTGGCAGGTCACGATCGCGAAAGCCTTCCGCCACGCGCAACACTTCTCTGTCGGGATAGTAGCTATAGCGGCACTGTTGGTAGCCGATGCTCCACAGCGGAGGCAGGGGAGTGCGGCCGGTGAGGTGCGTATAGTTTTTAATGATTTCCTGCACGGAGTTACCTCCGATGAAATAGTATTTCATTTCGCCCCCATCGGCTGAGAAGCTCGAGAAGCGGTCGTTGGAAGCACCAAAGTTAAACGAGCTGCGGAATGAGTTATCAAAGTAGATGCCGTAGGCTTTTTGGTGATGCACACCGATATAAAAAGGGATGGAGCAATAGAGTGGATCCGTATCCGGAGTATATCCGTATGCATCCGTATTCCAGTTAACATAGCCGCGTCCACGTTTGTCCAGCGGACCGTTCTTTTCACCCAAGCCGATGAAGCGCTCATCTGGTTGTAGTTTTTTGTAGCAGTTGATTTGCTCGCCATTCAGTTGGATACCCAACCCCGGGTCATCCTCATTCAATACATTACCGGCAGCATCCGCAATGGAGATGCGCAGCGCTGCTTTGGTGATTTTTATCTGAAGTTGATCGGTTTTGATCAGGAGAGCATCCGGTGCATCGGATACCGTAAAAGCCACCGTTTGAGGTTGTGCGATCACGGCATACGAGAAGTCTTCGGGAGGCTCACCTGCTGTGAAGCGTACCTGTACCACTTCGGCAGTGAATAACGTAATCGAAAGAATTCCGGCAGACGATTGGATGGATACTCCTTGCGCTGTGGCGCGATGGGAGGTGTAGTGGCCAATACTTTTGCTGGCGGAACGAGGTTGGATGGCTGGCATAGTTGCGTGAATATTTCTGAAATAAAAATAAAGAGGCTCGTTAATCCTAACGAACCTCTCATCAAAAATTAGAAAACGATTGCGTTAGCTCTTTTTCTGTTGCTTTTTCAAGGAAGAATTGCGGATCACCAGACGGGTTTTCAATACTTTGATCTCTTCAATCGGTTCGTATTGATCCTTTTCTTTCATATCGATTTGTTTAATGAGCAAGCGGGCTGCCTCCTGCCCCATTTCAAAGCCGGGTTGATCGATGGTGGTGAGGGAAGGATCCATCAATTCACCAAAAAACCAGTTGCTGAACCCAACAATGGCAATGTCTTGTGGAATTTTCAATCCTTTTTCTTTAATAGCCATAGTGGCACCCATGGCCATCGGATCGTTATTAGCAAAAATGGCATCGAATTTGGTGCCGCTGGCCAGTAGCTTTTGTGTTACGCTTTTTCCTTCTTCAAACGTGCCGGTGTCGCATGACAGAATCAGGCTGTCTTTGATCTCCATTTTATTTTCCTTCAGCGCGTCCTTATAGCCCCGGAGGCGGTCTGCACTGATAATAAGATTAGGAGCACCCACCAGGTGCACAATGTTTTTACATCCTTCGGTGATGAGGTGGTTGACGGCCTCTTTGGCACCGGCATAGTCGTCTACAATTACTTTGCTGGACGTAGGGCTGTTGTACATGCGGTCGTAAAATACAATGGGTACCCCCTTGGAGATGATCGACTCTACGTGATCAAAATTGGCCGTTTCCCGCGAAAGCGAGAGGAGCATACCGTCTACGCGGCTGTTGAAGAGCGTCTTGACATGTGCTACTTCGCGGGCGTACGATTCGTTGGATTGTGCCAAGATTACATTATAGCCGGCCTGGTAAGCCACATCTTCAATACCACTGATAACAGTAGAGAAAAAGAAGTGTACTACTTCAGGTATGATGACGCCAATCGTATTGGTTTTTTTCTGTCGGAGGCTAAGGGCAACGATATTGGGTTGGTAATTCAACTTTTCGGCCAGTGCGTTGACGGCCTTTTTAGTGTCTACACTGATGTCCGGGTGGTCTTTGAGAGCACGCGACACGGTGGAAGGGGAGATATTAAGTTCCCGCGCAATGTCTTTGATCGTTACTTGGTTGAATTTCATTTCTTTGGCGAATTAGGGTTACACTTTCCGCATCCGGAAAGGCATGGTTGTGCAATTTACGCAATAGCGCGATAAGTTGGTTGTTTTTTAGTTGAAGCAGGTCTTTAGCTTTTCTTTCCTTTTGGAGACGGTCGGTATTCCCAAAAGATAGGAGCGATTATCGCCACGACTGGTACGTACTCCAAAACGGGAGGAGCCTTTCTATAAACAACCGGTGCGATCTATAAGATGGGAGGAGCGATTTTGTAAACGACAGGAGCGATCTATAAGGCGGGAGGAGCGATCATCAAGATCGTTTCAATTATCAAAGCTTCCATATTTCGAAATGGATGCATGATAACATCCGTTCCAACGACAGGCGTTTTTAGACATTGCGAAGTAAGTAATGTACAGTTTCTCATCTTTTCGACCTCACTTCGAACTGCTTTCTGGACAAAAAACAACCAAAACCACCTCAAACCTTACATGCTATTTTTCTCTTCACAAAAAAATAATCTCACTGAGAATGTGGATAACTTTTGTGAAAAGTGGGTACCTGTATTTTTTTTGATGAAGTCAATACCCAAGAAAAGGGGTATTGGGGGTAAGGTGAAATTGTTCGATTTAGCATTTAAACTTACATAGCCTTAAACAGGAGTGGAAAGTGAATAGATTTTATTAGAATATTGGGTCATCCAAATAAGACTCAAAATCAGATGCATAATAATTCCCTGTTTGATATAAAAACGATTCTATCAAACAGGCAGAATTACCAAGCGAAATTCCTTGCACTCCGAGGAGCTTGCAATCAAGAGTTGAGATTTAACCCACCATTTACCAAATAATAATACCACGTATGACGCGTAATTTTGTAGGAGTTCTTTTTGTACTATTCGCCTTTTCAATTGCTGTCCATGCCCAAGGGGTTGACCCGCTTACGGGCAGGGCCAATATATCCATTCCGTTGGGAGGCATTGGCGTTCAGGATGTTTCGGTGACTGCTTCACTGGCGCATCATGGAGGCGCATTAAAGGTAAATGAGGGTCCGGGCAATGCGGGTATGGGTTGGCAAGTTTATGTCGGAGGATCTGTTTCCCGTGAGGTTAGAGGCTTGCCGGACGATTACAGCAAAAGCAATGATAATCGTACTGGTTGGTTGTTGAACACCAATGCCAACGCTACTTTGATCAACTCATTTACCAGCACCAGTGATGATGATTTGTCGGTTTGCTCAGACGAGGCTGCCGATTGGACATTTATAAATAACTTGGGTTACACCAAAGATACTGAGCCCGATGTGTTTTACTTCAGTGCCCCGGGTCTTTCTGGTAAGTTTGTGTTTGGAGTGGATGGCAATCCCAAGCTAATACCCTATCAGGATGTATCCATCACTGTAAATAAGAACGGCAACACGATTACCGGCTTTGTGATTACTACCCCGCAGGGAATGGTTTATACGTTTTCAGCCATTGCGGCCATGGAGCGTAAATCCTACGGAGTTACCAATTCTACCAAAAATCAATTGTATCAACAGGCGGTTGCCTTCAACAGCGCGTGGAATATTACCAGCATTCTCAGTAAATCCACCGGTATAGTTGCCAATTATACGTATCAAACATTTGCTAAAAAGTCGCAAACCAATTATATCGCTATTGCTGATCCAAGCCACACGAATGTGGCGGTAGATACCGTGCATAAAATAAAAGACACCCTGATTCCCATTCGCCCTACACTGATCACGATCAAGAATCATTCGATGAGTCTGGGTTGGTCGAATGATTTGATTGATAAAATTACCATTTCTGAATCAGAGAGCGGAAGCGCCAAACAATTTGACTTTACTTACCGCACCGTTATTTCAACGGGTGATAACCAAACCATCAAGGTGGCTAAGCCTTTTTTAGCCGAGGTAAAACAACAAAATCCCACTACCTGCGAAGCCTTTCCTTCCTATCAGTTTGAATATGCGTATGTTGATTTGGCACTAGGGCAAGCGGCTATCACATGGCCAACGGGTAAAGGGGAAGATTATTTTGGCTACTATAATGGCACATCCAATTACAATGTGCCTGTACTTTATTATTACAACGGAGAGGCTGGCCCGAGGCGTTTCCGACTTAGTCAAATGGTGGGTTATACCGGCACAGTGTACAACACTACTAACGGAACCAATATGGCCGTTAATCCAACCTACGCTAAGTTTGGTGCCATTACGAAAATCACTTATCCAACGGGTGGGCGCACCACCTATACCTATGAAGGCAATACCTATTTTGACGCCACTACGAATGAAGAGTTAGCAGGCCCCGGAGTGCGTGTGGCCAGTGTCACCTCTTCCGGTGGCGAGATAGCATACGGCAAAACCAATGCACCTACGGGGTATCATGATGCAACTGTCAATTATCAATATACACAAGATGGTTCGTCAGTTACTAGTGGTAAGATTACCTATCCTCCCATCTATGGCTATACAGATGGCAGCCAGGTGTACCGTACGCAATCCGGTTGGACCGAGCCGATTGAAGTGATGTATGGCAGAGTAAAGGAATTTACCGTTGGTCAGGGCTTCCGCGAATACATTTATAGTCTGCCCAATATGTATCCGGATGCGAATGCAACCAAATCAAAAGTAGCCCGCCAATCCGGAAACAGTTGTGCCACCACCTATCTCAAGAATGGCACCTACAATTATCCTTTTGCTCCGCTAAAAGATGTTAATTATCTGCGAGGAGTACCCATTTCAATAACCGAATACGACCAGTCGAGCCCTGCGAAAATGCTTAGCCAAAAAACAATGACGTATACAACCGGCAATACCACACCGGGTAATGTGAAAGGTTTGCGCTTTGAGTGGGCACAACCGGGTGTGTTTATATTTAGCCAATATGATATTCCGGTCAATGATGCGCAAGTACTCAATCAGGTGGTTACGAAAGTGTATAGTGAAAAAAATACATCTGAATTTACTACCTCTACCACCACCTATGTTTATAACAGCCGCAACTGGGTAAAGCAAACGACCACTACCAGTGCTGATGGCGCGGTGTCTAAGCAATTTGTAAAGTATGCGCTTGACTTTCCGATAACGGCACCCAGTGGGTCGGATCAGCAAGCGGTGGCAATTAATAAATTAAATACCGGCAACCGCGAAGGAGAGGTAATTGAAACATGGAGTACGTTTACTCCGGCCGGAGGAACGGAAGCACTTTCCGGTGCACAGCTTAGCTTGTACAAAGACTATGGCACGTATGTAGCTCCTTACCAAACGCTCGGCTTTGTACAGGGTGGCGGTACAGGCACAGCTCCAACCACTACCTCTACGGCTACCAATTTTACGCAAGATCCAAGCTATATTGTAAAGGGACCTATTCTGGAATTGAGCAACACGCTGGTAGTTTCACAAATCGATCCGTTGACATTAACAACGACCGGCACCCATTATTCCACCGGCACTTCTTCCCCATTGGCAACGTTTGCCAACTGCAAAGCCGAGCATGCCATTTATGAAGGCTTTGAATTTATATCTACGCGCGGACTTGTTTATTCCGGCACCGGAGCAACCATACAAACCACCGCCAGTGCCGGCAAAAAATCATTGCAGATTGCCAGCACCAATGCCACAGTAACGACTGCTGCCAACGTAACCAAAAAAGAAAACAGCTATCGTATTTCCGGTTGGATACATGCCGCACAAAATACCACCCTCACTATTCAAGCAAAGAATGGTGCTACTGTTCAAGGCACAGCTACACTGGTATATACCACACCTAATACATGGAAGTACATCGAAACCTTTATGGATATGACCAATGTTTCGTCCAGTTTTAGTTTGCAACTGACCGCGAATGCTACTATGAAACTTGATGATTTTGTGGCCATGCCAAAGTCTGCTCGTGTTTCGTATGGCAGTTCAACGCCCTATATCGGTGCGACCGAGCAGGTCGGAGACCGCGGGTTAAAGACCAAAGTGGAATACGATGGTTTAGGCAGACCGGTGCGGCAATATGATCAGGCGAATAACTTACGCGAAGTGCGCGAGTATGGTGGACAACGCAGTGGAAAAGTGGAGTTGAGTGCGCATTTTGGTTCTAATGTTACCCAATATATTCCGGGGCAAACAATCAACTTTACAGCTGCCCAACAACCGGCTTGTATCACGCCTGTCGTCTATAACTGGGAGATACAAGGATTAACGACCTCTACTTATACCGGCAGCTCGATCAATCATACGTTTAATACGTTTGGTTCGCATACTGTAAAACTAACAACTTGTACACCCACCTGTGGTGTAGGAGCTACACAAACAACTTCCTTTATAGAAGATATTTGTGTATCGTTGCCCGATGCACTGGCCGTTACGTTATCGGTAGGACCAACCAATTCTATTTATAAGTGCGATCCGGTTAATCCTTCTTATCGAATATTTACTGCATCAATTTCAAGCTTAAATGTCACTCAGGCTTCGGGTATTTTGTACAAATATGAATGGTATGCAAAAGGACCGAATGGTGTTTGGCAACTTGTGGGTGTTACAACTAGTTGGGACATAAATCCTCCATTGCCCTATAATCAATTTCAATACAACAATCCACCCAACGCGTATGAAATGACGTGCGTTCTTACCATGAGCGGATTATCCAGAAACATACCCGATTCCAGTTGCGGAGACAAAGTGTCCATTGCCGCTACGTCCTCTATCAATATTACTTACATCGATAACTCTCCTTGCCAATGAGAACAAGTTCAATTCTTTTGTTGTGCCTGTTTGCGGCTGTAGTATCATATGGACAACATATTGCTACCGATATTTTAACGTGGCAGGAAATCCAATTCCGTGGTGTAAACAGCAATGCTATATTCAGTGATCAATGTCAGTTTAAAACCAATGGTTCATCCACCATTCAATGGGTACAAGATGATTTAACTTCCGATGTAAGTGTCACATCGCAAAGCAACACCTGGCCCAATATTACCAACAACGGAAAAGGTACCAATCAAATTACCGTTGAAGGAAATCCCGACTCGCTGGAATTGAAACAAACCACCGAAGGCGTTACTATCTCTATGGATATTTCGCAAGAAAGAGGAGGGGCATAAACATATTTATAAAGTTGAACAGATAAACTAAGGTTATGATCATAAAGAATTTTATCATTCGCTCCCTCGTAAGCATTTTATTTTTTGTTGGTGTCGGATTTACTGCACTCGCACAGATTACAGGCTCGACAACCCCCATGAGTGGGTTTAACGAGAATTATTCTATTGATAACGGAACGGTATATGTAACCCCTTCTTGGACGATTACCAACGGCTCGGTTGTATCGAGTTCATCAAGTGGCACTACCTACAGTGTAACTGTAACCTGGACGGCTGCAGGAGCGGGGACATTAACTTTTAAAAATAGAACCACCACGATCAGTACATTGAACGTGACGGTGTGTGGTGCGCCTACCGTCTATAATGTAACTGGCGGAGGAACTTATTGCAGCAGCACAAACGGAGTATCGATTATGTTGAGTGGCTCCCAAACAGGGATCAACTACCAACTGGTTCGCAATAGTACCAATCAAGGTAGTGTAGTACCCGGCACCGGTTCGGCATTGACTTGGAGCAACCAAACATTGAGTGGAGCTTATTCCGTAACGGCCACTAACACAGTGGGAGGATGTAGTTTGGCAATGAATGGAGCGGTTTCCGTGTCTTCGATTCCCGCACCGGCATCATATACCGTTTCTGGTGGAGGTACCTACTGCTCGGGTTCAGCCGGAAGTGGATTTGCCATTCAACTCAGCAGCTCGGCTGTGGGCGTTAACTACCAACTGAAATTAAACGGCACCAACGTAGGAGCACCTTTGGCGGGTCTTTCTTTTCTGCCTTTGAGTTGGCCAACGCAGTCGGCAGCCGGTACTTATACTGTGGTAGCTACCCGCACCGATAACGGATGTACCACTACAATGACCGGTAGTGCTATTATTGCAGCTGACCCCGTACCAAGTATCAATGTCAGCGGCCCTACTGCTCTGGTGTATGGAAATACCACCACACTCACGGCATCTACCGCCTCGTATTCGTATCAATGGAAGAAAGACGGAGTAGCCATTCCATTTACGACACAAGCTTACATTGCTGACCGCACGGGCTCCATTACCGTAAGTACCAAAGCAACTGCTTCTTCTCCGGAATGTACATCACCTCCTGTAGTACTCAACAATAACTTACAAGCGCAGGCTGCTACCACACCAACCAACTATGTGAGCGTAACCAGTATCGCCATACCGAATATTACTCCCTCCACCTCACTCTTTTCGCTCCCCGCCAAAGCCCTTGCGCAAACCATTGCCTATCAGGATGGCTTAGGCAGCACGTTTCAAACCGTAGGGGTGGGACAGAGCGGCAACCAAACGGATTTGATTAGCCCAGCTAGCTTTGGTAAAAACGGGCTGCCCGATACGGTGGCGTTCTTGCCGTATGCTTCTTCCTCCAAGAACGGGTGGTTTAAGTTGAATGCGATCCGCAATACATCCAATCAATATGTGGGTAGCGAGCAGCAACAGTTTTATCAGACAGCACCCAAGGTAGCGCAAGACGCTTATCCCTTTGCACGGGTGGTCCGCAAGGCGAGTCCTGATGCGCGCGTACTTGAACAAGGCGCTCCCGGTGCCGATTGGCAGCCGGGCCAACACATGGTAAAAAGTGCGATGGCACTCAACAACGCCACGTACCCGGTGCGGTATTGGAAAGTGGATGGCTCTACGAATAGTTATTATACCAACGGAACGGTTGCAGTGTCTATCACTACCGATGAAAACAACAATGAAGTACGTACCTATACCAATTCACTGGGGCAAACGGTGTTGAAGCAAGTGCAGGAGAGTGCCACCAGTTGGTTGCAGACCTACTATATCTACGACCGCTTTGGTCGCTTGACATATCAGTTGCCACCGGAGGCCATTAATTTGATTGGCTCGAACACTTCATACAACGTTGTCAACAATGCCACGATCAGCGAATTGATCTATAAATATTCCTATGATAGTTTAGGTCGCATCAAAGAAAAGAAAGTACCGGGCTCCGGTGCGGAGTATATCGTGTACGACAAGCTGGGTCGCCCCGTGTTAACGCAAGATGCCAACCTGCGTGCTACGGGCAAGTGGAATTTTGTGAAGTACGATCAGTACGGCCGTGTAGCATATAGCGGCTGGTATGCCAGCACCAGTTCGCGTAACGCGTTGCAGGCTTCTATGAATGCGCTCGACTATACCACACAACCCTACTACGAAACACATACAACGGTCGCACAAGGCGGCACCATGCAAGGGTATACCAACACCGTTTTCCCGACCACCGGATTGACCATTTTAGCAGCCAGCTATTATGATACGTACGACTTCGACCAGAATGGCACCAACGACTTCACCTATCAACCTACCCACTTAACCACCGGCTTGCCTGCTTCACCCAGCAGTGGCTATATGCTGCGCGGTATGCCTACAGGCAGTACACGCTTGGTATTAGGCACGAGCACGTGGTTACGCTCGGCTGTCTTTTACGATGACCTGGACCGCGTAGTGCAAAGCCAAAGCTACAACCATCTGAACACCACCACGCCTGATGTGAGCAGCGTGGCGTATGCCGACCTGGTGCATGTGGACAAAACTAAACAAACCCACAATGGCCCTACGGTGGTAACCGTAGAGCAACGCTATGTATATGACGACAACTGGCGCACCAAAGAGATATGGCACAAAACGAACGGAGGCACAGAGTACATGGTAGCTGCCTATTCTTACAATGCATTGGGGCAAGTGGTGGATAAACAACTGCACACCGTAGCGGGCGTGCCATTGCAAAGCATCGACTACCGCTACCACATCCGCGGCTGGCTAAAGTCCATCAACAATGCGCAGCTTACCAATGATGTTACCACCAACGATGATACCAATGATTACTTTGGCATGGAGCTGACATATAATACCACCGATGCCGTAGGCAACACGCCATTATACAATGGCAACCTGACAGCCGTGAAGTGGAAAGGGCCGGGTACAGCCGGAGCAGCCGACCAGCGCAGCTTTAAGTACACGTATGATCAGAGTGAGCGATTGCTCACCACCACGTTTGCGGCCTACAATGGCACTACTTCCGCATGGACGAAAGAGCAGAATACGCTGGACGAAAGTTTTAGCTACGACTTGAATGGCAATATCAAAACATTGGCTCGCAAGTATAACCAGCGAAGCTTGGGTGGCACCAATAGCGCACAGCTAGTAGATAACCTGACCTATACCTACGAAACCAACACCAACCGGTTGAAAAAAGTAGAAGATGTGATTGCACCCTCGGTAGGTATTGGCAACGACTTTAAAAATGGAGCCAATACCACGACCGAGTATACTTATAATAATGATGGTAGCCTGACGAAAGACGACAACAAAGGCATCAGCTCGATTGCCTATAATGAAATGGGCAAGCCAACGACTATTACCTATACCAACGGCAACTCGGTGGCGTATACCTATGATGCGGCAGGCAGTAAGCTGAAAATGGTTTCTACGGTGAGCAGTGTGGCTACCACTACGGACTACGTGGGCGGATTTATTTATACGAATAACGCACTGGCGTACTTTGCCTCGCCCGAAGGACGTATTGTAAAGAATGGCAGTAATTATGAATATCAATATTCCATAGCCGATCATCAGGGAAATACGAGAGTGTTGTTGACGAGTGCTGCGCAGGCACCGGTGCCGGTGAGTGCGAATATGGAAGCCTCCACTAATGCTAATTTTGAATCGACTAGTTATGGCAACCGGATCAACTTTGATTTGTTTGACCATACCGATGTGGGCAACGATGGCACGGACTACGCGCAGAAGTTAACCGGGGCAGCCAGTAGCCAGATAGGAGTTGCCAAGTCGTATAAAGTTTATGCGGGCGACAAGGTGAAGCTGGAGGCGTATGCAAAGTATTGGAACACAAGTAGCAGCAATAGTAATCTGACAGCTTTTGCTGCTGCACTGACCAGTGCTTTTGGAGTGAGTAGTAGTAGCACGGGCGAGGCACTGAAGGCGTACAATGCGTTAAACAGCTTTGGCGGCTTAGTAGCAACGGGTACTGGCCACAGCAGCAACTCAGGCGACCCAAAAGCATTTGTAACCATACTATTGTTTGATAAGAACTACAACTTTTTGGATGCTGCATGGGATCAATTGGATGACACTTTTTCGCAAGATGCTTCCGGCATCAACCTTCCGTTTGACTTACTCTCTATTGAGTACACTGCGCGCGAGGAAGGCTTTGCGTATGTGTACATCAGCAACGAGAGTGGCACATTGATGGATTTGTATTTTGATGATGTAACGGCTACATACACACCAAGCAATGTCATTCAGTACAATGAGTATTACGCACATGGCAGCCCTACAGCGAATAGCTGGACGCGCGAAAACACTACGGGCAACAATTTCCTTGCCAACAGCGGCACCGAGCTGAACAAAGTCACCGCCTTATATGATTTGGACTACCGCCATTTTGATCCAATCTTAGGGAGGATGAACGGGGTAGACCCGATGGCCGACAAGTACAGTTCTTTGACACCGTATAATTATAGTTTCAACTCACCCACCATGTACACCGATGCCAGCGGTGCCGACCCGGACTTTGAACCGAATTATTGGTTTGAAGAGAGTATGCAGCGGAGAGCTGCAAACAAAGGCCCGATTAATGATTTGGGTGACATGAGTGGAAATCCATTATCATACAATTATGCGAATACATTACAAAATATTCGATCCATTGGAGGGTGGAGTGCAAGGGGGCATATAACCAGAGGTAGTGGTAATCATTGGGCGGATGGGATGAGTGATTATGCAACAAACTGGGGACTAATGTTTAATTCTACCTTTAGGGAGTTTTATAAAGAGGAATTGAGTACGAGTGATGGCAGATGGAGAATAGCAAAATCTTTATCTACTCCAGCAACAGGTTGGTTTGCATATGACAAAAGCAAAGGTGAGAGATATAGGGTAGATCTTAACAATGGAAAAGTGTCAGGAGTTCAACGTATATATACACCAAAACAATTGCAAATGATTGCCATGGGTAATAAATATTTTGGGCAGTATTATACTCAACTTAGCGGTAACCCTCAACGATATGGAGCTGGGCCATTTATAGGGGATCAGGATAAAGTTGCCTTGTATTCCAATGGAAAATATGGAGCAGAACCAAAAATTGATGGGATCATTTTTGAGGTTACGATTACAGAAAATTGGGTGCTTTACGAAGAAGGTTTTAAGTCATATTATTCGAAAGATTTCAAGAAATTATTATGGAATCCCATCAACCCAAACACATACTCCGCACTTTTGTTTTCTCTTGCTGAGGGCAAGCAAGTAGCTGAAGGTTTTGTTGCTGGATATAATGCTGGATATGAAAATAATTTTATTGCTCTTATGATTTTGCCTTTTATCGCTCCACTTAGTAAAGACCCGGGCGATGCATTTGATTTGGAGGGAAAGGATCCATATATGGTAGGATTTGATAGAGGTAAAGGATATGGCCGTAATGATTATAATGAGTTTTATCCTAATATATTCTCTTTTAAACAGATGAAGTAAATACTATTAATTTTTTTATCTTGGAGACAAAATTCTTAAACTTAAAATTAATATTGCTTATTTGTTTGGTCGCTGCTTTAATGGCCAGAACAGTTGGCTTGCTTCAACACTACTATATTGAACACCTTACGATTTATGAAAGATTTTCTCCTTATATATTTTATATAATATTTGTATTGCTGTCTATTTTTACTTTCAAGGGGAATAGAGTTGCTACGGTTTTACTGATTATTTTTATATCGCTTATATTAATTTCTAAGGTAGTGATTATTTACTTTAGAGGTCTTGAAAATTCTAACTTAGTAAGTATCATTTATGTTTTACTTTACCTGGCAATTTTCGTGTGTTTGATTCTTTATTTTAGACTTTTACCAAATCGAAAATAACGGATGGAAGTCAAACGGTAATGCACCAGAAATGCTGATGGATAATTAAATTATTGAAAATCAGCAGATAGAATTGTTGGCATATCAAAAGATGACCAAAAAGGATAGAATAATACCCATCCTTTTTTGTTTTAGGAGGTTTATAAACCTCCCACTAGCGCGGAGTGTGTCGTGAAAGAAACAAGACAGACGGTCGCGTTTCTATGCTG
>PJQF01000110.1_pt1 | contig 52752 bp, 47 predicted proteins | sample 1503741 | NCBI WGS metagenome assembly PJQF01 (sample SAMN07775949, study PRJNA414020) | Biofilm metagenome, whole genome shotgun sequencing project. | isolation source: biomolecule (vanillin) treated reverse osmosis membrane biofilm | place: India: Nagpur | collected 2017-03-21
TTTCCGTTGATGGTAAGGCGGTTGATGGCGCTACGGATTTTGGTCTTGGTGCAAAGGGCGCAGTTGATCTCAATGCACAGGCCTCACTTTCTGTAAGTAAAATTACTGCACCGATTGATTTTGATGGCCATATACTGAGTGCTGAAGTAAAGCCAAATGGCAATGTCGTTGGCGGACATTCAACCGCGACGGGTGATGTTCAAGTGATCCCTGGTACAGCCTCTATGCCGAATGCGCAAGGTGTTTATAGCGCTAAAATTCAGGTGGCAGATCCAGCCAATCCAGGACAGTTCTTGCCCAAGACGAACAATGGCGGTATGTCTACACTGTTTCCCGATTCTTGGACCGCAGATCGAATAAAAGTTGAAGTGGATGGAGCCTTTCAGAACAAGACAGTTGTAGGCAACAAATGGACGGGAACGACACCTAGTGGCGTCCAGGTCGAGGGATATATGAGTCCGAAAACTACTGTATATCCAAAACTTTAGGTGCGTAAATGAAATTGCATTTTTCATGGGAAGAGTCAGCTGGAACTCTTTCGCCGAGTGTTAGTTCAAGCGTTGTCAATAAAGACGGCGTTAGCCCACTTGCTTGCCTCTTAACTGATGATGGAGGACAAGTGTTTTTAGACACTGTGCCGTGGTTGGATGAAGGTGTGGAGCGAGTAAGGTCTGTTAAAGATTCTAAGAATAATTTTTCAGATTGGAGTCGCGATGCCTGGGGTGCTGAGTTAACTAAGGGCCAGGTAAAAATTTATTCGCTCTATGATGAAAATTATTTTGAGCTACTTAATATCGACTCGTTTGAGAGGGCGCTATTGGCGTGGCTGAATTTTATTCAACTGAAACCAGAGGTAGGAGTGGTCCAGGAGGTTGAAATCTAACTGCCATTTGGTAGGGCTGGAGGGTTGGTCCAAAAGCTACTGGTGCAGCTGAAGTACCGGCTACGTCTGCAACTGCACGGGTAGGACTGCGGGAAGACCTTGCAGCGCAAGCCGGAATCCCTCGAAATATGGTGGAAGCTCCGGCGAATGTTTGGGGGAAATCCATTGATGATATTCAGCAGTCGTTCAAGATGGATGGTGCCAAGCTCACATATGTGCCGCCGAAAACTGGAACATCTGGTAACGCGCAGGTGTACAAAGTTGAAGGTGGCACAACTGGCATTAAAGAGATTCAATATAGTCCATCTACTGTTGATGCCTCGGTCAAATCAGTGCATGTGGGTGAGTACTATAAAATTACATACGTTGATGGTAGTAAGGCTAAGGTTATTGATCCTGCGACCTACAGACCGACATTCCAGGGGCCTTCTAAGCCCATTTATGATGCAAATACGACATACTTGAATCCGCAAGGTCAGAAAGTGAAATTCAACCCTGCAACCAATGCGTGGATTTCCGAATGATGCTGCTAGATAGTTTTTCTATAGTTTGGGATGCTTCAATTATTCCTGGTGTATCACTTGCAGGAATACCGTTGCATGCTAGTGCTGTCGATCTGGAGGCTGTGCTTTCGAAATATTTGACTGATAAGAATTCTTTGCGGTATAGGTTTGAAGGGGCGCCAGACCTTTGTTTGAGTGGGTATGGTCTGGATGAACGCGGTAATGGTGGTTATTCTTTTTCAATTTTTGATGATGAAATTGTCAGTGAGTTAAAAAAAGGAGTTCCTGCATTATCTATTCTTATTCGTAATGGGAGGGTGTACGCAGTTAAGGTTTATGACTTTAGCTTTCCAGGCGAGCCTGCGCATAGATTTGTTTACAAGGGGCTTTTGTCGGAGTGCATAGGTTTGGGAAGTCTTGTATCTGATATTTTGCCATTCACTAGTTTAGAGTTTGATGAGGCCGAAGAGTGGTTTTATACCGGTCGTGATTATGGTGCCCTTGAAGTTACGGGGTGGGGGGTTCCTCTGGAGGAGCAGCCGAACCAGCTTATTACAGCTATTTGTGTAATTCAGGGATGACAGGCCTGCATGTATAAAATGTAAAAGCCTCAGACCTGATCTGACACCCTCGACACCGGCCTTGCGCCGGTGTTTTTGCACCCTATCTGCCCCATTTTTGTAGCCTTCTTGCACCCTTCCTGCACCCCGTTAGGGAAAAATGGGGTCAGACCCTGAGGGATCCCCGATTTTTCTTACCGAAAATCAAGAAGTTGGAATATTGAAGAGGCCTGCATGAGTCGGCAACTTGGTTTGCACCACACAAAAACAAGAACCCGAACCCATGCAGGCCATTCGATTTTTACACAGAGCGCTCGCTCAAGCACTGCCTTCAATCCATTCTCGCCGCCTGACAACGCTGATGAGTTGTGTCAGTTCATTACTGCAAGGCCGTCGCCTCACGCTGACAGCGCTGGGACGTTTTATGCCAGGTCAGGCGTATCCAAAACACGCGATCAAGCGAGTGGATCGATTGTTGGGCAATCAACATCTGAGAGCAGAGCGGCCATTGTTCTACTGGGTCATGCTGCGCGCATTGTTGGGCTCTCTGAAGCATCCTTTAATCTTGGTCGACTGGTCGAGAATTGATGCACCTGGCGACGCCTTCTTGTTGAGGGCTGCAGTCCCGTTTGCGGGACGCTCGTTTCCTATCTACGAAAGCGTCCATGAGCGCGAGGGTTGCCCGAAATATCAAAGCCGCCTGCTCAAAATGTTGGCCGAATTATTGCCTGATGGATGCGTTCCAGTCCTGGTCACTGATGCAGGTTTCCGTCGCCCCTGGATGAAGGCCGTAGCGGCGCAGGGCTGGTATTACGTGGCTCGCATACGAAATCGTGAGCTTTATCGTCGCGAAGAAAATGACTGGCAACCGGTGAAGAATTTGTACGCTCTGGCCACCTCATCACCTAAGTCGTTAGGCTGTGTCGAGATGACGCGTAGCGCCCCTCACTTCCTCGATTTGTATTGTGTCCGTCACTCAGCCAAGGGCCGTAAACACCAACGCGTTACAGGCTCAATAGCTAGAAGCAAGCTAAGCCGCCAGTCCGCCAGACGTGAGCGCGAGCCGTGGTTGCTTGCCAGTAATTTGTCGCAAAGCGAGTGGAACCCAGCAAAAATCGTGGCGATTTATAAGCGCCGTATGCAGATCGAAGAAGGCTTCCGAGATGTAAAAAGTGAGCACCTGGGATTAGGCCTGAATCTGCATCGAAGCCATTGTCCAAAGCGCATTGAGGTGTTGTTGTTGATTGCTGCATTGGCCAACTACCTTCTCTTTTTAACCGGGCTGCTGGCACTAGAAAGCGGTTTGGAACGACGCTACCAAAGCAACAGCGTCAAAGAAAAGCGAGTGCTCTCATTGTGGCGACTAGGCTTGGAATACTGGCGAAGCTGCACAGATTTTGGAGACCGAGGACACTTGGAAATAGTGGAGCGGGCTCTGCGTGATGAGGTGTGCCATCAAGCGCAGAGCTTAGGGTAAATTTGTGGGGATCCCTCAGGGTCAGACCACGGTTCTGTAAAGGTAATCAAAATTGCTCTTCGAAACATGTGAATGGTGGTCTGAGCCCTATTTCTTTGTTCCCCGAAAGAATGGCAGTGGTTACTATGATCATTTGAACGAAATGCAGGAGCGGATAAGAGGGTTTACCAACCATGCAGAAACGCTTAAGAATTTAAGTAACCCAGAGGCGCAAGCGGCCCGACAGGCAGCTTTGGATACTTTAAAACGTATTTCTGACTCTCTAAATGGTGCGGGTATGAAAAAGACATTTCGTCAAATAGATGAGAGTAATGGGTTTAAGTGGGAAGTTGAGCCTGATTCTGATGAGTCTGCGCTGGAGTCATGGCACAGGTCGATTCTGGACACTCCGATAACTGAGATCGAGATCGGCGACCTTTGCAGATCGGTCAGGCAAGATATGTATACGTCGGAATTATTGCCTGTCGTGGTTCGCGAGTTGGATAAGGAAGTGCTGGTAGGATTTCTGGATGACGCCGAGTTGCTAAAAGGAACCTCAAAATTATCGGAGGCAGTCTGGGCGAAGAATTTACTGCTGACGCAAAAAATGTTGAAAATTCTGCGGCGAGATAAAGAGCTTATTGCTGCGGAGCCTCGCACTGTCGAATATGTCGAATATGCTCAGGCGCTAGAGAGGAAACTGCTGGCAGCGCTTAATGGTAAATGACACAAGAAGGAAAAGGGGACGGATTTATTTAAGTAACAAAGAGCTCGGAGAATTAAATAAATCCGTCCCCTTTTTCCGTAAAGCAAATGCTCGATTATGCAGATACTTTGAATCCAGATGATTTCAAGAAAAGGTGATGATGTATGGTTTTTGATTATTTGACGACGGGTTCAATTGGCCCCCTAAGCGTTGGTATGCCGAGAGCAGAGGTTCGCTCTTGCTTAGGTGAAGAGTTTAGAACATTCAAGAAAACGTTTTCGTCGTCAAATACGCTGGACGCCTTTGATCATCATGCTGTGAATGGAAAAGGGGACAGATTTATTTGATTTTTATAGGGTGTGGCTAGGGAAGGTGAACCTATATAGGTTTGGTGTATTTTTGTTGGGTTCAAATGTGATTTTTTTCCGCAACTTTCTCCAGCCTCGCGCAAGTCAGCAAACACCCGCCGTGCGCCATACACACCTCGACTCGCCGCATAGGAGTCGCGGATCAGCCCTAACAGCCGACCATTCTCTTTTTCGCGGTCAGAAACAGGCTTGTGTAGCCATTGATAGAACCCGGCACGAGCAACTTGCAAAACCCGGCACAGCGTAGTGATCGCGTATTGATGCCGATGCTCGTTCATAAAGCGGTATTTCACTCGGGTTCTCTGGCGAAGTACCGCGCTGCTTTTTTTAATATGTCGCGCTCTTCTTCCAAGCGTCGCATTTGGGCTCGCAGCCGCAAAATCTCGCTTTTGGCTTCGAGCAACTCGCTGGCCTGTTTCTCGGTTTTGTCAGGCGTCACGGCTTTGACCCATTTGTAGAGGCTGTGGGTCGAAACGCCGAGGCGCTCGGCTGTTTCCGCAACGGAGTATCCGCGTTCAATAACTTGCCTCACGGCTTCTGCCTTGAATTCCGGCGTGAATCGTTGGGTGCTCATAAACTTCCTCCTATGCTCAAAGCATAGGCTGGAGATGTCTACGATGCCGGGGGCAGTCCAAGCATAGGCTGGAGATGTCCACGATGCCGGGGGCAGTCCACGCCTTCGGCTGACCAATGACAGCTTTAGCATCCTCAACATATGATCGAGATCAGATTGGGGTCAATCTGGGTCGCTATACTCACGACCGCTCAGCATCGACTTAAGGCCGCCCCCCCATGGCTCATTCGACCAGTGACCAACTAGATGTAGTCATTATCGGCGGCGGGCAGTCAGCCTTAGCGGTAGCGTATTTCCTACGTCGAACCACACTTTCATTCGTTATCCTTGATGCTGAGAAAGAACCCGGTGGTGCTTGGCGGCACGGCTGGAACTCGTTGCGTTTATTCTCCCCCTCCACCTGGAGTTCGATCCCTGGCTGGATGATGCCGCCCGAGCAAGAGGGCTATCCAACACGAAATCATGTGGTCGACTATCTCAACCAATATGAGCAGCGCTACCAATTTCCAGTTGAGCGTCCGGTTCGGGCCGTTTCTGTAGAGCGTATAGAGTCTGGCTTACGAGTGCGTTCTGACGACAAGCATTGGGATGCCAAGGTTGTAATCAGCGCTACCGGCACTTGGAGCAATCCGTATATCCCTCACTATCCTGATGCCGAGCTATTCAACGGTCGGCAGTTGCACTCCGCGCACTACGTTGAAGCGCAATCGTTTGCTGGCAAGAAGGTTTTGGTGGTGGGTGGTGGTAATTCAGGAGCACAGATTTTGGCGGAAGTATCCAAGGTCGCTGAGACCACTTGGGTAACCTCTACCGAGCCAGTTTTTTTGCCAGATGAAGTGGATGGACGGGTGCTATTCGAGCGGGCTACTCAGCGCTTGAAAGCTCAACAGGAGGGGCGTGTCATTGATCAACCCGTCGGCGGGTTGGGAGACATCGTCATGGTGCCGCCGGTTGTAGAGGCCCGTGAACGTGAAGCTCTAAAATCTGTACGTCCATTTGAAAGTTTCACTCACGAAGGCGTTATTTGGGCCGATGGGTCTGAGTCTGCCGTGGATGTGGTGATCTGGTGTACCGGATTTAGACCAGCCCTTGAGCATCTGGATACGCTGGGGGTGATCAACACCGAAGGCCGTGTTCAGGTCGAAGGCACTCACTCTATCCAAGAACCAAGACTATGGCTGGTCGGCTATGGCGAGTGGACAGGTTCGGCTTCCGCCACACTGATCGGTGTTACACGCACAGCGCGCAGCACAGTCAATCAGATTGCAACCTTCATTGGCGATCCGTCCTTGGCCTAGTACGCCTGCGCTAGAGGAGTAGTGGACATGAACAAAATGATTGTGCACTGGCCTGAGAGGAATCCCCGCATGTTTTTAGCGGTAGCAGCGCTTGTCTGGTTCGGATTGTATGAAGCCCTGATTCCCGTATCAGAAGCTTTGGTCGCAGCGCTTCCTGTTGATCGTAATAGTCATCTTGGAGGCGCCTTACAATTTTTTCTCTACGACACGCCCAAAGTGTTACGGATATGTCTGAAGCGTGGTCTCTATCCGCTGAGCGATTTCCTCAACGCTTGGTGGAGTCTCTTCGAATGATATCGCCGTCGTTAAAACAATGGGAGCATAAATGCGCTGAATGGCTTGCGCATCAGCCACCAGCGCTGCACGAATTTTCAAAGCCATGTACGTCGTCCCGATTAAAACTTAGCAGTACCTTTTACCAGAACCTCTGTGCAGGAGATGCAACATGAGCATTGATTGGATCAACTTTACGCCTTGGACTTCCGCAGGCGGAGGGGCCTTGATAGGTCTGGCGGCTAGCTTGTTCGTTCTCGCAAATGGTCGCATCGCAGGCATCAGTGGATTGATTGGAAGCGTGATGCAATTTGGCAGTGAAGGCTGGAGCGAGAAGGCGCTGTTTCTTCTTGGCCTAGTGATTGCTCCTTTGTTGTGGGGAGCCTTCACCTTATTACCGGAGATCGAGATCAAGGCTGAGTGGCCGGCTCTGATTATTGCGGGGCTGCTAGTAGGCGTGGGCACCCGTTACGGCTCCGGCTGTACAAGCGGTCATGGCGTTTGTGGGATCTCTCGACTGTCAGCCCGATCCATCACGGCAACGATGTGCTTTATGTTCGCCGGTTTTGCGACGGTGTACGTCATTCGTCATGTGGTGGGAGCATGAAGATGATCAAGCTGAGCGCATTTATTTCTGGACTGATCTTCGGCCTAGGGCTTCTCCTGGCAGGCATGGCGAATCCCGCCAAGGTATTGGCCTTTCTTGACGTGGTCGGGGCCTGGGATCCGTCACTCGCACTGGTGATGGGAGGGGCCATCGCAGTGGCGGTTATCCCTCTGAATTGGGCGCGCAAGAATAAGCAATCCTTGCTAGGTGTACCCATGCAGTTACCGATGAAACGAGAGTTGGATGCCCGCTTGATTGGCGGCAGCCTGGTGTTTGGTATTGGTTGGGGAATTGCGGGGATCTGCCCTGGGCCAGCGGTCGCTATTTTGCTTACGGGGAACGGGAAAGTCACCACGTTCGTATTGGCAATGTTGGCCGGTATGTACTTGTTCTCTTTATTAGAACGTCGGCGAACGATCTGATTAGGCGATAGCTATGAAAGCGGTCAGGACATATCCATCGGTTTAGTATTTGCACGCTACCTACTCTAAATTGCGCCAGAAAAATCTCATCGCCGGGTGCTGATTTTGATGCGTTCTCGCATCGGAAATTTAACTGCCCGCATTAAATTCTAGAGATCGTCGCTTGGAGCGGTGATATCCATCCTGCGTTTTATAAAGCTGGAAGTCCGGTACTCAGACAACCTGCGGAAATCTTGACTTACCGCAGAAAAAAACCAGGAAAACCGATTAAAGTTTGAATATGGGATGTTTCCGTTTTTGATGATCCGAGGAGCACGCTATGAGCTGGGAAAATACCGACAGCCGCTACAGCAGCTTGTCGATTGCGCTGCACTGGTTAATGCTCACGCTGCTTGCTGCTGTATATGCCTGCATCGAGTTTCGTGAAGTTTTCCCCAAAGGCAGTGGCAACCGTACATTGATTGTTGAGTGGCACTACATGCTCGGCCTGACCGTGTTCATCTTGGTGTGGCTGCGCTTGCTGGTGCGCACCTTCGGCGTGGCACCGAAAATCACCCCCGCGCCGCCGGCCTGGCAGGTGCTTATTTCACGGGTCATGCACTTGGCGCTGTACCTGTTCATGATCGCCACACCGATCTTAGGTTGGTTGGTCGTGAGCGCTCAGGGACATTCGGTGATGTTCTATGGCATAGAACTAACGCCACTCGTGGGCGAAGATAAGGAGTATGCCGACCAGCTTAAGGAGTGGCATGAACTTATTGCCAGCACCGGATACTGGCTGATCGGCCTGCACGCCCTGGCCGGGCTGTTCCATCATTACTTCGTGCGGGATAACACCCTGCTGCGCATGTTACCCAAGCGTAGCGACTCAGACTAAAGCACAAAACTCCCGCAACTCTTCATGCCGCCGGCATGCACGAACACCAGTCGCGTGTCCCACTCGCCACTCGGGTCGTTCAGTCTGCGGCTGACTTCACCTGAGGCTTCTTGCTGCCAGTAAGCCACGCGATCATCAGCACCACCTTCCAAGACGACACCATAGAAGTCCTCCTGCGGGTATTGCAGCGACCTGGGATACTGAACCTGATGACACACATTGCCCCATGGGGACATCCCGATTTTTATCATGATATATCACTCATAACGGCCATTCGGTGAATACTAAGTTACCTGATTCTGGTTCACAGACACCGCTCGAGGGTTTGCGCGAAGAAGAGGTGCAGCAGCGTCTTGCGCAGGAGGGGCCGAACGAACTTCCCGTATCCCGACCACGCAGCGCGCTGCGTCTAATATGCGAGGTTGCCTTCGAGCCGATGTTCCTATTGCTGGTCGCGTGCGGCGCTTTGTATATGGTGTTGGGCGATGTCCAGGAAGCACTGATGTTGCTAGGCTTCGTCTTCGTCGTGATGGCTATCAGCTTTGTCCAGCAGCGGCGCAGTGAACGCTCCCTGAATGCATTGCGGGATCTTTCCAGCCCAAAGGCTCAAGTGCTAAGGGAAGGGAGGGAGTGCAGCGTTCCTTCGCGGGATTTGGTAGTTGGTGATGTGGTAATGCTGGCTGAAGGTGATCGCGTACCGGCTGACCTGTTACTAACAACCTGCGCTAACCTTGCAATCGACGAGTCCTTGTTGACCGGAGAGTCTATGCCGGTAAGCAAGCGTGTCACACCGCAGTCTCATGCGCTTGGTGATCTAGCGCTTCAACCAACGGATACCGCCCTTGCGCAGGCATTTTCAGGCACATTGGTCACCAGCGGCACTGCCCGGGGACATGTGACAGCTACAGGCGAGCGCAGTGCGTTGGGCCGGATCGGCCAGTCACTCGCAGATATAGAAGTAGAACCTACTCCGACACAGCAGGAAACGCGCCGTGTGGTCAAGCGGATCGCTGTCATTGGCCTTGCGCTCGCGGCGGCGCTCGCCATCGCTTTCGGGCTGCTGCGCGGCGATTGGCTGCATGGGACACTTGCTGGTCTGACGCTCGCGATGGCTGTTCTTCCGGAAGAGTTGCCGGTGGTGCTGACGCTCTTTTTAGGCCTTGGTGCCTGGCGACTCGCACGTGAGAAGGTATTAGCGCGTAGCATCCCCGCCGTAGAGTTACTCGGTGCTACCACCGTCTTATGCGTCGACAAGACTGGCACACTAACGGCCAACAGAATGACGGTTAAGCGCCTTTGGTCAGAGGAAGCGGTGTATGAAGTCGCTGAGGGCGGCGCGAAGGTGGGCTCACCTTTGCAGGAAGAACTTCATGGTGTGCTTGAGTACGCTGTCCTAGCTAGCCACCGTCATGCGTTCGATCCGATGGAGTCAGCAATTGGCGAGGCCGGGCAGAGCCTGCTGGCACTCACCGAGCACCTTCATACTGACTGGACTCTGATCGATGACTATCCCCTGTCACCCGAGATGCTCGCAATGTCGCGAGTCTGGCAATCTCCTGATCGGCAAGAGCAACTCATTGCCGCGAAGGGGGCCCCAGAAGCCATCGTTGATTTGTGCCATCTGGATCCCGCTCGCAGCGCGCTCATTGCCGCTAAGGTGTCGGCGATGGCTGCTGACGGGCTTCGCGTTCTTGGCGTCGCACAGGCTACCTTCATAGCCAAGGTTCTGCCGGGTATACAACACGACTTTGACTTCAGGTTTCTTGGGTTGGTCGGCCTCGAAGACCCAGTGCGGCCAGATGTGCCGCAGGCTATTGCCGAATGCCGAGCAGCAGGCATCCGTGTGGTTATGATGACCGGCGACCACCCGGCTACAGCGATCTCGGTTGCAAGACAGGCGGGTCTAGGCGCCGATGCCCCTGTGATCACTGGAACCGAATTGTCCACCCTAAGCGATGCGGAGTTAGACGTACGGCTTGCTGGGACGCAAATTTTTTGCCGCGTTCAACCAGACCAAAAACTGCGCTTAGTGCGCGCTTTCCGTGCACATGGCGATGTAGTTGCCATGACCGGCGATGGTGTCAACGACGCCCCCGCACTGAAGGCAGCCGACATTGGTGTTGCAATGGGCGCTCGCGGTACCGAGGTAGCACGCGAGGCAGCCGCTCTAGTTTTGCTCAATGATGATTTCGCGTCGCTGGTCACCGCAGTGCGCTATGGCCGCCGTATCTTCGCCAATTTGCGCAAAGCGATTGTATTTGTGGTGGCCGTGCACGTACCAATAGTCGGCCTATCTATGCTTCCAGTGCTTTTCGGCTGGCCGATGGTGCTCATGCCGGTGCACATCCTATTCCTACAACTGATCATCGACCCTGCCTGCTCGGTCGTGTTCGAAGCCGAACCGCTAGAGCCAGATGCTATGAAGTCTCCTCCACGTCGGAGGGATCAACTGCTGTTCGACAGTGCGGTTATAACGCGCGGTATCTGCCAGGGTATTGGCTTACTGATACTTCTTCTGGCGACCTACGCGGGTATTAGGTTTTTTGCACCGGTAGAGTCTGGCCGAGATGACCTTGCGAGAACATTAACCTTCGTCGTACTTGTACTGTCCAATCTCGCCCTGATCCATACGAACAGGTCATGGGGTCGCACACGCTGGGTGGGGCATGGCGCGTTTGGTGTCCAGCTCATCTGGATCGCTTTCGCTACGTTCTCCATGTTGGCAATAGCGCTCTTTTTTCCGCCCGTCACCCGGTTGTTCTCATTCGTGACACCTGCGTCGGCGCTTATACTCTTCGCGGTTGGTATCGTCGCTCTCAGCTTGCTTTGGTTTGAGGTGGTGAAATGGGGGATCAGAATGAAGAACAAGCATAATGACTGACACGCCAAGACACGAACGACATCAACAACAGGGAGTTTCTTTTCGAGGTGCAAAAAAAGCATCAGGGCTTAGGGAAGATTCAACGTATTGAGTTCGTCTTCTACGGCATTTGAAATATTTGACTCAATTCGTTTGAATGAGTCTGCAAGGCGCTCAGTGTATGCGCAGTTACTACATTTGCTGTTGGTAGAGTTTTTTCTTCTCTTTGAAACTGACTTGTGACGCTGGAAAACTGCTAACCCCTCAATTCCACAATTTGGACACTCTAAAATGATTTTCACCAATCAAACTCCCTTTTTCTCTGAGTGCGCAAAGCTAAGAGTAGCAGCGCGATCTTGTCAGTGGCCGGCAGAATTTTCATCGCTTTGATTGATCACGGAAGATCACGCACATTTGCCTCAAACTGCCCGAACACCGCGATTCTGATGAGCGAGATCCACGCAATGGGGTGTCGACGTTGAACAGGTCTTTGCTAATTAGGTTGGAAAACGACCATCGTAAGTGATCTGGCAATCAAGGTTCTCTGAAGAGGGCGTCAGTCAAAGAAGATCTACTCATCGTCGGCGTTCGCATATTCGACCTCATGCAACCCCGATACGGAAGAACGACACTCGACGTGAACTTGGTGCTCCACGCCGTCATCGATAAGCATGAGTGCGCCTCCTTCAACGTGCTTGTCATCCAGTGTTATTGAAGTGAGTCCGGTGATGCCTTGGGTTATTTTGAAATGGTATTGAGTCAAGCCGAATCGGTACGTCAGCGTGAAACCGGGCCAGTCCTGCGGGATCAATGGCTCTATTCTGAGCATGTTTCCATTGCGCTGCAGACCTAGCAGCGACTCCATACCGAGACGATACATCCAGCCGGCCGAGCCTGTGTACCACGTCCAACCACCGCGCCCGGCATGGGGTGCAAGACCATAAACATCAGCGGCCATTACATAAGGCTCGACTTTGTAGATGTCAATCCATGCACTGTTAAGAGGGGTCGCAGGGTTGATCAGGTTGATCAGCTCCCAAGCCTTCGCAGCATCGCCTAATTGAGCAAACGCCATGGCTGCCCACACTGCGGCGTGGGTGTACTGCCCACCGTTCTCTCGCACACCTGGCACGTAGCCCTTGATGTAACCGGGGTCTTGTACGCCTTTGTCGAACGGCGGGTCGAGTAACAGAATGGCCCGAACTTCAGGTTTCACCAGATACCGGTCAAGCGCCTGCATTGCCAAGCGCTGGCGTTTTAGAGAACCAACGCCGGACAGGACTGACCAGCTCTGGGCAATGGAGTCGATGCGGCAGTCGTCGTTGACCGATGAGCCCAGTGGCTGGCCGTCGTCAAACCATGCACGTCTGTACCAGGCACCGTCCCAGGCTGATTTTTCTAGGCTGTCGCTTAGCAGCTTGACGTGTTCGTCACAGCGTCGTGCGAACTCATCATCGCCGAACTGTTGGGCGACATTGGAGAAGCCTTTGAGTACATGACAAGAGAAAAATCCTAGCCAGACGCTTTCTCCCTGGCCCAAGTAACCAACGCGGTTCATGCCATCATTCCAGTCACCGCTGCCGATCAGCGGCAGTCCGTGCTCGCCCCGACGCATGCTGTGTTCGATGGCCCGTACACAATGCCGATAGAGGGGCTCGCGCAAGTCCGAGATACCCGGCAGGTCGTAGTACGACTCTTCTCCACTGTCCAGTGCGCGCCCCGCCAGATAGCCGGCAGGCTCTGCGAGCACCGACAAATCATTGGTGACTTCTATATAGCGGTTCGTGGCCGCCACCAGCCACAGGAAATCGTCTGAGCACGACGTGCGCACGCCGCGATTCAGCGGCGGGTGCCACCAGTGTTGAACATCGCCTTCCTGAAATTGATGGTTTGCGCACAACAATAAATGAGCACGTACGGTTGCAGGGTCGGCATGAATCATTGCCATGCTGTCCTGGAGCTGATCGCGAAACCCGATGGCGCCCCCCGATTGGTAGTAGCCGCTTCGGGCCAGGAACCGGCAGGCGATGACCTGGTACATCAGCCAGCCGTTGAGCATGACATTTAAACCGGTTGACGGCGTTTTCACTTGGATCACCGAAAGCAACGAACGCCAGTGTTCTCGAACTTTCTGCAATTCCGTAGCTGCGACCTGCGCACCCCGGTAGTTTTGTACCAATTGGGTGGCTGCGAGGCCGGTTTTTTCAGCACCCATGCGCAGAATCACTTCCGTGCTTTCTCCTGTTGCAAGTGCTACCGCTACCTGGATCGCCGCACAAGGGTCCATGCCGCCGCCGAGGCGTCCGGACAGCCCTGCGTGCTGCATAGCGGCGGGAGATTGAAGCGTGCCACTGCGGCCGATGAACTCGCCGCGATCACCCGTGACGGTGTGATCAATACCGTCGGTATCGAAAAATGCCACACGCTCACCGAATTCGACCGAATAAGCATTACGGGCAAACAGTGCACCGCTGACCGGATCGGATTGGGTCGTGACGTGCATCGCTGACTTGCCGCGTAAATCGCCCAACACCCATTCGATGTATCCCGTCACGGTGAGTTTTCGACTGCGGCCGGACAGGTTGCGCAGAATCAGTCGTGAGAACTTGATCGGCGCATCCAGGGCTACGTAAACCCACAACTCGGTCTTTATGCCATCTCCTTCATGTTCGAAAACGCTGTAGCCAAAACCGTGGCGTGTCTGGTACTTACCTGTCGCAGGGCATGGCTTGGGCGTGGCCGACCAGAAATGTCCGGTCTCTTCATCGCGTACATAAATAACTTCGCCGCTAAGGTCGGTGACGGGGTCGTTGTGCCAAGGTGTGAGGCGGTATTCATGAGCGTTTTCCGCCCAACTGTAGGCACTGCCGGACTCAGACACCACGGTGCCAAGTTGTGCGTTCGCGATGACGTTTACCCAAGGCGCAGGTGTGGGCCCGGTTTCCGTCGTGTTAATCACATACTCGCAGCCATCCTCTGTGAAGCCGCCATAGTCGTTGCCCAGTAACAAAGGGCGAGTGTCTGGCGGCAACCTCGTTGCCGCTGGCGCGGGAAAGTATTGACGGGTTGCAACGAATGGCGCGTACACCGGGGCCACGCGCCGGCGGTTGACTTGCTCGGCGATAGAGCCTAACCCTTCACTGAGCACCAGCCATGCGACAGAAAGAAACAACGTACGATCTTCACTCGACATCTGCTGGGCAGTACGCGCGAATATCCCGCCGGGGCGATCCATCAATGTTGCTTCGCTGCCGGTGGTTACAAGCCCCATGATCGCGTCCTGCAATTGCTGGCGGTAACCGCTCTGGTCTTCATTCCAGATCAACAGGTCCACAACCAGGCCTTTTTGACGCCAATAAGCGTGGGCCTGAATCATCTTCTGGACCAATTCGAAGTTCTCCAGACTTTTCACCTGCAAAAGCACGATAGGCAAGTCGCCGGAAATCGACTGCCCCCAAAGTCCCTGCTGGTTGCGCCGATTGCTCATCAATACTGTGCTGTCAGGGCGCATTGCGGCGTTGGCATAAAGCAGCGAAGAGGCCATTTGTTCAAACAGGCGAGCGTCGGAGTGTGAGGCGTTAAGCTGCCGCAACAGAACTTGACTGTGGGTCCAGGACAAATCGAAAACCCGATCAGCCAAGTGCCGGTCGCGGTATTTATTGATCAGCGAAATACAGCCGTCGCGGTTATCGGCCACGCCGGTCACCAGATCGATAGTAGCTTGCTGTCCTGCTTGCAGAGTGACGCGGCAGCGGATCGACACAATCGGATCAAGTACCGCGCCTTGGCTTCCCGATAATTGCTCACACCCTGGCGCTAAAGCGGCAGGTGCTCTGAGGCTGAGTCCTCGACCGACAAAACGGGCGCGATCGGTTTCATAGGAGATATTGTCGATATCCACCCCGTGGGCCGCCAGCAAGTGGCACATCCACGGCGTACTCTCAGTACTGGACCGAGGGCGACGACTGCAAACGATAGCTTGCAGCGGCAATAGCAATTCGGTCTGCACAAACAACTTGCTAAACGCGGGATGCATCGCATCTGTGACGGGCGGGGCCAGCACGACTTCGGCGTAGGTTGTGATCTCGAACTTTCGGGCAGAGGCGCCGCGATTGGTGATGTGTAGCCGACGTAACTCAATGTTGTCTTCTGGCGAAACGACGATTTCCATATGGGAATCGTAATCCAGTTCTAGCGCGCGAAACTCTGCACGTGCATCGCTGAAAATGGCCTCTTGGCTTTCTGTTCGACGCAGTGTGGGTTGAAACGCAGCCGACCAGAATTCGCCTGTCGCGATGTCGCGCAAATAGCAAAAAGTACCCCAGTTATCTTGGGTCGTGTCCTCGTGCCAACGTGTCACCGCCATGTCATTTCGACGGCTATAGCCACCGCCTGCACTGCTGAGCATCACGTGATAATTGCCGTTTGACAGCAGCTGAACAGCGGGGCGCTTGCTCCCAGGATGCGCAAATAACCGCAAGGGGGTGTCCTGGCTCTGGGCGATGTCATCAAAGGCGGGTGGTTGTGCGGTTTGTAGGTAAGGCTCTGCAGCTTTGGGCACACGCTCTTGCAGCAACAGCAGGGCGGATTGCAACGTAGGGTCTGATTCGAACCGCCGCTGCATTGGCTGATTGAGCAGCACACTGGTCAGCGCCAGCAAACTCATTCCTTGATGGTGGGCCATGAAAGATTGCACAAGGGCAAACCGCTGACCTCGTGGCAGTCGTTCTTCGGTGTAATCGACGGCCTCATAAAGCCCGTAACGACCGGCGGCGCCCTGATGAGCGAGACGCTGCAAGTTTTTGCAGGCGGCCTCAGCGTTGACCATCAGCGCCAGAGCACTGGCGTAAGGTGCGATCACTACGTCATCGCTCAGGCCGCGCTTGAGGCCAAGGGCCTGCACGCCAAACGCGCGATATTGGTAATTGAAGTGGGTATCGAAGGTGTAGTAACCCGACTCAGATACCCCCCAAGGAATGCCGAGGCTTTTGCCTTGTTCGATTTGTATGCTCACCGCGGCGCGGCAGGTCTGGTCGAGCAGGCTGCCCTCATAGTTGGGCATCACCAGCATCGGCATCAGGTATTCGAACATCGACCCTGACCAGGACATCAAGGTCGGCACGCCGGCATATTCCCCCAACAATCGCCCAAGCGTAAACCAGGCCCGCTGAGGGATTTGGCCTTGAGCGATCACAACGAAGTTGGTCAGGCGTACCTCGGAAGCCAACAGGTCGTAGTAGCCGGAGTCCAATCGCCGTTCTTCAGCGTTGTAACCGATGAAGAACAAATCACGTTTGCTGTCGTAGAGGAACGCAAAATTCATCTGGGCGAGGCTGCCGGTCAACTTGATCAGCCGGATTAGGACGTTTATGGTCTCGGACGCAGCATTACGCACCGCAGCAATACGAACATGGTGTTCGATGGGCCAGTCATCATTGTTGAGCTGTGCCAGCTCCCGCAACGTTTGACGCCGCGGCTCATGGCCGATCAGAGGGGCGGGAAGTTGATAGCGATCAAGCGCCGCGCTCCAGTCGTCGCATTGAGCAGTGAACGCCTGCTGCCAGTAGGTGATATCACCCTCGGTACTTGCCGGTGTTGCCGCGACTAGGCTTCGCGCGTTCTGTAACAGGGTCAGCAAGGCAGGGGCGTCGGGTGTTTTGGCTACTTGCTTGAATACCGCGTGCAACGGCTTGATCAGGTCGCTGGCTGCTGGTATTTCACCTAGTGTGTTCAAGGTATCGCGCAGGCCGTTGACAACTGAAAGGTCGAAGAGTGGTTTGTTCGGTACTTGCACCAAGCCTGCCCGTAAGGTCAGCAACAACCCAGCCAAGTTGCCACTGTCTACCGTCGAGATATAGTGCGGCCTCATTGGCTGCAGGGTCTGCGTGTCATACCAGTTGTAGAAGTGCTGCTGGTAACGTTCCAGTGCATTCATGCTGTCCAGTGAGGCGGATAGGCGCCGCAACAGGCGTTCTGTGCTCAAGTAACCAAAGTCGTGGGCTGCCAAGTGGGCGAGCAAGGCCATGCCCATATTCGTGGGGGAGGTTCGGTGGGCAACCGCTGGTTTAGGTTCTTCTTGAACATTGTCCGGGGGTAGCCAATTGTCCTGCGGCCCTACAAACTCATCAAAAAACGCCCATGTTCGACGCGCCAGCACACGCAAAAACTGCGACGTTTCAGGCGTAGGTTCAAAGGCTTCACGCTGTGGCTTGGCACTTAGTCGCCATGCGATCCATGGACCAATCAGCCACGCCAGCATGAGCGGGGAAGCAATCGCTAGCTTGACTGGGTCAGTCCATAAACCGGCGACTGCGGCCAACGCGAACAGGGGACCAAACCACATCTCGCGGTACAGCCCGCAAAGCCGATTCGCCGTACTGCGCTCAACTTCTCGTGACGGTTGCCATTGCAACAGCAGCCGTCTGCTGAAAAGCATGCGCCACAGCGAGCGCGCAATGGCGCCTGCGCTGTAGTACAACTCGAACGGCAGCCACCCGATGGAGGCACAGACTTGCGCGAGGTCTTGCGCCAGCCCATCGCCGAGGGCTTTCAGGTATTGCCTGTAAGGCACGTTCAGTGGAGGTTGCAGTATATCGGTGAGGGTTCTGAGCAGTGTCTGGATGACCAACAAACCGACCACCGTCAGCGTCCAGGCCAAGGGCTCACTGCTGGCAAACCAACCCCAGACCAGCATTGACATCAACGCCAATGGTTCCAGGCTGCGACGCAGATTGTCGAGGATCTTCCAGCGCGCCATGACGCCCAGGCGATTATGTGCCCATTCACCTTTTGCGTTACGTGCCCAAGGGAGAAGCCATGGGAGCAACTGCCAGTCACCGCGGATCCAGCGATGCCTGCGTTTGACGTCGGCACTGTAATGAGAAGGGTACTGCTCATAAAGCTGCACATCGCTAAGCAAGCCTGAGCGTGCGTAACAGCCTTCGATCAAGTCGTGGCTGAGTATCTGGTTGTCCGGCAGACAGCCCTGTAGAGCGCATGTGAACGCGTCCACATCATAGATGCCCTTGCCAATGAAGGAGCCCTGCTGAAACAGGTCCTGGTAGATGTCCGAAACCGCACGTGTATAAGGGTCGACCCCACCATCAGTACCAAACAGGCGGGAATAGAGCGTGCGCGGTGTGCTGGCCAAGCTGATGCCTACGCGCGGCTGCAATAGGGCGTAACCAGAGATGACATTTTCCTTGCAAGCATCAAACAAGGGGCGGCTTAACGGGTGCATCATTGCCGCCACACATTGGCGGGCGACATCCTGTGGCAACAGTGTGTCGGTATCGAGGGTTAGTACGTAACGCACCGACAGCAGGGGCCGTATGTCACCGACAATCGTCGTGAAGCATGCTTTACCAGTTCCGCGTATCAGCGCATTCAAATCGTTCAGCTTGCCACGTTTGCGTTCATGGCCCATCCACACCTGTTGACCGGGGTTCCAGCAACGCGGTCGATGAAACAGGAAAAAACGGTCGAGCACACTGTCACCGTACTTGACGTTGAGCTCAGTGATAGCCTGCGAGGCGAGTGTCAGCAGTTCTGCGTCCTGAGCCTCTACTTCTTGCGGCGCATCAAGAAAATCGGTGAGCAGGGCAAAAAACAGGTTGTCGTCTCGATTCGCCAAGTACCGGACCTCCAGGCCCTCCACCAGGTCCTCGACGTCAGCTCTCGTGGCGATGAGTGTCGGTATGGCAACCAGTGTGCGAGCTTCCTCGGGAATACCGTGCGCGTAGTCCATCTTGGGCAAAATCGTGGGCATCAGGCTGAACGTCACCAACCAGTTGATCAGGCTGATTGCAAGGCGGCTGGTCATGATCAGGCACGGCACCGCAAGCAACGCCAACGCCCAGTCGGGCAAGCCGTCGCGACTGGCAGAGGCGAGCAACGGCAACGCAAAGATCAGCGTGAGAATGCCGACCGGTGTCAGGTAGAACATCAATGGAGAGAACTGCAAAAGGCGTTTCCAGCGCTCAGCCAGTGGCACTTTTGCGGCGAGCTTTTGTTCAAGCACTCCCACGCCAGCGCCGATCAGGTAATAGCCGATGTGGCTACGCAGCGCGCTGTCCAGCGCCGCTGCGTGTGGCTGTCCAGATATGTCCACGACCGTTTGAGCGACCTGTATCTCTGAGTGCCGGCTGCGCCTGGCGAGCCGTTCGATCATGTGGCGATAGTTATCACGGGTGGCAAAGTCCATGCACGGGTAAACGCCGGCAGGGTCCTGATTCAGGATCTCTTCCACGTGGCTCATCGATTCGACGAAATCGCGCCAATTGGTCGCCGTCAACAAGCGCAGGCTGGCGATGCTGTTGCTGATAGACACTTGATCGGCAGACTGCTGCTGCGCGTCGAGTTGCACTTGACGTTCGGTATTGGAGCCGGTTTCACCGAGTATTTGCTCGATCCAGTTCAGAGGCAGTGCCAACGCGGCACTTTGGCCCTGCAAACGTCGGGCAAACTCGGCCACGAAAGCCGCGCTCAAGTGCGGCGTCGAATGCGCCATGTCGGCGACGGTCAGCACCACACTTTTCACATCGCGCTCGGAGATCTCGATCAACTGCTCGGCCCAGTGGTCGGCCACGTTTCGGTCGTCCCAATTGGACATGACCCGTGACGCCACCCGGCGCAGGTTTTCGATCAAGGCAAGGCGCACCATGATCGGGATTGCCCACAGCTCGCCCAGCGCCAGTGGCATGACGGTTTGATAGGCCACGATGAAGCGCCTGAGGCTGACCTCGTCGAATCGACCATCGCCATGGGAGATCGTCTCCAGCGCAATGTCATAGACCCTGGGAAGGCCCGCAGAGGGGCCGTTGGTCAAGCGTGGTAATTCACGGCTGTAGCCTTTGGGCAGGTGTTTTCTAGCGGTACGGATGTGATCGTCAATGAGGAAGTAGTTGTCCAGCAGCCATTCGGCGGCCGGGGTGACGCGGCGGTCGGACAACTGTGCCTGGGTCAGCGCATTGCAGCTTATGCTGAGCAAGCTCTCATTGTCGTCCAGCCTGCCCAGCAACGCATCGTGTGACGACAAGGCACTGAGCTGGTGCTGTTTGGCCAGGGCGATTCCGTGGCTGGCCATCTGGTCTGCGTTGAACAGTTCGGAGCGTAGAATCGGCTCGTAGGCAAACTTGAGGTGGGGGAACTTACCGCTTCGGGAAAAGGCAACCCATCGAGAAAGGAACAACCTGGTGCGTATCCATTTGCTTGTCATATTTCCTCTGTTCGCTCGCACGCCATCCAGCGGCTAGGGTGGGGCCGGGCACTGGTATGTGCCTCGGTGAGCACAGCTATTTGAGCAATAGCAGTGTGCGGGCTGGACGCCAATGGGGTCTGTTCGCTGGCGAACATAGCGAGGGCCCTGACTTGCCCTGGTACTCCAAGCGCTATGACAACGGCAGGCGGACGGTGAAACAGCTACCTGTTCCCAATCCCTTGCTATGCGCAACAACGCTACCTCCATGGGCCTCGACCAAATCACGCACTACCGTCAAGCCAACCCCAAGGCCTTTTTGATTAACACACACAGTGTGTTCGTCCTGAATAAACGGTTCGAATATGACCGGCAGGGCGTTCGCCGATATACCAATGCCGGTGTCTGAGACGTCAACCTGCGCCCATCTACCCGCGACCCGAAGCGATAGCTGGATGACGCCATTCTTGGGGGTGAATTTTGAAGCGTTGCTCAGTAAGTTGGAGAACACTTGGGTGAGCCGTAGATAATCGCCGTCAACCCGGGCCGGCGTCGGTGCAACCTTGAGTTCAAGCGTCTGGGACCTGGCATTCATCGCCGGGGTACAAATATCGACGGCTTGTTGAATCACCGTCGCGAGGTCTAGGGGGTTACGCGTCAGGTGGAGCTTGCCCGTTCCGATCCGGGTGACATCGACCAGATCGTCTACCAGACGTGTCAGGTGTTCGATCTGTTTGTGGATAATCGCATGGAGCCTCGGTACATCTCTTTGATCGCTACGTTCAAGCATTTCAGCGCACAGGCTAAGCGGCGCCAAGGGGGTGCGAAGTTCATGAGCCACCATGGCCAGAATGAACTTCTCATGTTCCAGCGTGGCTTCGGCCAGTGTTTGCAAGTGTTGTGCTTTGAGTGCAGCGATAACAAGCGCACCGTTGGCTTCGCGCATGTGCAACATGCGTTGTCTCAGAACGCGAGGGGGAGGGGAGGCGGCAGGTTTGTCCCGCTTAACGCGGTACATCGCGGTATCGGCACTATCAATCAGCGACTGTGAGTCGGTACCGTCCGCTGGGTAAAGGCCGATGCCAATACTGATGCTGATGCGTAACTGTCGCTCACCGATCGCCTTGGGAGCATTCAAACTCGAGATGATGTTATCCGCCACGCTCTGGGCATCATCGCGAGAGGTGCAATGCGGGAGCAGAATGACAAACTCATCGCCGCCATAACGAGCGACCGTATCGCCGTCCTGAACGCACTGAGTCAGGCAACCGGCCGTTTCGATGAGCAGTACGTCACCGAGGTGATGGCCCAATGTGTCGTTGATCAATTTTAAATCGTTCAAATCCAAAAACAGCAAAGCGAAGCTATCACCGTGAAGTTGAGCGTCCTCAATGGCATGTTGAAGACGCGCCCGCAGTTCCCGACGGTTAGGTAGGTTGGTCAGCTCATCTATGTTGGCGGCGCGGACGATCTCGTTGAGGGTATATTCGGCCGCTTGCACCTCGCTTTGAATCCGCAGCATACCCAGTACTAACTGCTCGTTCGCGGCTAACAGCTGTTCGGCGTCACGGGTATGCTTCATGGCATATCTCAACAAGATTTAGTGGAAAGAACCTGATCAATGACCCTTTTGTGCCGGCGGCGACATCAGTGAAGGTCGCCCACCCAGCAGTCCTTCGTGACTCTTCAAAGGGTGACCAACCACCATCCCCTCATCACTGATCTCGTAAAGTCGTAACTCATCGGAGTGAGCGCTGGCGCGCACTTTGACCACGGCCATGACTCGCAGTAAACGACTGTCAATTTCGATATAACGCTGAACGATGATGGCATCCGTCATAAAGGCGGTGCCGTATGGGCTGAATCGCAGGTCGGTATAGCGGTCTTCAAGCTCACACGTCATCAGTACGCTGACGCCTGCCTGGCTCAAGGCACTCACCAGGCACGAAAGCGATTCACGAAAATCGGCTCGAAACGTCGGTGCCAGGGCAAGCTCAAAACCGGAGAGCGAGTCGATGACAACGCGTGTGGCGCCAAGCCGCTCTATTTCATCGAGCAGCCGATGCACAATCTCATCTATGGACAGGTCAGACGCGTGGCTATCCACTACACCCACCCGGTCGCTTTCGATGAGCGTCAAGAGTTCAGGACTCTGCAAGCGGTTGGGACTTTGCTCGAAGACCGCAATGACGCCTTTCTCGCCCTGTTGTGCACCGCTGGCGAGGAAGCTCGCGGCCAAAATGGTTTTGCCAGAGCCGGAAGGTCCGGCGACCAATAGTGAGTAGCCCTGCGGCAGACCACCGCCCAGCATTTCATCCAGACCTGCGATACCTGTACCCAGGCGCGCGCGCGATGCAGGTTGGGCTGCTTTCGGCTTAACCGCGTTTTGCACGGGGGCGAAAACCTCTAAGCCCGCTTGATTGATCCGAAAAGTATGCAGCCCCGGCAAACTTGGTTGCCCGCGCATTTTCATGATCTGCATTTGTCGAACCATAGAGTTGCGCTGCACACTCTGACCCATCCAAATCAGTCCATCGGCGACGGTAAAGATGGGATTACTTTCTGTTTGCGAAAAGTATTCTCCAATCAGAAAGGTCGTTGCCTGCCAACTGGTCATCATCAACCCGAGCTGTTGAACAAATTGCGGGAGATTATTATTGGGGTTGGCCTGAGTCTGGCTTGCCAGTACAACCGAGCGGAACGAATCCACAAAGATCAACCCCGGGCTATAGGTTTCGACTTCGCCGACGATGCGCCTGAGGACTTCGCCAAGGTCACCGGCGAGCGTGTCCATAGAGAGGTTGATATAGCGAACCGAGTGATTGATCGCATGGGTTTGGAAGAATTGGAATTGCTGCTGGTAACGCAACATTTTCAGAGGCGGTTCGCCCAGGACGGTAAAGTAAAGGGCAGGGCGCTCCGCCGTGGCCAATGCAAACATCATTTGATGGGCTAACGTCGTCTTGCCGCTGCCTGGAGGCCCGGCAATGAGATTGAACGAGAATTCCGGCAGCCCGCCACCCAGCACTTCGTTGAACCCAGGCACGCCGGTAGATAGGCGTTTAATGTGAACGTTGGTACTCATGTGTCGTCGCCCTGTTGATCGTTGCGGGCCCTGGCACGGGCAGTGCAATCGCCCACCAGTTGCTCTGTGAGCGGGGGACCGATCAGAGAAGCCAACAACGTATAGAAAGTGTTGATCAGCACATCACCGAGTTGAAGCTCATCGGCGCTGCTTAGCTGGGCCAACATGACGCTTACAGACGAAGGGGTCATGGAGACATCTTCGTTCTTGTAAATCGATTCGAAACAGGGGTGCCTGGCCGCGCATAGATGCAGGCAGCGCCGGTAAAGTGCAGCGACTGCCACCGGTCCAAGAATCGGTGTGAGCACTGCACGTATTTCTTCCAGCGTCAGTGCTAACGCGTCCGTCAGTTGGCCAGCGTTTTCTCGACCCTTTCTAACTGACTTGAGCATAGGTGCGCGGCGCCTTGGTTCATCACTTGACATGAGCTTGTTCACTCATCTGCACCAAACGGGTTAGTAAAAGGCCAGTGTATTTGCAGGCAAAAACCCCGCAGCCCGAATTCAGCTCGGAATAATGTCGATTAGCCAGTGCGTCGTCTGTCTGTTGGCGTACATAAGACAAGCCATAACTGTGGTCACCGGGACACGCGATTAGCGAGGCGCCGAAACCTACGCTTTAAACGGCTTGCCCTTGAAGGTCGACTTACCCGATGTCTTAGAGTTTGCCTCCAGTGCAATACGCGCCAGGGCTGGAATCGATTTTGAATGGGTACGCGTCATTATTGACGCGCGATGGTTCTCGACAGTGCGTTGACTGATTCCAAGTTCGACTGCAATGTTTTTGCTCGGATGCCCTGCAAGCACCATGTCCATGATTTGGCGTTGTCGCAACGTCAAGCTGTCAATGCAGTGGGTAGCGTTCTGAGTCCATGCCATCTTTTTATTGGCGTCCAGCGAGTACTCCAGCGCTCGGGCAACAGTGTGCAGAACTTCATTACGACTAAAGGGTTTTTCAATGAAGTCAGAGGCGCCGGCTTTCATGGCATTAACGGCAATTGAAATTTCCCTGCTATCACTGATCATGACAGCTGGCAGATCATCGCCATTTGCTCTCAACCGCTGTAGGAGCTCTAGACCTTGCATGCCGGGGAGGTGTGCATCAACCAGCAAACAGGCACGCAGTCCGGGAGAGTAATCCTCCAGGAACGCCTCACATGATGCGTAATCCCGGACCAGATAGTCTTTGGACTCGAGTAAACTTCGGATCGTATTGCGAAAGAAATCGTCGCGATCGACTACGAATATGATCGATGCCTCTGCACCGGAAGGGTCGACTGGCGGATGTTGCTCGTACTCGACGTTCGCCAAACGCTGCTGTTCAAGCAGAGAAGAAATGACGAATACGATTTCTTTAAGCTTCGCCGGCTTGTTAAGTTGAGAGCAGTCCTCAAAAGCCACGTCATGGGAGGTTTGGCGAGAGATATCGCCCGTCAGAATGATGGCAGGCATGAAGCGACGCAGTGTTTTACGCAGTTGATTGATGACCTGTAAGCCATTGAAAGAGCCCGGCAAATTAAAGTCAGCAAGTATCAAGTCAGGTTGTACACCACCGTGTGTGACGCTTTCCAGGGCGCTTAGCCCGTCAACGGCCATTTCCACTTGGTAACCTTCGGACTTGAGCAAAATGCCCAATAACTCCAGCAGTTCCACATCATCTTCAATAATAAGGACCATTTCACCGTCATGCGTTTGGCTTTTCTCGTTTAGATCAGCGTCTGGCTGAGTAGGGGGCAACGAAATGACCGGACGATTAAATGTGAGATCTATGGAAAATACTGACCCGCTGGTGTTACCCGACTGCGCTCGTAGGCGGTGCCCCAAGACCTTGCACAAACGTTTGACGATAAACAAACCGGTGGTGTTTTGATTGGAGGAGTTGGCGATAGGCGCATGGCTATCAAGGTAAGATTCCAATATCGGCGTGGGCATGCCGATGCCGGTATCCCAGACTTCAATGCTGAGCCACCCTCCATGGCGGCGGCAGCCCAATAAGATGCGGCCCTCATGAGTGTACTGCAGTGCATTCGACAGCAAGATACGCAACATTTGTTCGAGCAAACGTGGATCGCTTTCAACGATGAGCTGACACGGTACAACCTTGAGTTTCAAACCTTTAACGCCGGCTTTATAGCTGAACTCATCAGCCAGTCGCTCCAGCAAGTCACTGATGCGAAAGCTGACAATATTGGCGCGATTAGCATCCGTTTCAATGTGGTTGATGTCCAGAAGCGCGTTCAGCATGCCGGACATTGCACCGACCGTTTCGCCGATCCTCGCGGTCAGCTTGCGGGGTCGCTCGTCGTCAAGCAGTCCCAGCAACAGGCCTTGCAACAACTTAAGTGTCTGCAACGGCTGACGGAGGTCATGACTCGCAGAGGCGAGAAAGCGTAAGCGATCGGTGCTCGCCAGTTCGGCGCGCTGCGTGGCTATTTCGAGCGCTTGGGCTACCTGTTTTTTGTCGCATATGTCCGTAAAGGTAATGACCACGCCCTCAACAAAATCGTCTTGTTGGTTGTAGGGCGAAATACGGCGGGTGAAACTCACACCACTGCGCGATTCGACGTCACGTTCCAGCGCGACCCTGTCGCGTATGACGGTTCTGGCGTCATCCAGCAAATTGATATCGGTGGACATCGGACGAAGGTCAGCCAGAGGTCGTCCAATGTCCTGATTTAGAATGTTGAACAACGACTGACTGGCGGGCGTGAATAAGCGGATATTCAGATCGGCGTCTAGCAAAATGGCTGCAATCTGGGTGCTGTGCAGTACATTTAACGCCACCTGAGAGGTCGCCCGTTGCTGCTCCAGTGAACCCCGAAGCTGATCGTTCATCTCGGTAAGCTCATTGTTCAGCGAGCGCAACTGATCCAGCGACTGCGGGGTAGTGACGTGTGGTGAAGATTCCTGTTTTGAGCTCAACGTTGCAGCGTCGGCTGAAGGGGATGGGGTAACCTCCTTGGGCGTGGCCGTTCCAACGTCGAGTGGAAGGCATACAGGCATTATTGTATTCCGCATCACAGCATTCCGAAGGAACGCATCTACACGGAGCCTACACCCCTTTGAGTGATACGCAATGCCCGGCCCGGCGTGCTATGCCGTTCCAGGACCGTTTGGATCCGATTAACAGGTAGCCCCTTGAAACTTACCCCCACTTTGTTGAAGACAAGCGTGTTGAGTGCTAGCGCATCAGCTTCAGAATCTCCGACCGGCGGTCGAAGCCTGACGGTATAAAGTGCCGAGTCAGTCGATGAGCAGGTGATTTTCTACATGACTGACACCCGCTACTGCCCACGCTGTTTGCTCGACCGCTTTACGTTCACTCCATTGCGAAACGGTGCCTTCAAGGGTCACTTGATTGCCATGGACAGTGACGCGAATCTTGCTTACATCCAGCCCAGCACTTCGGGTCAAAGCAGCGTCGATGAGCTTTTTGATGTCTTGATTACTCTCTTTAGGCTGTATGAGCAAAAGATTGTCGATACCTACGACACCTTGCATTTGTTCTATAACGGTCTGCACAGCTTCCTTCTGGTATTTCCATTCTACGTTTCCCTGGATCGTGACCCATCCGTGTTGCACCTTGATGTGAATGGATTCATCGGAAACTCCCGTGTTCCAGCGAACCAGGTCCAGGCAACGCGAAGCGATCACACTGTCTTCAACAGTGTCTGGCCCCGATACCCGGACTTCCAGCTCTTCGGCCAGCGCTAACACGCCTTTGATGGCCTGGACGGCGCATTCAACCGCAATTTTCTCAGCGTAGGTTTTTACATGGCCAGTCAGCACAACCACACCGTTTTCCAGGGTGACACCAATCGCGCCTGCGTCGATGTGCGGTAAAAACTCCAGCTCGTCCAGGATACGTCTGCGTAACGTAAGGTCACTCATGATTTGTCCTCCGGACGGAAGACCTGTCTCGCTACAAGGGTTTCAACCTGCCAGTAGCCTTCACGCCCGTAGTGCTCGTATAGATTCGACTCGCGTTCTCGGTTCAACTGTTGCGACGACTCATAGGGTGGCGATGCTTTGATCGACGCACAGTCGAGGTCGACAGTGACGGATCTGTCCGCCCAACTGATCTCGTCGATCCACTCAGGCGCAATCAGTACTTTGTGCCCGATCCACCAATTGCTGGTGTTGATCACCAAATACTGAATTGCCCACGTCTCTTCATTGATCAGCAGGCTTTCGACATGCCCCACTGCACCATCGGTGGCTTTGATGTGATAACCGATAATCGCTTTGCAACTGCGTAAATGAGGGTCGTCGTGCTCATGGCGCGCGCGCTCTATTTTTACATTCTCTTGGCGAGCACGCGCTTGCCCGACTGCGCCCCCTGGCAGCCCAAAACCTCCTGGGTCTATTCCTGCGGCCCAGGTATTGGCTTCCCCCCAGTAGTATGGATACCCGTAGTAACTCAGGTATTGCATCTCATGCTGCCGAGACACGGGCTTATCGGTGTCTATATCGGGGCTGTTTTTGACTTGTTCCTGGGTGATGGCGACATGCAATCGTCGCTGTTCCCACTCGGGGCGTTGAATGGAAAGGGGGGGGATGAGGACTTTGCGGCTGAAGAACCAGGCACCGGTCTCGACAATGAAGTAACGGATTACCCACGCCTCATTGTCGAAATAGAAGTCTTTCACTTCCCCGATATCCCCATCGGTCGCCGCAATGGTGTAATCCTTCAGGTCTTGCATGCTTCGTAACATAGGACTGTCCTTTGTTGAGCATTGATCGATGTCCTCGGCCCAGAGCACCGCTGCATGCCGAGTGTGGCTAACAGCACTGTGAGCCTCGCACCTCCTGGCGTCTGTGCGGTGACGCACGCTCACCAACGCCATGACGTCGACTCCGTTCACCGACGGCCGCTTCCTCCAGCCTTTCGCATGAGTCCACTAGGTAGTTTCCGAGGCTACTCACGGGCGCGGCACGCGATTACCTTGATGGGACGCGCCCAGCCAAAAGGCTACTGATATGTCCGAGACACCGAGCCTCCAAAAAAATCATCTACTTGCTGCATTGCCCAGCGAGGTACGCCGCCGCCTGATCCCTCACCTCGAATTGGTGTCATTTCCCCTTGGAAAAGTCCTGTATGAGCCCGGCGACATCCTGCGCTATGTCTATTTTCCGACTGACTCCATCGTTTCATTGCTATACGTCATGGAAAACGGAGCGGCTGCAGATATTTCGGTGGTGGGCAATGAAGGGCTGATCGGTGTGGCCTTGTTCATGGGAGGGGAGAGCACTTCGAGCCGAGCCGTCGTTCAATGCGCCGGATACGCCTACCGGCTGAGGGCGCAGTTGCTCATGGACGAGTTCAATCGCCACGGCGAAATGTTGCAGCTGACGCTGCGCTACACACAGGCGTTGATCACTCAAATGGCCCAAACGGCGGTATGCAATCGCCATCACTCTATCGATCAGCAGCTGTGCCGCTGGCTGTTGTTGTCGCTGGACCGTCTATCCGGCAACCAGCTTACGATGACCCAAGAGCTCATCGCAAACATGCTGGGCGTTCGTCGCGAAGGAATTACCGAAGCCGCACGCAAGCTGCAAAAGCTTGGTGTCATTGACTATAGCCGCGGCCTAATCACCGTGTTGGACCGGCCCCGGCTTGAGTCACTGAGTTGCGAGTGCTACGCGGTGGTCAAGCATGAGACCGACCGACTGCAACCCTATGTTCACCCAACTCATCTGAGCAGGCCTGTCTACCAAACCGTCACAGCGCATACTCTGTGATTGATAGCCATGACTGAACTCGAAGTGGTCTTCTTGCTCGACGTTGACAACACATTGCTCGACGGCGACCGTGTTGTGGTCGACTTTCACACCTGTTTGAAGCAACAATTGGGCAGCGCCTGCGCACGGCGCTACTGGGTCATCTTCGACAGATTGCGCAAAGCGCTTGGCTATGTCGACTACCTCGGCGCCCTCCAGCAATACCGGGTTGAACTCGAACAGGGTGACGCAAACGAACAGCAGTTGTTGATGGCCGCAGCCTTCTTGATTGACTACCCGTTTGCTGATCGCATCTATGCTCGCGCTTTAGAGGCAATCACCCATTTGGATCAGTATGGGCCGACTGTCATCCTGTCCGATGGCGACATCGTGTTGCAGCCGCGCAAACTACAACGCTCGGGGTTGTGGCAGGCCGTGCGGGGGCGTGCGCTGATTTATGTGCACAAAGAAAAAATGCTGCCTGCCGTGCAGCGCCATTATCCCGCCCGTCACTATGTGATGGTCGACGACAAGCTTGGTGTTCTGGCGGCGATGAAGTCGGTATGGCGAGAACGGCTAACCACCGTCTTCGTTCGCCAGGGCCACTATGCACTGGACGCGAAGATTATCGCGGCACAACCGGCTGCGGATATCACGATCGAATGCATAGGCGATCTCGTTACGATCGACCGCTCACACTTGGCTCCACCGGCTATACATCGTTGATGGCGTTACCCATGCCCTCCATCGCGGCCGAGTAGGTGCCTTGCTGCGCCGCACTGTTACAAGCAGCGCGGTGCCCCAGTGCCCTCTGGGCCTGCACCACGTTGGCGGCCCCCCCGCGCCATATCTCGAGTGCCGGTTGTTGAATCGCACGCGCGAAAGAAAATGTTAGTGCCCAGGGCAGGCGCCATTTGTAACGCTGGCTCATCGCGTTCAACCTCGCGGATGCCAGCTCGGCACTTTGGCCGCCTGAAAGGAATGCGACGCCCGCCAGTGCGGCGGGCAGAGCGCGCAGGAGAACTGTCACGGTGACATCAGCCACCTCGTCTACGCTGTCCTGATGGGAGCAGTTCAAGCCCGGCAGGACCATGTTCGGTTTCAGCACCATGCCTTCCAGCAGTACGCCCTGAACATGCAGTTGCTCGAAAACCTCGTGCAGCACCTGCATGCTCACTTCCGCGCAATGCTGCAGTGTGTGCTCGCCCGTCATCAGCACCTCAGGCTCAACGATGGGCACGAGCCCGGCCTCCTGACAAAGGGCCGCGTAACGGGCCAGTGCATGGGCATTGGCGGTGATGCAGGCGGTGCTGGGAAGACCGGGGCCAATCGAGATTACCGCGCGCCACTTGGCAAAGCGCGCACCGATCGCAGAATAGCCTTGCAGCCGCTCGCGCAAATCATCCAACCCTTCAGTGATTTTTTCTCCAGCATGCCCAGCCAGAGGCTTCGCGCCAGTGTCCACCTTAATGCCTACCACGATGCCCGCGTCATTCAGTACCTTCACGAACGGCGTGCCATCGGTGCACCGTTGACGGATCGTCTCATCGTAGAGAATAACGCCGCTGATGCTGTCAGCCAGCCGCGGGGTGGTGATGATGAGCTGGCGCCATGCGCGCCGTGATGCTTCGGTCTGTGGTATGCCGAGCGAGGCGAAACGCTCATTGCACGTCGGTGTGCTCTCATCCATTGCGAGCAACCCCTTACCGGGCGCCAGCATGAGGCGTGCCGTATCGATAAGTTCAGTCGCGCTCATACGGCCACTCCCCACTTCCAGTTGCGGATCTCGGGCAGATCTTCACCGTGCTGTTCGATGTAGAGCTTATGTTCGACAAGCTTGTCCCGAACCTTCTGCTTCAAGTAATCGCCCTTGCTGCCCAGATGAGGCAGACGGTCGACAACGTCCTGTACCAAATGGAATCGGTCCAGGTCGTTCTGGACCCGTATGTCAAAAGCCGTGGTAATCGTCCCTTCCTCTTTGTAGCCGCGCACATGCAGGTTGCGGTTGTTGCGCCGATAGGTCAGCCGGTGCACCAGGCAAGGGTAGCCATGGAAAGCGAAGATGATGTGCTTGTCCTTGGTAAACAACGAGTCGTAGTCCGCATCACTTAGCCCATGCGGGTGCTCGCTGGCGGACTGCAGCTTCATCAGGTCGACAACATTGATCACACGAATCTTCAACTCAGGCAAATGCTCGCGCAGGATGGACACGGCCGCCAGGATTTCCAGTGTAGGCGTATCGCCGCAGCAGGCCATCACCACATCCGGTTCCGTGTCCTGATCGTTACTGGCCCATTGCCATATCCCAACCCCCTGAGTGCAATGCACCACCGCTTCATCCATGGTCAACCATTGAGGTAACGCATGCTTGCCGGCGACGACGACGTTGACGTAGTTTCGGCTGCGCAGGCAGTGGTCAAAGGTCGAAAGCAGGCAGTTCGCATCCGGCGGCAGATAGACGCGAACGATGTCGGCTTTCTTGTTGATCACATGGTCGAGGAAACCCGGGTCCTGGTGGGTAAAACCATTATGGTCTTGCTGCCAGACGTGCGAAGCGAGGAGGTAGTTCAGTGAGGCGATCGGTCGACGCCACGCCAGTTCCTTCGTGACCTTGAGCCACTTGGCGTGCTGGCTGAACATCGAGTCGATGATGCGGATGAACGCCTCGTAGCTGTTGAACAGCCCGTGTCGGCCAGTCAGCAGGTAGCCTTCCAGCCAGCCCTCGCATTGGTGCTCGCTGAGCATTGCATCGAGGACGCGCCCGGCAGGCGCAAGAAACTCGTCGTTCGCAACGCTGGCGGCGTCCCATTGGCGGTTGGTCACCTGGAAGACGGCGCCGAGCAGGTTCGACAATGTTTCATCTGGCCCGAAGATGCGAAAGTTACGCCGGTTGAGCAGGACGATATCCTTGAAAAATTCACCCAGCACCAAGGTATCTTGCGCAAAAACAGCACCGGGGGAGGGCACATGAACTGCATGTATACGATAGTCCGGCATATGCAGATCGTGTAGCAACAGCCCGCCGTTTGCGTTGGGATTGGCGCCCATGCGACGCAGGCCTTGGGGAGCCATTGCGGCGAGTTCCGCGACGAGTCGCCCGCGCTCGTCGAACAGTTCCTCTGCCTTGTAACTTTTCATCCACTGCTCAAGCTGCGACAGGTGATCGGGGTGATTGCCATCGACCACCAGCGGCACCTGGTGCGCCCGGAAGGTGCCCTCTATCGGAAGCCCGTCGACGACTTTCGGCCCCGTCCAACCCTTGGGCGATCTAAGCACTATCATTGGCCAGCGTGGCCGTGTGGCTGCGCCACTCGTGCGGGCGCGAACTTGCAATTGTTTGATGTGGGCGATGGCTTTGTCGAGGACGCTGGCCATCAGTTCATGCATCGTCGCAGGGTCATCGCCTTCGACAAAATAAGGAGCCCAGCCGCAGCCGCGCAGAAACTGTTCCAGTTCGTCAGGCTCAATGCGTGCCAGTAGTGTGGGGTTGCTGATCTTGTAGCCGTTCAGATGCAGAATGGGCAGTACCGCACCATCGGTCACCGGATCGAGAAATTTATTCGATTGCCACGCCGTCGCCAACGGGCCGGTCTCGGCTTCGCCGTCACCGATCACGCAGGCAACGATCAGGTCAGGGTTGTCAAATGCGGCACCGAAGGCATGGCTGAGGGAATAACCGAGCTCCCCGCCCTCATGGATCGACCCCGGCGTTGTGGGTGCTACATGGCTGGAAATGCCCCCAGGAAACGAGAACTGCTTGAACAGCTTCTTCAGTCCTGCCTCATCCTGGCCGACATTCGGATAGACCTCGCTCCAGGTGCCTTCAAGGTAGACATTTCCGACAATGGCGGGGCCGCCGTGTCCAGGGCCCGCAATGTAGATCATGTCCAGATCGAGCTTTTTGATCACCCGGTTCAAATGCACATAGATGAAGTTCTGACCAGGCGTTGTGCCCCAGTGACTGACGACGAGCGGCTTGACGTGTGCCATCGTCAACGGTTCGCGCAATAGTGGGTTGTCATAGAGGTACATCTGCCCAACCGAGATGTAATTCGCAGCTCGCCAGTAAGCGTTTAATCGCCACAATTCCTCTACGCCCAACGTGGGAACATCGGCGGCCGTAAGCCTTGCGATGTCCATGCCTTCAGGCTCTGGCCGCAACGTCAGTGCGTCGTTCATCGTCTCTGTTCCTTTGCTGTATGGAGGATATGCGCAGGCACCACCGGGGCGGCGCGGCAAATCGCAAGAAAATCCGTAGCGTTCAAACTGGCGCCACCGACCAGCACGCCACCGACTTGTGGCAGTCTCAGGATGGCTTCGGCACTGGAGGGTTTGACTGAACCGCCATAGAGGATCCGTAGCTTTTGACCTTCAGCACCCAGACGCTGGGTCAGGCAGGCCCTGATGTGCGAATGCATTTCCATGATCTGCAAGTGGGTAGGCACTTGGCCGGAGCCGATGGCCCAAAGTGGCTCGTAGCCGATCACTGTATTGGACGCTGTCATACCTTCGGGCACGCTCCCGGTGATTTGCGTGGCACAGACGGACAAGGCTTTACCTGCCAGTCGTTGCGTGTGCGTTTCACCGATGCAGATAATTGCCAGAAGGCCGGCGCGCCGGGCTGCATTTGCCTTGGCCGCCACGACTGCATCCGTCTCCCCGTGCTGCTGACGGCGCTCCGAATGCCCCACGATGACTGCGCGAGCGCCAGCATCCATGAGCATCTCTGCGCTGATGTCGCCAGTAAAAGGGCCGCTGATTTCGGCGCTGCAATCCTCCCCACCGATGGCGATACGACCGGTAGCCGTCAACACAGCTTGCGCGATCAGGGTGGCGGGCAGGCAGATCAGAGCGTCGAGCGATGGCAGCGTTGCCTTGACTGATACGGCCATCGCTTCGATTTCTCTGAGCTGTTCCGCAAGGCCGTTCATCTTCCAGTTTCCGACGATCAGCGGCCGCATGCGGTGCTGTTCCGACGATGCGCAATCAGTGTTCGACCACTGAATATCGTCTGTTGGGCCAAGCATTACCATGAAAACCCACCCCGCCCCATGTGCCGTTCACGCCAGTAGACATACACCATTGTTGCTCTCCTTGCCGAACTCACGTCACTCGCTCCAAGCCTGAAGATGCGCCCGGGCAAGGCTTCGTTCTGTGCGGTAGCACACACGGCTATCCACTTAAGCGTGAACGCTGATGATGGTTACGCCGGGGGCGCGCAAAAAACGCCTAGGTAGTTTCCGAGTCTGTCGCCATCGGGGTATCCCTCATACGCTGCGGTCAATCCTCCCGTTCGCCAGGGCGGTGCTTTCGACGTAACACGACCGAGGGATAGCCCCATGACCGGAAAAAAACATGACCGGGAACCAACGTCAGCCAATGAACCTGACCCGCGCTTTTATGTGGTTGGAGGTGGCATAGCAGCCATGGCCGCAGCGGCGTTCATGATTCGTGATGGTGATGTTATCGGTAGCAACATAACCCTCTTCGAGCAGCGCGACGCGCCCGGCGGCAGCCTTGATGGCGCCGGGTCTGCGCAAGAAGGTTATGTGTTACGTGGGGGCCGAATGTTCGAGAGCAAATACGTCTGCACGATGGAATTATTCGCCTCGATTCCGACCCTGGATGGCACCACCACGGTCACACAGGAAACCCTGGCGTGGAATGAACGGATGCACACCTCTTCCAAGTCGCGACTGGCCCGCAACGGTGTTCGAGAAACCGCGCCGGCATTCGGGCTGACCGAGAGCGACATTCTGACGATCGAGAGGATGGCGATCGAATCCGAAGAAGCATTAGGGCGAACCACCATTGCAGATCAGTTTTCGGTTTCGTTCTTTCAAACTCAATTCTGGCTGATGTGGTGCACCACATTCGCCTTTCAGCCTTGGCACAGCGCCGTCGAGTTTCGGCGCTACATTTTGCGTTTTGCACATATGGTTGCCGGGTTCAACCGGCTCGAAGGCATCATGCGTACGGTCTATAACCAATACGATTCATTGGTCAGGCCGCTGCACAAATGGTTAGTCGAGCGCGGCGTGGTGTTCCAGCTGGGTAGTTGCGTGACCGACATGCAGTTGCACGAGCAGGGCGGCAGCCAATGCGTCAAACGCATCTTCTATGAGTGCAACGGCGAGCAAGCGTGCGTGGAGGTAGGGGCGCGCGACTACGTGTTGGTCACGCTGGGTTCCATGACCGAAGCCTCCAGCCTTGGCGGGATGGATAAGGCCCCAAACCTACAAGGCAAGGCGATAGAAGGAGCTTGGGCGCTATGGGAAACCTTGGCTAAGGGCAGGCCTGAGTTCGGTCAACCGCACACGTTCTCCAGTCATATCGACGCAACCAAATGGGTATCCTTTACCACCACGCTCAGTGACCCCGTGTTCTTGCGGCAGATTGTGGAGTTCACGGGCAATGTACCGGGGGAGGGTGGCTTGATTACCTTTCCTGACTCCAATTGGCTAATGTCGATCGTCGTGCCCTTTCAACCTCACTTCATTGATCAACCTGAAGAAATCACTGTGTTTTGGGGGTACGGTTTGCATGTGGATGCACCTGGGAATTTCGTCAACATCCCAATGTCCGCTTGCACCGGGCGGGAGATCATGACGGAGTTGCTTGGGCATTTGCAGTTTGATGCAGACAGCCAGGCCATCCTCAACAGCGCAATTTGTATTCCTTGCATAATGCCGTTCATTACCAGTCAGTTCATGCCGCGAGAACCGGGCGACCGACCACAAGTGCTGCCTGAAGGGTATAAAAACCTGGCCTTCATCGGCCAGTTCTGCGAACTGCCCAACGACGTTGTCTTCACCGTGGAGTACTCCATACGTACGGCGCAGTGTGCAGTTTCCAGCCTGCTTGGGCTCAAACGTCACCCGCCGAAAGTCTACAAAGGAGCGACTGATCCTCGTGTGTTGTTCAAGGCGTTCAAGGCACTGCATGACATCGGCAACTGATTGCACGCAGGCCTGAGTAGTTTCCGAGCCTGCTGCGATATCGCGCAAACGAATACCGTGAAGACGCATTACCGGCAAAGCTGCAGCCATCATTGAAAATAAAGGAGCGATACCATGAGACGGCCCATTTTGATCACGTCATTGATCCTGAGTTTGGTTTTGACTGCCGGCTGTGGCCATCGGCGACAAGAAATTGATGCGCGGCTTAGTGGCGCTGAAGACATGGCGACGGCTGCAAGAGTGCACGCAGATGAGTCATCAGCGAAGGCCGATAAGGCTTTGCAGGCGGCTCTCGCTGCCAGGAAGTCTGCGGATGAAGCCAATGAGCGTGCGCAACTCATCCTCAAGAAGGCCGGACGTGTTAATTAGTCGCGGCAGGCTTTGGCCAGTAGGTTTTATTGCCTCGCTCGGACTGGCAGGCACATGCCTGGTCGGGTGCAGCCATACGCCTTCGCAAACAGGCGTGACAACACCAGACTCGATTGAAAGCCTGAGCCAGCCCCGCATCAAGGTCCCGGTTGCTGCCAAGGACGAGCAAATCGCCAAGACCAAGGCACTCGCCGGGTTTGAGGGGAGAGGTTGGGTGTTCGATCCGGTCTACGCGACGGCGGTAAACGCTGCTGGGCGTGACCTTGCCGTGTGTGGTTTCGCTCGCCAGCGGGGCACAGAAAACTCGGCCTATTTCGCGTACTACAACGGCGAACTGTTCATTTCAGATGAAAGGGCGCCCGCCGGGATCAGTGTCGAGAATGAATTCCTGACACTGATCTGCTCCTATTCCTGAATCATCCAGGATGAAAGGTGCAGTGCTACACAACTGCGCCATCGACTTGCTCCCGCCACAAGCCCCGCAATGCCAGTGACTATCAGTGTGCTGTGGGAGGTAATAGCGGCAGCAACGCCGATCAGCAAGCTGGCGTTGACACAATTCCATCCTTTGCTCCTAGAGAGTCTGCCCTCAGCCAGCGAACTCGGCGGCTTTTATGGGTTTCTGCTGGATGGCGAACGACTCGGGTCATGGGTTTTGGCCTGATACGTGATGGCTCGGACCCTGAGTGTAGGTAGTTTCCGAGGCTACCCATCAGCCATTCAGACGCCTAACTTGGATGTCTCCGCTGCTGCGCAGTCAGGTTGTTGGCTGCCCCTCTCGCAGAACCGGAACCCGCAATTACCTCTTTGGGAGCACCGACATGAAAACGGATAAACAACTGAAAAACGACATCCTAGCTGAGCTGCGCTGGGAGCCTTCGGTCAATGCCGAGCAAATTGGGGTCGAGGTCAAGGATGGCGTCGTGACGCTGGCCGGACATGTCGACAGTTTCGTTGAAAAGTGGGCAGCCGAGAAAGCGGCGAAGAAGGTCTCTGGGGTTCGCGCACTGGCCGTTGAAATGGACGTGAAACTACCAAGCCTTAGCCAACGTAATGATGCGGACATCGCACGTTCTGCCGACAGTGCCCTCGAGTGGACAACCTATCTGCCCAGGAACTCTATCAAGATCCAGGTTGAGGGCGGCTGGGTGACCTTGGACGGTGATGTGGAGTGGGAATATCAGCGTCGGGCAGCCTTGAGCGCCGTGCGCAATCTGATGGGCGTAAAGGGCATCAACAACAACATTGTGATCAAGTCAAAGGTAACGGCCAACGGTGTAAAGGCAGACATCATTGATGCGCTCAAACGGCGTGCAATTACGGACTCGCAAAAAATCGTAGTGGATGTGCACGGTGCCGATGTGACGCTTTCAGGGACTGTCGACAATTGGGCTGAGCGCGATTTGGCTAGGCATTCGGCCTGGAGTACTGCGGGTGTCCAGAACGTACAAAACAACATCATCGTCGCGTACTGATCCTCACCCGGCACCGGGCGGCACGTATGCCTAGTGCCGCCTTGTAACACGCCCACATGAACAGGCCTCCTGCCATGAGCATCAACCGTTCTGATTTCTATGTATTCAAAACTCACGCGGAAGCCGAGAGTGCCATTCGCGCCCTGAGCCAAACGGATTTCGATGTAAAGAAACTCTCCATAGTCGGTAAGGGCTACCACACCGAGGAGCACGCGATCGGCTTCTATAAATTGGGTGACAAGGTCAAGTCCTGGGGCGCGATGGGCGCACTGTGGGGCAGCGTCTGGGGGCTTCTTATTACGCCTGCATTTTTCTTTCTACCAGGGCTGGGATTAGTTGCCCTAGCGGGCCCCTTGGTCGCTATGTTGGTCAGTGCTCTGGAGGGTGCGGTAATTGTTGGTGGTCTCTCCGCGCTCAGTGCAGCGTTCATCGATATGGGCGCTAGCAAAGAGCAGGCAATCAAGTACGAAACAGCCCTCAAGGCTGATGAATACCTATTGGTGGTGCATGGCAGCAGCCACGATATCGATGCGGCGCGTGCGGTGCTCGGAAATTGAAAACGCGGCACTTTCGTTCTAACGATTTGCGTACCAAGCCCAACTAGAGCACTCCCATAGGGTATAGCCCGTGGGGGGCTCTTAGCCGAAATTCATCGGCGTGTGTCAACTCTCGGGAAAGGCATTCATCATGGCCTATACAAGCGTAAACCCCAGCAACGGCCAGTTACTGGAAAACTTCGAGCAAATCAGCGATGAGGTACTGGAGGAAAAACTGGCGGCTGCGCAGCGATGCTTTCAGAGTTGGAAGCATACTTCTTATGCGGCACGCGCCGCCGTTATTGGAAGGGCTGCCGACCTGATGCGTTCCAGGGTGGGCGACTTCGCGCGGCTGGCAACCCTGGAGATGGGAAAGCGCATCAGCGAAGCCCGCGGCGAAGTGAGCTTCAGCGCGGACATCCTGGACTATTACGCGAAAAATGCTCAGCGCTTTTTGGCCCGCCACAAGCTTCATCCTCAAGAGGGTGAAGCGCATATTGAAAGCAGCCCTATCGGGGTTATTTTCGGTGTCGAGCCGTGGAACTTTCCTTACTACCAATTGGCGCGCGTGGCGGGACCACACTTGATGGCAGGCAACGTGCTGGTGATTAAGCACGCAGGCTGTGTGCCGCAATGTGCGATTGCTTTCGAGGCACTGTTGATCGAGGCCGGTGCACCCGTGGGGCTTTACACCAACTTGCTGATATCCCACGAGCAGTCGGACAGCGTCGTCGATGACGCCAGAATCAAGGGCGTTGCCCTAACCGGTAGCGTACCAGCGGGTCGCAGCCTCGCATCAAGAGCCGGGGCCAACCTCAAGCCGTCGTCCATGGAACTGGGGGGCAGCGACGCCTTCATTGTTCTGGAAGACGCCGACATGGACCTCACCATCAAATGGGCGGTGTGGGGTCGCATGTACAACTGTGGGCAGACGTGTTGCGCCGCCAAGCGCTTTATCGTGGTCGAGGACGTCGCCGATGTGTTTATCCAGCGCTTCACGGCGGCACTGGCAGAACTCAAGCCTGGCGACCCGATGCACGAAAGCACCACGCTGGGTCCCTTGTCCACAGAGTCGGCTCTGCAGCAGTTGTTGGTGCAGATTGACGACGCAGTTTTTTCCGGTGCAGAGGTACTGCTGGGCGGTGAGCGAATTCACCGTTCGGGCTCTTATATGAGCCCGACCATCCTGACCAACATTACACCGGAAAACCCTGCGTTCAGGGGCGAGTTTTTTGGCCCGGTGGCGCTATTTTTTCGGGTCAAGAACGAAGAAGAGGCCATTGCGCTGGCCAATGACTCTGACTTCGGCCTGGGTGGCTCCGTGTTCACCCAGGACGTGGGTCGCGGGCTGCGGGTCGCCAGTCGGATCGATACCGGCATGATGTTTATCAACAATATCAGTTGGTCAGATGCCGAACTGCCCTTCGGCGGGATCAAAAACTCCGGTTACGGTCGCGAGTTGGGCGATATGGGCATCCAGGCCTTCGTCAATAAAAAACTGGTGCGCTACGTCGCTATCGACGCGCCCGTTTAGAACCCCTGGCGCCCGCTCAGGGCGCCGAGTTCTGCCGCAGGTCATGCCTGCCCACCCGCCACATTCAGTGGAGCTTGCGATGTACGTCAATGTTGCCGTTCTCAAGGAAACCCATCCCCATGAGCGACGTGTCGCCCTGGTGCCCGGGGTGATCGCCAAATTGGTCAAGCTGGGGGCCATGCTGCATATGCAAACGGGCGCAGGGGAGACCAGTGGATTGGCCGATGCGGATTATCAAGACGTGACATTTATCAAGGACCCGCTGGCGTTGGTGGCTGAAGCTGATGTGGTGTTGGCGGTACAAGTGCCGTCGCTGAAAATATTGGGGGCGATGAAGGCTGGAGCGATCCTGGTGTCGTTCGTCTATGCCCAGCATGTTCCAGAGCGGGTACAGGTCCTCTTGGACCGGCGCATTACCTGTTTTGCGATGGAGCGTATCCCACGTATCTCCCGTGCTCAGAGCATGGACGCATTGTCCAGCCAGTCAGCGCTGGCCGGTTATTACGCCGTGCAGTTAGGTAGCACTCACTTGAGGTGTGTGTTGCCGAAGATCACCAGCGCCGGGGGCGTGATCGGCCCCGCCAGGGTGCTGGTCCTGGGGCTTGGGGTTGCCGGATTGGAGGCAATCGCCACAGCCCATCGCCTGGGCGCTCTCGTCGAAGGCTATGACGTCCGCGCGCAGACCCGCGAGCAAGCCTTGTCGTTGGGTGCAACATTTGTCGACACCGGTATCGATGCCAGCGGGGCGGGTGGCTACGCCCGTGAGCTCAGTGTGATAGAGCAAACCCAGGTGGCCAAGGTGTTGACCGCGCACCTGCAAAAGGCTGACTTGGTCATCACCACCGCGGCCGTACCAGGGCGCGCGTCACCCAAGCTGATCAGCAAGGCGCAACTGGCGGGCATGAAGTGCGGCGCGGTCATTGTTGACCTGGCGGCTGAAGGCGGAGGCAACTGCGAGGACACCGTACCGGGCGACACCCTGCGGGTCGGCGGTGTGACGATCGTGGCGCCACTCAATGTGCCGTCACTGCTCAGCCAGGATGCCAGTCAACTACTTGCTCACAACCAGTTCAACCTGCTGGCGCTCATGCTCAAGGACAACATCATCAGTTGCGATTGGACCGACGAGGTACTGGCCAAGACAGCCCTGACCCACGACGGGCACCTGATGGAAGAGGCCAGCAAATCGAGTGACAACAAGCCCCCTCAGCCCACCACGCCCAACCCTTCATCAATGGCGTGACGGACCAGGTATTAAGGAGCTTTCCATGACGATCAGCATTCTGCTTGCGTTGTACATCTTCATGCTCGCCGGGTTTGCAGGCTGGGTCATCATCGGCCGGGTGCCGGCGATACTCCATACGCCGCTGATGTCTGGCTCGAACTTTGTCCATGGCATCGTGGTGGTCGGCGGGGTGGGCGCTTTGCTCAACGCCAGCAGCGGACTGGAGCAGGCAGTGGGTTTCGTTGCAGTGCTGCTGGGCGCCGGCAATGCAGCTGGTGGGTATGCCGTGACCGACCGCATGTTGGCCATGTTTCATACCAGCGCTCATCCAAAGCCCCACGCGCACGCCCACCGCTCAGTGGTCAAACCACTGAAAAAGACTTGAGGTGCCGTCATGTTCCTGATGATTCCAACGTTGTTAATGGGGCTGGTGGATTTCGCCGTGGCCTTTTTGTTGATCTATGGCCTTTGGCGCATGTCCTCGCCCGTGACGGCGGCGGCGGGTATCAGCGTCGCGGGTGTAGGCATGTTGGCGGCGGTAATGGCCAGCTTTCTGGTGGTATTCACCGTTAGCGACGCCGCCAGGCCCCACCTGCTGGTCAACAGTGCGCTGGCGCTGAGTGCCCTGATCATCGGTGGTGGAGCCGCCTGGTGGGCCGGGCGCAAGGTGGCAATGACCGCGATGCCGCAGATGGTTGCGCTATATAACGGCATGGGCGGTGGGGCTGCCGCCGCCATCGCAGCCGTGGCGCTGTTTGGTGCACATGCACAAAGCGTGACGGCACTCACAGTGACATTGGTGGGGGCGTTGATCGGGACCCTGTCGTTGTCCGGGTCGTTGGTCGCCTGGGCCAAGCTGGGTGGGCTGCTCAACGCTCCCCTGCGCCTCAAGGGCCTCCAATTGATCAACGCAATCGTGATGCTGGGTACCGTGGCCCTGGGCGCTTACATCGTATTTTTACTGCAAGGTGGCGCCACGCCGTTAACGGCGGTCAGTGGGTTGATTGGGCTGTTCTTCATCGGTGCGCTGCTATTTGGAGTGTTGATGACGCTGCCGATCGGGGGCGCAGACATGCCGGTGGTGATCTCGATTTACAACGCGTTTACCGGGCTTGCGGTTGGCCTGGAGGGCTTCGTATTGCAAGCCCCGGCCTTGATGATCGCAGGCATGCTGGTGGGCGCTGCGGGCATTGCCTTGACCGCGTTGATGGCCAAGGCCATGAACCGATCAGTCGTGCACGTATTGTTCAGCCACTTCGGTGACAGCGCCAAGCCAAAACATGGCGCAGAGACTCGCCCGCTCAAGGTGACCTCGCCTGGCGACGCCGGCACAGCCATGCGTTATGCCGCAAGTGTAATCATTGTGCCGGGTTATGGTCTGGCGGTGGCTCAGGCACAGCAAAAGCTCTACGAGTTTGTGAAGCTACTGCAGGCTGCCGGTGTCGGTGTGCGCTTTGCCGTGCATCCGGTCGCCGGGCGCATGCCCGGGCAGATGGACGTACTACTGGCCGAAGCCGGCGTGCCTTACGACATGATTTTCCAACTGGAGGACATCAATGCGGAGTTCGCGAACACCGATATGGTCCTCGTCATCGGCGCCAATGATGTGGTCAATCCATCGGCACGCGCAGATAAAAGCTCGCCCATCTACGGCATGCCGATTCTCAATGCAGACCAGGCCAAACAGGTTTATGTGGTCAAGCGCGGGCAGGGCAAGGGCTACGCGGGTATCGCCAATCCACTGTTCTATGCCGACAACTGCGACATGGTCTATGGCGATGCCCTGGCCGTGATGTCGGGCATGGTCGAAGCCGTAAAGGGCTTGGGGTTGTCCGCCGCAAGTTGATCAACAACCTGTCGCCATCACTGGACTTATGTGTCACCTCATGTGGCCCCGCCCAAGGGACTACTCAAAAAAGGATGCTCCCATGACTCACACAATGCAGGCCGCCGTCGTTGAACAATTCGGCCAACCGCTGGTGCTCAAGCGTTGCGACATTCCGACCCCGGGCCCGGGGCAGATCCTGGTTCGCACTGAGGCCTGCGGGGTCTGTCACACCGACCTGCATGCCGCGAAGGGCGATTGGCCACTTAAGCCGGGCTTGCCGTTTATCCCTGGGCACGAGGGGATTGGCATCGTGACGGCGCTGGGACAGGGCGTCACCAGTGTGCGCGAAGGCGAGCGGGTAGGGGTGCCCTGGTTGTATTCGGCATGTGGGCATTGTGAATACTGCCTCAGTGCGTGGGAGACGGTCTGTGCCCATGCGCAGTTTGGGGGGTATACCCAGAACGGCGGGTTTGCCGAATACATCCTCGCCGACCCGAATTACGTCGCCCACATCCCTGAAGGGCTATCGGCTTGCGAGGCGGCGCCAATCATCTGCGCGGGCGTCACCACCTACAAGGGCATCAAGGAAACCGCAACCCGTCCAGGGCAATGGCTGGTGGTGTCCGGTGTCGGCGGCCTCGGTCATCTGGCGGTGCAATACGCCAAGGCCATGGGGCTACGGGTCTGCGCAGTGGACATTGACGACCGCAAACTGGCCCATGCCACACGCCTTGGGGCCGACGCGGTGGTCAACGCCAAACAGGGCGACCCCATCGAGGCGGCTATCAAGGCCACCGGTGGCGGTGCCCATGGTGTGCTGATTACCGCGCCGTCCCTGAGTGCCTTCCGTCAGGGCGTGGGCATGACGCGCAAGCACGGTACCTGTGTGCTGGTGGGCTTGCCGCCCGGTGAGTTCCCGCTGCCATTGTTCGACGTGGTTGCCAACTGCATCACCGTTCGCGGCTCATTTGTCGGCAACCGTCAAGACATGGCCGAAGCGCTGGACTTCGCCGCCCAAGGCAAGGTCAAGGCCGACATTGAATTGCAGCCGCTGTCAGCGATCAACCAGATTTTCGAGCGCCTTGAACACGGCGACGTTCCATCGCGGGTGGTCATAGATTTCGGTGCTGTTTAAGAGAGCGAAAACCCATGAGCAGGTTAAATTCCACTTCTGAGCTGAGTAGTCACCAGACCGCCTTGTTAACGGTGCGACAGATGGCGGAGGCCGACCGGCTTTCGGTCGTTGCCGGCGTCTCGTCTTTCGAGTTGATGGGCAACGCCGGGGCAGCAGTAGCACGCGAGATCGAGAGCCGCTGGACACCCAGGCCGCTGCTGGTGCTGTGTGGGCCAGGCAACAACGGCGGGGACGGGTTCGTCACGGCCCACCTGTTGGCAGAGGCCGGCTGGCCGGTGCGGGTGGCCATGCTGGGCAGTCGTTTCAGCCTCCAGGATGAAGCAAGGCAACATGCACAGCGGTGGAGTGGGGAGGTCGAAGCACTCAGCCCGTTGGTACTCCAGGGCGCGGAACTTATCGTTGACGCACTCTTCGGTGCTGGGCTCAGCCGTCCACTTGAAGGGCAGGCGCTCGATACATTGGCTGCAGCAGGGCATGGCGGTGTACCGATTGTTGCGATCGATACGCCCAGCGGAGTCATGGGTGATACGGGCGCCGCGCTAGGGGCGGTAAAGGCAGTGCTGACGGTGACGTTTTCCCGTAAAAAACCCGGCCACCTGCTGTTACCGGGTCGAGACCTGTGCGGCGAAGTCGTGGTTGCCGATATCGGCAATCCTAAATCGGTGCTTGATTCCATCACACCGCGGGCCTTCGAGAATGATCCGGCGTTGTGGCTGGCCGAACTGCCGCGAGCGCAGGCCGACACCAATAAACATAGCCGCGGACATGCCTTGGTATTCGGCGGTTACCCGATGACCGGGGCCGCCCGCATGGCCGCCAGAGGTGCTGCAAGGGCCGGTGCGGGCCTGACGACGATTGCCGTGCCTGACATAGCACTGCGCGTTTACGCCGCGACGCTCAATAGCATCATGGTGCAGCCCTGGGTAACCCCGGAAGACTTTGGTCACCTGCTAAACGGCAGCCGTTTTTCCGCGTGGTTAATCGGTCCCGGTGCCGGCGTTAACAAAGATACGTTCGGCCACGTGTTGGCGATGCTCGCAACCGGTCGCCCCACGGTGATTGACGCTGATGCAATTACGGTCTTTCAGGATGACCCCGAAGCTTTGGACCGTGCGATACGGGGGCCTTGTGTGCTGACACCCCATGACGGTGAATTCTGCCGAATATTTGACGCCTCCGGCGACAAGCTGACCCGCACCCGAGCCGCAGCCCTTCGTTGCTCATCGGTCGTTGTGCTTAAGGGCAGTGACACCGTGATCGCAGCGCCTGATGGTCGCGCAATCATCAATACCAATGCGCCTTCGTCATTGGCGACTGCCGGTTCCGGCGACGTATTGGGTGGCATCATTCTGGGTTTGCTCGCCCAAGGAGTATCGGCTTTTACCGCTGCGGCAGCTGGTGTCTGGTTGCATGGGGCGGCGGCGGCCGAATTTGGTCCCGGGTTATTGGCAGAAGATTTGCCCGATATGCTCCCGGCGGTACTCCGTCGGCTGTACAGCTGCGGGGAGGCCCATCATGTACGCGATGGTATTGAATAAGGTTGGTAGCCCGCTGCAGTGGACCCATTTGCCAGATCGGGAGCCTGGAGTGGGCGAAGTGCGTGTAAAGGTTAGTGCCTGCGGTGTATGCAGGACCGACTTGCATGTGGTGGACGGCGAACTTCCAAACCTTCGATTACCGATTACCCCGGGCCATGAAGTGGTCGGCAGAGTCGACGCCATCGGCCTCGGCGTCAAAGGGCTGACCATCGGTGAGCGTGTCGGAATTCCCTGGCTGGGGCACACCTGTGGGGTGTGCCCGTACTGTCTCAACCATCAAGAAAACCTGTGTGATCACCCAGCGTTTACTGGTTACACCCGAGCGGGTGGTTTTGCCACCTCGGTGATTGCAGACGCCCACTATGTGTTTGCCCTGGGCGAGGAGGGGACGGATGCCTCACTGGCGCCGCTGTTGTGTGCCGGGCTTATAGGCTGGAGGGCCTTACAGATTGGTGGCGAGGGCAAAAAAATTGGCCTTTACGGTTTTGGCGCTGCCGCGCACATCGTGGCCCAAGTGGCGGTATGGCAGGGACGCTCAGTGTTTGCTTTCACCCGTCCCGAAGACATTTCGACTCAAGCATTCGCACGGCAACTGGGCGCCTGTTGGGCGGGAGCTTCCGATCAAATGCCGCCTGAAAAGCTGGACGTGGCGATTATCTTCGCAACGGCGGGCGAACTGGTGCCCCTCGCATTAAAAGCCGTGCGCAAAGGCGGGCGGGTGGTCTGTGCCGGCATCCATATGAGTCCGATCCCCGAGTTTGCCTACGAGTTGTTGTGGGGCGAGCGCTCGTTGGTGTCAGTGGCCAACCTGACACGTCAGGACGGTATCGATTTTCTGCGATTGGCGCCTGAAATAGGCATCGTCACCCACACCACGTTGTACCCCCTCACCCAAGCCAATCAAGCACTCGAAGATTTGCGCTCAGGCAAGTTCGAAGGCGCCGCTGTCTTGGTGCTCGACTCCACTCTTTCACTTCCTGATAGGGCAGCCCGTCATGATAAATGACTATGCGGTAGAACAAATTCTTGCGGGGCTCGGTCACGAACCTCCCGACGAGCATTGGATAGAGGCCTTGAACAACGATACCCATGTGCTGATTCGGCCCTTGCATCCACAAGACCGTGAACGTGAGTTCATATTTATTCAACAGCTTGGAGCCGAGTCGTTTCGCACACGTTTTTTTGGAGTAATGGGGCAACCGGATGTGTCGCTGCTGGACCAAATGATGGATGTGGACCATCACTCTCGCATGGCGTACATCGCAATGGTTCATGAGAACGGCCAACTGACGGAAGTTGGAATAAGTCGCTATGACGCGACTGCCGGTAACCCACAGTGTGATTGCACGGTAGTTGTCGCGGACCGCTGGCAGCGTCAGGGCATGGGCACTCTATTGATGGAACACCTTATCGTTGCGGCCCAACGCAATGGCTTCAGAAAAATGATGTCGGTCCATCAGTCGAACAACTTTGGTATGCATCGCCTGGCCCGAAGCCTCGGGTTTCATAGCCGGTACCCGGCCACAGGCAATGACGAAATCATTTATGAACTCGACCTGTCGCCCACCTTCGGGTAACGCCTGAGTCGACGATGCCGGAGTGTGCATAATGTTAATCAATACAGAACAAACAAGGCCTGTTACGTCATTTCCGTTGCGTGCCTACGATCCGGTGAAACACCTTGATCAGTCCGCTATTTATGAGGCGTTTTTATCGCAGGAACGCTCTGAGGCCGAGTGTGGGCGATTCGATGAATTAATCACCCGCACGGTACGTATTAACAAAGGCGCTGAGCTTTATCACGCTGGGGGGAATGCACAATATTTATACTTTGTACGGCACGGTAGTTTTAAAACCGTCCTGGTCAGCGATCAAGGCTTTAGCCTGGTCACGGGATTTACCATGTCAGCAGAACCGTTAGGCCTGGAAGCAATTACCGGGGAATTGCATGTATGTTCGGCGGTGGCACTCGAAGACAGTGAGGCGTATATGATTTCTTATCGACGCCTCGAAAGTCTTGCCCGTGAGTTGCCATCGTTACGCCTGAAATTGAGCAGAATGCTCAGCCGAGAAATCACCCACGGTCAAACCAGGTTGTTCACCCTTGGGCACTACAACTCGGAGGAGCGCCTGGCAATTTTCATGTTGGGGCTATCCAAGCGCTTTGCAGAACGGGGCTACTCCGCGCACCGCTTTTTGTTGCGTATGTCGCGTGAAGACATTGCCTTGTCTATTGGCGTAAGGTCCGAAACGATTTGCCGAGCCATTGCGCGTCTGCGTGAGCTGAACTTAATGGTGGTTGAAGGGCGTAGCGTCGAGATCCTCGACATAACAAGGCTCAAGGCGTTCTGCCAACGCAGCCATTCTATCCGCTCAACGTGATCAAACGGCAGGTCGATAATGACCTGAGTAGATGTACTTAAGACGATTGACTAAACCCCTATCTCGGCACCGACCGGCACACACAATCCAAGCCTTGCACTTAGTGTTTATGAGTAGATTCCGACGCTGTGTTCGTTTGCACACGCACACTACTATTGCGATGAAATTAAACACTTTGGGGAAAAGTAACCTTGGCTGCCAATCGAACTCCAGGCATAAACCGCTGGAGGGTGGAGGACAAAACCCAGCAGTCAACACTCCTCTTAAGGGGGGTTAAAGCCATTGGGCGACGACAGCCGATGGAGTACCCACTATCACTCTAACGTCAGAGTAAAAAACCATGGCTTTGCACCGAACTGTTGAAAATCACGAACAAGCGCTTGAAGACACTTACTCCAGTGGACCATCACAAAAAAGCCTTCCCAAGTATCGACTTCCCGATCACTCCAGCTCATCCTCGACGACCTACAATCTGGTGCGCGATGAGCTTTTACTCGATGGAAATTCGCGGCAGAACCTAGCCACGTTTTGTACCACTTGGGTCGAGCCCGAGGTCAAGCAATTGATGGCTGACTCACTCGACAAAAACATGATCGATAAGGATGAATACCCGCAAACAGCAGAAATAGAAAACCGCTGTGTGCACATCATTGCAGACCTTTGGCACGCCCCGAAATCCTGGCAAACGGTAGGGTGCTCGACAACAGGTTCGAGCGAAGCATCGATGCTCGGCGGCCTTGCCCTTAAATGGCGTTGGAAGAAGCTGCGTGAAGCCGCCGGTTTGCCAACAGACAAACCCAACTTTGTTTGTGGCCCGGTGCAGATTTGCTGGAAGAAATTCGCTCGCTACTTTGACGTCGAGATCCGCGAAGTGCCTCTACGCGGCACCGCTCTTGGTCTTCAACCAAGTGACTTGCGTGAATACTGCGACGAAAACACCATCGGCGTGGTCGCCACGCTGGGGGTCACCTTCACCGGCGTGTATGAGCCGGTAAAAGCCTTGGCGGCCGAACTGGACAGCATGCAGCGCGATCTGGGTCTGGATATTCCTATCCATGTTGACGCCGCCAGTGGGGGCTTTATTGCGCCCTTTATCCAACAGGAGCTGGAATGGGATTTCGCCATCGAGCGTGTGAAGTCCATCAATGCCTCCGGCCATAAATATGGGTTGGCGCCGCTGGGGGTAGGGTGGGTCATTTGGCGATCCACCTCAGACCTGCCTGAAGAGTTGATCTTTTATGTCGACTACTTGGGCGGGAATATGCCGACGTTCGCTTTGAACTTCAGCAGGCCGGGCGGTGAAATTATCGCGCAGTATTACAACTTCTTACGATTAGGCCGTGACGGTTACACGCGCATTCAGCAAGCCTGTTCGGATACTGCCCAATGGCTGGCCGGGGAGATCCGCAAAATACCCTCGCTGGAGCTGGTTTACGACGGTGTGAACGGGCTTCCCGCAGTCTGCTACAAACTTAAAGATGGCATTGACCCGGGTTACAGCCTTTATGACTTGTCTGAGCGCGTGCGCATGCGCGGTTGGCAAATCGCGTCATACCCGATGCCAGCCGACCGCCAGCACACCGTCGTGCAGCGCATTCTGGTGCGACACGGGGTCAGCCGCGACCTGATTGCCATGTTGCTGGAGGATTTGCACAAAGCCATCAGCCACTTGCAAAAACACCCAATGGCGCAATCGGACGCAGGCCCCGGCTTCAGCCATGGCGCAACCAGCGTGCTGGCTGAAGACACGCTTTGAAGACTCGATAAACGGTGCCGGGACCTTTGTGGATCCGCACCATTTTTCCATGCGTCTACTAAAGCCGAGGTCACAGTGATTGCGTTCCTGACGTTTCTGCAAGATAACCCCTACATCCTGTTGTTCCTCGTGGTGGGCCTCTCCGTATGGGTTGGTCGCGGCACTATTAAAGGCTACGGGCTGGGCGCGGTAGCGGCAGCTATCGTTATCGGCTGTGCGATCGCTACCTGGGGCGCGGCATTCGGCGTGCACTTTGAGCTGGATAACTTCACTAAAAGCCTTTTTTACTACCTGTTCATGTACGGCGTCGGTCTGCGCGTCGGGCCGTCATTCATCAACAGCCTCAAGGGTGATGGCCTCAAGTTTACCTTTCTGGCGGTGCTCTCTTCATTTCTTGGCCTCGGCATCATAGTACTAGGCACCCGGCTCTTGGCACTGCCGGTTGGCGCGGCCGGGGGCATTCTGGCAGGCTCGCAAACCATGTCCGCAGCCATTGGATCGGCCGAGCAAGCGATTACCTCTGGCGTTGTACCCTTGCCGCCAGGCACGACGGTTGCTTCGGCTACCGCCATGATCGCGCTGTCGTATGGGATTACCTACATATGGGGAACAGTGGGCATCATCCTGATTTGCAAATACTTGCCCCGGTGGTGGGGCGTGGATGCGCACAAAGCCGCCAAAGATTACGAACAGGAACACGGTGTACCTAACGTCGACGATGCCGGCTTAAGCGGCTATCGCCCCTTCGACTTGAGAGCCTACCGGTTAGTCAATCCCGCGATCGCCGGCCAGACAATCGGCAAATTTCGCCAGCAATTTCCTGAATACCAAATCGAAAATGTGGAGCGGGGCGAGCAACTGCTGGGTGCTGCCCCCGGCCTTGTCCTAGCGGTTGGCGACATCATTGCATTGGGGGGGAGCCTGGACTCGCTCACCGACCACATGGGCTTGATTGGCCCCGAGGTGCCGGATGCAAGAGCACTGAATATTCCATTAGATGAAGCCGTGATTCTGGTTACACACAAGGACGCCGTAGGCAAGGCGCTCAAGGGGTTCAGTTCATCCGCGATTGCCGGCCAGGTTCAGCTATTGGGGATCGAGCGGGGTGGGGCACCTATTCCCATTGGTTTGGAAACCAAACTCCAGCGCATGGACGTACTGCACATGGTCGGATTGCACAGTGCCATCGAAAAGGCCAGTGGGCTGTTGGGTAAAATCGCCCGCCCCAGCACGGCAACCGATTTGTTAACCCTGTCGTTGGGGATGATACTTGGCTTGCTGATCGGTCTGATTCAGGTACCCGCGTATGGCGCATCGGTGGGGTTAGGCAACGCAGGTGGCCTGTTGGTCTCGGGCATTATTGTGTCGTCACTGGTCTCGCGAGTTCGATTTTTCGGCAATACACCCAATGCTGCTCGCAACATTCTTGAAGACATGGGGCTGATCTTTTTTGTCGCCATCGTCGGCGTCAACGCGGGAGCAAACCTGGTCTCGCAACTAAGCGGAATGATTGCGTTGAAAATTTTTCTGTTGGGGTTTGTCGCTTGCACGATTCCGCCCTTTATCGTCTGGGCTGTCGGTTTCCATATATTCAAGATCAACCCGGCGATCCTGATGGGCGGTGTTGCAGGCGCACGCAGCCATTCGGGCCCTGCGCGCGAGGCCGCCAAGGAAGTGCAGAGCAGCGTTCCCTGGATCGGCTTTCCTGTGGCTTATGCCGTGTCGGGAATATTGCTGACGGTCTTTGGCTACTTTGCGATGGTACTGGCTCACTAGCGGTTCGACTCCTGCGCCAGGATAACTGACTAGGATCAAGTTATCCGGGCCAGAAACGCTCAGTCTGGAGTCTTATTCATGCAGCCGAGGTGCACCATGTCCTATACACAGCGCTTACTATTGATTGCCCCGGCTGCCATGACCCGAACGGCGGCGTTCGACCGGGCGAATGCGTTGGCTAAAGGTAAGCGTCCGGGGAAGTCATCTACCCGATCCCTGCGATGACTGGATGTGTACGGCAACGTCTTTCAGCAGGCTTTTGAGTAGGTATTCACCCATCCCTAGCCCGCAATAACTATATTCGCTAGCTCTTAAATCACTGTCGATTTCTCGGTGGAGACGTCGGTGTAGTCAGCTTACGATAGCGCGATCTGCATCTGTCTTCTCTCACCGAGGTACCACTGAATGACGCCACTAAGTGCGGTTTTCCGCAACCTTCACCAAGATAATTTGTTGGTACTCGCCAACGTGAGCGATGCTGGCAGCGCACGTATTGTCGAGAGCGTAGGGAGTAAGGCAGTCGCAACCAGCAGCGCCGCCGTTGCTTGGGCGCATGGATACCAGGATGGCAATAAACTTCCCCTAAAACTGCTGACTACTACAGTTGAGTCAGTGGTTAGAGTGCTTACAGTTCCCCTCACGGTCGATGTCGAAGGGGGCTATTCCGACGACCTTGAGTCGGTTGCTAAAGTTGTTGACTGCGTAGTTAGGGCTGGAGCGGTATGTAGTGGTCTAATGAAACCGGACACCCATTTAGGCGAGAATGCTCGCCAGATCGAGGTGTCAGATGACTAAACAACGCCGCTCCTTTACTCCTGAATTCAAGCGCGAGGCTGCCGACCTTGTGC
>PJQF01000086.1_pt2 | contig 52686 bp, 54 predicted proteins | sample 1503741 | NCBI WGS metagenome assembly PJQF01 (sample SAMN07775949, study PRJNA414020) | Biofilm metagenome, whole genome shotgun sequencing project. | isolation source: biomolecule (vanillin) treated reverse osmosis membrane biofilm | place: India: Nagpur | collected 2017-03-21
GGCGGTGTTTTAGAGAAAGCGTTTCATACCGCTAGCTTTGAGGCTGCTGCGTTGGTTGCCGAGAATCCATGATCTGAAATGCAAATAGACAGGTGGGAGCGGGCTTGCTTGCGAAAGCGGAGTGTCAGCCAACGAATGTTTCGACTGATACACCGCTATCGCGAGCAAGCCCGCTCCCACAGTTGAACGGCTTTGTTTTAGAGAAAGCGTTTCATACCGCTAGCGTCGAGGCTGCTGCGTTGGCTGCCGAGAATCCATGATCTGAAATGCAAATAAACAAGTGGGAGCGGGCTTGCTCGCGAAAGCGGAGTGTCAGCCACCGAATGTTTCGACTGATACACCGCATTCGCGAGCAAGCCCGCTCCCACAGTTGAACGGCGTTGTTTTAGAGAAAGCGTTTCATACCGCTAGCGTCGATCAAGACGCTATGGGGCCTTGAGCACGATCTGCTGCACATCGACTTTTTTCGGGATCAGGCCGTTGGCGAAGAACAGGTCGGCGGTGCGCTGCTGGTTCGCGATGTCGATGGCTTGCAGTGAGCGGATCGGTGCGGGCGAGCGGTGCTCGAAGTAGCTTTTGACCACGGCCGGTGGCAGGCCCAGGGTCTTGGCCATCAACGCGATGCTTTGCTCGGGCTGGTCCAGGGACAGGCGCTGCGCCTTGGCCAGGGTGTTGATAATCGCCCCGACGGCCTGCGGGTGTTGCTGGGCAAACGGGCGGCTGACCACGAAGAAACTGCCGGCCGGGTTGAGGCCTTGGCCGTCGCCCAATACGCGGGCGGAACCGTCCACTACCGCGGCCGAGTAGTACGGATCCCACACCACCCACGCGTCGACCTTGCCTTGCTCAAACGCGGCACGCCCGTCTGAGGGTGACAGGTACACCACGTTCACATCCTTCCATTGCAAGCCGGCGCGCAGCAGGCTTTTGAGGAACAGGTTGTGGGCGCTGGAACCTTTGAGCAGTGCCACCCGCTTGCCCTTGAGTTCGGCCACGCTTTGAATCGGGCTGGTTTTAGGCACCAGTACCGCTTCGGTCTTGCCGTCGTTTGGCTCGACGGCAAAGTACTGCAAATCAATGCCGGCGGCCTGGGCGAAGATCGGCGGGATGTCGCCGATATTGCCGATGTCCAGGCTGCCGCCATTCAGCGCTTCGATCAGCGGCGGGCCGCCGAGGAATTCGATCCACTGCACCTGGGTGCCGGGCAGCGCTTCTTCGAACAACGTGTGCTCACGGGCCAGCACCATGCTGACCGAGCTTTTCTGGTAGCCGATGCGCAACGTGGAGGGTTCGGCTGCCAACACGTGACCGGCAACCAGCGAGAGAACGACCGCAGCGAGGACTTTCAGCATCAGAGCGCTCCCTTGACCTTGGCCGCGACATCCGCGGGCACCCATTGTTGCCAGACTTGCGGCTGCTCTTTGAGGAACGCCAGCGCGACTTGGCGCGGTTGTTCACGCTTCTCGCTCATCTGCGCGAGGATGCCGTTGAGCAAGTCGATCGGCAGGTCGACTTTTTCAAAGAACCTGACCAGTTGTGGGTACTGCGCCTTGAACGGCGCCGACACGCCAATCGCCAGGTGCGCGGGCATCGAACGGGTGCCGATGGGGTGCGGGTTGTTGGCGTCGGCCAAGGTTTTCCAGGCGTCGGCGTTGAACGCCGGCTCTTCCAGCTTGATCAACTTGAAACGCCCCAGCAGCGGGGTCGGCGACCAGTAGTAGAACAACACCGGTTTGCCACGGCGGATCGACGAGGCCACTTCGGCATCCAGCGCCGCACCGGAGCCAGTGCGGAAGTTAACGAAGGTGTCGGTCAGGCCATAGGCCTTGAGCTTCTGGCTGTTGACGATTTCCGAGGTCCAGCCGGTGGGGCTGTTGAGGAAACGGCCTTTGCTTGGGTCTTCGGGGTCGCGGAACACGTCCTTGTAGCGCGCCAGGTCGGCCACAGATTTGAGGTCCGGCGCCAGGGGTTTGATGCCGCGTTCTGCATCACCTTTGATCACGTATTCAGGCACCCACCAACCTTCCGTGGCGCCTTTGACCGTGTCGCCCAGGCCGAAGACTTTGCCTTCGGCTTCAGCCTTGACCCACGCCGGACTGCGCCCGGCCCACTCTTCGCCGATCACCTGAATATCGTCCTTGGCCAGCGCGGCTTCCAGGCTCACGGTGCTGCCGGGCAGCGTGTCGGTGGGCAAGCCGTAGCCTTTCTCGACGATCAGGCGCAGCACTTCGGTGATCAGGCTGCCGCTTTCCCAAGTGATGTCGCCGAAGTGGATCGGTTTGACCGCTTCGGCGGCCTGGGTCGGCGAGGTCAGCACAGCGAGCGCCAGTAGCGAGCCACCGAGCAGGTTTTTTAGTGTTCTCATGAGTAGCCTCTTGGCGGTTCGATTTACACATATTCAACGTGGGTACGATCAATGCGGCGGTTCATTCCCGGCCCAGCCGCAGGCAACGGTTGAGCGCACGGGCCATGTAGTCGCTGACCGAGCGCTGGGAAATCCCCAGTTCGGCGGTGATCTCGGGGTAGGTCAGGCCATTGAGTTGCGACAGCAGGAAGGTCGCCTTGACCTTGGCCGGCAAGCCGTCGAGCAACTGGTCAACGGCTTGCAGGGCCTGGAGTCTTTGCGCGAGGTCTTCGGGCGACGGCACGGTGCTCGTTTCGTCGTTAGCCAGGGCGTCGAGGTAGGCGCGCTCCAGGTCGCGGCGCCGCCACACTTGGTACATCAGGCGCTGGGCGATGGTGGTGAGCAAGGCGCGCGGCTGTCGAATCGGCAGCACGCCCGGCGCACTCAGCAGCTGGGTGAAGGTGTCAGCGGCGATGTCTTCGGCGTGAGCACGGGAGTCGAGGTGACGCTGCAAACGGCTGCACAGCCAGTCGTAATGACTGCGGAACAATCCGCCCACGTAATCGCTGTGAGAAATGTCGGCGCCGGACATAGTGGCTCCATCTAAGTAGGTTGCACGTTATGTCCGGCGTTCCGGTGGAGCGATCCTAGCAAGGCTTCTTATTCTTTAATAATATTTAAAAGGTATTTTTATATAACCTTATTGAAGCTTTGAATAGCCGATGCTGGCGGCCCGTTGCTGGTAGTCCAGCAGCACCTGATAGTGATCTTCACTGGCCGGCAGGACTGCCTGGATCCCCAGCGTTTCGACCACGTCGGGTAACTCCTGCAACGCGAGGTTCATCGCTTCACGAATCCGCGTGACCTGCTGATCGCTCAGGCTCAACGGCCCGATGTAGGGCAAGGTCGGGCTCGGCGCGCTGTGGGTGACGATGCGCAGCCCGGCAACTTCCTGCGGCGCGAAACGGGCGAGGTAGTCGTAGGTGACGCTGTCGATGGCGGCAAGATCAGCGCGGTCTTCGCGCAGCCAACGCAGGCTTTCGCGGTGAGCGCCGCTGAGGCCGACGCTGGCGAAGAAATGGCCGTGGCGTTGCAACGGCGCCAGGCGTTCGCGCAGCAGGTTCATGCCGCTGTTGGAGTCGTGGCCGTTGAGCACGCCGCGGCTGTTGTAGAAGTCGGCCAGCTGGGTGCGCGGGTTGTCGTTGCGGGTCAGCAGCAGGCTGCAATGCTCGCCATTGCTGCTGTGAGCCAGCGCATAGTGCGGGCGACCGATCACACGCACCTGGCCGCGCAGTTGAGTCATCAGCGGGTAGCCGCACGTTTGCGTGACGAGCAGCTCGGGGGCCCGCCACAGGCTGGGCAGGTCAAGGTGGTCGGCGTTGCGGCGGGTCAGCTGCAGGCGCTCGAAGAGGCGGGTCAGCCAGCGCTGGTTCGCGTGCTGCACCGCCTCTGGCGCGACGTACATCAGCAGCTCGGCGTAGTGGTCACTCATGGTCGTCTCTCAAGCAAAAGGGTGCCGGGGGCTGTCGATGGCCTTGAGGCCGTGGCGGCTGATCAGTTGGCCGTAACCCTGCAGCAGAAAGCCGCCGCTGCGAGCCACCCATTGTTCACGGCGGGCGCGGTAGACCGTGGGCAGCAAGTACCAGGGCAATTTCGGCAAGTCGTGGTGCACCAGGTGCAGGTTGTTATTGAGGAACAGCCACGTCCACGGCCACGCCGCTTCGTTGAGCACGGTGCGCTGTTCCGGCTGCGGGTGCGGGCGGTGTTCATAGTAGGAACGGATCGACGCCAGGGACAAGGCCGGCACACTGACCAGCAGCAGGTAGTGCCACACCGGCAGCGCGCTGTGGTGGGCGATAAAGCTCAGCATCAATGCCGTCACGGCGCCGTGGGCCAGCCACATCGGCCATACCTGCGCCAGGCGCTGGAACTCATGGCGCGCCAATCGGCCAATCGCCAGCGGCGCGGCCAACACGCAACGGCCGAGTACGGTTTTGGTCAGCCAATGCACGCCACGTTCAAACAATGAGCTGGCGTCCCATTGTTGTTGAGTGAGATAGCGGCTTTCCGGATCGATGCCCGGCAGGGTCAGGTCTTGATCGTTGTGGTGGAGCAGATGGCTGTTGCGATACAGCGTGTAGGGATACCACACGGCAAAGGGCGCGTAGCCGAGCAGTTTGTTCACCAGCAGGGAACGGGTGGGATGGCCGTGGAGCAGCTCGTGCTGCACCGACAGCCATAGCGTCACCAGAGGAATCAGCAACAGGGTGCTCAGCCACAGGCCGAGCCAATCGCTGCCGAGTATCACGGCGAACCAGCCGCTATACACGCCGATCAACAGTAGCCAGGTCGGCCATTCGGTCGTTGCGGTGAAACCGCGTGCCAGGGCTTCGATTTCCCGGCGTTGGGTTAGATCAAGGTAGTAGGCCATCGGCAGCTCAGAGCAGGTGTTTCCTGCTCTGTGCATTGAGGCGCGCAAATCTTGCAGATCGTTTGGTTCTAAGCGTGTAACTCAGTGACCGAACAGGCCTGTATCGGACTTTTTGGCTTTCTTGTCAGCGCGTTTTTCATCGGCGGTTTTTGCCGGTTTCTTCTTCGCGGCTTTCTTTGAATCCATACCTTTGGCCATGATGCATGCTCCACTTACGGGGGATGTAACACTGGGTATACCACCTATTGCCCGGCAGAAGGCGCTTATAATCCCCAGCCCTTGATTATGTTGCCCAAACACCATGCCTGAACTGCACATCGAACCGCTGGCAGAGCCACTGTGGCCGCTGCTGAACAAGTTTTACCGCAGCCATGATTCGTCGATGAAGGCCATGAAGGGTGGGCGCTTATGGGTAGCGCGCGACGGCGAGATTGTGGCCGGGTTGTGCCTCTCCCCCGTGGTGGGAGGGCAGTGGCTGACCGGGGTGTTTGTCGACCCGGCTTATCGCGGCCAGGGGCTGGCCGCGCGTTTGATTTTGCAGGCGGTGGACGACGTGGCGGGGACCGTCTGGCTGCTGTGCCATCCCGACCTGGAAGGTGTGTATCAGCGCATGGGGTTCACCCAGGATACGCGGCTGCCGCAATCCCTCAGCGAGCGGTGGGTGCGCTACAAACGTAACAAGCCAATGATCGCCATGGGGCTTATAACCAACGCAAAGGTCGACCGCGGATAATGTGTGATCAGCCGGTCCGGAGCCCATGCTAGCCTCGATGGCACAGTGGCCCCTTACAGGATGATCATGAAAACGACACTTGCAGCGCTGTCCCTCACCGCCCTCCTCGCGCCAACCTTCAGCCACGCCGCGGATGCGCCGATTACCGCTGAGCAGTACGCCAGTGTGCTGGCCGGCAGTTGGCGCGACCCGGCCAACAGCGCACGCGACGGCTATCGCCACCCGCAGCAAACCCTGGCGTTCTTCGGCTTGGGCGCCAAGCAGACGGTGATCGAAATCACCCCCGGTGCCGGCTGGTACAGCGAAGTGCTGGCGCCGCTGCTCAAAGATCACGGGCATTACATCGCCGCCGTGCAGGCAGCGAGCAGCAGCGCCTATGCGCGCACCTCCGAAGACAACCTGAAAAAGAAATTCGCCGCCGACCCGACGCGCTATGCCAAGGCCCACGTGGTGGAGTTCGACCCCAAGGCGCCGGTGTTTGGTACACCCGCTTCGGCCGATGCCGTGCTGACCTTCCGCAACGTGCATAACTGGGTGGCGGCCGATACCGCAGGCGCTACATTCAGTGCGTTTTACGCGGTGCTCAAACCGGGCGGCGTGCTGGGTGTGGAAGATCACCGGGCCAAAGACGGTGCGAACCTGGAAGCGATCAAGGACAGTGGTTACCTGACCACAGCCCAAGTGGTGAAACTGGCGACCGATGCCGGGTTCAAGCTGGCTGGGCAGAGTGAGGTGAATGCCAACCCCAAGGACACCAAGGATTATCCGGGTGGCGTCTGGACGTTGCCGCCAACGTTGAAGTTGGGCGAGCAGGACAAGGCCAGGTACGTGGCGATTGGAGAGTCGGATCGGATGACGTTGCGGTTTGTTAAACCCGCCAAATAGTTCGGCCTGAAATAATATCCCAATGTGGGAGCCGGCTTGCTCGCGAAGGCGGAGTGTCAGTCAATGTATTCGGTGACTGATACACCGCTTTCGCGAGCAAGCCCGCTCCCACATTTTCGGTCTCAGTGTGGCTGCGCGTTACTCGTCGGCATTCGGGTCCATCTCCGGAAACATCACTTCGATATATCCGAATTTGCTGAAGTCGGTAATCCGCGACGGGTACAACCGGCCGATCAGGTGGTCACATTCATGCTGCACCACCCGCGCGTGGAAGCCCTCGGCGACGCGCACGATGGGCAAGCCCTTGGGGTCGAAACCTTCGTAGCGGATCTGCTGGTAACGGTCCACCGCACCACGTAGACCGGGCACGGACAGGCAACCTTCAAACCCCTCTTCCAGCACGGGGCTGAGCGGCGTAATCAACGGGTTGATCAAGATGGTCTGCGGCACCGGTGGCGCGTCCGGGTAGCGTTCACTGGCCTCAAAACCAAAGATCACCAGTTGCAGATCGACGCCGATCTGCGGGGCCGCAAGGCCGACACCACCGACGTGCTCCATGGTCTGGAACATGTCATCAATCAATTGCCACAGCTCGGGGCTGTCAAACATTTCCGGCGGAACCGGTGGGGCGATACGCAGCAGGCGCTCGTCGCCCATTTTCAGGATTTCACGGATCATCGATCAGACTTCGTCGGTAGTGGGCTTGGAGTGGTCCCGGCCGAGGCCTGAGACGTGCTGTTTTTCATCCGTGTGCGTGCTTTCATCAAAATCCTTTTCGCCTGGGTCCTTGCCTTCGGCGGACATGTGTTCGATCACGGCATTCATCTCGGCCCCGAGCAACAGCACGGCGGCGGAAATATAGAAGTACAGCAGCAGGACAATAATCGCACCGATGCTGCCATACATGGCGTTGTAGTCGGCGAAGGTTTTGACGTAATAGCCAAACCCCAGGGAGGCAATAATCCACACCACCACGGCCAGCACCGAGCCGGGGGTGATGAAGCGGAATTTCTGCTGCACGTCAGGCATCACGTAGTACATGAGGGCCACCGCGAACATCAGCAAAATCACGATCAGCGGCCAGCGCAGGATGGTCCACAGCGTCACCACGAATTCCTGCATGCCGATCTGCCCGGCGAGCCACTCCATCACCTGCGGGCCAAGCACCATCAGCGCGGCGGCGGCCAGCAACATGCCGGCGATGCCGACGGTGTAGAAAATCGACAGCGGGAAACGCTTCCAGATCGGCCGACCTTCGACCACATCGTAGGCGGCGTTCATCGCGCTCATCATTAGCCGCACACCCGCCGACGCGGTCCACAAGGCGATCACGATACCCACGGACAGCAAGCCACCCTTGGATTGCTGCAACTGGTCGATCACCGGGTTGACCTGTTCCAGCGCCTGGGGCGGCAGCACCAGCTCCGACTGCATACGCAGCCAGGTGAAGAAGTCCGGCAGGTGCAGGAAACCAATCAGGGCGATAAGGAACAACAAGAAGGGAAACAGCGAGAACAGCATCTGGTAGGCCAGTGCCGAGGCGTAGGTAGGCATTTCGTCATCGACGAATTCCTTGACGGTGCGCACCAACACTTTGTGGAGCTTGAGGCCGTCGAGTACCGGAAAAATCATAGCGTCTCCTTTCGCCGCATAAAGGGTGAGGTCGTGGGCGACTCAGGGGCCGTTTTCTACATCAAAGTAGACCATTTGGCGACTTTGAAACAATTTCCAAACTTTAGTTGCACGCTTTACACAAAAACGGCCATCCGTGGATGGCCGTCGGGCTGCATGAATCCAGCCGGCGATTCAGTGTTACTTGACGGCTTTTTTTACCGCATCTTTGGTGTCGCCGACGGCTTTCTGCACTTCGCCTTTCTTTTCCTGAATCACGCCTTCAGCGCGCAGTTTGTCGTTGCCAGTCACTTTGCCAACGCCTTGCTTGATGTTACCAACGGCTTCGTTGGCCAAACCTTTTGCCTTATCCGATGTGCTGCTCATGGTATTTCTCCGAAAGAACAATCAAGGGTTTTGGTCACTACCTAAAGATTGACCCAAGGCCATTCGGCAGAGTTTCAATTATTTTCAGCGCGCATTTCATCGCCGGCGACAGGTTTGGCTTTATGTTTTGCCGCCAACCCACGAGAATGCCCGGCACATTCAGGCTATAACGCTGAATAACAGATCCCGTAGGAAGGTTATGAAACTCAATAAAGCACAGGCCATCGCCCGCAGAAACCAGGAACTGGGCGGTGCCGTACTCGGCGTCAACAACTGCCACTTCACTGACCTGGACAGCAAACGCAACATCTGGTGGTTCGACCTGCCGGTCGTGCGTATTGGTGTGGGGCAGTACGAGTGGATTCACCTGTTGATGCACAACGCCGAGACTGACCAGTTGCTGCACTTGAAGGTGCCGACGGCGTTCCTGCGTGAAAAGCTCGAAGGGCTGGTGGTGCGCAATGCGAACAAGCGCAAGCCGGAGATCACTCTGGAGCTGAGCGCCGACAAGGATTCGTTCCTCAAAGACGTGCGCCCGGCCGGTGCGGGCGTGAGCTTCGCGCAGTTTGCCGTGTAGCACACTCGGTCAAATACGGTGGGCGCTGGCAAGCCTGCTCCCACCGTGGATCGCATCCCAACCCAGGCATTAAAAAACCCCGCATGGCGGGGTTTTTTATTCGGTTACTTTTTCAGGCCCAGCTTCTTCAGCTCTTCATCGCGCAACTCACGGCGCAGGATCTTGCCCACGTTGGTGGTCGGCAACGCATCACGGAACTCAACGGCCTTGGGCACCTTGTAGCCGGTGACATTGGCGCGCATATGTTCCATCACCTGGTCCTTGGTCAGGGTAGCCCCTGGCTTGACCACGATGAAGATCTTGATGTGCTCCCCGGATTTTTCGTCCGGCACGCCAATGGCCGCGCACTGCAGCACGCCCGGCAGGGTCGCCAGCACGTCTTCCAGCTCGTTCGGGTAAACGTTGAAACCGGAGACCAGAATCATGTCTTTCTTGCGATCGACAATCCGCATGTAGCCGTCCGGCTGGATAATCGCGATGTCGCCGGTCTTCAACCAGCCTTCGCTGTCGAGGATCTCGGCGGTAGCGTCTTCGCGCTGCCAGTAGCCTTTCATCACCTGCGGGCCTTTGACGCACAGCTCGCCGATTTCGCCCAGGGCCAGTTCAACGCCGTCATCGGTAATGACTTTGCACACAGTAGACGGCACCGGAATGCCGATGGTGCCGATCTGGATGTTCTGGATCGGGTTGACCGTCGCCACCGGGCTGGTTTCGGTCATGCCGTAACCTTCGCAAATATTGCAGCCGGTCACGTCCTTCCAACGTTCAGCAGCCGCCAGTTGCAAGGCCATGCCGCCGGACAGGGTGACTTTGAGCGCGGAGAAATCCAGCTTGCGGAACGCTTCGTTGTTGCACAGCGCCACAAACAGCGTGTTCAGGCCGACAAAGCCGCTGAACTTCCACTTCGACAGTTCCTTGACCATCGCCGGCAGGTCGCGCGGGTTGCTGATCAGGATGTTGTGGTTGCCGATCAGCATCATCGCCATGCAATGAAAGGTGAAGGCATAGATGTGGTAAAGCGGCAGCGGCGTGATCAGGATCTCGCAACCTTCATTGAGGTTGGAGCCCATCAGCGCCTTGCACTGCAGCATGTTGGCAACCAGGTTGCGGTGGGTGAGCATCGCGCCCTTGGCCACGCCGGTGGTGCCGCCGGTGTATTGCAGCACGGCAACATCGCCGCTGGCCGGGCTGGCATCATTGACCGGTTGGCCGTGCCCCTTGGCCAGCACGTCGTTGAACTTGACCGCCTTGGGCAAGTGATAGGCCGGGACCATTTTTTTCACGTACTTGATGACGCTGTTGATCAGCAGGCGCTTGAACGGCGACAGCAGGTCAGCGACTTCGGTGACGATCACGTGCTTGACGGCGGTCTTGGGCACGACTTTTTCAGCCAGGTGCGCCATGTTGGCCAGGCAAACCAGAGCCTTGGCTCCGGAATCATTGAATTGGTGTTCCATTTCCCGCGCGGTGTACAGCGGGTTGGTGTTGACCACGATCAGGCCGGCGCGGATCGCACCGAATACAGCGACCGGGTATTGCAGAACGTTGGGCAGTTGCACGGCGATTCGATCGCCAGGCTTCAAGTCGGTATGCTGTTGCAGGTAGGCGGCGAAAGCGCCGGACAATTCGTACAGTTCACCGTAGGTGAGTGTCTTGCCCAGGTTGCTGAAAGCCGGTTTGTTGGCGAAGCGCTGGCAGGACTGTTTAAGTACCGCCTGAATATTTTGATACTCGTCTGGATTGATGTCTGCAGCAATCCCGGCGGGGTACTTATCCTTCCAAAAGTCTTCGTTCATGGAAGCCCACTCCTCAGCGACGCGAATTCATCATCGCATTTGATGCGATTATTATTGGTGTATGTTTTTTTAGGTGAGTCTGGCGCTTTCAAGCAGGCCGAGAAGTCACAAAGCGCGCCGAGAGTAGCAGCTTTGCCAAAGGCCGACTAGAGCCAAAAGAGGGCCCTACAGTCATAAACATGACTCAAGAATATCTAATGGTCATTTTTAGAGCAAAGATTCTATAAGCCTGGATAGCGCTCTGGAATGGGCCTTCCAGCACGATAAATACCAATGTGGGAGCGGGCTTGCTCGCGAATGCGGTGCTTCAGTCGATACATCTGGTGACTGATACACCGCATTCGCGAGCAAGCCCGCTCCCACATTTTTTAAGTGCATTGCACATCAAGCGATGTCGCGCAGCTCCCGCCGCAGGATCTTGCCCACCGGCGTCATCGGCAACGACTCGCGCAACACAATATGCTTGGGCACCTTGTACCCGGTGAAATTGGTCTTGCAGTACGCTTTCAGCTCTTCAAGGCTCACGCCCTGCGCACGCGCCACCACAAACAGCTTCACCGCCTCACCGGTGCGATCATCCGGTACGCCGATCACGGCGCAGTTGGCTACCGCCGGGTGGGCCATCACCACGTCTTCGATCTCGTTGGGGTACACGTTAAACCCCGAGACGATGATCAGGTCTTTCTTGCGATCAACAATGCTCACGAACCCATCGGCATCGATTACCGCGATGTCACCGGTTTTCAGCCAGCCCTCGGCGTCGAGTGTCTCGGCGGTGGCCACCGGTTGCTGCCAGTAGCCCTTCATCACCTGCGGCCCCTTGATGCACAGCTCGCCGCGCTCACCGAACGGCAGCTCGCGCCCTTCGTCGTCGATAACTTTCATCGCCGTGCCCGGCACCGGCACACCCACGGTCCCCAGGCGCGACTGGCTGCCATAGGGGTTGGTGCTGGCCACCGGGGAGGTTTCGGTCAGGCCGTAGCCTTCGCCGATGGAACAACCAGTCAACGCTTTCCAACGCTCGGCCGTGGCCTTGACCAGTGCCGTGCCGCCGGAGTTGGTGATCTTGAGATGGGAAAAATCCAGGGTCTTGAAATCCGGGTGGTCCATGAGCGCCACAAACAACGTGTTCAGCCCCAACAGGCAGGAGAACCGCCACTTTTTCAGTTCCTTGATGAAGCCGCCGATGTCCCGCGGGTTGGTGATCAGCACGTTGTGGTTGCCAGTCACCATCATGCACATGCAGTTCGCCGTGAATGCATAGATGTGGTACAGCGGCAGCGGCGCGATCATCACCTCCTGGCCTTCTTTCACCAGCGGCTGGCCGTCGTCGGTGAGTTGGGACATGCACGCCCGCGCCTGCTGCATATTGGCGACCAGGTTGCCATGGGTGAGCATCGCGCCCTTGGCCAGGCCGGTGGTGCCGCCGGTGTATTGCAGCACAGCGATGTCATCCAGGGTCACCGGATGCCGAATCAGGCCCTGCCCTGCGCCCATGCGCAGCGCGCGCTTGAACGATACCGCCCGTGGCAGGTGGTAGGCCGGGACCATTTTCTTGACTTTGTCGACCACGGTGTTGATCAGCCAGCCCTTGGCCGCCGGCATGAAGTCGCCCATCTTGGCTTCGATGAGGTAGTCGATCTCGGTATCGGCGCACACTTCCTGCACACGCGAACCGAACAGGTTGAGGTAGACCAGCGCACGAATACCGGCGTCCTTGAACTGGTGGCGCATCTCACGCGGAGTGTACAGAGGGTTGGTGTTGACCACGATGAGCCCGGCACGCAACGCGCCAAACACCGCAATCGGGTAATGCAGCACGTTGGGCATCTGCACCGCTATGCGCTCGCCAGGCTTGAGGTCGGTGTGCTGTTGCAGGTAGCTGGCGAACGCCGCACTTTGGCGCTCAAGCTCGGCGTAAGTCAGGGTGATGCCCATGTTGCTGAATGCCGGACGGTCGGCAAAAGCCTTGCAGGAACGCTCGAAGACTTCGATCACCGACTTGTAGGTGGTGAGGTCGATGTCATGGGGAACGCCCGCCGCGCGTTTGTCATTCCAGAAATCAGGTTGCATTATTCTTGTCCTCTTACCTGAGTGTGTCCGGCCGCTGCAGCTGTAAAAAGCCGGCTGCGATAAAAAGCGGAGCTTTGAGGACGGTAGCAGCTATGGCCAATCAGGCAAATACAGGAAACAGCGTCATCAATTGCGTGAATCTTCGTACAAGGGCCTGCACAGATCAAACGCACGCCTGGGGATGAGCTATACACTGCAACGACCTCGAGCAAAGGAAGCGCCATGAACCACCGCACCTTCTGGCTGACCGCGAATGACCGCAGCCGCCTGTACGTCAATCAATGGCTGCCGGAAGGCCCGGCCAAGGCCATGATCATGCTGTCCCACGGCATGGCCGAGCACAGCGGGCGTTATGCGCGCCTGGCCGACGCGTTGTGCGCCGCCGGCTATGGCGTGTATGCGCTGGACCAGCGCGGCCATGGCCGCACCGCCGATGAGGGCACGCTGGGCCTCTACGCCGAGAAGGATGGGTGGAACAAGGTGGTCGGCGACCTTGCCAGCCTGAACCAGCACATTGGCCAACAGCATCCGGGGCTGCCGATCATGCTGCTGGGGCACAGCATGGGCAGCTATATCGCCCAGGCCTACCTGGTGCATCACAGCGCCAGCTTGAAGGGCGTGATTCTCAGCGGTTCGAATTTCCAGCCGGTGGCGCTGTACCGCGCGGCCGCCGTGATCGCCCGCCTCGAACGCGCACGCCAAGGCTTGCGTGGGCGCAGTGCACTGATCGAGTTCCTGTCATTCGGCTCGTTCAACAAAGCGTTCAAGCCCAACCGCACGGCGTTTGATTGGCTCAGCCGCGACCCGAATGAAGTCGATAAATACATCAACGACCCGCTGTGTGGTTTCCGCTGCACCAACCAGCTGTGGATCGACTTGCTGGGCGGCTTGCAGCAAATCAGCAAAGCGTCCAATCTCGAACAGATCGTCCCGGGCCTGCCGATCCTGGTGATGGGCGGAGAATGTGATCCGGTGAGTGAAGGCAAGCGTCTCAAAAACCTGGCCCACGCATTGCGCGAAGCCGGCTGCCAGAACCTGCAACTGAATATTTATCCGCAGGCACGCCATGAAGTGTTCAATGAAACCAACCGCGATGAAGTCACTGCGGATGTACTGACGTGGCTAGACCAGACGCTGGCGCTGCACAGCCCGACCCGCTGCGAATGATTTTTCGCCTAAAATCAAACACTTATCATCAGCCAATTTAATTACCGATTAGCCACAGGATGTACCTTTAGATGACTCAGGTTACCAACACCCCGTACGAAGCCCTCGAAGTCGGCCAGACCGCCAGTTACAGCAAGACCGTCGAGGAGCGCGACATCCAGCTGTTCGCCGCCATGTCCGGTGACCATAACCCCGTGCACCTGGATGCCGAGTACGCGAAGGCGACCATGTTCAAGGAGCGTATCGCCCACGGCATGTTCAGCGGCGCCCTGATCAGCGCGGCCGTTGCCTGCGAGTTGCCTGGGCCGGGCACCATCTATATCGGCCAGCAGATGACCTTCCAGAAGCCGGTAAAAATCGGCGACACCCTGACCGTGCGTCTGGAAATCCTCGAAAAGCTGCCAAAATTTCGCGTCCGCATTGCCACCCGTGTCTTCAACCAGCGCGATGAGCTGGTGGTTGACGGCGAGGCGGAAATCCTCGCGCCACGCAAGCAGCAGGTCGTGACCCTGACCGAGCTGCCGCCGATCAGCATCGGCTGATTGCAGCGTTAAGGTGAATACCAGGCACATGTAGAAGCGGGCTTGCCCGCGAAGACGGTAGGTCAGTCACCTCTCGGTCACTGATACACCGCTTTCGCGAACAAGCCCCCTCCCACATTTGTTACACAGCAGTGGCTACACAACAGGTCTTACGACTGAGCGCGAGCCTGGTTACGCAGGGCTTTCACCTGGTCGTGGTTGCGTTGTGCGCCGTGGAACTGACGCTCAACCAGGTCACGAATACCCAGCAGGTTGTGCTTGTTGATCTTCTCGATCGCTTCCTTGTAAGCCTTCAGTGCGTGGTCTTCACCGCGCTCGGCTTCGTTCAGGACAGCCTCTTCATCTTTACCGGTCACCAGGGACTTCACGTCAACCCAGCCACGGTGCAAGGCGCCGGCAACCGAACCGGAATTTTCCGGGTCGCCGCCCAGGGCTTTCACAGCGGTTTGCAATTCGGCGGCAGCGGTGGCGCAGTCGGTGGAGCGCTTGACGAACAGGGCTTTAAGCTCTGGGTGCTTGATGTCTTCAGCACAGGTAGCGAAGCCTTTCTGGCCGTCTTTGCTGGTCTCGATCAGGTCGTTCAGTACGGAGATCGATTCTTTGTTGATGTCAGTCATTTTTCAATTCCTTGTGCGGGTTAAGAAAGGTGTCTTAGTAATTGCAGCGCCCGTGCCAAGTTTTTGAAAAAGTATTTTTCTTTATTTTTCAATGATTTAAAAATTAATGAACCATCTGTATGTACGTTATTTGCATGATCTGTCATTTGGCCTTCATGCAGAATGCCTGTATTTTCCAAGGTCTCGACTCAAACACTGAAGCCCATGAACCCCGAAAAACTCGAACTGCTGATCACCCGAGAAATGCCCTTCGGCAAATACAAGGGACGGATCATCGCCGACCTGCCCGGCCCCTACCTGAACTGGTTTGCCCGTGAAGGTTTCCCCCACGGCGAGCTGGGCGGTTTGCTGGCCTTGATGCAGGAAATCGATCACAACGGCCTGTCCGAATTATTGGAACCTCTACGCGCAAAACACGGTAAACCCGCCCCTCGCCATTAAGAGCCCACGCCATGCCACGGAATGCCGATAACGAACGTCACTGGCAGGCCATTGCCGAGCGCTATGCGCTGGAACCTGGCCCGATCAATCTGGAGAATGGCTACTTCGGGCGCATGAGCCGCGCGGTCCAAGCGCAGTACCTGGAGCACGTTGCATTTATCAACCGCAGCAACTCGTTGTATGTGCGCCAGCGGTTCGAGCAAGGTCAAAACGTCGATATCCTTCGCCAACTGGCCGGGCTGATTGAGGCCGCCCCGGAGGCGATTGCGTTCACCCGCAATGCCACCGAAGCCTTGCAGTCACTGATCCGCAACTACAACGGCCTGAAACCGGGCGACCAGGTGCTGATCAGCGACCTGGAGTACGACACAGTCAAAGGCGCCATGCGCTGGCTGGCCGGTTATCGGGGTGTCGAGGTGATCGAAATCTCCCACGCCCACCCGGCAAGTTTCGACAGCCTGTTGCAGACTTATCGTGAGACGTTCGCGCAGTACCCGCGCCTGAAGATGATGGCGTTGACCCATGTCACCCACCGCACCGGCCTGGTGATGCCCGTCGAGGCCATTGCCAGGGCCGCGCGCGAGCATGGCATCGACGTCATCCTTGATGGTGCCCACGCGCTGGGCCAGATCGAGTTCAACCTGGCGGCGCTCGGCATTCAGTTTGCCGGCTTCAACCTGCACAAATGGATCGGCGCGCCGTTGACGCTTGGCTTCCTCTATATAGCCCCGGAACGCCTGGCCGATATCGACCCGGACATGGGCGAGTTCCACTACCCCGCCACTGACGTGCGCGCACGCACGCCCTACAGCACGCCGAACTTTCCGGCATTGATGACCTTGCCGCTGGTGCTCGAAGAGCATCGCGCACTGGGCGGCTCGGCGGCCAAGGGGGCGCGGGTCAATTACCTGCGCGACTTATGGGTTAGCCAGGTACGGGAGCTGCCGGGGATTGAAGTACTGACGCCGGACGATCCACGGCTGTATTGCGGGATCACGGCCTTCAAGTTTACGGGGCGGGATCAAGCGGCGATGGCGCAACGGTTGCTCAAGGAGTACGACCTGTTCACCACTACCCGTGTCGGGGCAGCGTTTGGCACGTGTATTCGAGTGACGCCGGGGTTGGTGACGTCGGCGGCGGATATCGGTGTACTGGTCAAAGCGATCACTGAACTAAACGCGGATTAAAAATGTGGGAGCGGGCTTGTGTGGGAGCGGGCTTGCTCGCGAATACGGTGTGTCAGTCAACGAATATGCCAACTGAACCACCGCATTCGCGAGCAAGCCCGCTCCCACATTAATCGGTATCGGATTCGAGTTTTTCGCAGGCAAAAAAAAGCGGTACACCGACCAAGTGCACCGCAAAAATGCCGTTAAGCACAGCAACAACGATTCGGTAAATCAGATCAGTCCAGCAGCGCCAACGCCTGTGCGGTGACTTCCTGGATGCGTGCCCAGTCGCCGTTCTTGACCCATTCCGGGTCCAGCATCCAGCTACCGCCCACGCACATGACGTTTTTCAACGCCATGTAGTGTTTGATGTTGGCCGGCCCCACGCCGCCAGTCGGGCAGAACTTCACTTCGCCGAACGGGCCGCCGAGCGCCTTGATGGCCGCCACGCCGCCGCTGACTTCAGCCGGGAACAGCTTGAAGCGGCGATAACCCAGGCCGTAGCCTTCCATGATGCCGGAGGCATTGCTGATGCCTGGCAGCAGTGGGATCGGGCTGTGCACCGAGGCTTCCAGCAGGTCGCGGGTGATGCCGGGGGTGACGATGAATTGCGAGCCGGCCACTTCGGCCGCTTCGAGCATATGACGGTCGAGTACGGTGCCGGCACCGGTGCACAGCTCAGGGCGTTGCTCACGCAGCACCTGAATGGCCTTGAGGCCGAACTCGGAACGCAGGGTCACTTCCAATGCGGTCAAGCCACCGGCAGCCAAGGCATCGGCCAACGGCAGGATGTCCTGTTCGCGGGCGATGGTGATCACCGGCAGGATCCGCGCCTTGGCGCAGAGGCTGTCGATCAAGGCAACTTTATCCGCCATGGACACGGTCGGTTGAGGGCTTTTCATAGCGGCTGATCCTTGGCTCATGGGCACCAGTAAATCTCTAAAGTAGGTTGCAAAAACGCGCGAATCGGCATGGCAGCAACGTCGTCACTGGCCAGGGCGGCGCTCAAGGTGGTCAATTTCGAACTGCCGGAAATCGACAGCACGGTGTAGTTGGCCGTGGCCAGCAACGCGCGACTCATGGTCAGGCGCTGGTGCGGCACGGTCGGCGCCAGCATCGGCCAGCAACGGCGGGTACCGTCGGCCTGCAACGCTTCGGCGAGGTTCGGACTGTTGGGAAACAGCGATGCGGTGTGACCGTCATCGCCCATGCCCAGTACCAGCACATCAATGGCTTGCAGCTCAGCCAACTGGCGATCGGCCAGTTCAGCGGCGTCTTCCAGATTCGCGGCAACGTTGTACAAGCTCAGGAACGTGGCCTTGGCCGCCGGGCCTTGCAGCAGGTATTTCTTCAGCAGGCCGGCATTGCTGTCGGCATGTTCCACCGGCACCCAGCGCTCATCGGCCAGGGTGACGGTGACGTTGGACCAGTCCAGGTCTTGCTTGGCCAGGTTCTGAAAAAACGCCACGGGGCTGCGGCCACCGGACACCACCAACGTGGCCGCGCCACGGGCGCTGATGGCCGTGCGCAATTGCCCGGCCACATCATTGGCCAAGCCGTCCGCCAACAACGTGGGCGAGCGGTACTCATGGGCTGTTACACCCTGAGGCAGTTTCAATTCAGATATCGCCATACCAAGACCTCCCATCCCGCGTGATCAGTGCAATGGAGCTCATCGGCCCCCAGGAACCCGCCGCATACGGCTTGGGCGCATCACCGGATTTTTTCCACCCGGCGATCAACTGGTCACACCACTTCCACGCGGCTTCGATTTCATCTTTGCGAACAAACAGGTTCTGATTGCCGCGCATCACTTCCAACAACAACCGCTCGTAGGCATCGGGGATCCGCGCGCTGCGATAGGTGTCGGAAAAATTCAGTTGCAGCGGGCCGCTGCGCAGTTGCATGCCCTTGTCCAGGCCCTGCTCCTTGGTCATCACACGCAAGGAAATACCTTCGTCCGGCTGCAGGCGAATGATCAGTTTGTTGCTGATCTGCAGGCGCTGCTCGGGCGCGAAGATGTAGTGGGACGGTTCCTTGAAGTGGATGACAATCTGCGACAGCTTTTGCGGCATGCGTTTACCGGTGCGCAGGTAGAACGGCACCCCGGCCCAACGCCAGTTACGAATATCGGCACGCAGGGCGACGAACGTTTCGGTGTCGCTCTGGGTGTTGGAGTTTTCTTCTTCCAGGTAACCCGGCACCGGTTTGCCGGCGCTGTAACCGGCGATGTATTGGCCGCGTACCACTTGAGTGGTCAACCCTTCCGGACTGATCGGCGCCAGGGCCTTGAGCACCTTGACCTTCTCGTCACGGATGCTGTCGGCGGACAGGTCGGCCGGCGGGTCCATGGCAATCAGGCAGAGCAGTTGCAGCAGGTGGTTCTGGATCATGTCCCGCAGCTGGCCAGCCTTGTCGAAGTAACCCCAACGGCCTTCGATACCGACTTGCTCGGCCACGGTGATTTCCACGTGGGAGATGTAGTTCTGGTTCCACTGGGTTTCGAACAGGCTGTTGGCGAAACGCAGGGCGATCAGGTTCTGGACGGTCTCTTTGCCCAGGTAGTGGTCGATGCGGTACGTGCGGTTTTCCGGGAAAAACTGCGCCACGGCGTCGTTAACCTTGCGCGAGGATTCCAGGTCCGAACCGATGGGTTTTTCCAGCACTACACGGGTGTTTTCCGCCAGGCCGACCTTGGCCAGGTTTTCGCAGATGGCGCCATACACCGCCGCAGGCGTGGCGAAATAGGCGATCAGGCGTTGTTCGACACCGACGTTGGCGGCCAGGGTGGCGTAGTCATCGGCGTTTATGAAATCGACGTGCACGTAGGCCAGGCGTGCGAGGAAGCGCGCTGCCACGGCCTCATCCAGTTCCTTGCCGACGTATTTACGCAGTTCTTTTTCGATATGGGCCAGGTGCTCTTGCTCGGACCCGGCTTCACGGGCCAATGCCAGGATGCGCGTGTCGTCGTGCAGGAGCCCGGCGCCATCGAGTTGGTAAAGTGCAGGAAATAACTTGCGCAGCGCCAGATCACCCAAGGCGCCAAACAGGGCAAAGGTGCAGGGTTCTACGGTTATCGAAGGCATGATGTTTGTTCTTTTATCAAGTTAAGCTACAAATACCTTTTTTCAAGGCATCACTCAAGGAAAAATGTAGTAATAACCACAACATTTTCCCGAAATACGCATTCCGAGTGGTGGTGTTCAGCTACCCTCAGTAGGATAGGCCACCGCGAAAAGCCACTCGTCGATTGGCTGCCGCCCTTTATTTGCATCGTCGCCCGAAGGAAAGACTGAATGGACCGCGTGCGAAATCTTCTGGAACAGATCCGGAACCGCCTCGAAGAATTGAACAAGGCTGAGAAAAAAGTCGCCGAGGTCATCCTGCTCAACCCGCAGCAGGCGACCCGCTTCTCTATCGCCGCCCTCGCCCAAGCCGCCTCGGTCAGTGAACCGACGGTCAACCGTTTCTGCCGTTCGTTCGGTGTCAGCGGTTACCCTGAACTTAAATTGCAGCTGGCGCAAAGTTTGGCCAGTGGTGCGGCGTATGTGAGCCGTGCCGTGGAAGCCGATGATAACCCTGAGGCCTACACGCAGAAGATCTTTGGCAGCGCCATTGCCTCCCTGGACAGTGCGTGCCAGGCCCTCGACCCGGCGCTGATCAGCAAGGCCGTGGACCTGTTGATCCAGGCGCGGCAGATCCACTTCTTCGGCCTGGGCGCATCGGCGCCGGTCGCCATGGATGCGCTGCACAAGTTTTTCCGTTTCAACCTGTCCGTGACTGCCCATGCCGATGTACTGATGCAACGCATGATCGCGTCGGTGGCGCATACCGGCGAGCTGTTCGTGATCATTTCCTACACCGGGCGTACCCGTGAGTTGGTGGAAGTGGCGCGTATCGCGCGGGAAAACGGCGCGTCGGTGCTGGGCGTGACCGCCGAAAACTCGCCGCTGGCCAAAGCCAGCACGGTGAGCCTGAACATTCCGTTGCCGGAAGACACCGACATCTACATGCCGATGACCTCGCGGATCATTCAACTGACCGTGCTGGATGTGCTGGCAACCGGCATGACCCTGCGCCGTGGCGTGGATTTCCAGCCGCATTTGCGCAAGATCAAAGAGAGCTTGAATGACAGCCGGTACCCGGTGGGGGATGAGTTTAACTAGCAGGAATCTCTACCAGCAGTACCGGCCCTTTCGCGAGCAAGCCTGCGCCCACATTCGACCGTATGCCAAGGTGGGACCCGGTCAACATGTGGGAGCGCGCTTGCCCGCGATGGCGCCATCAGCAACAGCGCTAAACCCCGGCCCGGGCCTGCAGACTCAAGTGCGCCCTCTCCCCCGGCGCCAGGCTCGCCCCGGCCATCGCCGACTCCACGCACACAAACCCTGACGCCTCGTTAAAGCTCACGCCCAGTAACGGCCGGCTGCCCGGATGCCATACCACGGTGTCGGCGCTGTCGCCGGTGTCGATGCACAGTTCGCGTTGCCAGGCGTGGTCCTTGAGCTGCAATTCACCCTCATGCTGGAACACCCGCTGGCAGCCGCCATCCACTCGCAGCTCACCTTCCTGCTGGCAAACCTGACGGCTGAGCTGGTCATAACCTTGCGCACCGTCAAGCCCAGACAGCGCTATCTCGTCGACGTGACCAATACGCCAATAAGCGTGCAACGCATGGCTCAACTGGCACGGCAACTCGTCCTGGTGCTCGGTGCTCAAGCGCAACTCAAGGGTCTCGCCCAGGTGCGCGTGCAGGTCGACTTGCCAGTCGCACAATTGCAATTGCCAGTGCAGGCGCACACCGTCGTCGTCGGTGCTGCTGTCGAGCAGCTTCCAGTCGATCAGCCGCGCCCAGCCATGGGACGGCCACGCGTTTTCGCTCGGATGGCGCCCATACCACGGCCAGCACACCGGCACCCCACCACGGATGGCGCCGACTTGCGGCCACTTGGCCGCACACCATAGCCAGGGTTTCTGGCCGCGGGGCTGAAAGTGCAGCAATTGCGCGCCCTGACGGCTGAACACCGCCTGGCACAGCGGATGGTCGATCACCAACACATCGCGCATCTGAAAGCGCTCCCAGGCGAACACCGGTTGTTCACGCAGGGATTTGAAAAAGCGTTGCAGCGGATGCTCATGCATGTGCCACGGTCCTGAATATCATCACAGCGCGCCCCAAAAAAAGCGGGTAGCCATGGCTACCCGCAAAATGCGCACAGAGAGAAGGAGCTTATCGCAACAGCGTTAGAACGTAGACTGAATTTTCAGGCCCGCTACCAGCGCGTTGTCGACTTTATCGACGCCACCTGGGTGGGTAACGTATTGCAGGTTAGGACGCACGGTCAGCCAGTTGGTGACGTGGAAGCCGTAGTTGATTTCAGTGTTGTACTCGGTGTCACGCAGTGGCGCGTAGCCCACCTGATCGTAGTCGGTGAAACCACCGGCTGCGTTCAGCAACTCTGCGTTTTTCCTCACGTCCTGGTTGACATGGATGCGGGAGAAGCCGATACCGACGTCATCTTTTGGACGCGCATCGAACGGGCCTTTGTAGACCAGCATCAACGACTGATAGTTGTCGACGAGGTTGGTGTCCTTGTCGTGGAAGGTGGCGTTGGCCGCGATGTTCAGGCCGCGCGACGCGTCGCCGTTATGGGTGGTAAGTTGCTGCTGCACAACGCCCCAATAGCCGCTTTTGCTGCTGCGGGTACGGTAAGCCAAGCCTGTGGTGGCAGCATCGTTGCCGTTAACGTCGTCACGTACGTCGCTGGCATCCGCGGCGCTCTTGTAGTAACCCACACGGTATTCGCCCGGCAGGCCATTGACCTTCGGCGACCAGACCAACTCCACCGGAATCACGGTGCCCTTGGTGCCGCTGCCGCTGAGCTTGAAGCCATTGCCGTGCTCAAGCTGCGACGGGTTCTGGTTGTACGCACCAATCTGCGCATACAGCTCAGGCGTGATGTTGTACTTCACGCGGATAGCGGCCTGGGCGACCGGCCAGTTGTACCAGGTATTGACGTAGTTACCGACCTGGGAACCGCAGAACGACAGGTTCTGGAAGTCGCATGGGAAGGTGTTGAAGTCTTCGCCTTCACCGAAGTAACCGAGTTTCACGTCCAGCTTGTTATCGAACATCTGGTGCTGAATCCAGAACTGGGTCAGACGCACCATGTGGCCACGACCATAGACTTCCATCGACGAACTCAGCGTGCCGGCACGCGGGTCACCGATACGGTCGTTGGAGATGTTTTGGCCATTACGGTTGGTCAACTGGATCTTGGCCTGGGTGTTGTCCCAGCCCCACAGCTTTTGCAGATCGAGCGCTACGCCCAACCCGAACTGGTCGGAGTAACGGCCGGTCTTGTCGTCGTTATAGCCGCCGTGCAGGTTGGCGCCCATTTCCCCTACGTAGTCAGCCTTGATGTCGATACCTTGCTCGATCAGCTTGGTACGCTCGCCACCCCAATCACCGGTCATCCACTTGGAGTCGGCGCTGAATGCATCGGCCGCCATCGCATTGGCGGACAATACCAGGGCTGCTGCTGCTGACAGTTGGCAGATCAGCCGAGTGTTGTTGTGTTGCTTTTTCATCCCTACATCCTCGTCTTTATTGTTATTTAACTGTTTTTATCTAACGCGGGTTACTTTTTTTTAACCAAAACAACAAGTTATCTGCTTCAGCGGCCTTTGAATTGGGCCACGTTGTCGGCATGCCCGTGTGCAGGCAATGAGGCAGCAGTGCCCAAGCGTTCGCCGGTTTTGGCGTCGAACAGCAATACCTTGGCCGGGTCGAATTGCAGGGTCAGGGTCTCACCGACCTGCGGTGCAACGTCCGGCGCGAGGCGGCAGCAGACCTTGGTGTCGTTGAGTTGCACAAACACCAACGTGTCCGGACCGGTCGGCTCAGTGACCTGGACTTCGGCACGAATGCTCGACGCCCCATTCGCTTCACCCGTGGCCAGAACAATTTGCTCCGGGCGCAGACCCAGGATCACATCACGATCTTCAAGCCCAGCATCACTCATCCCCAGCGGCAGCTCGCAACGGGCCTGGCCGCTGTCGAGCAGGGCCACCAATTTGCCATCCTTGCGTTGCAGGCGCAGCGGAATGAAGTTCATTGGTGGTGAACCGATAAAGCTTGCCACAAACAGGTTGGCCGGGTCGTTATAGATTTCTTTCGGCGTGCCAAATTGTTGAATGATGCCGTCCTTCATCACCGCCACTTTGTCGCCCAGGGTCATCGCTTCGATCTGGTCGTGCGTGACGTAGACGGTGGTGGTTTTGAGGCGCTGGTGCATCAATTTCATTTCGGTCCGCATCTCGACCCGCAGCTTGGCGTCGAGGTTGGACAGCGGTTCGTCGAACAGGTAGATCTTCGGCCGACGGGCCAGGGCACGGCCCATGGCCACACGCTGTTGCTGGCCACCGGACAGTTGGCCTGGCTTGCGGTTAAGCAGGTGTTCGATCTGCAGCAGCTTGGCCACGCGCGCCACTTCGGCGTCGATGTCCGCCTGAGGCATCTTGCGGATTTTGAGGCCGAACTCGATGTTCTCGCGCACGCTCATGGTCGGGTACAGCGCGTAGGACTGGAACACCATGGCGATGTCGCGATCCTTGGGGCTCATGCCGCTCACATCCTGATCACCGATCATGATCGCACCGCCGGTGATGGTCTCAAGGCCGGCGATGCAGTTCATCAGCGTGGATTTACCGCAGCCCGACGGGCCGACCAGGATCAGGAACTCGCCTTCCTTGATCGACAGTTCGATGTTCTTCAAGGTGTCGGGCAGGCCGGCGCCATAGGTCTTGTTTACATTGCGAAGTTCAAGCGTAGCCATGATTACCCCTTGACCGCGCCGGCCGTAAGGCCGCGCACGAAATACTTGCCTGCGATCACATAGACCAGCAGGGTCGGCAGCCCGGCGATCATCGCCGCCGCCATATCCACGTTATATTCCTTGGCCCCGGTGCTCGTGTTGACCAGGTTATTCAGCGCCACCGTGATGGGCTGGGAGTCGCCACTGGAGAACACCACGCCGAACAGGAAGTCGTTCCAGATCTGAGTGAACTGCCAGATCAGGCAGACCATGATGATCGGCGTCGACATCGGCAGAATGATCAGCCGGAAGATGGTGAAGAAACCTGCACCGTCCAGTCGCGCTGCCTTGATCAATGCATCTGGAATGCTCACGTAGTAGTTACGGAAGAACAGTGTGGTAAATGCCAGTCCGTAGACCACGTGCACGAACACCAGGCCCGTGGTGGTACTGGCCAGGCCCATCTTGCCGAGGGTGAACGACGCGGGCAGCAGCACGGTCTGGAACGGCAGGAAGCAGCCAAACAACAGCAGGCCGAAGAACAGCTGCGAGCCTTTGAAGCGCCAGAACGACAGCACATAGCCGTTCAACGCACCGATGGCGGTGGAGATCAGTACGGCCGGCACGGTGATCTTGATCGAGTTCCAGAAGTAGCCGTCTACAGTGGCCCAGGCCTTGACCCAGCCAATGCCGGTGACCACGGTCGGCCAGCTCAGCAGGTTGCCGGTGCTGATGTCTTCCGGGGTCTTGAAGCTGGTCAGCAGCATCACCACCAGCGGTACCAGGTACAGCAGCACAGCGAGGATCAGCACCGCGTAGATCGCGATGCGACTCAGGCTGATGGAAGGTTTGGAAGCGAGACTAGTCATTACGCTTGGTCCTCAGCTCGGAGTACAGGTAAGGCACGATGATCGCGAGGATCGCGCCGAGCATCAGGATTGCACTGGCCGAGCCCATGCCCATCTGGCCGCGACTGAAGGTGAACGAGTACATGAACATGGCAGGCAGGTCGGACGAGTAGCCCGGGCCACCGGCCGTCATTGCGGCAACCAGGTCAAAGCTCTTGATCGCAATGTGCGCCAGGATCATCACCGCACTGAAGAACACCGGACGCAGGCTTGGCAGCACCACGCTCCAGTAGATGCGCGGCAGGCTGGCACCGTCGATCTGGGCGGCACGGATGATCGACTGATCAACGCCGCGCAGGCCGGCGAGAAACATCGCCATGATGAACCCGGAGGCTTGCCATACAGCAGCAATCACCAGGCAGTAGACGACACGGTCGGGGTCGATCAGCCAGTCCAGGCGGAAGCCTTCCCAGCCCCAGTCACGCAGGAGTTTGTCCAGGCCCATGCCCGGGTTGAGCAGCCATTTCCAGGCGGTACCGGTCACGATCATCGAGAGCGCCATCGGGTACAGGTAAATGGTGCGGATAAAACCTTCGCGGCGGATTTTCTGGTCGAGGAAAATCGCCAGGGTCACGCCAATCACGAGGGTGATGCCGATAAACATCCCGCCGAAAACAGCCAGGTTCTTGCTCGCTACCCACCAGCGGTCGTTGTCGAACAACCGCGCGTATTGCGCAAGGCCTGCCCATTTGTAGCTTGGCAGGAACGTGGACGTGGTGAACGACAGCACGAACGTCCACAGGATGTAGCCATAAAAGCCCACCAGCACGATGAACATGCTGGGCGCCAACACCAGTTTAGGGAGCCAGCGCTGCAGTGCATCGAACGGCGAGGCCTTGCTGAACACAGCAACAGAACTCATGGGAAAATCCAGTACAGGGAAAAAGGACTACAAGAGCCTGCCTTGTGAGGGGTCAGGGGGTTTCCCCTCACAAGGACCAGCCGTGCTAACCGTTACTTGGCAGACTTGATCGCAGCGCCGAGTTTCTTGGCGGTGTCGGCCGGGTCGGCTTTCGGGTCGTTGATGAAGTTGGTCACGACATCAAAGAACGCACCTTGGACCGCCAGGGTAGTGGCCATGTTGTGCGCCATACTTGGCTGCAGGCCGCCAGTCTGGGCGTCGGCAAGGAAGTCCTTGGCGGCGGTCTGGGCGCAGGAGTCGAAGCCGAGCTTGTCCATTTCATGGAGCATGTCGTTACGAACCGGGATCGAGCCTTTGTTGATGCTGAAGACTTTCTGGAAGTTTTCACCCAACACGACTTTGGCGATGTCCTGTTGACCGGCCTGAGTGCCCTTGTCTTTCACCTTGAACACCGCCAGGGAGTCGATGTTGTAGGTGAAGGCTTTGTCGGTGCCCGGGAAGGCTACGCACTCGTAGTCTTTGCCGGCGACTTTCTTGGCGGCGGTCCACTCGGACTTGGCCCAGTCACCCATGATCTGCATACCGGCCTTGCCGTTGATGACCTTGCCGGCTTCGAGGTTCCAGTCCTGGCCTTTGCCATCGACGTCCATATAGGTCGCGACTTTCTTCAGCTCGGTCAGGGCCTTGACCATTTGCGGGCCGGTCAGCGCATCGTTATCCAGGTCGACCAGGGCTTTCTTGTAGCCATCGGCACCCATCACCGACAGAACGACGGCTTCAAATACGGTGCTGTCCTGCCAAGGCTGGCCACCGTGGGCAAGCGGAATGAAGCCTGCGGCCTTGAGCTTGTCGCCCGCTGCGTAGAACTCTTCGAGGGTGGTCGGGTTCTTGGTGATACCGGCTTTCTTGAAGACTTCCGGGTTGATCCACAGCCAGTTCACGCGGTGGATGTTGACCGGTACGGCAACGTAGTTACCTTCGTACTTCACGGTATCGGAGACTTTCTTGTCGAGCAGCGAGTCCCACTTTTCTTCTTTGGCGACGTCTTTGAGCACGTCAGTGTCGAGCAAGCCAGTGGACGCCCATTCCTGGATGTCCGGACCTTTGATCTGGGCAACGCCTGGCGGGTTGCCGGCCACTGCACGGCTTTTCAGTACGGTCATGGCAGTGGCGCCACCGCCACCTGCAACGGCACCGTCTTTCCAGGTGAAGCCGTCTTTCTCAACTTGGGCCTTCAGGACATCTACTGCCGCTTTCTCACCGCCAGAGGTCCACCAATGCACAACTTCAACCGTCCCTTTCGAGTCGGCGGCAAATGCACTGAGGGGAAACAACGAGGCAATGGAAATAGCAACGGCGAGGCGATTAATCGCGTTCATCTGAGTACCTTTTCTTGTTGTTATGCATGCAAGTCTAGAGCTTGCGCTGCACGGAGTTTAAACATGGATTTTTAAGGCGCAGGTAACAAAGGGACGCACAAATGTCACCAGCTGGTGACATTCATGCCCGCTCCGATGGCACTGGCCATGCTGGGTGCCAAGGGTAGCGCAGGCAGCAATACCGCTTGCCAGGCATGGTATAGGTCCGGCTTGCCACCCCAGATCTTGCTGCTGGGCTGGTTGCGCGGGCTAAGTTCGTGGTGCCAACTGCCGTGTAGACGGTCGATAAAGTGCGTTTCGCAAAACTCCCAAAAGCACCGATACCAGGTTTCGTAATGCCGTTCGCCCGTACGTTTGAGCAACGCCTGGGCAGCGGCGCTGGCTTCGGCGTGAGTCCAATGCAGGCGCTCGCGCACCACCGGGCGATGGTTCCAATCCAGGGTGTAGACGATGCCGGGAGCACCGTCCACGGCCCAGGCGTACTCACAGGCGCTGGCGAACAAGCCCTTGGCGTCGTTCAACAGCCACTCCGGCGCTGCCAGTCCGGCCTGCAGGCGTGCCGCTTCCAAATGCAGCACCAAGCGCGCCCACTCAAAGCCATGGCCTGGGGTGATGCCATAGGGGCGAAAACCGTCGGCGGGGTTGTCCTCGTTGTAGCCGAGCAAGGGTTTCCACTGCGCGTCAAAATGCTCGATTACCATGAACCGGTTACCGGCAGCGTGCGTGTGGATGACGCGCTCGACGATGCGCAACGCGCGGTCCAGCCAGCGCGTGTCGCCGGTCACATCAGCCAGGGCCAGAAACGCTTCGGTGGCGTGCATGTTGCTGTTGGCGCCGCGATAGGCCTCGACAGCGCTCCAGTCCTGGGCAAACGATTCGAGCATCACGCCCTCCTCCTCGCTCCAGAAAAACTGGTCGATGATGTGCACGGCGTCGTTCAACAGGCTCTGTGCACCGGGCGCGCCGGCCACCACCGCAGAACTCGCGGCCAGGGCCACGAAAGCGTGCAGGTAGGCGGCTTTGCCACGGTTGCCATCCAGGGCATTGGGGGCAGCGAACCAACCGCCGTGCTCAGGATCGCGCAACGGGCCGCTGAGGGCCGCAACGCCATGCGCCACCCGCTCGGCGTAGCCGGGCAAGCCCATGGCATGGGCCATGGCGAAGCTGTGGGTCATGCGGGCGGTGTTCATGGTTTCGGCGTGGGCGTCGGCCGGCAAGTGGCCTTTGTCGTCCAGGTTGCCGAAGCCGTCCGGCAGGCGCGAGGCTTTGGCGAATGACAGCAGGCGCTGGCCTTCGCTGGCAAGCCAGGCGTGATGGGCAGGTGCGTTCAGCCAACTGCTGGCAGGCAGTGGTTGCGTGGTCATGGGTAGCCCTTTTTATTTTTTGTGGGATGACCGGAGTCTAAACAAGGGCGAGGTAGGGGCAAGTAACGAAGGGGATGGGAAATGTCACCATCCGGTGACATTTCCAGTGCAGCGCTTACTGACCGAGCGGCGAAACGGCTGCCGGCGCATTCAGGCGCTGATTCAGGTTCTGCACCTGGCTCTGCAACGTGGTGATGTTACGGGTGGTCTGGATACGGAACACGTCGAACTCTTTATTGGTCGGCGCATCGCTATTGGCAGGCTGGTTGTCCTGCGCGCTCTTGAGGACCACAAGGTCCTGCTCCAAGCGCGCAATGGCGGCGCTCGGATTGCCCTGCTTCTTCAGGGCCGCCACGTCGGCGGACAACTCCTTGACGTCGCCTTGTGCCGCCTTGAGGCTGGCCACGGCGTCCGTCAGGGCCTGCACCTGGCCCTGCAGCTTGGCGTTCGCACTCGACAGTTCGGTAGTGCTGGCGCTCATCTGCGCCAGGCGTTGATCGAGCACGGTTGCCTGACCGGCGACGCCGACCTGTTGCTTGCCTTGCTCCAGCAACTGGGTCTCCAACTGCTTGATCTGCTGCTTGAGCGCTTCGCTGCCGTTGTTCACGCTGGCTTCGCTGGCCACTACCTTGCCGGAAATGTCCTGCAGGCGCCCTGCCGCTTCTTCGCTGATACGCGCAAAGCTTTCCTGGGTGGCGACCAACTGCTGACCCATCAAGGAAATTTGCTGGAAGCTCCACCAGGCAAGGCCCGCGAAGGCGATCAGCAGTGCGCCGACCAAGGCCCAGAGCGGGCCAGTGCTGGCGCTCTTGACCTTGACCACCGGCGTAGTGCGCGAGCGCACGGACGTGGCGGGAGACGGCTCGAAATCATCGTCGTCCCCGAGATCGGCCCGCAGGCTGGGAACATTGTCGAAATCGTCTTTAGCATCGTTACGCATGAATCAACCCTGAATCGGTGAGATGGCGACCTGAAAAGCCGAGCGAGCGGAGTATAAACCCCGTTCGCACCGCACTGATCGACCGGGAACCGCGAATTCGGTTCCCGATGTGTTGCCGGTTGTGAGCTTACTTAAGCCCCGGGTCCTGAGCTTTCCACCAACTGCAAAACTCGTCGAGGGCAGTCCACAGGCTGACTTTGGGCTCATAGTCGAGATAATGCCTCGCGCGGCTGATATCGAGGGTGAAATCTTTGTTCATCACTTGCATGCCCAGCCGCGACAAGGCTGGCTCCGGACGCCCTGGCCACATGGCACAGAATGCCTCGTTCAGCGCAGCCACGCTGTAGGACAGGCCGTAGGACCGATAACGGGTAACCTGGGGCATGTCCATTTGGCGCATCACGTAGTTCACTACATCCCACACCGGCACCGGGGTGCCATTGCTGATGTTGTAGGCCTTGCCCAACGCCGAGCCGGTCGCCAGCAAACTGCTGAGCAAGGCCTCATTGAGGTTATGCACACTGGTGAAGTCGACCTTGTTCAAGCCGTCGCCGACGATGGCCAGGCGGTTCTTGCGCTGCATTTTCAGCAACCGCGGGAAGATGCTCATGTCTCCGGCCCCGGTGACGAAACGCGGGCGCAGGGCCAGCACTTCAAGGCCGAACTCCTGGGCACCGAACACCTTCTGTTCCGCCAGGTATTTAGTCGCGGCGTAAGGATGTTTGAAGCGCTTGGGCACCTGTTCTTCGGTCAGCCCCACGTGGTCGCGGCCGTCAAAGTAGATCGACGGCGACGACAGGTGTACCAGGCGCCCGACCCGCTGTTTAAGGCAGGCCTCGACGACGTTTTCGGTGACCAGCACGTTGCCCTGATGGAAGTCCTGATACTTGCCCCACAACCCGACGGCACCGGCGCAATGCACGACGGCCTCGACATCACGGCACAGTTCGCGCACCAGGTCGGCATCATTCAAATCACCCTGGATAAACTCGGCGCCGCGCCGTACCAGGTGCTCTACACCCTCGGCGCGTCGCCCGTTGACCCGCACGTCCAGGCCCTGCTCCAGGGCGAAACGCGCAAAGCGTCCGCCGATGAAGCCGCTTGCGCCGGTGACCAGAATCTTCATGTATTACTCCGTGTTCTTTCGTTTTTCATCGCTGTTGCCTTGACGCACGCCATCACTCCAACGGCACCAACCACTGGCCACACGCCTGGGCCAAATGGTCGGTCAACAGGCCCAACAATTGCCCGCCGCTGCGCCAATGATGCCAGTACAGCGGCACATCGATGGGCTTATCTGGCAATAACTCCACCAAAACGCCGGTTTGCAGTTGGTCGCGCACCTGTAATTCGGGCACGAGACCCCAGCCCAGACCGGCTTCAGTCAAACGAATAAAGCCTTCAGACGACGGGCATAAATGGTGCTCGAAACCACCATCCACCCCCAGCGAAGCCAGGTAACGGTGCTGCAGGAAATCATCCGGGCCGAACACCAGCGCCGGCGTTCTGGCCAATTGATCGGCACGCACACCCTGCGGAAAATGCCGAGCAATAAACGCCGGGCTGGCCAGCGCCCGATAACGCATGGCGCCGAGCAACAGACTACGCGCGCCGGCCACCGGGCGTTCACTGGCGCAGATGCAGGCGGCCACTTCCCCGGCGCGCATGCGTTTGAGGCCGACGGTCTGGTCTTCCACCACCAGGTCGAGCAACAAATGCTGCTCGGCGCAAAAGCCGCTGACCGCCTCGGCCCACCAGGTGGCAAGGCTGTCGGCATTCAGGGCGATGCGCAGGCGTTCGGGCATGCCCTCGTCGTCCAGCGCCGGCACCTGGCTTTGCAGGTCGCGCTCAAGCAAGCGTACTTGTTGCACATGGTTGAGCAGGCGCCGACCGATATCGGTGGGTGTCGGTGGAGTAGCCCGCACCAGCACCGGCTGGCCAATGCGCGCCTCGAGCAACTTGATGCGCTGGGAGATTGCCGACTGCGACAGGCCCAGTACCTGGGCACCCCGTTCGAAGCCAGCCTGTTCCACCACCGCCGCGAGGGCAGAAAGCAATTTATAGTCGAACATCAGTTTCTCTAATGGGCGATCAGCAATATTTGTTTTTCTTATACAGCCTGTCCGGTAAGAATGACCAGCATGGCTTCTCTCTTTATTAAGGATCTTTCACATGGCTGGCGAAACCGCCCTGGCAACCCTGCTGCGCAGCATGAGCCCGCAACTCAATGACGGCGATTATGTGTTCTGCACCCTGCCCGACCACCGCATTCCGGCAGGGTGCGAGGTGATTGGCAGCTTTCGCGAGCAGGAAGGCCTGACGCTGATTCTGGAGCGTCAGCAGGCGCAGCAGGCCGGTCTGGCGTTCGATTACGTTGCCGCCTGGATCACTCTGAAGGTGCATTCCGCCCTGGAAGCCGTAGGCCTGACGGCGGCATTCGCCAGTGCACTGGGCAACGCCGGCATCAGTTGCAACGTGATTGCCGGCTATTACCACGACCACCTGTTTGTCGGCCGCGCCGATGCCGAGCGGGCCATGAACGTATTGCGCCAACTGGCAGCGGACGCGGAGTAAATCCTATGTGGCAAAGCTATACGAACGGACTGCTGGTGGCCCTGGGCCTGATCATGGCGATCGGCACGCAGAACGCCTTCGTCCTGGCGCAGAGTCTGCGCCGTGAACACCACCTGCCGGTCGCGGCATTGTGCATCGTGTGCGATGCAATTCTGGTGGCGGCCGGGGTATTTGGCCTGGCGACCGTACTGGCGCAAAACCCACTGTTGCTGGAGATTGCCCGCTGGGGCGGCGCGGCGTTCCTGTTGTGGTACGGCACCCTGGCGCTGCGTCGGGCGTGTTCCAGGCAAAGCCTGGAACACGGGCAACACCTCAAGGTGCGTTCATTGCGCGCCGTGCTGCTCAGCGCGCTGGCGGTGACACTGCTCAACCCCCATGTCTATCTGGACACCGTGTTGTTGATCGGCTCGCTGGGGGCTCAACAAACCGAACCCGGTGCTTACGTGGCAGGTGCCGCCAGCGCTTCGTTCCTGTGGTTTGCCACGCTGGCGTTCGGCGCGGCGTGGTTGGCGCCCTGGCTGGCACGCCCCGCAACATGGCGCCTGCTGGACCTCTTGGTGGCGGTGATGATGTTCAGCGTGGCCTACCAACTGATCAGTGCTTGATGAATATTCCAAAACGCTCTGGAACCTCTATCCCACACAGTTGTTGCGTGGTTTTGCCGCAACCCCGGTGCTATGATCCGGACCCTGCGCCGCAAAGAGTACAAACTCCCCGGCGCTTGTTTGGCCGCCCGTGATCGGCCTTGCGCTCACCGCAACTGACCTGATTAGGAGAATCATCATGGCTTTCGAATTGCCGCCGCTGCCCTACGCACACGATGCCCTGCAGCCGCACATCTCCAAGGAAACCTTGGAGTACCACCACGACAAGCACCACAACACCTATGTCGTGAACCTGAACAACCTGGTGCCAGGCACCGAGTTCGAAGGCAAGACCCTGGAAGAGATCGTCAAGTCTTCCTCAGGCGGTATCTTCAACAACGCCGCTCAGGTCTGGAACCACACTTTCTACTGGAACTGCCTGGCGCCAAACGCTGGCGGTCAACCGACCGGCGCACTGGCTGAGGCGATCAACGCGGCTTTCGGTTCGTTCGACAAGTTCAAAGAAGAGTTCACCAAGACTTCCGTCGGCACCTTCGGTTCCGGCTGGGGCTGGCTGGTGAAAAAAGCTGACGGTTCCCTGGCCCTGGCCAGCACCATCGGCGCCGGCAACCCGCTGACCAGCGGCGACACCCCGCTGCTGACCTGCGACGTTTGGGAACACGCCTACTACATCGACTACCGCAACGTACGTCCAAAGTATGTGGAAGCGTTCTGGAACCTGGTCAACTGGAAGTTCGTGGCTGAGCAGTTCGAAGGCAAGACCTTCACTGCCTAAGTAGCGCTTGCAGTAGAAAGAGCCCGGCAATTGCCGGGCTTTTTTATGGGAGATTTCCGCTAACCGCCAAGGACACATGGAACTGGGCAGCAGGCTTCGCCACTCAGGTATCGAGAGGCCCGTTGCCTCCTTTTCCATCCACTTCGGAGATTTCAGCATGATCGAATTAGCAGCATTGGGTGCCCTGGCCCCCGTCGCCGCAACCGCCCTGCCACTGGCCGCAAAAGCCGCAGAGGCCGGTATCAAGGTCGCAAGCGACGTAGCGAGTAAAACGGTGGAATTCGCCAAGGAAGCGGTAAACCAAGGCTCGCAGATCACGTTTTAAGCCGTACGACCCCCATCGGTACCAGAGCGGCGGACACCGATCCGTCGCCCTTCCAACAACCCCCGCCAACACCCTCGCCCTCTTCTCCATCAATGTCCCTTTGACTGCCATCACCAGATTGCCAATACTCATGGCATATTGAGGCCACCCGCATGGAACAAGGAATGCCCCTTTGAAGCTGGAACTCAAAAACAGCTTGTCGGTGAAGTTGCTACGGGTTGTGCTGCTGTCGGCATTGATCGTGGGCGTTGCGCTGAGCGTGGCGCAGATCGTGTTTGATGCCTACAAGACGCGCCAGGCCGTGGCCGGTGATGCCCAGCGCATCCTCGACATGTTTCGCGACCCGTCTACCCAGGCCGTCTACAGCCTGGACCGCGAAATGGGCATGCAGGTGATTGAAGGCCTGTTTCAGGACGACGCCGTGCGCATGGCTTCCATCGGCCACCCCAACGAAACCATGCTCGCGGAAAAAAGCCGCCCGTTGCAGCAATCGCCCACCCGCTGGTTGACCGACCTGATTCTTGACCAGGAGCGTACATTTACCACCGCGCTGGTCGGCAAGGGCCCCTATAGCGAATATTACGGCGACTTGAGCATTACCCTGGACACGGCCACCTACGGCAAAAGCTTCATTGTCAGTTCGGTGATCATCTTTATTTCCGGCGTGCTGCGCGCCCTCGCCATGGGCCTGGTGCTGTACCTGGTCTATCACTGGCTGCTGACCAAGCCGTTGTCGCGGATTATCGAGCACTTGACCGCGATCAACCCGGACCGGCCCAGCGAGCACAAGATCCCGCAGATCAAGGGTCACGAACGCAACGAACTGGGGCTGTGGATCAACACTGCCAACCAGTTACTCGAATCCATCGAGCGCAATACCCACTTGCGCCATGAGGCGGAATCCAGCCTGCTGCGCATGGCCCAGTATGACTTTCTCACCGGCCTGCCCAACCGCCAGAAGCTGCAGGAGCAACTGGACAAGATCCTGATCGACGCCGGTCGCCGGCAACGCCGTGTGGCGGTGTTATGCGTCGGGCTGGACGACTTCAAAAGCGTCAATGAGCAGTTCACTTACCAGGCCGGCGACAAATTATTGCTGGCCTTGGCCGACCGTCTGCGTGCTCACAGCGGTCGTCTCGGCGCCCTCGCCCGCCTCGGCGGCGACCAGTTCGCCATGGTGCAGGCCGATATCGACCAGCCCTACGAGGCGGCCGAACTGGCGCAAAGCATCCTGGACGACCTGGAAGCGGAATTCGCCCTCGATCAGGACCATATTCGCCTGCGCGCCACCATCGGCATCACCTTGTTTCCGGAAGACGGCGACAGCACCGAAAAGCTGCTGCAAAAAGCCGAACAGACCATGACCCTGGCCAAGAGCCGCTCACGCAACCGCTATCAGTTCTACATCGCCAGCGTCGACAGTGAAATGCGCCGACGCCGCGAGCTGGAAAAAGACCTGCGCGACGCCCTGAGCCGTGACCAGTTCCACCTGGTGTATCAGCCGCAAATCAGCTACCGCGACCACCGCGTGGTCGGTGTGGAAGCGCTGATTCGCTGGCAGCACCCGGAACACGGCCTGGTGCCGCCGGACTTGTTTATCCCGCTGGCGGAACAGAACGGCACCATTATCCCGATTGGCGAATGGGTGCTCGACCAGGCCTGCCGCCAGTTGCGCGAATGGCATGACCTGGGCTTCACCGAGTTGCGCATGGCGGTCAACCTGTCGACCGTGCAGTTGCACCACACCGAGTTGCCGCGGGTGGTCAACAACCTGATGCAGATCTACCGCCTGCCACCCCGCAGCCTTGAGCTGGAAGTGACCGAGACCGGCCTGATGGAAGACATCAGCACCGCTGCCCAACACTTGCTGAGCCTGCGTCGTTCCGGGGCGCTGATCGCCATTGATGACTTCGGTACCGGCTACTCATCCCTGAGCTACCTGAAAAGCCTGCCGCTGGACAAGATCAAGATCGACAAGAGCTTTGTTCAGGACCTGCTCGATGACGACGACGATGCAACCATCGTGCGCGCCATCATCCAACTGGGCAAAAGCCTCGGCATGCAGGTGATTGCCGAAGGCGTGGAAACCGCCGAGCAGGAGGCTTACATCATTTCCGAGGGCTGCCATGAGGGCCAGGGCTACCACTACAGCAAACCGCTGCAAGCCCGCGAGTTAGCGGCTTATTTGAAGCAGTCCGAACGCAACAACGCGGCGATTCTCTGACCCGGCAAAACGATACCAAATATTTCCCTCGTATAAACCTTTACACAAAATGCAAATCTTTCGCATTATGTCGCAGTTTTTGCGCTCCCCCGCGCGCCCTATCAACAACCGAAGCAGGATGTTCGCCATGATTCGTATGCCCCTGGCCACCGCCAGTCTGCTGGCCATTGCCATTTCTCTCGCCGGTTGCGGCGAAGGTAAAGACAAGGCCGCCGCGCCGACCCCGGCTGCCAGCACCACCGCTCCAGCCGCTGCCACGCCTGCCGGCCAGGTCGACGAAGCGGCCGCCAAGGCTGTGGTCGCGCATTACGCTGACATGGTGTTCGCGGTGTACAGCGACGCGCAATCCACTGCAAAAACCCTGCAAACCGCGATCGACACCTTCCTCGCCAACCCGGACGAGCAAACCCTGAAAGCCGCCCGTACTGCTTGGATCGCCGCTCGCGTACCGTACCTGCAGAGCGAAGTGTTCCGTTTCGGCAACACCATCATCGACGACTGGGAAGGCCAGGTTAACGCCTGGCCCCTGGACGAAGGCCTGATCGATTACGTCGACAAATCCTACGAGCACGCACTGGGCAACCCTGGCGCCAACGCCAACATCATTGCCAACAACGAGATCCAGGTCGGCGAAGACAAGGTCGACGTCAAAGACATCACCCCGGAAAAACTCGCCAGCCTCAATGAGCTGGGCGGTTCCGAAGCCAACGTCGCCACCGGCTACCACGCCATCGAATTCCTGCTTTGGGGCCAGGACCTCAACGGCACCGGCCCTGGCGCGGGCAATCGCCCGGCGTCGGACTACATGACCGGCGACGGTGCAACCGGCGGTCACAACGAGCGCCGTCGCACCTACCTGCGCGCGGTGACTCAGCTGCTGGTCAGCGACCTGGAAGAAATGGTCGGCAACTGGAAGCCCAACGTCGAAGACAACTACCGCGCCACCCTGGAGGCAGAACCTGCCACCGACGGCCTGCGCAAAATGTTGTTCGGCATGGGCAGCCTGTCCCTGGGCGAGCTGGCCGGTGAACGCATGAAGGTGTCCCTGGAAGCCAACTCGCCGGAAGACGAACAGGATTGCTTCAGCGACAACACCCACAACTCGCATTTCTACGACGCCAAGGGCATCCGCAACGTCTACCTGGGCGAGTACACCCGCACCGACGGCAACAAGATGACCGGCCCAAGCCTGTCGTCGTTGGTGGCCAAGGCTGACCCGGCGGCCGACGCGGCGCTGAAAGCTGACCTTGCGGCCACTGAAGCGAAGATTCAGGTCATGGTGGATCACGCCAATAACGGTGAGCATTACGACCAACTGATTGCTGCGGGTAACGATGCGGGCAACCAGATCGTGCGTGACGCGATTGCGGCACTGGTCAAGCAGACCGGGGCGATTGAAACAGCGGCGGGCAAGCTGGGAATCAGCGACTTGAACCCGGACAGTGCTGATCACGAGTTCTGATCAGTGCTGGATTAAATGAGGCGACCTTCGGGTCGCCTTTTTTGTGCCTGCCTTCCAGGCCTCGTAAAACGCCACAGAGCTTGTGTGGGAGCGGGCTTGCTCGCGAATACGGCGTGTCAGCCAATGGATTGCTCACTGAACCACCGCCTTCGCGAGCAAGCCCGCTCCCACATTTTACCGCGTCGCCTTTGAGCCCTCGAATTACGCAGGTAGAATGGCGCCTTTAATCGTCACCCCGAGCACATTTCATGGCGTTGCCGACCCTACGCATCATCGGTTTCATCATCGGCATCTTCCTGATCACACTCGCGATCGCCATGGTCGTCCCGATGGCCACCCTGGTGATATTCGAACGCACCAGCGACCTGCCCTCGTTCCTCTGGGCCAGCCTGATTACCTTCCTCGCCGGCCTGGCCCTGGTGATCCCCGGCCGCCCCGAACACATACACCTGCGCCCTCGGGACATGTACCTGCTGACCGTCAGCAGTTGGCTGGTGGTCTGCATCTTCGCCGCGCTGCCGTTTTTGCTGACCCAACACATCAGTTACACCGACTCGTTTTTTGAAAGCATGTCGGGCATCACCGCCACCGGCTCCACCGTGTTGAGCGGGCTGGACAGCATGTCCCCCGGCATTCTGATGTGGCGCTCGCTGCTGCACTGGCTTGGTGGCATCGGCTTTATCGGCATGGCGGTGGCGATCCTGCCGCTGCTGCGCATCGGTGGCATGCGCCTGTTCCAGACCGAATCGTCGGACCGCTCGGAAAAGGTCATGCCGCGCTCGCACATGGTGGCGCGGCTGATCGTGGCAACGTATGTCGGCATCACCATCCTTGGCAGCCTGGCGTTCTGGTGGGCCGGGATGGGCTTGTTCGATGCAATCAACCACGCGATGTCGGCGATCTCCACCGGTGGTTTTTCGACCTCCGATGAATCCCTGGCCCACTGGAAACAACCGGCTGTGCACTGGGTTGCCGTGGTCGTGATGATCCTCGGCAGCTTACCGTTCACGCTGTACGTCGCCACCTTGCGCGGCAATCGCCGGGCGCTGATCAAGGATCAGCAGGTGCAAGGCTTGCTCGGGCTATTGATCGTGACCTGGCTGGTCCTCGGCACCTGGTACTGGTGGACGACCAATTTGCATTGGCTCGACGCCCTGCGCCATGTGGCGGTTAACGTCACCTCCGTGGTCACCACCACCGGCTTTGCGCTGGGGGACTACAGCATCTGGGGCAACTTCTCACTGATGTTGTTTTTCTACTTGGGCTTTGTCGGCGGCTGCTCGGGTTCTACGGCGGGCGGGATCAAGATCTTCCGGTTCCAGGTCGCGTATATCCTGCTCAAGGCCAACTTGAATCAGTTGATTCACCCGCGCGCCGTGATCAAGCAGAAGTACAACGGCCACCGTCTCGACGAAGAGATCGTGCGCTCGATTCTGACTTTCTCGTTTTTCTTCGCCATCACCATCTGTGCAATCGCACTGGCCCTTTCGCTGCTGGGGCTGGACTGGATGACCGCGTTGACCGGCGCCGCCAGTACCGTATCGGGTGTAGGCCCGGGCCTGGGCGAAACCATCGGCCCGGCCGGTAACTTCGCCAGCCTGCCGGACGCCGCGAAGTGGATCTTGTCGTTCGGCATGCTGCTGGGGCGACTGGAGATTATTACAGTCTTTGTTCTGTGCATCCCGGCGTTTTGGCGCCACTGACAGTCGGCGCTTCCAGCAACCGCGCCCGGTACTCGCCGGGCGTGGTGTCGAACCAGCGGCGAAACGCGCGGAAGAAATTGCTTGGGTCGGCAAACCCCAACAGGTAGGCAATCTCCAGCAACGTCATGCTCGGCTGCGCGAGGTACTGCTCGGCGAGTTCGCGGCGCGTGTCGTCGAGCAACGTCTGGAAACTGGTGCCCTCTTCCTGCAAACGCCGCTGCAAGGTGCGCTGGGACAAGTGCAAGGTCTGGGCGACCACTTCACGCTTGGGTTCGCCCTGAGGGAGCAGACGGCACAACACCTGGCGCGCCTTGTGGGTCACGCGGCTCTCGGAAAACCGTGCCAGGTACTCACCGGCAAACCGATCGTGCAACAGCGCCATGGCCTCGTTGGCCGTGGGCAGCGGTGCATCCATGTCAGCCTGGTCGAAAATCAGCGCGTCATACGGCGCACTGAACTCCAAAGGGGCGTGGAAGGCTTGCTTGTAGGGCGCGAGGTCCGCCGGTGGCTCACCTTGTAACATCACCTTGCGCGGGTGCAGGGTGCGCCCGGTCAACCAGCCGCACAGCGCCAGTGCGCTGGCCAGCGAGGCTTCGGTGCTTTGTCGGGTAGGCGGCAGGTGATCGCCGTGCACCGTCAAAATCAGCGCATAGCCTTCAGGTAAAAGTCGGAAACTCAGGTCGGCGCTTTCGGCAATGATCCGTTGGTAACGCACCAGGCGCATAAAGCCTTCCGCCAGGGTGTTGCTGGACATCAAGGCATAACCGGCGACATGAAACGACGCCGGGCGCACCACCTTGCCCATGTTCAGGCCGATCGCCGGGTTCCCCGACAGCTCCACCGCACGTTGCCAGAGACGGGTCATGGAGTCCTGGGGGAAACGCGCATCGGGGTCACTGAGGGCGGCGTAGTCCAGGCCGAGTTGCTTGAACAAGACGCGGCAGTCCAGCCCGTCCATTTCCAACGCCTTGACTATCCCCATCGCCCAGCTTGCAGAAGTTGTTCGTTCGCTCATGGCGTCTTCTTAAAAAAGCAGGCTTAAACGGCAGCCAGGAAGCCAAGGATACTAAAGTGGCATCTATTGTCACTGGCTGTTACCACTGCTCACTCTAGACTCAAATAAGCTCCCCGCCGAACATCTGTTGGGCGGCACAACCACCCAAGGGCCGGCCATCGTGGAAAACATCAAACAATTCAATAGCTTTGCCGAATTCTACCCTTACTACCTGAGCGAACATGGCAACAGCACCTGCCGGCGCCTGCATTTTATCGGCACGACCCTGGTGATCGGCATTCTGGCGTATGCCATCGGCCGCGGTTCATTGGGCCTGCTGCTGGCGTTGCCCATCGCGGGTTACAGCTTTGCCTGGATCGGCCATTTCTTCTTCGAAAAGAACCGCCCGGCCACGTTTCAACACCCGCTCTACAGTTTGCTGGGCGATTTTGTGATGTACCGCGACATGATTTTGGGCAAGGTGCCTTTCTAACCTTTCACGGTGCCGTCTTGAATACGGCGCCATTTCAAGGTGTGACCTCTTGTCACTTGTGTGAAAGCATGAAAATTCGTACATCAGCGGACATAAAATTCTTTTTGTCATTTTCAGTGTTGTATCCTGCCAAGGCTTTTTGAGAGCGCGGAATCACCTGCGATTGAAAAAACAGACCTTGCGAGGAGCGACGACGATGCACGAGATACCTAATCTCCCCTTCCCAAGCCTGCACCCAACACAGCAGCCAACACCGCAGCAGGCCAGCAATAAACAGCCTGAGGCCAAAGAAGCAAAACCAGTCGACAGCAAACGCCAGGACTGACGCCGTACCAGACCGTGTGGAAAGCGCCCCTTCAAGCGCTTTCCACACTGCCTGAATGATGAGATACCCGCGATGACCGATGACGCCCCCACCCCCCCTGCCGATACCCCGGATGCTGCTGTGCTCGACGCTGCCTTGCAGATGATCGAAGTCTGGAACCGTCTCAGCACCGACAAACAAACCCTGCTGCTCAAACGTTTCGGCACCCAGGAAAATGCCTTGGCCGCCCTGGTGACCACGCAAATGCTCGCGCCCGCCAAATCCTGATAGCGATGAGCTGAAGTTTTTGAAGTATTGCCGCCCCGCCCGGCCCCAGCGCCGGTATCATTAGCAGCCTATCTTTACCTGCTGCGACAGTGGACCTCTCCCATGCCAGATACCCAGCGCCCCATGGCGGTCACGCTGCAAGTTGTTTCTATCGTGTTGTTCACCTTTATCGGCTACCTGAACATTGGTATTCCCCTGGCCGTTTTGCCGGGCTATGTCCATAGCCAACTGGGCTATGGCGCCGTGATTGCCGGGCTGGTGATCAGCGTGCAATACCTGGCCACGCTGCTCAGCCGCCCGTATGCCGGAAAAATCATCGATAACCTGGGCAGCAAGCGCGCGGTGCTGATCGGCCTGGTCGGTTGCGGCCTGAGTGGCGTGTTCATGTTGCTGGCGGCGTGGTTTTCCAGCTTGCCGGCCTTCAGCCTGGTCTGCCTGCTCATCGGGCGACTGGTCCTCGGCAGCGCGGAAAGCCTGGTGGGCTCGGGCGCCATCGGCTGGGGAATCGGCCGCGTCGGCGCCGCCAACACGGCCAAGGTTATCTCGTGGAACGGCATCGCCAGTTATGGCGCGCTGGCCGTCGGCGCACCGTTGGGGGTGCTGCTGGTCAGTCACTTCGGGCTGTGGAGCATGGGCGTCAGCATTATTCTGCTGGCGGTCGTCGGCGTGCTGCTGGCCTGGAACAAGGAGGCGGCACCGATCGTGGCCGGCGTGCGCCTGCCGTTCATGAACGTACTGGGCCGGGTGCTGCCCCACGGCTGTGCCTTGGCGCTGGGCTCGATCGGCTTTGGCACCATCGCCACGTTTATCACCCTGTATTACACCACCCAACATTGGGACAACGCGGTATGGGCCTTGAGCCTGTTCGGCGCGAGTTTTATCGGTGCACGCCTGCTGTTCGGCAATTTGATCAACCGTATCGGCGGCTTTCGCGTGGCGATTGCCTGCCTGTCGGTGGAGATCTTCGGCCTGCTGCTGCTGTGGCTCGCCCCTGACGCCCACCTGGCCTTGGCCGGTGCGGCGTTGAGCGGCTTTGGTTTTTCCCTGGTGTTTCCGGCGCTGGGGGTGGAGGCGGTCAACCTGGTGCCAGCCTCCAGCCGCGGTGCGGCGGTCGGGGCTTATTCACTGTTTATCGACTTGTCGCTGGGTATCACCGGCCCGCTGGCGGGAGCTGTGGCGGCAGGCTTCGGTTTTGCGTCGATCTTCCTGTTCGCCGCCCTCGCCGCCTTCGGCGGTTTGCTGCTGAGTGTGTATTTGTACCGGCAAGCACCCAGGGCCCGCGAAGCACGCGACGCTTAGAAATCCACCTTGCCGCGCCCGGCCTTGATGCTGCCGCGCTTGGTCTTGGATTCCAGGCGACGCTTTTTCGAGCCCAGGGTGGGCTTGGTCGGGCGGCGCTTTTTCTCGACCTTGGTGGCGCTGAGGATCAACTCCACCAGGCGCTCCAGCGCATCCGCGCGATTCTGTTCCTGAGTCCGGTATTGCTGGGCCTTGAGCACCAGCACGCCGTCACTGGTGATGCGGCTGTCGCGCAGCGCCAGCAGCCGCTCCTTGTAAAACTCCGGCAACGATGACGCCGGAATATCAAACCGCAGGTGCACCGCGCTCGACACCTTGTTGACGTTCTGCCCACCGGCGCCCTGGGCGCGAATGGCGGTCAGCTCGATCTCGGCATCGGGCAGGTGCACAGTGTTGGAAATTACCAGCATCACTCAAAAACCTTAGGCAACGGACAAGCCCAACTCGGACAACAACATCGACGCCTGGGCTTTGGAAATCACGGCGCCTTTGAACAGTTTGGCATCATTGAGGCGAAAGCCGCTCAAATCCGCGCCGCGCAGGTCGGCGCCCGCGAAATTGGCGCCGTTGATACGGGCGTGAGCGAGGCTGCAATCGATCAGTTCAGCCTTGCGAAAGTCTGCATCCGACAAGTCGCTGTCGGAGAAGTCCAGGTTATTCAGCACGGTTCGGGCAAACGACAGGCCGGACAAAAATGCGCTGTTGAGCCGGGTTTCGCTGAAGCTCAGCCCCAGCGAGGCACAGTGAGTGAAGTTGGCGCCAGTCAGCTTGCAGTGGGCAAAACTCGCCTGGGACAATTTGCTGCGCTGCCAGCGGGTGTTGTTCAGGTCACAGCTGCTGAACTGGGCTTCCAGCAGGTTCGCCGCTTCGAATACGGCGTGGGCCGCGCGGCAACGGGTCCATTGCGTGCCTTCCAGGCGCGAGCCAAGAAAAGAAGTCTGGACCAGCATGCAGCGTTCGAACACCCAATGGTCCAGCGCCATCCGCGACAAATCGGCGCCGCTCAAGTCGACGTCAATCAACCGCAACGGCCCACTGTGCTGGTCAATCAGGTCTTCCAGCTCGGAACGCTGCAAGGTGCCGCCGTCGATGTCAGTGTGCTGCATGGAGCCTCCGGGCAGGGGTCTAAGTAAAAACAGGCAGCGAGTCTAACCCGCCCACGCCCACCGAAAACCCGACAACATGCCGGGTTTTCTGTTTACGGGAAACGTCCTACTCCAGAACCGTCCGCACGGTGTTCTGAACCGTTTGTGCCTTGCGCTTGTTCTTGATCCAGTAACACAGCCCCATGAACGCCACCCACACCGGGATCGCGTACACCGACACCTGAATCCCCGGAATCATCAGCATGATCACCAGGATAAACGCGACGAATGCCAGGCAGATGAAGTTACCGTAGGGGTACCACAGCGCCTTGAACAACGGCACCTGGCCGGTGCGGTTCATGTGCTGGCGGAATTTGAAGTGGGAGAAGCTGATCATCGCCCAGTTGATCACCAGCGTGGCCACTACCAGGGACATCAGCAGTTCCAGCGCATGTTGCGGGATCAGGTAGTTCATCAACACCGCCACCAGCGTGATAGCCGCCGAGGCCAGGATCGAACGCACCGGCACACCGCGCTTGTCGATCTTCGCCAGCGCACGAGGCGCGTCGCCCTGCTCAGCCATGCCCAACAACATGCGGCTGTTGCAGTAGGTGCCGCTGTTGTACACCGACAGCGCGGCGGTCAACACCACGAAGTTGAGGATGTGCGCGGCAGTGTTGCTGCCCAGCATCGAAAACACCTGCACGAACGGGCTGCCGCTGTAGGCATCGCCGGACGCGTTGAGGCTTGCCAGCAGGCTGTCCCACGGCGTGAGCGACAACAGCACCACCAGGGCACCGATGTAGAAAATCAGGATGCGATAGATCACCTGATTGATCGCTTTGGGGATCACGGTGCGTGGCTGGTCGGCTTCGGCGGCGGTAAAACCGAGCATTTCCAGGCCGCCGAACGAGAACATGATGATCGCCATGGCCATCACCAATCCGCCCACACCGTGCGGGAAGAACCCCCCGTGGTCCCACAGGTTGCTCACCGAGGCTTGCGGGCCGCCGCTGCCGCTGACCAGCAAATAGCTGCCCAGGGCGATCATGCCGACGATGGCCACAACCTTGATAATGGCGAACCAGAATTCGGCCTCACCGAAGACTTTGACGTTGGCCAGGTTAATCAAGTTGATCAACACGAAGAACGCCGCCGCCGACACCCACGTCGGGATCTCCGGCCACCAGTAGTGCACGTATTTGCCGACGGCCGTCAGCTCCGACATACCGACCAGAATGTACAGAATCCAGCAGTTCCAGCCCGACAGGAAGCCGGCGAAACCACCCCAGTACTTGTGGGCAAAATGGCTGAAGGAGCCGGCGACCGGCTCTTCGACGATCATTTCGCCGAGCTGGCGCATGATCATGAAGGCGATAAAGCCGCAGATGGCATAGCCCAGGATCATCGACGGTCCGGCGGATTTGAGCACCCCGGCCGAGCCCAGGAACAGGCCGGTGCCGATGGCGCCCCCGAGGGCGATCAACTGGATATGCCGATTTTTCAGGCCGCGTTTCAGCTCGCCTGAAGAGGAATGGGGTCCACTCATGAAAAGGGTCTCACGCAAGGTTTGATGATGTTGAATGCACGTTGCTGCCTTGAGTCTCGACTCAAGCAGCGCTGCTCAAACCCCAGCGCAGGCACCAGGAGTACAGCGTCTTTCTAACGGTCATGCGTCACCTGTTTGTTTTTATCTGTGACGAAATCGAACCCGTCCGGCTCGTGGCCAGGCGGAGTGATCAGGGTGGGTAAACCCCGAGGTCTTGGCCTTTTGCGTAGGTACGCAAGGGGGTCACAGTAAAACGCGGCGCATTGTACACCGCTCGACAGCTTCGGGCCGACCCCGCAAGACGCCTGTGACAATCTGTCAGGCATTCCTTACAGCTTCTTACTCGTCAAGTTTTGCGCGGCTTTCTCGTAAATTAATCGTTACAGCACGGAAAATAAGCGTTACAGCCAAGCGCGGGCTGTCTGAAAACGGAAAAATGTCAGTCGGAAATTTACGGTTGGTTACCCGCTCCAGTCCGTTGTTTTTTCTGAAAAAAAGACAGCGCTAAAAAAACAGAAGAAAAAATCCAAATGAGACCGTGTCAATAAATATTTTGCATTCCGAAACACTCTCTCCTAGGTTCTTTCACTTGCCAGCGAAGCCCGTTGGCAAGCCGTTCTCAAACAACGTCCTCTAGGAGATACACCATGCAAGCACTGGAAAACGACCTGGAAACCGAACTGCAACTCGACGATTGGTTTGAAGCGCCGACCCATGAGGCCGCCGTTGAAATGATGCAAGCCGATGCCGTTGTGCCCTTTGGCACCGCGATGTGGCCTTTCTAACACCCGGCAGGCATCCGGCAGGTGCTGTGCACGGCACCTGCCCCCTTACCCAAGGCACAGAAGGACACCCGTCATGGACAAGGCCCGCGCCGTCGAACACTTTCTCTACTACCTCGCGCACCACCCGGCCCTCAACGGCCTGAGCCGCCCTACCGTGCTACTGGGCCATACCGAACGCTACGAGGCCATCGCCCAGGCAATCACCCACGGCAGTGCCGCCCGATTCAATTTCCAGGTGCAGCGCCTGGACCTGGCCGCCAGCGACACCCTGGCCCAGGCCATCGAAGCCTGCGACCTGTACCTGTTTCTCTACGATTCCTCGACCCTGCCCAACCCACGCGCCGAAGGCCCGGACTTTATCCGCGCCCTGCAAGGCGTGATGGCGGAGCACTGGAAGAAATCCCTGCTGTTCAAGGATTACGGCGACTACTTCTACGACACCTTCAGCGTCGAGCCGCAGCGCATTGCCGACCTCAACGCCACGCTGATCCGCCGCATGTCCCAAGCCAACGTGCTGAGCTTTACCGACAAACACGGTTCACGCCTGGAAGCGCCGATGAGCAGCATCAAGAAGTGGACCAACATCAACGGCGTCGGCAACCACGACCTGGCACCGGGCGAGATCGCCACCCACAGCGAAGCCATCAATGGCCAGGTGCGGTTTGTCGGCACCTTCCTCAGCACCATCCCGTTTGCACGCAAATACGGCGTGCTGCAGTCACCGCTCGAACTGTGGATCGAGAATTCGACGATATGCAGCGTGGCCAGCGACGTGCCGGGGCTGGCGGATGATTTCAACAAGTACCTGAATGCCAACCCGTCCAACCGGCGCGTGGAGGAATTGGGGATTGGCACCAATGAAGGCGTGAAAGACTTGTATGCGCGCAATGCCGGCTTCGAGGAGCGCCATTGCGGCCTGCACCTGGGCTTGGGTGGCGGACAGAAAGGCAGCCATCACCTGGACCTGATCTTTGCCAGCGGGGTGTTGGCGCTGGATGACAAGCCGGTGTTTGACGGGACGTTTGCGTTCTGAAAGCCGATTTCGAAATCAACGTAGATCTAAATGTGGGAGCGGGCTTGCTCGCGAATGCGGTGTATCCGCTTGCACATGCATCAACTGACACACCGTATTCGCGAGCAAGCCCGCTCCCACAGTTGATCGCATTGCAAATTCAGAGCAAAAAAAAACGCCAACCCTAAGGTTGGCGTTTTTGTGCAGCACTTACATCACTGCGGCTTCTTGCGACCAAAACCCGGGCGCTGACCGGAACCGGCCGGGGCGCCACGGCGCTTGCCCGACGGCTCGTCGGCGACCAGTTTCGGGCCGGGGCGCTTGTTCGCCGCCGGCTTGGCTGGGCGCTTGGTGCTGGCGCTGTCGGCTGGGCGATCGGAGGCCGGAGCACCACGGCCTTCGCCACGGTTGCTACGGCCACCGCTTGGCGCTTCGCCACGGGCTGGACGCGGAGTGCGCGGTGCACGCTCGCCTTCCTGACGCGATGGCGCGGTTGGGCGACGCTCGCCTTCGATGTGCGGCTCACGGGAGATACGACCGCCGGTGGCCGGCGCATTCAGCGCCGGGCGCAAGGTGCGGGCAACGCGTTCGGTACGCGCCACAGGGCGCGACGATTTACGCTGCATACGCTCAAGCTTGTCTTTGCTCTTGGCGTTCATCTGCGGCATCGCGACCGGCGTCAGGCCAACTTCAGCGCTGAGGATGTCGACTTCGTACTGGCTCATTTCGCGCCAGCGGCCCATCGGCAGGTCGGAGTTCAGGAACACCGGACCAAAACGCACGCGCTTCAGGCGGCTGACCACCAGGCCCTGGGATTCCCACAGGCGACGTACTTCACGGTTACGGCCTTCCATCACCACGCAGTGGTACCAGTGGTTGAAACCTTCACCACCTGGAGCCTGCTTGATGTCGGTGAACTTGGCCGGGCCGTCTTCGAGGACGACGCCAGCTTTCAAGCGCTCGATCATCTCGTCATCGACTTCGCCACGTACACGTACCGCGTATTCACGGTCCATCTCGTAGGACGGGTGCATCAGGCGGTTGGCCAGTTCACCGTCGGTGGTGAACATCAGCAAGCCGGTGGTGTTGATGTCCAGACGACCGATGTTGATCCAGCGGCCTTCTTTAGGCTTAGGCATTTTGTCGAACACGGTCGGACGGCCTTCCGGGTCGTCACGGGTGCAGATCTCGCCGTCGGGCTTGTTGTACATGATCACGCGGCGCACCGATTCGGCGGCCTCTTCACGCTTGATGACTTTGCCATCAATGGTGATTGCATCGTGCAGATCGACGCGCTGACCGAGGGTAGCCTCGACGCCGTTGACCTTGATGCGCTTCTGGGTGATCCAGGCTTCGACGTCGCGTCGCGAGCCCACACCGATACGCGCCAGCACCTTTTGCAGCTTTTCGCCTGCAGGGCCGATTTCCTGGCTGTCGTTCTGGTCTTTATCGTTCATCTTAAGCACCTCCCGGTGGGTCGATTCAGGCGTGGCCTGAAGAGTGTTGAAAGCGGGGCTTTGGGCGAATACCTCGCCAAAGGGTCGCGAATCATACGCGCATGGCGCGCGTTGCGCATCAGAGACTAGTCGATTAAGCCGTTGTCATTTGCTTTTCCGCCGACCGGTGGCGCCCAGCGCCAGCAAGCGCAGCTCGGCTTCGGCCAGAACCGTGCGTTTGTCGACCTTGTCGAGTTTCTTCCAGGCGCGGATCTCACGCTTGCTGCGGCCGCACCCGACGCAGATGTAATCGCTGAACTTGCAGATACTGATGCAGGGGTCTTTGGTTGAACTCATTTGAATCCTCCCAGGCAACGGGTTTTCTGTGGCAGCTGGCTCGCCTGCGATGGCGTCACCTCGGTGAAACACAAAGACCGAGTCGCCTGTATCGCAGGCAAGCCAGCTCCCACATTTTGATGCGGCGTCAGTCTTCGAACTGACGCCGCTCGGCCTCGATGGCCTCAGCCAACGCCCGGGCTTCGTCTTCCTCGTCGCTCAACGGCGGTTGTTCAAGGGCGGCGACGGCAGCCAGGAGTTTCTCACGGGCATCAGCGACACCGAGGATGTCTTCCTCAGGCTCAGGCTCAACTTCAATGTCGACCTCAGACCCGGGCTCAGACTCAACTTCAATGTCGACCTCAGGCACCGTTTCAACGTTCACCTGGGTTTCAGGCTCGGCAGCGCCATCACGCAGCAAGTCGTCGAAGTCGGTCTTGATGCCCTGCTCCATGTCGTCCAGTTCCAGCAATAAGGTATGGAAGCTGGTTTCGTCCTTGGGTTCCTCCGGCTCGGCCGTGGCGTCGGCGAGTTCCTGCAGGCTGGCGGGCACCGGCGCGTCGTCGAAGTCCAGCACCGGGTCCGGCTCCATCTCGCGCAGCTCAGCCAGGGGCGGCAGGTCATCGAGGTTTTTCAGGTTGAAGTGGTCGAGGAACACTTTGGTGGTGGCGAACATCGCCGGTTTACCGGGCACATCACGGTAGCCGACGATGCGGATCCACTCGCGCTCCAGCAACGTCTTGACGATATGGCTGTTGACCGCCACGCCACGCACATCCTCGATCTCGCCGCGTGTGATCGGCTGGCGATAGGCAATCAGCGCCATGGTCTCAAGCATCGCCCGCGAATAACGCTGCGGGCGTTCTTCCCACAAACGGCCGACCCACGGGGAAAACTTCTCACGGATCTGCAGGCGATAACCCGATGCCACTTCGCGCAGCTCAAAGGCACGGCCGTCGCAGGACTTGCGCAAAATCTCCAGCGCCTTCTTGAACACAGGGGGCTCGGGCCGCTCGGCCTCTTCAAAAAGTTCGAACAAGCGCTCCAGGGATTGCGGTTTACCCGAGGCCAGAAGAAAGGCTTCCAGCAACGGGGCCAGTTCGCGGGGTTCAGTCAAATTCATCGATTCAGCTCTTTATTCGGCTCGCGCCCGCACGTGGATAGCCGCAAAAGGCTCATTCTGGACCAGCTCGACCAAGGACTCCTTGACCAGTTCGAGGATCGCCATAAATGTCACCACGACCCCCAGGCGCCCCTCTTCTTTGGTAAACAGCTCAACAAACGGCACAAAGCCGCCGCCCTTGAGGCGTTCAAGCACATCACTCATGCGCTCACGGGTCGACAAGGCCTCGCGGCTGACCTGGTGGCTTTCAAACATATCGCCACGGCGCAATACCTCGGCCATCGACATCAACAACTCTTCCAGGCTCACGTCCGGCAACAGCTTGCGCGCCCGGGCTTCCGGGGCATCAAGCTTGGGCACCACCACATCACGGCCGACGCGGCTCAAGCCGTCGATGCCTTCGGCGGCGGCCTTGAAGCGTTCGTACTCCTGCAGGCGGCGGATCAGTTCGGCGCGCGGGTCGTCTTCTTCCGCTTCGATGGTTTCTGAACGCGGCAACAGCATGCGCGACTTGATCTCGGCCAGCATAGCGGCCATCACCAGGTATTCGGCGGCCAGTTCCAGGCGCACCGACTGCATCAGCTCGACATAGCCCATGTATTGGCGAGTGATTTCCGCCACCGGGATGTCGAGGATATTGATGTTCTGCTTGCGGATCAGGTACAGCAGCAAGTCCAGCGGGCCTTCGAAGGCTTCCAGGAAGACCTCCAGGGCGTCCGGCGGGATATACAAATCCAGCGGCATTTCCATGACCGCCTGGCCGTAGACCATGGCGAAGGGCAGTTCCTGCTGGGCACCGGCCTGGCTGTCGACGGTTTCCACGACCGCCATTCAGGCCTCGACCATGAAGGGCGTCGGGTCGCCACAGCCGACACGCACCACTTCCGGTTCGCCGTCAGCCAGGTTGATCACAGTGGAGGCCTTGTTGCCGCCGTAGCCGCCGTCGATGATCAGGTCGACGTGTTTTTCCAGCAGGCGCCGCATTTCGTAAGGGTCGTACAGCGGCTCGGTTTCACCGGGCAGGATCAACGACACACTCATCAACGGCTCGCCCAGCTCAGCGAGCAATGCCAGCGCAATCGGGTGCTCCGGCACCCGCAAGCCGATGGTGCGCTTCTTCGGGTGCAACAGCAGGCGCGGCACTTCGCGGGTGGCATTCAGAATAAATGTGTAAGGCCCCGGCGTGTGGGCCTTGAGCAGGCGGAACGTGCCGGTGTCGACCTTGGCGAACAGGCCCAGCTGGGACAGGTCGCTGCAGATCAACGCGAAGTTGTGGTTCTTGTCGAGGTCACGCAGGCGCCTGACCCGTTCAACCGCGCTTTTGTCGCCGATCTGGCAACCAATGGCGTAGGACGAATCCGTTGGGTAGATCACCACGCCACCGGCGCGAATAATCTCCACTGCCTGTTTAATCAGGCGCGCTTGAGGGTTTTCCGGATGAATCTGGAAGAATTGACTCACGTGTTCTACCTGTTCAGACGGTGGCAATAATGGGGTCATGCTTGAATCGCCCCCACAAGAGCGGCAGGTCGTCCGGGACGGGGCGATATTCGCCAATCTCGGACCAACCGCCTGGGCCATGAAAATCACTGCCGGCGCTGACCAGCAGACCAAATTCGCGGGCAAGAATCGCCAGGCTACCCACCTGTTCGGCGGGTTGATGGCCGTTGACCACTTCAATTGCGTGGCCGCCCGCTCCAATATAGTCGGCAATCAGCTTGCGGCGCTTGCTGCGGGTGAAATCGTAATGCCAGGGATGCGCCAGGCTGACCCAGGCTCCAGAGGCCCGCAGGGTTGCAACGGTGTCTTCCAGGGTCGGCCAGTGTTGCTTGACGTCACCCAACTTGCCGGCTCCCAGCCACTTGCGGAAGGCTTCGGCGCGATCTTTGACAAAACCTTCCCGCACCATCCAATCGGCAAAATGCGGCCGGGCCGGTGCATTACCGCTGTCGCCGAGCTCTTGCTGGATGGCGCGGGCGCCGTCCAGTGCATTGGGCATGCCTTTAAGGCCGAGCTTGCGGCTTATTTCTTCGGACCGCAGCCAACGGCCATCGTGCAATTGGGCGATGGCCTCGACCAACGGCGGGGCGCTCTGATCGAAACCGTAGCCGAGCACATGAATGGTGGCGCCGCCCCAGGTGCAGGACAATTCCACGCCATTGACCAGTTGCATGCCCAGGGACTGCGCGGCCTGGCGGGCTTCATCGAGGCCTTCGAGGGTGTCGTGGTCGGTCAACGCCAGGACTCGCACGCCTTTTTCAAACGCACGCG